>CZCA01000225.1_pt1:7500-111422 | contig 111422 bp, 80 predicted proteins | sample 591981 | NCBI WGS metagenome assembly CZCA01 (sample SAMEA3556810, study PRJEB10932) | anaerobic digester metagenome | reverse complement strand
CCGCGTTCGGGGTCGGTGAGCGTCTGATGCACGATGGCGCGCAGGTCGTCTTTGGTAAGCGGGACAAGCTGGAAGATGCGGCTGCGGCTGACGAGCGCCTTGTTGACCTCGAAATACGGGTTCTCGGTCGTGGCGCCGATGAAGATCACCGTGCCGTTTTCGACCCACGGCAGCAGTGCGTCCTGCTGCGCCTTGTTGAAGCGATGCACCTCATCCACAAAGAGGATCGTGCGCTGGCCGAATTGGCGGGCGCGGCTCTGCGCCTCCTCGATCGCCTCGCGGATGTCCTTAACGCCGGCGAGCACAGCGTTGATGGCGATGAAATGAGCGCGCGTGGTGTTGGCGATGACGCGCGCCAGCGTCGTCTTGCCCGTGCCCGGCGGCCCGTAGAAGATCACGCTTGACAGTTGGTCAGCCTCGATGGCGCGGCGCAGCAACCGCCCTGGGCCGACGATGTGCTGCTGCCCGACATACTCATCGAGCGTGCGCGGGCGCATCCTTGCCGCCAGCGGTGCGGCGCGCGCCATACGTTCCTGGTTGGCTTGCTCGAAGAGATTCATGCTACGCCATTACAAACTTGGGATGATACGCGCCATTCGTCAACTCGACGACGCGCCGCCACAGCGCTGCCAATGCCACCGTCGATTGCGTCAGTGTCTGCGCATCGTGTCCAGGCGCGGCGAGGATGGCGCCCAACGCAGCGGTGTAGCCCTCAGGAACAGCCGCAAAACGGTCGATCTCCCGCATGGCGCGCTTGTCGCTCATGTAATAGCGGCGATTCAACGCAAAGAGCGCCTGCGTCAGGTTCGTAGCGACGCGGGTCAGACAGCCCACCGTGTTGTAGACATCGCCCTGCGCGGCAAAGGCGCGCGCGTGCAGCAAGGTGAACTCGGCGCTCCACAAGCTATCGTCGACAATGCGGCGGTGCAGCGACTCTGGGTAGGTTGCGACGCGCGCCTTCAGTGCGGCGATTGCACCGGTCGGGTCGAAGAGCGGCAGACAGACCTGCGTCTCCGCCAGGTAGATGACGCTGTAGAAGCCATAAGGCGGCTGCTGTGGGTAGTCGTGGTGGACGATGCCTTGCACCGCCTCGTCGATGGTGCGGGCGACCTGGTCGAGGTTGCGATAGAGAAAATCAACCTTGCCCGCCGCGGTGTGAATCCACGCGCCGCCGTTGACCCACGCGCCCCATTCGTAGAAATCGGTGACGGTGGGCGGCTGGATGGCGACCTGCCGGGCAATCTGGACAATGTCGTCGATACGAAAGGGCGAATCGGGCTGGTAATAGAGGCCGAGATCGACATCTGAAGCGGCGCGCGCGGCGCCGCTGGCATACGAGCCGCCCAACACGACGGCGACGACGCCGGGCGTCAGCGCCAGCGCGTCGACCAGTTGGTGAATCGTGTCATGCTTGTCGGCGGGCAGCGTCTCAGGCAGGCTGGCGAGCATCATTTTCCGCTTCCAATGTCAGCTCTGTCAGCACAGGGCGATGATCGGAGACGCCGTCATGCTCTGTCCAGATCGCGCAGTTCGTGACCATCGGCGCCAACGACTGGCTGGCAAAGCAATAGTCGATGCGGATCGGCCAGTCCTGCGTCGGGAAGGTCACGCCGCCCGGCTCGCCAAAGCGCCGGTAGAGATCGACATAGCCAGCTTTCTCCATCGCTTCGACCACCTGCGGCCCCTTGTCGTCGTCGCCAGCAAGTGCGCCGCCCTGGCTGGTCGGCTGTGCGCGCAGGGCGGCTAAGCGTTCCTCCGTCCAATCCCAGCGGCTGACGGCGTTGAAGTCGCCCATCACGAGATGCGGGCGGTTGCGGTCGCGCACCAGCCAGGTGCGCGCCACGCGTAGCTGCACCATGCGCGCGGCCTCACTCTTGTGGTCGAGGTGGGTGACATACGCCGTAAAGGTGCGCCCGTCCGGCAGCAGGATGCGCCCTTCGAGCAAACCGCGCTGTTCGCGCCCGGCGAGCACGCCCTCCTTGTCCTCCTCCTTTGCCGTCAGGTGATGCGCCGAACTGGCGATGATGGGCCAGCGGCTGAGCAGCGCGTTGCCATAGGCGTCGGCGGGCATGTCCTTCTCGGCGGGCCAGCGCAGACACGGCCCAAAGACAAAGTGCATCCCCAGCCGCGCCGCCAACGCTTCGAGTGCGGGCCGTGCGTCGCCAGTGACCACGCGCGGATAGTAGACCTCATTCAGCCCGATGATGTCGGCGTTGATGGCGCGCAGCACATCGGTCACGCCGTCGAGATTCGGCTTGCCGTCGGCGGTGCGCCAGCCGTGGATGTTGTAGGTGACGATCTTGAGCGGAACGCAGGGCATGAAGGTGTAGCCTGACTGGCTTAGGCGACGGCGAGTGACTGCACAGGCAGCGCAGTCACTTCTAGCCGCGAAAGATTGACGACCTTGCTGGCGTGGTCGATATCGATACCGACAAGCCGATGGTGTTCGTCGAAGTCAAGCACCACGCCCGGCGCAACGACATTCGATTCGGTGCTGTCGCCTTCTGAAAGTTCAATGTACAGGGAGTCGGTTTCAGGATAGTAGTGAAATTTCATGTGTAGTCACGGCTCAAAGGCTTTGTCCGGAAATGCGTTGTGGATCGTCTCGCCGTCTTCAAGTGTAACAACGCGTAAGTAGGCGCCAAGCTCAGGAATGAAAACCCAGAATCGGATACGGTCGTCATCGGGCTGCATCTCGAAATAAGCTGGTTCACGCAGCGCCCGCTCGCACCATTCTCGTTTCAGGTACGGTCGTTTGCGCAAAACTTGTTCTTCGAAGTAACGGGTTGTCTTCACAAATGTCTGCCATGTTGCCAAGCAAAATGGAAAACGTCTGCGGTCAACTATCTGGAGTATAATCTGTTGCTATTGTTTGTCAACGTTATCGATCCAGCTATGCTTTCGGAGAAAGGCTACCTCATGTCACTTCCAACCCGCGACGAAGCCTATGCTCTGCTCTGCGAGTGGGTGCAGTCGGAGAGTCTGCGCCGGCACATGCTGGCGGTGGAGGCTGCGCTGCGCGCCTATGCCCGTCACTTTGGCGAGGACGAGGAGTTGTGGGGCATCACCGGGCTGCTGCACGACCTCGACTACGAACGCTTCCCGAACATGGACGATCTGGTCAACGGCCATCCGCGCACCGAGCTGCGTCTCTTCCGCGAGCGTGGCTATCCGCCGGAATTGATCCACGCCGTTGAAGCGCATGCAACCTTTCTGGGCGTCCCGCGCGAGTCGCTGCTCGACAAGGCGCTGCTGGCGTGCGACGAGCTGACGGGACTGATCCAGGCAGCGGCGTATGTGCGCCCGGATCGCGACCTGCGCAACGTTGAACTGAAATCGATCAAGAAAAAGTGGAAGGACAAAGCCTTCACCGCTGCCATCGACCGCCACGAAAACATGCAGTTTATCGAGGAATTAGGCGTCCCCTTCGACGAGCATGTCGAACGCGTGTTGAAAGCAATGCAGGGGATCGCCGCAGAGTTGGGCGTGGCGGGGGAGTGAGGGAGTAGGAGAGTAAGAGATTAGGAGAGTAAGAGATTAGAGATTGGAGATTGGAGATTGGAGATTTCTCACTCTCGAACCAATCTCCAATCTCCTAATCTCCCAATCTCCCAATCTCCTAATCTCCCAATCTCCGCAACTGCACCGTGCATTGCGCCAGATAGTCTTGCCACCAGTCCTTGCAGGCGCGTGGGTCGAGGAATTGACCGGTGTCGCGTGTGGCGATTTTCACCGAACCGCGGTCGGCGACGCCGATGATTTCGCCGTTGCGCAGTGCTGGCAGCTCGCTACGTCCGGCGGCATTGGCGGCCTGATAGAGCGCGAGCAAGCCAGGATTGACGGCGAAATCTTCGAGATGGATCATGTACCCGACCGCAGCGGTGTCGCGACGGGTGTAGGTAATGGTGAGGCGGCGCTCTTCGGCGTAGAGCACAAGCGCACGAAACTGCCCCTGGTAGATGTCCGGTGTGCGGCGCGGGATGCTGAGCGGTTCGTTGGGCGCGGTCTCCATCTCAATCAGCGTCACCGGATAGTCGGTGATCGGCGCACCGCGACAACCGTCGGCGCCGCAGTTCCAGTCCCAGTCATAGACCTGGTGCACCGAGCGGAAGACCGGCAGTCGCGGTGGCGCAAACATGCCATCGATCTGCGGTGCAAGCAGGTCGGTCTCGCCGCCATAGTTGACCAGCCCCAGATGTCCCGTGGTCGTGATATAGCCGCGCAGCGCCAGGTTGAGATCGCCATGAATCTCCGCTGGACGGTCGGAGGGCGGCGGCTCGACGGGGATTGCCGTGTAGACCAGCGGCGTTTGCGTGGGTGCAGGCGTGGGCGCATCTGCGTAGACGATGAGCGGCATGAAGAGGGGCGCCGGCGGCACCGTCTCGCCCGGCGGCGGCTCCTGCGCCTGGGTGGGCAGTGCATCTTGAGTCACAAGCCATGCGAGTGCAACAATCGTTGCGAACACGACTGCAAATGCAGATGATTTGGCGTGCATGAATCGTCTCCTTTCGCCTACGTACCTTTTGGCAAAGCGGGCGCGCCAGGAGGCGCGGTTTATTCAGCCACAGGTGGCTGCTGCAGCATCGACCCGCCCAGCCGCAGCAGCGCCGCCCCGATCTGACGGAGACAGCCGGGCAGATCAGCCCTGATCTGCAACTCGGAGAGTGGTAGAAACTCCCAGCGTTCTGCAATTGGCGCTGGACGCGACTCCTGCGTTGCATTTGCGTCTTGACAAGTGATGCCCAGATAGCCACCGCGCGCCCGCAGTGTAATGTCAATGGGGCGTTCACCAGCGAGACGATTCTTCAGTGGACGCAGATTATGCTCACGAAGCGCCGACCACAGTTGCTCAAAGGGATCATCGTTGCGAAAGAGTTCTTTGACATCTTGTGCTGCCAGGAGCTGCGCCAACGTGGTGTGAATGAAGGTCAATCGGCGGAACGTTGTGGCGCGCACCGGGTGGGGTAGCCGTTCCAGCGGCCCAATGTCGATGCGATAATAGTAGTCGTCGGCGCGGGGATGATCGGCTTCATCGGGCAAGAGTTCGCGCCTGGTCATCAGCCGGTAGCGACGCGTCGGCGCCAGAAACGAGATTGTCTGCGCTTCGGGCTGTTGGCGAAATGCTCCAGTCTGATAGAATGCCAGATAGTCGGCGCCAATCCGGCGCGGCGCCCGCCGCTGGGGAATTCGATACCAGCCTGCAACGCTTGCACGCGTCAGGTCAACTTCGTTATTCAGAACGACGACCAACACCGTGCGCCGGCGCGCGTCGGCATCTGCATAGATTGCTGACATGGCCAACCTTTCAACAGGCAAGTTGGCAGGCATTGTAGCATGTTGCAACAAGCTGCCCAAGCAAGATCGAAGCATGCACCTTTCACATCATCGTGGCGCGTTTGCCATCGCTAGACAAGTGGCAAAAGCAGGAAATCGTCTGGAGTGATGGGCTATGATCGTTTATCCGGTTCGTCGTTCGATAACGCCTTTTATGTGGTTTACAGCGGCTCTTTTGGGGTTGTACGTCACGACATTGGCGTTCTTCTGGTGGTTTGCCCTTCCTACAAGTCTCGATTTCCAGATCATGGCGGCGCTGCTGGGCGTTGGGATCGCCGCCGTCGGTGTAACAGGCTTCGTCGCCTACCGCCTGCGCTACATCTACCGCATTCCACGCGTGGGCACAGTGGTGTTGGTCGGCTATCTGTTGGCTGCTGGCCTGATTTTGGTGATCATGTGGGGTGCGGCTAGTCTACTGTTTATCCACGCCTATGATGCACTGATTATTACGATCTTGATGTTGTTTGCCTCGGGGGTGGTTGTTTCCATTGGTTATATGCAGTCCGCCGCCATCACCGAAAAGCTCGCATCATTGACCGGGGCGGCTGAAGCACTGGCGATGGGGCGTTATCACGTGCGCGTCGAGATCGATGACAACGATGAACTGTCGCGACTGGCAGAAGTCTTCAATGCAATGGCAGCCAAACTTGAAGCAGCTGATCGCAAAGAACGCCAACTGGATCGACTGCGCCGTGACTTGACCGCCTGGATCGGCTATGACCTGCGCGTGCCGCTGCTGTCGTCGCGCACAATGGTTGAAAGTATCGCTGAAGGGTTGGTCACCGATCCGGAGATGCTCAATCGCTACTTGCGCATCGCCCGGCGCGACATCAACGCTCTTTCCGACCTGATCGACGATCTCTATGACCTGGCGCAACTGGATGTCACCGGCATCCGCCTTGAACGCACTCCCGCTCACATTGACGAACTGATCGAGATGACAGTCGATGCCTTGCGACACGCTGCCGAGCAGAAAAACATCACCCTGACCAGCCGCTGCGCCCCCAACATCCCGCCCATTCCCATCGACGTTCGCCAGATCAACCGCGTGCTCAATAACCTGGTGGGCGACGCCCTGCATCGTTTGCCCAAAGGCGGCAGTGTAAAGATCAACGCGTACCCAACCCGCAACGGCGCCCTGATCGAGATTACCGACACTTTTGAGGGACTGCGTCCAGAAGATGCCGACACTATCTTCAAACTCTTCTTTGGTGAGGAGGATGTGCGCAGCCAAACCAATGAAACCGTGCGTCTGCGTCTGGCATTAGCGGATGCCGTCGTCCGCGCCCATGGCAGCCAGATTCGTCCACAGCGCCTGGGCACGCAAGGGTTGCGCCTCGTCTTTGCCTTGACGCAGGATGGCGCCAACGTCGGCCCAGGCACGCGTGGCATGTAGAATAGCGCGCCTATCTTCGAACATCCCAACTTCACTCGGTCAAGTGTCCGATTCTCCCGATCGGCGATCAAGCTATAATCTCGTCATCACCGCCCAGGTGAGCAGCCCGGTTGCTCAGCTACAGCCAGGATTCAGTCGAATCTGCTTGAAATATGCCTGTTCGGATTGTGCGACCCGCGCCCTCGAAAGGAATGGCGATGCGTTGCGATCCCTTGCCTCGCGCCCAGGCAAGCAGAGACATGCTTGCCAGATTCATCCGGTGCGGACTGGTGGTGGTCTGTTGGCTCATTCTCGCTGCCATGACCTTTGTCCACGCCCGTCAGGTCAGTTTGCTGGCCGATGGTGCATCATGTACGGTCTGTATCAGCCAGGTGTATGGCGGCGGTGGGAACAACGGCGCACCTTATAACGCAGATTTCATTGAATTGTTCAATACCACCAGCGACATCGTTGATCTCGCAGGTTGGTCGGTCGAATACGCAGCCGCGAATTCTACCAACTGGCAGCCAATCGCTCTGGACGGGCGCAGCCTCCAGCCCTACGCTTACCTCCTGATTGCCCTGGAGACAGGCAACGGTGAACCTCTTCCTGCTCCAGACCTCACGGCCAACATCGCCGTTGCCGCGTCAAGTGGCAAGGTGCGTCTACTCAACGCTGGCCGGATGATAGATTTGTTGGGCTACGGGAATGCCAATGAGTTCGAAGAACAGGCAGCTCCGGGCCTATCCAATACAAAAAGTGCGCTGCGTAATGGCGGGGGCTGCATCGACAGCAACAACAACGCCGCCGATTTCGTGGCAACGGCGCCGATTCCGCGCAACAGCGCCTCTCCGCAGAATGTCTGCGCACAGCCTACACCGATACCGACCGAAACACCGACACCGACCGAAACACCCACGCCCAGTCCTACTGCAACCGAAACGCCCACCGACACCCCTAGCCCTGCTCCGACGGAGACTCCCACCAATACGCTTGAACCGACATCAACCGACACACCGACGCCAAGTCCCACCCCGACCGAGAGCGCCACTAATACGCCTGAACCGACGTCCACCGACACCCCCAGCCCTGCCCCGACGGAGACTCCCACCAATACGCTTGAACCGACATCAACCGACACACCGACGCCAAGTCCCACCCCGACCGAGAGCGCCACTAATACGCCTGAACCGACGTCCACCGACACCCCCAGCCCTACTCCGACTGAGAGCACCACTAACACGCCTGAACCGTTGCCCATCCCGACGGCAACAGCGACGCCTCTTCCAATCGAGGCCACCATGATCCGCCTGAGCGAGATCATGCCTGACCCAAGCGCTGTGCCAGACGCCATCGGTGAGTTCATCGAAGTGACCAATGCAGGTAGTATGCCTATCAATCTGCGCGGCTGGCGCCTGAGCAGTGGGACTCGCAGCCATACGATCAACGCTGACCTCTGGATCACACCAGGCGCCTATCGGGTGTTGACCCGAGGCGACGCAGTAGCGTTGGCTGCCTACGTCCAATCCGACTATCAATTTGCCTCACTTCAACTCGCCAACACTGACGGCGACGTGAAGCTCTTTGCTCCGGGGAGCATCCTGCCCATCGACGCGATCGCCTGGAGCGGCGCCGGCGACCTGCGTGTGCGCACAGGCGCCAGCTTCGAACGCACTGGCCTGGCGACCAACGACTGGAGTATCGCCACGCAGCCATGGCACACAGCACACGCTGATAAAGGCAGCCCGGGCCGCGCCTACGGTGGTGCGCCAACGCCGACGCCGACCGATGTATCGACGGCTACGTCTTTGCCACTGCCGTCTCTCACGGGAACGGAGACGCCAGTCGAGACACCATCACCGACGGCGACGGCCACCATCATGCCAACGGTTGGGCCGCCGCCACGCATTCGCCTTAGCGAGTTGATGGTCGATCCGCTGGCTGTGCCAGACAGTGTGGGCGAGTTTATCGAGGTGGCAAACGTTGACGCGCAGGCCGTCAATCTGCGCGGCTGGGTATTGAGCGATGGCAGCGGGCGCCGGCACGTCGTGGCGGCTGACCTGTGGCTTGACCCAGGCGCTGTGCGCGTCCTGACGCGCGGTGACGCCGTCGCACTTGCAGGCTACGCCCCCTCGGATTACCAGTACGCATTGCTCCAACTTGCCAACACCACAGGTAGCCTGGCGCTCTTTCTACCGGATGGCGTCACGCAGGTGGACGCCCTGGCCTGGGGTGATGGGACGGCGCTGCGTGTGCGTGCAGGGGCCAGCTTCGAGCGCAGCGCTCCAGATGGTGCAGAGTGGATCGTGGCCTCCATGCCATGGAGCACGCAGCATAGTGACAAGGGCAGCCCTGGCGTTGCGTTCACCACCCAGCTGCCGACGCCTACTCCCACTGCAATTGCAACGTCGCAAACGCCGCCGACTGCGACGCCGATCCTCTTGCCGACGCCCACGCCTACCGTTGGCCCGGCGCCACTGATCCGCTTCAGCGAAGTCATGGCAGACCCGCTTGCCGTCGCCGACAACATTGGCGAGTTCATCGAGCTGGCCAATCTCGATGTCCAGCCCGTCAATCTGCGCGGCTGGACCTTGGTCGACGGTGGTGGCCGCCGTCACATCATCGCCGCTGATCTCTGGCTCGCTCCGGGGGCGTTTGGCATCCTGACACGCGGCGATGCGGCCGCGCTGGCTGGTTATGTGCGCTCCGACTATCAATTCACCACATTGCAGCTTGGCAACAATAGCGGTGGTCTTTCGCTCTATCCTCCTGGCGGCGCCGATGACGCACCTGTCGATGCATTGACGTGGGGGAATGGCGCGCCACTGGTGGTGCAGGCGGGCGCTAGTTTCGAACGCACTAACTTGCTCGCCGACGCCTGGACAATTGCTACGACGCCCTGGAGTTCCGCCCACACCGACAAAGGTTCACCCGGCGCAGCTTTTTCCGGTGGCGCATCACCCACGCCGACGCCTGCGCCAACCGTCACCGCCACGCCCACGCTTCCCGCCAGCTGGCAACCGCTCAATCAGGCCAGCGCCCTTCAGATTGATGAGGTGCACTTTGCCGGCAGCGATGGAGAGTTCGTGGCGCTGGTCAACCTCGGCGCTGATGCATTGTCGTTAGCCGGGTGGATGGTGGGTGACGCCGAGACTCCTGGCGATAGCGAAGGCATGCACCGCCTGCCGGACGATGTCACGCTGGCTAGTGGCGCCGTCTACGTGATCGCCCGTAATGCAGTTGCTTTCCGTCAGCGCTACGGAGGCATGCCTGACGCCGAGTGGGAGGCCAGCGACGCCAGCGTGCCCGACCTGGCGTCTGCACCATCCTATGGTAGTGGCAAATTGGCGCTCAATGACAGTGGTGACGAGGTGGTGTTGATCGATCCGGCCGGGCGCCTGGCCGATGCTGTTGGCTACAAAGCTGCAGAGTACGCTGCGTTGACGTTGGCAGGACAGCTTGACCCACCTGCCGGCTTTTCCTTGCAGCGTGTGCCCGGTGCGGATTTCGCCACAGTGCGCGATGTGCGCCATCGCTTCCTGGCAGCGCCGCCAGACCCCTTCGAACGTTGTGGTCTCCCCTTACCGGCATGGCGGCAACCGATCCCGCTTGACACCGGATTTGTGGCGGCATGGGGCGTCCTGGGCGGCGTCACCAACTTCACCACCGGTTACACTGCCCCGCCCCATTACCTGGTGGCAGAGGCGGCGGCGCAAGGTCTTGATTACGTGGCGCTCGCTGATCAAACGCCGACGCAACCGCTGCGCGCTATGGAGGGCGTTACAGTGCTGACCGCCTGGCGTTGGCGCGAGGATGAAGATGAGGTCATCATCTACGATGCTTCCCAGCCGGCTGACCAGTCACACGCTGGCATGACGGCATACTTACAGAGCGCGGGCGTCCCCTGGCAGAACGTTGGGGCGCCAGGCGCTTTTCCTGCGGCGCCAATCCTGGCGGCCACCGGTAGCGCGCCGCCTGCCGATCTGACCGGGTGGTTTGCTGCCTGGCGCGCCAACGCCGCGCCCGCCATTCCTGCTGGCAATAGTAATCCTGACCTGCCGGGCGCGCCTCAGCTTGCCCCACGTTACACCGGATTGGCCGTCGTGAGCGCAGACGCCACCGGCATCCAGGAAGCCCTGCACGCACGACGCGGTTGGGTCGCAACCGCGCCGGGGTTCTGGATCACGATGCAAGCAGAACTGGGTGATGGGCAGCGCGCCTGGATGGGGCAGTGGCTGGCGCCCGCCAACCAGGTTACTTTGCACATCCACTACGGAGACCGGAGTGGTGAATTGGCCGGGCTGGCGCTCTGGCAGGATGGTCGCCTCTTGCGCCAGCTTGATATCCCACCCGCAGACGGGCGCTGGACAGTGACCATCCCGGCTGTTCCTGGCGCTATCCTTGCCGCTGTCGCCACACAATTCGACGGTGACTTTGCCGTGACTGCACCCCTCTTTGTGAGGCAGGCGTCGTCCGACGCGCCGGAAGTGCTGCTGCTCAACGAGGTGCTGCCTGCGCCCCGCAACGACTACAACGGCGATGGTGCAGTCGATAGCGACGATGAATATGTTGAACTCTACAATCCGGGGCGGCTGCCAATTCCGCTGGCAGGCTGGACATTGCTCGACGGCGATGACGCGGCAACTGCCCATCACATGACCTTTGGCGCCGGGCGTTTCCTGGGGGGCGGCGAGCGGCTCCTGCTGCTGCACAAGGCGAATCGCCTCACCCTGCGCAACGATAGCGGCGTGGTGCGGTTGCTGGCCCCAGATGGCGCGGAGTTTGACCGCATTACCTGGGACGCCAGCCTGGCGCATGGGCGCAGCGTGGCGCGCATCCCCGACGGCGGCGCCTGGGTCTGGGGCGCTGACGCCACACCCGGCGCCGTGAATACGAACACCGGCGTCAATGATTTTGCGCCCTGGCCTGCGCCACCGCCGCCACCGCCCTCGAACCATCCGCCGCCGCCTAACCCTGCCACCCTCGCCACCGCCGGCCAGACGGGTGGGCCACCTGGCTCGATCGCACAGGCCAAATTGGCTGGTCTGGGCGCATGGGTGGAATTCCGGGCGGTCGTCGTGGCGCCGCCGGGTCTCTTCAACAGCAGTATCTATGTGGCCGATGTGACCGGGGATGGCGTGACCGCCGGGATCGGCGTCAACGTTTATCTGCGGCGCGGCGACTATCCGCTGCTGGAGGTTGGCGACCTGGTGCTGCTGCGCGGGCGGCTGGACTCCTTTCGGGGTGAGACCGAGCTGGTGCTGGACACGCCCGATCAGGTCTGGCGCATTGCTGGCGGTGCGGCGCTGCAGCCCTTGACTGTGAAGCCGAAGGAGGTCGGCGAGGCGCTGGAAGGGCGGCTTGTCACTCTGGATGGCGTTGTCACCGGTTGGCAGGGCGACAGCATCTTCCTGGGCGATCCCGATCACCCCGAGGTGGCGTCAGTACGCGTCACTATCCGCTCGACGTTGGGGTGGAAGCGCCCTTATGTGAGGCTAGGCGAGGTGTGGCGCGCAACTGGCGTCGTCAGCCAATTCGCCCGCGAAGCGCCGTGGAATGGCGGGTATCGCATTCTGGTGCGCTGGCAAACCGATCTGGCGAAGATTTCGCAGCCGGTCAGCGCACCATGATGGCAGTCTGAGGGTGGAACGGTGGCAAGGGTCAGCCAGGGCGGAGGGATGAGCGAGTCGCGTCGTTCGTCGGTTGGTCACCTGTGACCGTCAGGCTGGGCAGGCTATTGACGCGCTGGCGCTGCGTTGAAGATGCGGTTGAGGATGTCGGCGCGTTCCTCAGGTGTGGCCCAGCGCGGTTGGGCGAAATCCTCTAGCACCATCGACAACAGTTCGGTGTTGAGCAGCCGGCCATCATAGATTGTGTGGCGTGCAGCCAGTTCAGTACGCGTCTCCCAGCTCCACATCTGGTCAAAGAAGAGATTCCCCAGCCCATAAGTGATAAAGCCAGGGCCGCCCGGATCGTTGGCGCCATAAGGCTCTTGCGCCTGGGGTACGTGACTTTGCACGCCGGTGACAATGTCGGCGCCAGCGGTGCGCAGTTCGCGGAAGTCGGCAATCTGCGATGCAATGGGGTAGGGTTCGTAGGTCTCTGTGTGTTGCAACTCAACTGCTACAATATCCACTAGACCCGACAACTGCTGCACCAACGCCAGGATCGTCTCTTGATTGTCGTAGTAATAACAAGCGCCGGGTTGATCGGTTGTGGCCCAGGCGTTTTCTGGATAGAACGCCAACGCTGCAATGAAAGCGAAGGTGTTGCCGTGATCTTCCCACAGTAGAGGCGCGCACGCTTCATTGACATTGAAGCCGCTGCCATAGATCGGGATGCCATGATCGTGGTACCAGGTCAAGGAGCGTCGTGCGCCGTCGCGCCCGAAGTCGTTGACATGATTGCCACTCAACCCGACGATGTCCGTGCCTAGCGCCGCTAACGCCGCCCAGTACTCGGTGTCACTGCATAGGATCAGATTATTCTCGGTCGGATTGGCGACACAGTCATCCAGGAAGGGCACCTCATTGCTGATGTGCGTGATGTCGGCCGCAGCGAAGACGTCAGAGATCACTTGCGCTGGATAGTCATAGCCCTTCTGATCCATGCGGACGGCCGTGACGCGCGACATGGCGGTGACGCCGGTCATGATCAACTGCGTCAGTCGAGCCGGGTCACGGTTGGTGTACGGCTGCACAACATCTTGCACCAGGGCGCGGACGGCGGTGGCGCCAGCGCCCTCCACGCTCAACGCCACTGTCAGCGGGTAGGTCAGCACGTTAAATTGGTTGCTGAGCACATTGACGCCGTCGATGGTGAGTGCCTTGTAGCGCGGATCGAGTTGGTCAAAGGGAAGCACTGCCAGCGCGCCCGGCGTGCCTTCGAGCGCGGTCAGCAGCGCCGCCTCTGTCGTCAACGTTCCGGCAAAGTCACCCAATATTGGACGCAGCAGCGTCACGGTCTCCGCTGTGGCGTACAGTGCAGGTGCGCCGCTTTGCCAGGCAGCGATGAGTTCAGCCAGCGTGATGTCGTCGCGGATCGTAGCAAAGGGGACGGCGACGGCAAAGACGCGCTCCGCCAGCGGCGCCGTTGCCTGTGTGTAAGGACGCAACGTCACCAGCGCCCCGGCCAACGATGGCTGATCGAGCACGCGCAACGGTTGCGGGCCATTGGCTGTCGGCGCCTCGGCGCTTTGGTTGAGACGCGCCAGCAACGCCGATGCCCACGCCTCCGGTAATGCTGTATCCAGCCCCACCGTGATTGTCCCTGCTTGGATCGTCCCTTCTTGCACTTCCGGCATCGGCGTCGGCGCCGGGAAGAGGGTGATCGGCGCCAGCGTTGGCGGCTGCGTAACGACCGGCGGCAGCAACAGCGTCAGCGGCTGGGGCGTCGGCGTCGGGAAAACAGACGTCCCCAACGGCGGAGCAGGGGCATTGGCGGGTGCAGGGGGCTGAATAGGACGACAGGCGGATATGATCAAACTGACCGGTACGGCTAACAGCAGGGCAACCAGAGGATGGAGAGAACGAACCATGCGCAGATCACTTTCAGTGACTCGACTGTCTGAACAACCAATCACTGCGAGTATAAACCTGACTTCGGCTGGCGGACAAAGATAAGGCCAGGCGAAACTTTGCCCTGAACGTGAAGCAGATTCTGCTGTAGGGTAGCTTGGACGGCGGATTGCGCCCGGCTACAATAGCGCGCATGACACTTACCTTCTCATCACCCAACCTGGCTCAACGCATCGTTAAACGCATCGCCGCGCTGACGCCGGTCGCCTGGCTGCTCGCGCGGACGCTGCGTCACCTGGATCGCGCGGTGACGCGCATCTCGGGTGGGCGCACAACCGCCACTAGCCTGCTGACAGGTCTGCCGGTGATCTACCTCACCACCATTGGCGCCCGGAGCGGACAACCGCGCACGACGCCGCTGATCTGTGGCGTAGACGGCGACCGCCTGATCCTCTTTGCCACTAACTTTGGCGGGCAGAAAAATCCAGCGTGGAGCTACAACCTGCGCGCGCACCCCATTGTCACTGTGACGCACTGCGGGCGATCCGCTTCCTATCGCAGCCGCGAGGCCACGCCCGCCGAACGCGAACGCTACTGGCCGCTAGCCGATGCCATCTACGCCGGTTATGCTGCCTATCGTGGACGCGCCGCGCATCGGGAGATCCCAGTGTTTGTGCTAGAAGCCGTTCATGTGGAGCCGACTTGAGAGTTGGTTTAGAAATTCCCTTGCTCTGACGTAGAGAGGTGCAAAGAGGCGCAAGGAAAGTGTAATGAACAACAGGCAATCAGAAGCCATAATATCCATCGTGACTGCTGATTGCCTGCTGTTCTGGAGTGGATCGGACAGGATTCGAACCTGTAACCAAGGAGTTATGAGCCCCCTGCTCTGCCGTTGAGCTACCGATCCGGGCAACTGCGGTGGGGCAAGGATCGACAGACAAGCGTCTCGGTCATTGTACCGGATGGATGGGAGTGATTCAAATTCATGCATGGAAGGGGGTGCACTTCGCGCCGGAGGCGACGACCTACGATGTGATACGCCGCTGTGTCACTGAATGGTACGCATTTGGCGCTGGATTTGACGCAGTGACTCTGCTACACCGGAAGACACACCGTATAGCCTGCGCCCGTGTCGAGTCAACCGTGTCGAGTCAACCGTGTCGAATCAACCGTGTCGAATCAACCGTGTCGAATCAACCGTGTCGAGTCAAAAGGAGGAAGTGATGTCGCCTTTGCATTCCCGCCGCTTGCGCATTCTACTGCCACTCGTGATGTTCTTGTTTGGCTGTTTCAACTCTCCACCATCGCCTGATGTTGTTGAACCGGCACGCGCCAGCGTCGTCGTGATGGGCGAAACGGGACGCCTGACACCCGGCAGCAAAGGTAGTCTGCTCGTCCAGGTGCGCAACCCTGACGCGGCTCCCGGTGAAACGGCGCTTGCCCATCGACAGGTCGAGGTCTTCCTGGATGACGGCGTACGCACGCAGCCGTTGTTCGCCGGTCGCACCGACGTTGTAGGAGTGGCGCACGTCGAATTCAAGACGCCTGCTACTGCCAACCCCGACCAAACGCTTGTGATCCGCGCCGCCACCGACGGCCAGGAGACTATCATCACACAGGATGTTTACATCGGTCGCGCTTACGACGTGTTGATCTCCACCGACAAACCCGTTTACCAACCAGGCCAGGTGATCCATCTGCGCATGCTGGCGCTCGATACACTCGATCTGCGCGCCGCCGACGCACAGACGGTCACGCTCACCATTGCTGATCCGCAGGGCAATAAGCTGCTGCAACGTACACTGACAACCAGCCAATACGGCGTCGCTAGCACTGATTTCACCCTCGATGCCCAGGTCGTCTCCGGCGATTATCAGATCACTGCCGCTATCGGTCCCAACGCGGCGACGCGCACCGTCGAGGTGAAACCTTACACCCTGCCACGCTTTGAAGTATCCTTCCGACCAGATCAGCCCTTCTATTTGCCCGGCGACACCGCCACCGGTGTAGTCGAAGCTCGCTACTTCTTCGGCAAACCGGTCGCCGGCGGCCAGGTCACTATACGCGGCAGCGTCACCGATGTCACGCGGGAGACGATCTTCGCGGTCACAGGTGAGACCAATGCTGACGGCGTCTACCGCTACGCCGTGCCCGTGCCCGATTTCTTCGTGGGGCGGCTCGACAACAAGAGCGCACAGATCGACCTGGAGATCGAGGTGGTGGACACCGCCAATCACCTGGAAGCTATCGACGAGACGATTACCGTCGCCGAGAAGCCGCTGCTGATCGACGCCGTGCCCGAGTCAGGTCTGCTGCGACCGGGACTGGCAAACCGCGTCTATCTCGATGTGAGCACACCCGATGGCGCCGCTGCCCCGGCAATGCTGACGATTGCTGGTGAAGGTCTCCCCATCATCACAACCACCACCGATGTGTACGGCCTGGCGGTGATCACGCTCACCGCGCCTGACCAACGTTTCCTTCCCCTCGAAGTGCAAGCCAGCGACGCCAACGGGCGTGAAGTAACGCAGCCCCTGCTGCTGGGCGGCGTCAGCGGCGCCAGCACCACCGTACTCATGCGCCCAGAGCGCAGCGAGTACACGATCGGCGAGACCGCCAACGTCGATATCTATGTCAACGGCCACGCCACGACCGCCTATCTGGACATCATTAAGGGAGGGCAGACCTTTGGCCTGGTGGCCTTGCCCGTTGTGGGCGGCGTGGCGCAGGCGGCGCTACCGATCGACGGCGCTCTGCTCGGCACGCTGGAACTCAACGCCTATGTGATCGGCGACGACGGCGAGATGGTGAGCGACCGCCGGCTACTGCTTGTCAATCCCGCCCCCGCCACCGTCGACCTTCGGCTGGACGCCGACCGCTACCGCCCTGGCGATATTGCCACGCTCGACATCCAGGTGCGGCGCAACGGTGCAGCGATGCCCGGCGTCGTGGGGGTGGCGATCGTGGATGAATCGGTCTTTTCGGTGCAGGAGCAGGAACCCGGCTTTGCGCGCACCTACTTCTTGCTTGAACGCGAGCTGCAGGAACCGCGCTATGAGATTCACGACTTTGTGAAATTGGAGGACGACGTCTACTCACCTTATGACGAACTGCCCAACAGCATCCGCTATGCCGCTCATGCGCGTGAGTTGGCGCTGACCGGCCTCTTTGCCCGCGAATTGGCGGCGCGCCAGCCCGCACCGGCTGACGCGTCGGCGCTTGCCGCACCCACCCTGGCGGCGACAGTGGCAATGAGTTGGGGCAATCGGCTCTATTTGCTGGCGCCATTGGTCGGCCTGGCGCTCTACGACGGCAGCCGCAAACGCCGTCGCTGGCTAATCGCGCTGACAATCTTTGCGCTGGGCGCCTTCTTCTGGTCGGCGTGTGCCGCGCCAACCGGAGCTCCGGCGACGTCCGCTGGCGAAGCCCCCGCCGGCGAAGCCGCCGTGACGATGACCGCGACACAGGGGCAGGCGGCGCCGCGCCTACGCCAATACTTTCCCGAAACGCTTTACTGGTTGCCCGATCTAGAGACCGACGCCGAAGGACGCGCGCAAGTGCAGGCGCCCATTGCCGACTCGATCACGACGTGGCGCGTCACCGTACTCGCCTCGGATCGTGATGGCAATTTGGGCAGCGCACAGGTCGGGCTGCGCGTCTTCCAGGAGTTCTTCATCGAGCCAGATTTGCCGCGCTTCCTGACGGTGGGTGACGAGGTGAATGCACCGATCAGTATCTTCAACTATCTCGACCAGCCCCAGACAATTGCACTCGACATTGCGCCTGGCGACTGGTATGAATTCACCGGCGACCCGCCGCAGACGGTTGAAGTTGGCCCCAATGCGGTGGCAGTCGTCTATGCGCCGATCCGCGTGCTGCGCCACGGTGCGTTTGAGTTCCAGATCACGGCGACCGGCGCCACACTCAGCGACGCAGTGGTGCGTCGCATCGAAGTGTTGCCCGACGGCAGGCAGATCGTCGATGCGTTCGGCGGCAAGCTGGCGGCGACGCAAGTCTTCACTGTCGGTGCGCCGACCACGTCGATTCCAGGGACAGGGCGCATGCTGGTGCGCGTTTACCCTGGCGTCGTCAGCCAGGTGCTGGAGGGGTTGGAGGGCTTGCTCCAAACGCCTTATGGCTGCTTCGAGCAAACCAGCAGCGTGACCTACCCGAACGTGATGGTGCTCGATTATCTCAAGGCGACCGGTCAGGCGTCGCCGCGCATCCGATTGCAGGCGGAACAGTTGATCAATCTCGGCTATCAGCGGCTGCTCAGCTTCGAGGTGCGCAGCGAACCGGGCGGCTTCAGCCTCTTTGGCGACCCGCCGGCGCAGATGATGCTCACCGCCTACGGCTTGATGGAGTTTGCCGACATGGCGGATGTAGCCTACGTCGATCCTGACCTGATGGCGCGTGTGGCTGCCTATCTTGCCAACCGACAAAACAGGGATGGCAGTTGGCGCGCCGAAGGTATGACCATCGAGAGCGGCGTCGAGGACATTCAGAGTCAGCTTGCGACCACCGCCTACATCGCCTGGGGGCTGGCGGACGCCGGCTACGAGCCGCGCGCCGTACAGCGCGCCGTGCGCTACATCGAACGCGCGCTGCGACAGGCGCCGGCGTCGGATGCACCGGTCAGTTCATCGACCTCGCGCGTGGGCGAAGCCGCCCAGGCAATGCGGCCATCCGCCCGCCGCGCAGCGATTGTGTATGACGACTACACGCTGGCGCTGGTCGCCAACGCCCTGGTTGCAGCTGGTGAAGACGCTACACCAGTGCTGGACATGTTGGCAGCGCGCGCTGAGGTCTCTGGCAGGCTGGCAATGTGGGGAACAGACGCTGTGACCTATCTCGGCGGCTATGGTGCGACAGCAGCCATCGAAACGACGGCGTTGGCAGCACAGGCGTTGCTGCGCGCCGACTATCGTCCTGACCTGGCGGTGCAGGCAGTGGATTATCTGATCGCCAGCCGCGACCCGCACGGCGCCTTCTACACGACGCAGGCCACCGTGCAGGCGCTCAAGGCGTTAGTGCTGGCAGCGGAACGCAGCGCCGAGCAGGGCGACGCGCGCGTCACGGTGGAACTGACCGAACCCTCAGGCAGCGTTTCGGTGCGCACTTTCTTCATCACGGCTGGCGAGGCCGATGTCGCACAGCAGGTCGTCTTCGAAGCCATTACGGGGGAAGCCAACCAGTTACAGATCACGGTTGAGGGCGACCGCACGCTGTACTACCAGGTCGTGACGAGCTACTACGTCCCCTGGAGCGCAGTCATGGCCGCGCCAGAGGCAAGTGAGCCGATGCGCGTCGCTGTGACCTACGACCGCACCGAGTTACAGATCAACGAGACCGTGCAGGCGGTGGCGACGGTCGAACTACTGACGCCGGGCATGGCAGGCGCCGTGCTGGTCGATCTGGGTATCCCGCCCGGCTTTGCCCCCGTCACCGCAGACCTGGAAGCGCTGGCGGCGGAAGGCGCCATCGACCGCTACGAGTTGACTGGACGCCAGATTCTACTCTACCTGACTCATGTGCGCAGTGGCGAGGTGCTCACATTTGCCTACCGGCTGCAGGCAAAATACCCGATCCGGGCGCAGACGCCGGCCAGCCAGGTTTTCGACTACTACGCACCCGATCAGGGTAGCGTCGAACCGCCGCAACGGATGATCGTAACGTTGGGGATGCCGGAGGAATAATTGCCCATTGGCGATGCACCCCCGGCATCGCAGATTCTGGCAAGCGTGCCCAGAGAAGCGGAACGGGTTTGACAAAATGATGTTTGTCACCGAAACTATAGACGAGGCTGAATTTCACCGCAGCCTTGTGTCACGCATTTGTCGTCAACTCAACGTCTCTCCTGGTTTTGCGATTGGTGTTGTGATCGCCGCTGGTTACATTGACTCAGCAGCGTTCGTACATTTCGTTTCGGTTTTGATACCCAATACTCTCTCCGGAGGAACATCATGGATTGGATGTCTGTGCAGTGGATCACGACATACTGGATGCCGCTGCTGATCGCCGTCGTGCTCGGATTCATCTTGGGCTGGTTGCTCACAGGCTTGTCGCCGCGGCGCAAGAATGCTGAGTACGAAGCGCAACTTGCCGATCTGCAGAGTAAGAGCCGCCGCACCGAGCGCGAACTGTCGGATGCCAAGAAGCAGGCCGATACGCTCAAGGGCGACGTTGCTCGCGCAGCCAGTGCTGCCGACGACTTGCGTCAGCAGGTGAGCGCGTTGCAAGAGCAGTTGAAGAGCGCCCTGGAGCAAAAAGATGCTCTGGAGGCTGACCTGCAGACGCGCAATATCGAACTGGCGGATGCCAGGATGCAACTCGCCATGCTTCAGGATCAGGGTGAACGCGCGCAGAGCGCTAGCGCTGCTGAATTAGAGGAGTTGCGCGCACGCTATGAAGCTGCTGTCCACGAGAACAGTCAGATGCGCGAGGCGCTCGACGCCTCCCAGGCGCGCGTCGCTGCCATTGCTGACGAAGCCACCACCGCTGTCGAGTCGGCCAAGGCGCGCGAGATCGCACTCAACGAAGCCTATCAGCGCGCTGTCAATCTTCAACGATTGCTCGAAGACCGCGAACGCGCGCTGATTGATGCTCAGACCGAGCTAGAGTCAGCCAGGACAATGGTGACAGCGCTCACTGCGTCCAAAGCCGAACTCGAAGACAGGCTGCAGAAGGCGCGCGGCGAGGTCGCCAGTGAAATGGCGGCGCTCACCTCCACCATGATCAAGATGAAGGACGACGCCCTCACAGCTGCCAACCAACGCATCGCTGAGTTGACCAAATTGGTGAACGAGCTTCAGTCCAAACAGGCCGTCGGCTGAACCGGCAATCGGCGTTTGTCGTGCGTACGCCATAGCGCCTGGTTTGGCGTCTGCCGCCCGCACGCACACTCTGATCGACCGAATCGCCCTCACAGGAGAAAGACATGGACACTACACAAATCCTGTATCTGGCCGGTGCGTTTTTGCTCGGTTTCATCATCGCCTGGTTTGCCGGACGCGGGGGGCCGCAGCGTGCCGCTGCAGAGGCAGCAGCCGAAACCGATACTGTGCGCCGCAAATTGAGCAACGCGGAAAGCGAGCTGCGCAAGACACAGGGACAGCTGAAAGAGAATCTTACCACCCTTGACCAGCTGGCCGCCGACAAGGACAACCTGGTCAAAATGTTACGCACCAGCGAGCAAGGTTTGAGCGATGCCGGAGCCGCGCTAGAGCGGCTGACCGCCGAACTCGCTGCTGCGCGCGATGCCAACCTCTTGCTGCAAACCGAGTTGGGCCACACGCGTGACGCCCTGACCGTCGCACGCAGCCAGCTTGCAGCCTTAACCACACAGGCTGAGGACGCCGCCGTCGTCGCCGCTGAAGCCAGCGAAATTGCCGAGACCGCAGTCCTGGCCGAGCAAAATGTGAGTGAAGAGAGCGCGGCGCGCATGGCTGAACTGGAAAGCCAGCTAGCGTTGGCACGCGCCACGGCCGAACGCCTGGCGGAAAAAGAAGCGCTCATCTCGGCCGAGTTGCTCATCCGCCGGCATGAATATCGCGATCTCGTCGCCGGTGGCGAGGATGCTATCGTGGCCGCGCTAGCGGCCCGCGACCAGGCGCTGGCGAATGCGCAAACCCAGCTCGACTACATGCGACGTGATCTGAGCATGTTGACGGCCGCTGGTGCACAAATGGCCATCGCCCTGGAGCAACGCAATCGCGAGTACGACACTGTACGCGACCGCCTGGTCATGCAGGAAACCACGCGCGCACTGCCCGAAGTATCACTGGCAGCCCAAACGGTCGCTGCCGAAGCTGTGGGTGATGATGCCACCTCCGCAATGGTCAATCCAGACCTGACCGCTGAGCTTGCCGCCCGCACGAATGAATTGGATGAGCTGAAGCAGGGCTACGACGAACTCAAGACCGCGTTCGAAGCCGCCGCCGCTGCCCGCGACGAACTACAAAGTCAGCTGGTCGCTTATCAAGAACAGATCGAAGTGCTGAATGGTCGGATCGCTGAGGGCCAACGCGTTGTAGAGGCGTTGGCGGCGGAAAAGGATGCATTGATGCGCAAACTATCTGAGCGTGCCGCTGTGATCAGCACGTTGCTCGCAAAAATCAGCGATTTCGACGGACAACTTCGCAACCTTGTCGCCGCCAAAGCCCAGGTCGAAACTCACGAAGTCGCTGCTGTGCCTGCTCTAACGGAAGCCACGACCCAGGAAGAAGAGGGGGAGACACATGCCAGTTGAAGAAGCCCTGCCCGCTGACCAGACTGTCATGGAGCAAGCGCCAGCCAACGTGGTAGGAATCGATGATCAGGCGCTGATCGACAGTCGCGTGGATAGCCTTGCAGCGACCATCGCCACCATCCAGAATGCCTACGCGCAACAGACCGATCAGCTTACCAATGCGCAATTGCTCGCTGACGAACTACAGGCGCAACTTGGCGCCCTCAGCACCGCCAACAGCGATCTAGAATCAACGCTAGAAGAAAAGAACAAAGCGTTAGCCGAGCGGGAGGCCGAACTCGCAGCGCTGCGTGAGGCGTTGGCGGCGCGCAATGCCGAGTTTGAGCAGATCAGCGCGCAACTTGCCGACGCCAGCCGTCAGGCCGCCGACGCCGACGCTGTCCGCTCTGCACTCGAAACGCAGGCGCTTACGCTGACGTCAGAACTGGACGCGCTGCTCGCTGAACTGAACGGCGATTCCCCAGTTGCCGACGCACAGCCAGAAGCTGCGACGGAGGAAGTTGCCGCAACGGACGCAGCCGCCACCACTGCGCCAACTACGGTGGTGACAGCGGACGCTCCAGGCGTCGAGGCTGAAACCGCAGCCACAAGCGCGGCGCCGCTCGATCGCCTGGCGGCGCGCACTGCCGCGCTTGCGGCGCTGCTGCGTCGCAAGACCGCGGCGCTGGCCGTCGCTAGCGCAGATTTGGGGCGCGTCCAGGCACAGTTGGCCGCCGTTGAGGCTGAAAAGATCGATCTGGAAAACCATGTCACCGACGCCCAGAACCGCGCCGCCGGCTTCCAGATCGAGATTGCCAATCGCACCGCCGAATTGGAAGCGCTCCAGGAGCAACTGGCAGTGCTCGCCGCTGAGGCCGAAAGTAGCCAGGCGGAGCGCCAACGTCTGGCCAACGCTCTGGCCAATATCGAGGCGCAGATCAGCAGCGTCGAAGGGATGACAGCGCCTGCCCCCGAAGCCGCCACTGAAGTTGCTGCCGACGGTGAAGCCACACGGACCACAACCGTTGATTTGGCCGACGATGGCGCAGCGCGTACAACGGCCAGCATTGCCAGCCTGGTGGCGTTGCTCAACAGCACACGTGCGGCGCTAGATGACGCGCAAAACCAGGTTGCTGCGCTCGAAGAACAACTCGGCGCCATCACAGCCGCCAAGACAAATCTGGAAGCGACGCTCAGCGAAAAGGAGAACACCTTCGCTGACCAGGAAGCACGGATTGCCGGCATCGAGGAAGAGCTAGGCGTCATTACAGCCGCCAAGACCAGCCTGGAAGCAACGCTCAGCGCAACCGAGAATAACGTCGCCGAACTACAAGCCAAACTGGCCGATGTGGATGCGCTCCTTGCCGCCAAAGACACCGATCTGAATTCTGCTGGCGAAACAATCGCTGGCCTCGAAGCGCAGATCGCAGAACTGACGCAGGTCAGGGGCGACCTGGAAGCCAATTTGGCTGCTGCGCTGGAAGCACAGCACGCACTCGAAGCGCAGGTGGCAGCGCTAGAACAGACGCAGAGCGAGCTGCAAACCCAGGTCACGATGTTGACCGGCGAACTGACCAGCACCCAGCAACAGATCAACGAGCTGAATGCGGCTCTGGCCGAACTGTCGGCGATCATCGATGGCGCCGAGGGTGAAGCCGCCGAGGTCGATGTTGCCGCAGACGCCTCCCGGCGCAGTGGCGCTGGCATTGCGCTTGGCGGCACTGCCGCACTGGCTGTCGCAGCACGCCGCAAGAACGAAGCCATCCGTATCGCCCAGGCCGACGCCGAGGCGCTGCGCCAACAACTCGCCGCCACTGAACAGGCCAAAGCCGAACTCGAAGCGCAACTTGCCACCGCACAACAAGCGCAGAACGAGCTCCAGGCACAGGTTGCCGCCGACCAGGAAACGCAAGCTGCACTGCGGGCGCAGGTGGCCGGGCTGGAGCAGGCCAAGGCCGAACTCGAAGCCCAGCTTGCCGCCACACGCGCAGAGTTGGCAACAACACAGCAACAACTGGACGAATTGAACAGCGGCCTGCGCGAGCTATCGATAGCGTTGGATGCCAGCGACGACGCATCGGAAGAGGCAGCGGCCCAACGCGTCGCCAGGCTCGGCGTCGCTGCTGGCGGTGCGGCTGCGTTGACCGCCGCTGCTCGCAACAAGAATGCACAGATGCGCGAGGCGCAAGCCGGGATCGACGCGCTGCGCAGCCAGGTGCAGACGCTCACCGAGTCCAGCCGTGCGCTCGAAGCCGACGCCCAGGCAAAGGCCGCCGAGCTTGAGCAGCTCAAAGCCGAACTGGCCGCCCTCACCGCTTCCAACAGCGCGTTGGAAGCCGACGCTCAGGCAAAGGCCGCCGAGCTTGAGCGACTGACGGGCGAGCTGGCGACGATGATTCAAGCGCGCACCGAGTTGGAGGAACAACTGGCCGCGCGCAACGCAGAGCTTGAAGCCACACAGAATCGCCACCAGGAACTGACGGCGCAGCTAACCCAGACGACAGCAGAGCTTGATCAGGTGCGCACAGATTACGCAGCTGCGGCTGCCTGGCAACAGCGCGCCCCGGCAGTCGTCAATCTTGGACAGTCGCTGGCTGCCATGCCGGAGACTAAACTGGCGGCTGCTAACGCTGCCGTAGCGGTGCGCGCGCTGCCACAGTCGGTGCAAGCGCCCCAAGACCTGGCTGATGTCAAAGGCATCGGTCGTGTCTTTGAGCAGCGGCTGTACAAGGCAGGGATTGGCACCTTCTGGGAATTGTCCGCGCTGGCCGACGACGATCTGAAGGCAATCCTGCAACTCAACGAACTGCAACTATTGCACATCGATCTGGAGGCTATCCGCGCCGATGCCCGCCGCCTGGCGGAGGAGACCGGCACAGTTGGCCAGTTGTGGGAGGGCAAGGCGCCCGATGATTTCGAGCCACTCGAAGGGATCGGCAAAGTCTTCGAGCAACGGCTCTATGATGCCGGCATCACCACCTACGCGGCGCTGGCGGCTGCCACGCCGGAGCAGCTTGCCGAGATCATCCAGGCTAAACCCCCGGCGCAACCGGATTATGCCAGCTGGATTGCACAAGCGCGACGTTTGGTGGCAGCTGCCGAAGCCGGGGACATCACGGAGTAGTCATCAGCGCGCTGGAGTGTCAAGTGCATCAAGACCGGGTTGCCTGCGGGGAACCCGGTCTTTTTTCAAGCAGCAGGAGGGAATCTCATGGGACGAGGCTTGCAACTGTTGATATGGGGTGCACTCGCCGGGCTAGCGGGGTTTCTGGCCATGCTAGTCAAACAGAAAAATGCAGCACTGGAATTGGCGCAAACGCGTCTGGCGCGCCTGGAACAACGTTTAGGTCAAGTGACTGCCACCTCCACCGAATCAGGTAGCGAGCACGCGCTGCGCGCCCAACTTGCCGAAAAGGATGCCGAGATTGCACAACTGCGGGCGCAACTGGCCGACCTGACGGCGACGCCTGCCGCCGCCATGCGTCTGGCCGACAGCGCGCCGCCGGAGCTAGCCAGCGAACTGTGGCGCCAACGGCTGGCCGTCGAGGCCGGCTGGCACGCCAAAGCGCCAGGTCTGGTTATGGCGGGGCGTGCAGTGGATGCGCTGCCGCCAGCCAAGCTGGTTTATGCCAATCGAGCGGTGCAGGCGCGCATCGTGCCGGAGGTGGCGCCGCAGCCGCAGGACCTTTCCGCGGTGCCAGGCATCGGGGCAATCTATGAGCAACGGCTCTACAACGCTGGCATCGGCACCTACTGGGAGTTGGCGACCCTTGACAACGATGCGTTGCGTCGCATCCTCAAACTCGACAAGGCGCGCGCGGCGTCCGTTGATTTCGACGCGATACGCGCTGCGGCGCGCCAACTGGCAGAGGAAACCGAGACTGTCGGCTATATCTGGAATGGCGAGCCAGTCGACGACTTCGAGCCAATCAAGGGCATCGGCAAAGTGTACGAGCAGCGGCTCTATAACGCCGGCATCCGCACCTATGCAGCGCTGGCGAACACCTCCCCCGAGCAACTCCTGGAGATCGTGCAGGCCAGATCGCCTGTGCCGCCAGATGTGACAAGCTGGATTGCACAGGCGCAGAACCTGGCCGACACACAGGCGGTCGGGTAAGGGTGTTGTATAAGAGATTGCTTGACAGTTCAGAATCGAGCATCTGACTCGTCTCGCTTTCTCCACACAATGCCCCGGCTCGGAGCGACGAATGTCAGATGTATAGCAGCCTTTTCTAGACTAGGATGAAGCCGGAACTTCCTAGTCTAGAAAGGATGCACAGCATGACGCATTTCCGACCGAGTCTGTGGAGCAGAAACTACTTGCTTCTGCTACTGGCCGTGTGGTTTGGCGTGTGGGCGCTGCCGCACCCGGTGCTGGCGCAGGAAGGTATGGCGGTGGCGCCCACCAGCACGCCTGTCGCTCCGCCCGAAGCGCCGCTGCTGTTAACGCCAGCCTATGGCGCGACGACGACCGTCGCCGATTCGCCTCCTCTCGCCATGCCGACCCTTGCGTGGCAGGCGCCCCTCAATGCCAACATCTACCATGTCCAGATTGCAGATTCGCCTGGTTTTGCCACCATGCTCCAGGAATCTGACACCTACGCGACCACGTTTACGCCAACCACGGTGTGGCCGGACGGCCTCTTTTACTGGCGCGTACGTGCTGGCGTCAAAATCGGTGGTGCAGCGACAGTCTGGGGCGCCTATTCTGAGGCATTCTACTTCCAGAAAAATTGGAGCAACGATACAAGCAACCGCCCTATACCGATCTCGCCTGCAGAGAACGCTGAGCGCTCTACGTTCTTACCGGCCGATTTTTCCTGGACGGCTGTCATTGGAGCAGCTGGCTACAAGCTAGAAATCGCCACTGACGATCAATTCTCAAACGTCGTCTACAGTGCTGAGACCGTCAAACCACATCACACGCCGCCGACGCGACTGGCGGCAAATGACGCTTACTATTGGCGCGTCACCCCCTTTGCCTATCATACATCGACAGCCAACCGCGTCAACGGCACAATCAGTGAAACGATGGTCTTTCGCTTTGCGTGGAGCACCCCACCCGCGTTGCTGGAACCACCTGCGCAGGTGAGTCAGAGTACACCTGAATTACGTTTTGTTCCCCGCTTTTCCTGGACAGCGGTCGAGGGTGCGCAGGAATACGAACTACAGATCAGCACCGATCAGGGCTTTGCTACATCCGTGACAAGCTACAGGACGCGCAACACCGACTTCACCCCTGTTGCGGCGCTGGCCAACGACAAAGAATACTTCTGGCGTGTCAAAGCGATCAACTACGATGGCTACGCAACAGCCTGGAGTGAAGTGCGCAGCTTTCGTGCTGCGTGGAACCAACCGCCCCAATTGCTCACACCAGCCAACGTTCAGACCAAACTCTCCTACCCGTTCTTCAGTTGGGCGCCGGTGCCGGGCGCCGAACGATACCAGATTCAGGTGCTGGATGGCGACAAAATAGTTGTTGATAAGACAATTTACAATGCGACCTATTTCACCCAGGCAAACGCTGATAATGTCTCCAAGTTTTACTCCTGGCGCGTGCGTGGCGTGGATGCGCGCGGCAACTTCACGCCGTGGAGCGAAACACGTTCTTACTTCATGGAAATGCAGACCTCACCGCAGCCGATCTATCCGGCCTATTACTACGCGCCAGATCGCACCAATATGCCGATCTCCAAGGAGCCGGCGTTCAGTTCCAACGTTGTCTTTGTCTGGGATGCGGCGCATCGCTGGGAAGCGCAGACGCTTCTTCCCGTCGCGCCTGATTACTATTTGCTGGAAGTCGCCAGCGACCCTGCGTTCACGACGCCAATCTTCACCATCACAACGGCTGGGTTGGCCGCCGCGCCAACGATTGCCAACCCGATCACAGCTTTAACCGATGGACAGATGATTTACTGGCGTGTGAGCGCTATCCAGGGTGGAGATCAGTTTGGCGTCAGCATCGTGTCTCAAGCGCGCTATCGCGCCAATGCTCCTGATCAACTGCCGACGCAAGATGTTATCACGCCGATCTATCCGCAGGACGGGATGCAGGTGGTGGAAACACCGCCGGTGCTGGGGTGGCTTCCGGTAAATGGTGCGAGCAACTATGCCGTCCAGATCAGCCGCCGACCAGATTTCGAGGCCGGCGCCATCGTGGATAGTGCACAGCCACAGTATGTCAACTATGCGCCGTGGCAAGGACGCACCACCTCCATGCCGGCAGGTGCATATTGGTGGCGCGTGCGCGCCGAGTCAGCGCCCGGCGTCGCATTGGGAGAGTGGAGCACGCCGCGCCGCTTCGACCTGGCGCGCGATGTCATCACGGGCAATCCCTACGAGTTTATCCCACCTCTCAATATCCTGTCGCCGACACTCGAGTATGATCCAGCCTTCACCTATATCGCAGCCAGCGCCACACCCACCGGCGATGAATTCGACTTGACGAATCTCCACGTGATGCTTGATCGTGCGCTCTTTCCAGGGAGCTATTTCTGGTACATTGCCTTTGGCGTGGCAGACAGCGCGCCCGATCCCATCAACTACATCCTGTACGTCGATACTGACCACTTGCCCAATTCTGGCGCGGCGCAAGACCCAACGGGGCAGCCGATCACGATCGAGAGCGATCTGCGCCCGGAGTACGCCATCCACACGGTGCGCCAGGGGGACGCCATTCTGTCGACGTCTTTCTATGCGTGGAGCAGCGGCGCGTGGCAGCCAGCACAATCACTGTTGACAATTGGTGGGATGGCCAGTGTCGAGTTGACAGGCCCGAAGGCAGTGCACCTGCGCATACCCTACGCCGCCTTCAACGCGGCAAGTGACAACTTCTCTGGCACCCTGAGTCTGGCCGTGATCAGCGTCAATACAGCTCTCCCTGCTCGCATTGCTGACAGCATCCCCCAGCAAGGCGCACTCTATGGTGCGCCTGGATTGGTCGACAACATGACTGCTGTCTCTGACATGGTGACGCCCCTCTACCCCTTCGACACACCGCTGAGCAATCCTTTCCAATTTCAAGACATGCCGCCCCTGCGCTGGCGGATGCCACACTACGATTCAGTGGATGGGTATCGGGTGCAGGTGGCCAAAGACGCCAATTTCTCGCAGCTCGTCAAAGAGTGGGATGTCTATGAAAATGAGCGTTCGCCTTATTTTGGTTTTCTGCCTGCGACCTTTACCACCGATGCTGCTATGGAGGATAACGAATCGTACTACTGGCGCGTCCGCATCCGCCATGAGAAGTACGACAACTATGGCCACTTCGACTTCGGGCCATGGTCACCGGCGTCACGCTTCAAGCTGAGCAGTCGGTTGCCCGGCAATCCAATGCTCTCCACGGGCAGCCAGGTGTTTATGACGCCGACTTTTTTGTGGGAGCGCGTCGAGGGAGCTGGGGGCTACACACTACAAATCGACAACGACGCTAACTTTAGTTCCCCGCTTATTAATCAGAAGATCGACGGCGCCTCGTACACGCCGCAGGAACTCACCTCCAGCGCCGCTTTGCTGCCAGGCACGCAGTACTACTGGCGCCTGGCAATGCGTCGTGCGGATAACGTCTACGGTCAATGGACTCCGACCATGACCTTCCAAAAGACTTCGGTCAGCCCAACGCCGCTTTCTCCCTCTCAGAATGTGACGGTAACCGGACAGCCGACCTTCGTCTGGAGCGTTGTATTGACGCCAACCACGACGCCGCGCCTGGCAACGCCACGCTATCATCTCCAGGTTGATGACGATCTGACCTTTGGCAGCCCCCTGATCGACATCAAAACCACAACCACCAGCTACACACCCATCAAAAGCAAGAATCTGTCCGATGGCGTCTGGTACTGGCGCGTGGCGCTCACGGACGCCAACGGCAACGATGGTCCATTCAGCCCGACCATCACCTTCCTAAAGCAATACCTGTCGCCCAACTTGATCGCGCCATTCGAAGGCGGCGCCAGTGGCGTCATACCTGCCTTTGCCTGGCAACCTGTGGATGGCGCCGCTTACTACGAGTTGACCTATGCCAATAACCCGGCCTTCACCGGCGCCACCAGGATAGCCACGGTCAGCAGCAGCTATACACCAACCAAGAGCTTGAATCAAGGTCGTTATTACTGGTATGTGCAGGTGTTCGACCAGGATAAAAACGGCGGCCCGATCATCCCTCGCTATTTTGACTTCGGGTATTCTGTTTATTTACCCGTTGCGACAAAGTAGTCAGGGCCGCGCAGCAAATCCAGCGTCAGTCGCCAGCGAAATACACGCATTTCTGGAGGTTTTGCTTCTGCGACACGGCGTCTCTGCAACGCAGCGGTCAAAGAGACGCCGTGTCAAAGTTGGCAATTGCTTCAATACCCGCGTTCGAAGTCAATACGGTAACGCAATTCCTGTCCGGCCACATACCGCTGCAAGTTCTCGGCAAAGAGCGGAGCGATGTCTTCCGGGAAGCTCAGCGCTGCGGTATGGCTGGTGATGATCACGTTGGGGAGCGTCCACAGCGGGTGGTCAGGCGGCAGCGGCTCCGTCTGGAAGACGTCGAGCACTGCGCCGGCGATGCGTCCAGCTTGCAGCGCCTCTACCAGCGCATCCTCGTCCACCGTGCCGCCGCGCCCAACGTTGATCAGCAGGGCATGGGCAGGCAGCGCCGCTAACACAGCGCGGTCGATCAGGTGGCGGCTGGCGTCTGTGTTGGGCAGGCTGGCGGCCAGATAGTCGCAGACGGCAGCCATCTCTGCCAGCGCGTCGCCATGAAAGTAGCGATCAACGTGGGGGCAACCCTCACTCGCCCGCGTGTAGCCAAGCACGCGTAGCCCAAAACAGTGTGCAACGCGCGCAATCTCCGCACCGATCGAACCGACGCCGATCAATCCTAACGTTTTGCCGCGCAACCGCCCCGGCCAGGCTGGCTCCCAACGCCTCTCGCGCTGCGCCAGGAATCGCTGCCAGCCGCGCCGTTCGTGCATGATCAGATAGCCCAGCACATATTCAGCCATCATCTCGCCAAAGACGCCGCGCGCATTGGTGAGTTGGTAATCGCGCCGCAACCCAGGCGCCGTCAAAGTCTCTACACCGGCGTAAGTCGATTGCAGCCACCGCAACGCCGTCATGCGGTCAAGTAGTGGACGCACCAGCGGCGGGTCCGCCAGGACGACTTCGCAGGTTGCCAGCCAGGGTTCAGCCTCGGTATGGCTGGCAGCGACATGCAGCGCCAACGGCGGCAGCGGCGCCGCCGTCAGCAACCGGGCGTAGTCGGCGGCGCGCGTCGACAAGATCAACACCTCAAGCGACATGTGCGATCTCCTCGTCAGCCATAGCCGCCCGCACGGCGTCCAACCCAGCCGCCGTGATCAACCCGATTGCCGCCGCCGATTCCGCTGCGATCAGTGAATCCGCCACACGCAGCAAGCGCACGCCCTGCGCCTGCAAGGCCGCCGCTATTGCATCCACTGCTGCATCGCGCTTCGCACCACTGACGTCGCGAATGTAAATTGCCAGCACACGTCCGGGATATTGTTCGACCAGGCGCGTGTAGAGTTCGGGGTCTTTCTGCCCGCTGTCGCCCATCAGCACAAAGGGCAGGTGCGGATAGGCATCCAGCACGCGACGCATCGCCTCCAGCTTGTGCTCGTGGCTGAGCGCCTGCGTGAACATATCGATGCCATAGTCGCGCAGAAAGATCGGGCCAGCCGGGATGCCACGCACCTGCATGAACTCGACTAGAAAGTCGTAGAGATTCCACGGGCTGCTTGACACGTAAAAGATCGGGTTGTGGTCAGCGCCGGTGACGCCGCCTTGTAGCGCCCGATACAGTGCGGCGACGCCGGGAAAAGGCAGACGCGTGGCGGCATTCTGGAGCAAGGTCACCCACGCCGAACGCACCAAATTGGTGGCCTGCGTTTGCAAGATGGTGTCGTCGATGTCGCTGATGACGCCAAAACGCGCCGTGACGGGTGGGATCAACACTTCGCCCGTTGCTCGCGCCAGCGGCGCGTCGGCGGCAACGTCCGGCGCCGTCACGGTTACGGTGCACCAACCATCCGCGTCGCGGGCCGGTCCCGCTTGCAACAGCTTTGCCTCGAAGTAGCCTTCGTCGTCGGTGACAGCCTCCACCGAAGCTGCGCCGCAGGTCACTGTCAGGGGTACGCCGCGTGCCTCATCCGACTCGATGCGGCGAAACGCGTCCCATAGATTGCGCCAGGACGATTGACCCGGCTCGGCGGCGGCGGGCAAGGCTTGGTGCAGCACGCGCCCGCGCACCATCAGCGTGTCATCTGTGCCAAAGCTACGATAGGGAACAATCACAAGCGGCGTCTGACTCATGTCGGATGTGCCTCCTCCAAATCAAAGATTTTACCGGGATTCAGAATGTTGCGCGGGTCGAGCGCCACTTTGAGGCGTCGCATCGTGGCGATCTCCGCTGGCGTGCGGCTGAGCGACAGGTAGGCTTTCTTTTCCAGCCCGATGCCATGCTCTGCCGAGATCGAACCATGCACATCACCTAATGGTGTGTAGACGATGGCGGCAATGCGTTCGCCATCTTGTGGCTGCAGGTGTGGCGCCCAGATGTTGATGTGCAGGTTGCCGTCGCCCAGATGCCCATAGACCCAACAGCGCGTATCCGCACCAAAGTGCAATGCGATGCCGGCGCGCACATCCTCGACATATGCTGCCATGACGCCGATCGGTAGGCTGACATCATAGCCAAAAGTCAGATGATGCTGGCGTTCGATCTGTTCGGAATCCTCGCGAATGCGCCAGAGGTCGGCGCGCTGCTGGCTGGTGCGGGCAACCACAGCATCTGCAAAGAGACCTTCGTGCGCAGCGTGGTCGAGTGCGGCGTCGAAACGCGCCTGGTCGAGACGCTCATTGCCACCCAACGCCTCAACAAGCACGTAGTACGTGTACTCATGCCCCAGCGGCGGTTTGCTGAGCGCTGGCGGCGTTGTGGTCAGCCGATAGTAGTCGTTCCACATCACCTCGAAGGATGTAAGCGCGCCGCCGAGATCGCGCTGGAGCAGCGGCAAAAGTGCAGTGACTTGCGGAAATTCATCCATCGCCAGCAGCGCAGTCGCATAGGTGCGCGGCGCCGGAAAAAGCCGCAGCACCGCCTGCGTCACTACGCCCAGCGTGCCCTCACTGCCGATGAAGACCTGCTTCAGATCGTAGCCAGCGTTGTTTTTGAGCATGGCGTTCAACGCGGTGAGCACGGCGCCGTCGGCAAGCACCGCCTCCAACCCCAGCACCAACTCCCGCATCATGCCGTAGCGCAGGACGCGCACGCCGCCCGCATTCATGGCGACACAGCCGCCGATCGTTGCCGAGCCGCGCGCGGCCAGATCAAGCGGAAAGAACAGTCCGTGCGCCGCCGCGACTTCCTGGACGCGCTGCAATGGCGCACCCGCCTGCACCGTCAACGTCTGGTTCTGGGCATCGATGGCCACTATGTCGGCCATCCGTTCTAACGACAGGATAAGATCGTGCGCCGTAGCAGATGTGGCATGCACCAGGTTTGTGCCACCGCCATGAACAACGACCGGCTGCCGGGCGCTATGACAGAGACGCAAGATCGCCGCCACCTCCGCCGTCGTGCGCGGACGCACCAGCGCCAAGGCATCAAGCGGCGTTGGGTCGCTCCAACTGCGCGCACGGGCGCGGAGAGCGTCGCCAGTCAACACACTATCTGCGCCCAACAGAGTGCGCAGATCAGCCACCATCGATGACGCAGGCCTCACGGTTCACCCTAACATCTCGATGGTGTAATCGATCAGTTGAGCGTCGCCGTGCCACTGCTCGACGCGGTGGGCGACATCTTGCAGGTGGCGATGCGCCAACGCACCATTCTGGCTGACGCACGCCACTTCAAGCACGGCGCGCGTGAGGACATCCTGTGCTTCAGCTTCACAGACCGAAACGTTGTAATCGCGGCGGATGCGTGCGATCAACGGCTTGAGAATGCCGCGCTTGCCCTTCAAGCTGTCGTTCATGGGGAGATACAACTCAAGCGTCAACAGACCTACTGCCATGACCGTTCACCGTTGTCGATTCCATTCATCGTTGCCAAATTGTGTGCGGATCAGCTCGGCAGCGCGGCGCAACTCGGCTGGCGTCAAGGCGCCCGGCTGGAAGCTCACACGCAGCACCTGCTCGAAACCGTGTTGCATGGCGGCGGCGACGCGACCAAAAGCCACCTTGTCGCTGGCATCGTCCACGCCAAGCGCCTGCGCCAACGTGCACGCGCGGGCGGCAAGCTCACGTCGCAGGGACGCCGCCTGTTCCGCCGGCAGCGCCAACACGTCGATCAGGCGCGTGATATCTCCCACCAAGGGCAGGCTGCCGTGCTGCAGCACGTAACCGGCGCGACGGCTTTGCGCGCTGCCCATCAGCTTGCGCTGACCCACCGTGATCTCGTAGGCGCTGGGCACCTCAAAGCAGACGGCGGAGACGTCGGCGCCAACGCGCACGTCACCAGGCGCTTTTTCTGCGTGAACGCCCAATTGACGCAACCCGGCTAACAGCGCATTGCTGATGCGCAGATACGCATCCATCACGCCGCCGCGCACCAGCGGATGCTGCATCGCCGCCGTTACGGAGTAAGTGAACTCGTCCGTGTGCAAGATAGCGCGTCCACCTGTGGGCCGCCGCACGATCTCGTAGCCCAGTGAACTCACCTTGATTGTGTCAATGTCGGCGATCGGCTGCAGGCGTCCCAAGCTCACTGCTGGCGGCTGCCAACGATAAAAGCGCACCGTGGGTAGACTCTCTCCCGCCGCGCACGCTTCAGCAATCGCTTGATCGACTGCCATATTGGCGGCGCCAGAACGCGGCGCCTCCTCTACTATCAGCCGCCAGGTCGTCGAGCCTTCTTCTTCCAGGGCGGCTACATCGACAAATACGTCATTAGCAACAATCGTTCGTTCCATGGCTTCTCACTTTTCTACACTGCGCTCCAGCGCGTCGCACAACGCGGGTATGGCTGCTGGCGCGCGTACAGCTATTACGCTGCCAGCGGGAGCGCCGCCACCTCCGCCAACGCGCCCGCCACCGTCACTGCCATCCCCGGTGTATGATGGGGGCGCTTGAGAATGGCGAGCGCAACCGGGGCTTGGAGTGCTGGGCTATAAGCGGCGCTCGTCACGACGCCCACCTGGCGCCCCTCGGCCAGCACCAAATCGCCTGGCGTGAGCAGCACGGCGCTACGCAGCCCAACCAAGGTGCGCGTCACTTTGTCGTAGGTCAGCTGCCGGGCGATGATTTCCTGGCCAGTGTAGCAGCCCTTGTTCTCAGCGCACGCCCAGGTCATGCCGGCCTCTAGCGGGCTGTACTCATCAATCAGCTCAGCGCCAGGCGCTGGGCGCCCCAACTCGATACGTCGCGCCGTGTAGCTGGCCGCGTCGAGCCGCGGCGCGGCCAACCGCGCCAGGAACGTCTCGACCGCCTCCACAGGCGCGATCACTTCGTAACCAGGCAGATCGTACAACTCTTGCTTGAGGATCATCAACTCCTGGCAGCGCAGCCAGTTCCCCTCGGCGGTCGGCAATGGAGCGAACCCGCTCTGCGTCAGAGCCGCCGCCGCCTGCCGCCCAACAATGCGTAGCCGGGTCAGCGCACGCTCTGGCCGGGTCACGCGTACTTTATCCATAAAGAAAATCTGCCCGCGCAAATGGCGTTCAAGCGCAGCGGTCTCACCTGGCGCCGGCAACAACCAGAGACAATCTTCGTCAGCCAGGACAGTGAATACCTGCGTGATCTTGGCAGTCGGGCTGGTGAGCACTGTGACGCAGCTTTCTCCAGGGTGCAACAGCTTGATGTTGTTCGTCGTCATGCGCTGTAGAAAGTCAACGCGGTCGGCATCGGTCAAGCGTAGCACGCTTGCGTCGGTCGGCAGCCACACGGCGGCTGCATCCAGGGCAGCATAGGTGGTCATCTCTGGCAAAGTTACATCTGTCATGGTGTTTCTCCATAGCGTCTGGCAAAATCCACGATCTTATAAAACATCTCGCGCCCGGCGTCCGTCATGTTCGCTCCGATGCCCAAATAATGGCTCACATCTTCATAGTAATAAGTTTCGACCGGCACGCCCGCCGCCCGCGCTGCGGCTTCCAACTCACGCGCCTGCTCGATGCGCATAATTTCATCCGCCGCCGTGTGGATGATCATGGTTGGCGGCAACTCGCCAGCGCTGTAGACCGGTGAGTACATCAGAAACGGCAGTGGATAGAGGTTGGGGGGGCCGAACGCGGGCGCCAGCAATTCATAGGGCGGCGGCGCTGTGATACGACCGGCGTAAAAGTCCTGCGCGGCGGTGAAGGCATTCGCCAACCCGCCCACTGTCACCCAGCCTGCCAGGTCGTTGCCTGCTGCGCGCAACAGCCGCGCCAGCACTGCGCTGCTAAAGCTGCCGCCCAGCGCCAGCGGCCGCTTCACGCCGACCGCTGCGCCAAAGGCGCCCGCCTGCGCCAACGCCAACACCACCCGCGCATCCTGGGCGTGCGCCTCAGCATCCACACCTCGTGCTGCGATCGGCGATACTGCAACCACCGCAAAACGTTCGACGGCGAAGGCAGTGCTCACCGGCTCCCAATCCTCGACAGGCGATGGATAGACCATGAAAAGCAGCGGCAGCGCCTGCTCCGGGTTGTGACCTTGCGGTAGATAAACGCGCACACTGTCGATCGTAGCGCCAGCGTAGTCAAAGGCATATGCGGTTACATCAGCGGTGGCAACGTATGGAAAATCAGTGCTGGCGGTGAAGGCGCTGGTCGTCCGCAGTGCAACGGCGGTCGCCAGGTTGTCGGGCAAGCGCGGCGGTGCGTAGGGCGACAGCACCAACGGCGGCGCAGTTGTCACTGTGTGCGATTGAATGGTCATCAGTTTGGGCAGCCCCAGCAACCCAGTCAGCGCGCGCTCGGCGTAGCCAGGCGCCACCGCCGCCGGTGTGTATTGCCCCGGCGGGATGCCTTCGATGCGATAGCGACCCGCAGCGTCGGTGCGTGCCGTGTGGGGTGCACCGTCCACCTGCGCAACGACGACAGTTGCACCTGGGATGGGGGCGCCCTGTGCATCGACAACCTGCCCAGTCAATGCGCCAGGCGGAGCAGTGCTGACCCTCGGTGGCTGCGTCCCCAACCAGGTGGAGAGGTAATAGCCAATGACATTGGATTGGGGTGTTGGCTGACAGCCGACCAGTATCGCCGCCAGAGCCATCAACATGCTGCTGATCCCAATCTTGCGTCTCATATTGGCATTATATCATCTGGATGCAGAAGTAGCCCCCGGTGCTGCTCGAAATGGGTCTACTTCGCGGTTGGGGCAAGCGTTTGCACGACAGTCGCCCTAACTTGAAGTGCACCCTGCTCGAACTATGTCACACACTCCAGCAAGACTATAATGATTGCGGGAGATGCAGTTGCTGGGAAATGCGCATGCGCAAAGGATTGTGAAGCATCGTGAGTTTGCTGCGCCGTTACACGACGATGTCTGCCGATGAAGTGGAGGCGCTCCTGCGCGCTGGCGCGTCGGCGCGGGTAGCGTTGCTGGCAGCCAGAACTGGCAAGCAGACGCTGGCTGAAACGCTGGCCGCACTGGCCAATGCGGGCGGCGGCGTGGCTGTGCTGGGTGTCACCGCCAAAGGAACGCCGCAAGGTGCAGCCGAGCCGACGGCGTTGCGCGAATTGATCGTGGAAGCCAGCCTGGCCACAGAGCCGCCGCTGATCCTGCCGAGCGCACAACATGTGACGCTGGCGACCGGCGAGGTGGTTGTCGTCCAGGTGCCCGAAGGTCTGCCCAATGTCTACAACGTGCGCGGCGTCTATCTGACGCGCACAGGCAGCCAAAATCGTCCGCTGACGACCGCCGAACTACGCCAGCTGCTGCTTGATCGCGGGGAAAGCGGCTATGAAAGCCAGCCCGTCGCCGATGCCAGTCTGGACGATCTCGACGCAACGCGGGTCAACCGTTATCTCGATCAGGTGGGCTTGCCGCCCGATGCAGACATGGTGGAGGCGCTGTTGGGACGCGGCTGTGTCACGCGACGTGGCAGCGATGGTTTGCGCGCCCCAGACCCGCTGCCAACGGTGGCCGGGCTGCTGCTTTTCGGACGCAATCCACAACGCTTTCTACGGAGCGCCGAGATCATCTGCGTGCGCTATGCCGGCCCCACGATGGGCGACGAATTTGTCCGCCAGGAGATCGGCGGGGTGCTGACAGAGCAGGCGCGACAAGCGGAGGCGTTTGTTGTCGGCAATATGCGTCGTGGGATGCGGATTCGCGGGCTGACGCGCGAGGAAACGACCGAGTATCCCCTGCCCGTCGTGCGCGAAGCGATTGTCAACGCCATCGCCCATCGCGATTACAGCATCCGCGGCGAGGGCATCCGCCTGCTCATGTTCAGCGATCGGCTCGAGGTCTACAGCCCTGGTCGTCTCCCTGGTCATGTCACCCTCGAAAACATCAAGGACGAACGCTATAGCCGCAACGAAGCCATTGTGGCCGTCTTGACCGACCTCGGTTACATCGAGCGACTCGGCTATGGCATCGACCGCATGATCGCTGCCATGCAGGAGGCCGGTCTACCAGCGCCGGAATTTGCCGAGACCGCCGCTGGCTTCCGCGTGACGCTGCGCTCGGCGGGTGAAGACCTGGTCAGCCCGCAGCCACAGGAGCAGCGCTGGCATCATGCCTTTCTCAACGAGCGGCAAGAGGCGGCGCTGGCGTTCGTGCGCCAACACGGACGCATCACCAATAGCGATTTACAGGCGCTGACGCCAGAGGTGCACCCGGAGACGATCCGTCGCGACCTGGCCGACCTGGTGGACAAGAATCTGTTGATCCGGATCGGGTCGAAACGTGCGACATATTACATCTTGAAGTGAGATTGGGTGATTGTGAGATTGGGTGATTGTGAGATTGGGGATGGGCGGGGTGTTTCATCCCCTGGCGATAACTTCTCTGGAAAAGGAAGGCTTTATGCAGCATCAGACGATTGCTGTAATTGATTACGGCAGTCAGTACAGCCAATTGATCTGCCGTCGCGTGCGCGAGGTCAACGTTTACGCAGAACTAGTCTCGTGGGATCGCGCCGCCGAGGCGCTGCCGCGTCTCCGGCCACAGGGGATCATCCTCTCTGGCGGTCCCAACAGCGTCTACGATGCAGGCGCGCCGACGTTGCCCGATATCGTGCTGGCCAGCGGCGTGCCAGTGCTCGGTATCTGCTACGGGTTGCAATTGTTGGCGCACACCCTGGGCGGGCGCGTCACAGCAGCGCCAGAGCGCGAATATGGCGCAGCGACGATCCACGTCACCGGCACGGCAGCCGGCGCGGAAAGCCAACTCTTCGCCGACCTGCCCGCCACGCTGCAAGTCTGGATGAGCCACGGCGACCGTGTCGAGCAGTTGCCGGATGGCTTCCTGGCGGTGGCGCATAGCGGCAATTCTCCGCTTGCAGCTATTGCCGATGAGAAACGGCGGCTCTACGGCATCCAGTTTCACCCAGAAGTGGTGCACACGCCGCATGGACGCGACATCCTCGCCAACTTCGTCAAGCGCATCTGCGGCTGCAGCGGCGACTGGACTGCCGGCAACTTCATTGAGGAGAGCGTCGCCCGCATCCGTGAGCAGGTCGGGCCGACTGGTCATGTAATCTGCGGGCTGAGCGGCGGCGTCGACAGTGCAGTGGCGGCGACGTTGGTGCATCGCGCCATCGGCGACCGGCTGGCGTGTGTCTTTGTCGATCATGGCCTCCTGCGCAAGGGTGAAGCCGAACAGGTGATCGAGACTTTCGAGCGCCACCAGGGGATGCGGCTGATTGCAGTCGACGCCAAAGAGGAGTTTCTCTCCGACCTGGCGGGCGTCGAGGACCCGGAGCGCAAACGCAAGCTGATCGGCGCCCGCTTCGTGCGCGTCTTTGAGAACGAGGCGGCGCAACTGGCGGCGGAGTGGGGCGTTGAGGCGCCGGCGTTTCTAGCGCAGGGCACCCTCTACCCCGATGTAATCGAGTCCGCCAGCAATGCCGAGACCAAAAACGCCCGCACGATCAAGACGCACCACAACGTCGGCGGGCTGCCGGAAGATATGACTTTCCAGTTGATCGAGCCGTTGCGGATGCTCTTCAAGGACGAAGTGCGCACCGTCGGTGAAGCGTTGGGGCTGCCTGAAGAGATTGTCTGGCGCCACCCCTTCCCTGGGCCAGGGCTGGCAATCCGCTGTCTGGGCGCAGTGACCTGGGAGCGGCTGGAAACGTTGCGCCACGCCGACAGCATTTTCCTGGAAGAGTTGCGCAACGCTGGCCTCTATCGCCAGACCAGTCAGGTCTTTGCTGTGCTGTTGCCCGTGCGCTCCGTCGGCGTCATGGGCGATGGCCGCACCTACGCCAATGCCCTCGCCCTGCGTGCCGTCACGACCGACGACTTCATGACGGCGGATTGGGCGCGGCTGCCCTACGATCTGCTGGCGCGCATCAGCAACCGCATCGTCAACGAAGTCGCTGGCGTCAACCGCGTCGTCTACGACATCAGCAGCAAACCCCCGGCGACAATTGAATGGGAGTAGCGTCTGCGCCGTCGTCGTCTGCCTTCCGCCCGCTTCATCAACTTTACCCTCCTCCTGATCGTGGTGCTGTCCCTCTTTCCGCTCTACAGTTACTACAAGGGGGTGGCGGCGCCGATCCCGCCGGGGGTGCGATTGGGCGGGGTCGATGTCACCGGCATGAAGACGACCGCAGAGATACGCGCTCACCTCGACCCCATCTATCATGAGTTACTCGGGGTGCGCTTTCAGAATCGCCTGCTCAAGCTAGACCCCGATGACTTCGGCTTCACCGTTGACTTCGAGCAGATGGTCGCCGACGCCGGGCAGTATCTAAGAGGTTGGGCGTTTGTCGACATCGCCGTGCGCGAGGCGATCGGGCTGCCGCAGCAGGTGCGCAATGTGCCTGTGCGCTATACCGTCGATGAGGCAAAGCTACGTGCCTGGCTGGAAAGTGTCGCCGCTGAACTGGACACGGCGCCGATCGCGGCGCGCGTGGTCGATGTGACTGCGACTACTGCGCCAGCCGGCGCGCTGCCTACGCCGACACCCACCTTTCCCGCCACTGTGCCGCAGCCGCGCCGTGGGCTGCAATGGACGCCCGGCGCGCCCGGCTATGCCATCGACATCGACGCCAGCATCGAACGCATCATTGCCGGGCTGACCAGCTACGACGCCCGCGAGGTGGAACTGGCGATCCGAGAAATTCCGCCGCCGCTGCCGACGATGGCCGACCTGGAGCCGCAGTTGGTGCGCCTGCTCGACGACTATCCCGCCTTCACTACGGTCAGCATCATCGATCTGCAGCACGGCGACGCGGCGAACGTGGATGGCGACGCCGCGTTTTCGGCGATGGCGACGTTGCGCATTGCGTTGGCAGCCGCCGTCATGGAGAAGCTGCCCAATGGCATCGCAGCGGGCGATCCTGACGCCCAACAGGTGGGACAGTGGCTCGACTTGGCGCTCGGTAAAGACCCGAACGAACCGGCCAATGCTGCGCTCGCCTGGCTGGGCGATGGCAATGCAGTTGTTGGCGCGCAACGGCTAACTGCGTTCGTGCGCAGCCTGGGCCTGGAAAACACCTTCACCCAGGGCGAGTTCGGAGGCGCTGCGCAGACGCCGATCACGACGCCCTCCAATCAGCGCGAACGCCCCAACACCCGCCCCGATGCCAACATGCAGACGACGCCGGCGGATATGGCGACATTGCTGGCGGCAATCTACCAATGCACCCAAGATGGCGGCATCCTGCGCTTTCGCTACCCCGCCACGATCACGCCCGACGAGTGCGCCACGATTCTCTTTTACATGACGCACAACGAGCTGCGCGACGCGCTCTGGCGCGGTCTGCCCGATTGGGATGCACGTTGGATCGTACATCGACATGGCCTGTTGCCTGCACAACACGGCGAAGTGGCGCTGGTGTGGGGGCCGACAGGGCCGTATGTGATCAGCGCCTTCGTCTTCAATCCGGGGCTGGTGGGGTGGGAGGTGGCGAATCAAGCGGTCGCCGACCTCAGCCGTATTGTGTGGGAATTCTTCGTCTTTCAGCGCACGCAGGGCGCGCCTGAAGCTGGCGCGCCGCCTACACTGACGCCGCCGCCCGGCTACGTCGTCGTAGACGACGAGTATGCGCCATCGGCAGCGAACCCGACCGCACGCTAGGCGCCGTCGCCAAGACAACTAGATTGTAGCTGTCGCTGAGCAGGCAGGATTGTTCGCTGGAATTGTCCGACAGTCCTCAGGGTCAGAGGGGATGAGCCAGTGCGCGGAAACGCTCATCATCCAGCGTGCTCGCGCTTACCCAAATCGGCTTTGAATATATTGCACCGCTGCGCTTACGCCCAGCGCGTTGCTGGAATTGCCGGTGCGCAGGTAGAACTCTTCCTTGCCTTGATAACGCAAATAGGCAGGGTGCGTCGATGGGCGCACACTGATGGCGCAGATCGTTTTGTCTTCCAGGACGGGAAAGGTGAGCGTGACGAAGGGCCGATACTCCATGCCTACCATGTTGCCAAAGGCTACGTTGAAGACATTCTCGAAGCCATCGACGCCTGGCTTGCGCAACGTCTTGAGGTCTGGCTCGATGCCCAGCACGCTGCCTTCATCATCGACGCCGATCAAAAGCAGCCCGCCGCGACTATTCATGAAACCGACCAGATTTTTCATCACCGGTTCGTGGAGTTCCTTGTTGACGGACTGTTTGCGGTAATCCCACATCAGGCTGGCTTTAAACTCAATGAACTCGCCCTCGCCTGCGGCGATGAGCGCAGGGATTGGGCTGTTCAGCAGCGCAGGAAGCGCGGTCTCCTCCTGCATCATGGTGCGCACCTGCTCGGCCAGCACTTCCGGGTCATGCACATGCTTGAGCTTCGCCAATACCTGGCCGTTGCGCCCTTCGATGAGCACTGTCCCGTAGCCGAGTCGCTGCGCCAGCCAGCCGCGTCGCGTTTCGACATGACCAATCGCTCTGGCTTCGACCAGTGTCCGTTCTTGGGCTAACGGGCCGCTGTGCAGCAAGATCGCCGCTGGCGCCAACCGGTAGACCGGGTAATACCAACTCATGAACGTGGCAAAAACAATGACGGTCTGCACCAGCGTGATGCCGAGCGCCAGTAGCAGCGGAAACGAAACGACGTCAGCGGCATCGGTCTGTTCATAGAGTTGGACGGCGGCAGAGGTGGCTACAAAGATCAGCGCGATGGAAAAAATGAACTCGGCCACTGCAATCCGCAGCGCAAAGACAAAGGGGCTCTGGCGAATGGTGGCAAATGGATAGCGCATCAGTGAACCGTTGGGTTGAAAATAGCGGCGATCGATTAGCTTTCAGTATACTACATGCCATGAGGACAATCACGAAAACTTTGGCGCAATGGGCAGGTTGGCTTGCCATTAGCGGCGGTCTTCTCTGGATTCTCTATGCGATCCTGGCGTTGCTCCAGCCGCTAGGCAATATCACCCTCTTTACTGGTGCACAAGGTGAATTGCTGGTGACGAACGCGCCGGCCTTCCAGGTGGCCGGCGGCGCCGGCGGTGTGGCGTTAACGCTGCTAGGGCTGGCTGTGGTCGGCGTAGCGGCGCGCTATGACCTGCCCGGCAACGCAGCGCCGCATTTTAACAGCATCGTGCCCAGTCGCTTTGGTGTGGCAATGGGGTGGGTCGGTGCGCTGGCAGGAGCATTGGCGGCGGCGACGGCATGGCTGGCGCTCGTGCTGCCCAATGGCGCCATGCACTTCTTCGGCGCCGTGCTGGTGGCTCTGGGCGCTATGCTCGTCGCCATTGAGGCCAACGGCAGCGACGAAGCCTACCCGATTGCGGCGCCACTCTTCCTCGTCGGTGCGCTGGGGATGCTCAGCTTGCTGGCGCAGGCATTGCTGCCCATGGTGACGTGGTTGCTCCCCGTCTATACGACGCTGGTCATGGCGGTCTACGGCTTTGCGTGGGTGCGTTTTGGCGGTCTACTGATGCGCTCGGTGTAGGCAGCTTTGCGGGTTTCCTTACAGTAGATGACAACCTGACGTGGCAGACTATCCTTTAATGTTGAAGTATACATATCCGACCCCTTGGCGCCGGGTAATGTCATGCTCAACCATGCGCGCAGGCACGCCATCGTTCCCAAAGGAGCAACCCATGGATCGCATCTATGTCATGCAACTTGTCCGTTCGTTTCAAGTCGGCGAGATCAACCGGCGCACCTTTCTGCGACGCGCCACCGCCGCCGTTGGCAGCGCGTCAGCGGCCAGCCTGCTGCTGGCGGCATGCCAGCCCATCACGGGCACGCCGCGCCCCGTGACTGAAGCAGCGCCCAGTGGTGAGGGGGTCGGCTCACCGGATACCAACATGACGACAGCCGCCGGTCTCGTCGTTGGCGCAGTCGAGTATATCGGTCCCGGCGACGAAACGCTCAGCGGTTACTGGGCGCGCCCTGAAGGGGACGGCTCCTGGCCAGCCGTCGTCGTGCTGCAGGAGTGGTGGGGGCTGAATGAGCATATCAAAGACGTCACGCGACGCATCGCCAATGAAGGCTACGTGGCATTGGCGCCAGACCTCTACAAGGGACAGGTGGCGACCGAGCCGGATGCGGCGCGTAAGCTCGTGATGGAACTAGACATGCCCGCTGCTGTCCAAGAGATCGGCAGCGCCATTGACCATCTATTGACGCAAGATTTCGTCGCGGGAGAGAAGGTAGGCATCGTTGGCTTTTGCATGGGTGGCCGGCTCGTCTTGATGACGGCGCTCACCAACGAGAAGCTGGCGGTGGCAGTGCCTTTCTACGGTTCACCGCTCGCACCCGAAGAGGCAGCCAATGTCAAGGCGCCGGTGCTTGGCCTGTATGGGGCCGACGATGGCGGCATCCCGGTTGCTGCGGTGCAGGCCATGGGAGACGCGTTGACGGCGGCAGGCATCGATAATGAAATCCACATCTATGCCGGCGCGCCCCATGCTTTCTTCAACGATACACGCGAAAGCTATCGCCCTGAGGCTGCCGCCGACGCCTGGCAGCGCATGTTAGCCTGGTTTGAGAAGTATCTGGCCGGGTAGTTGTTTCCTTCGACCGGGGCACCGAGTTTGCCACAGGTCTACTTCATCATCGCTGCATCATCACAGCGTTATCGCTTTAGGCTCTGATGGTGAAGTAGACCCTGCCTGCGTCCTGCGCCGCATTGTCAGCCACAACACCTGCATAGTACGCTTTGCCTCGAACGAGAAGTAGACGCAACTGGCTGATTGGCCGTTGAGTTGGGCCTATTTCAGCGCGACAATAAAGCTACCAGCGACCGTAGAGGAAGTCGATGGCTTTCCACGCAAAGGTGGCATCCTCATGGAGTACGATGTCCTCATCATTGGCGGTGGTATTGTCGGCTGCGCGCTGGCGCGTGAGTTGACGCGCTATCAGCTACGTGTTGCGCTATGCGAGAAGGAAGTCGAAGTTGGCTTTGGCGCCACCAAAGCCAACAGCGGCATCATCCACGGCGGCCATCATGCGGCGCCTGACACGCTCAAAGGTCGCCTCGAATGGGAAGGCAACCAACTCTGGGATGCGCTGGCGCAGGAGCTGCACTTTGGCTTCCGGCGCGTTGGCGAACTAACGGTGGCGCTTCACGCTGCGCAGTTGCCCGCCCTCGACAAGCTGCTTCACCATGCCACCGTCAAAGGCGTGCCAGGCGTGGAACTATGGTCGCCGGAGCGTGTCCGACAAGCAGAGCCAGCGCTCTCGCCAGCGATTATAGCCGCTGTGTACGCTCCTACGACGGCTGTGGTCAACCCCTACGAAGCTTGCTATGCGTTGGCCGAAAACGCCGTGCGCAACGGGCTGGCGCTGCTGACCGGCTTTCCCGTCGAGCGGCTTCATCGGCGTGATGATGAGTGGGAGGTGGTGACGCCCAGCGTGCGATTGACCAGCCGTTACGTGATCAACGCCGCCGGGTTATATGCCGATGAAATTGCCGGGCTGGCAGGTGTGCGCACCTTCACCATCCAGCCGCGCAAAGGCGAAGAATATCTCCTAGACAAACGGCTGCAAGGGCTGGTCAAACACGTCATCTTCCCTTGCCCCTCGCCGGTGTCAAAGGGCATCCTCATTATTCCCACCTACGATGGCACGTTGATGGTTGGGCCGACAGCAGAGGATACGCCGGATCGTACAGACCTGCGCACCAGCGCACACGGCGCGCAGACAGTCTTCGCCGCTGTCGGACAACTGGTGGCCGGCATCAGCGAAAAGGATGTTATTGCCCAGTTTGCCGGCCTGCGCGCCCCGGCGTCCGGCGATGATTTCATTATCGGGCCAACAGCGCAACGCGGCTTTCTCAACGCAGCGGGCATCCAGTCGCCAGGGTTGACCGCTGCGCCAGCGATTGCGCGCCTGATGGTTGATCTGCTGCGCGACGAAGGCTTGACGCTGACGCCTCGCGACGATTTCGTGGCAACGCTGCCGCGCCCGGTGCATTTTGCCAGCATGGGCACACAGGAGCAGATCGCCCTGACGCTCCGCGATTCACGCTATCGGCGCATCGTCTGCCGCTGCGAGTACGTAACCGAGGGCGAAGTGCTCGACGCTATTGCCCGCGGCGCAAAGACCCTGGACGGCATTAAGTTTCGCACGCGGGCTGGCATGGGGCGTTGCCAGGGTGGCTTCTGCACCGTGCGCTGCATGGAACTGCTGGCCAAAGCGCGCGGCATGGCGCTGACCGACGTGACCAAGCGGGGGCCAGGGTCATGGTTAGCGTGTACGCTCAATGCACAAGAGGAGGAGCCATGATTACCGCTGCACCGCGCCATCTGCGCGCCAGCTACGATGTGGTGATCGTGGGCGGCGGCCCTGCCGGGCTGGAGGCGGCAGTGGCGGCGCAGGCAGGCGGCGCTACACATGTCCTAGTCGTAGATCGTGAAGCAGAAGCAGGTGGTATTCTGTTGCAATGCATTCACAGCGGCTTCGGGCTGCATCGCTTTGGCGCCGAGCTGACCGGCCCCGAATACGCCCAACGTGCACTGGCGCAGGCGCTGGAACATGACATCGACATTGTGACCGACGCCTATGTGCTCGACATCGACGCACAGCGACGGGTCAAGCTCATGACCACTGCTACAGGCATCTCCCTGATCGACGCCCACGCGATCGTGTTGGCAATGGGTGCACGCGAGCGCACACGCGCCGCCATTCGCATCCCCGGTGCGCGTCCGGCTGGCGTTTTTACAGCGGGGTTGGCGCAGCGGCTGGTCAATCTCTATGGCGTGTTGCCCGGGCGTCGCGCCGTCATCCTGGGTTCAGGCGACATCGGGCTGATCATGGCGCGACGGCTGACGTTGGAAGGCGTCGAAGTCGCTGGCGTCTTCGAGATCATGCCGCACGCCAATGGGCTGAACCGCAACATCGTTCAGTGCCTGCACGACTTCGACATCCCGCTGCACCTCTCCACTACAATCGTTGAGATTCACGGCGCCCACCGCGTGAACAAGGTGACGGTGGCGCCGGTGGATGCGGCGTTGCGGCCGCAATACGACCGGGCGTGGGAGGTGTCCTGCGACACCGTACTGGTGTCGATCGGGTTGATCCCGGAAAATGAGCTGTCACAGCAGATGCGACTGCGTCTCGATCCAGTCACGCGCGGGCCGGTGGTCACCAGCACCATGGAGTGCACACGCGACGGCGTCTTTGCCTGTGGCAATGTCGTCCACATTCATGACATCGTCGATTTTGTCAGCGCGGAGGCAACGCTGGCGGGTTTTAGCGCCGGCCAATTTGTGAGAGGTGCGTTGCCGCCCCCCGACAATGTCCGTCTGCAACCGGGTGAGAACGTCGCCTATTGCGTTCCGCACACCATCACGACGGAGCGCGAGCACACGGTCTTTCTGCGGGCGCGTCAGCCGTTAGGCGCGTGTACGTTGCGCCTGGTCGATGGTGCTGGCGCTATCGTATACGAAAAGCGACTGCGCTATGTGTTTCCTGCTGAAATGGTGAATCTGAAATTGCGTCCTGCCATTTTGCAGCATTTTCATGGCGATGTGCTGCGCATCGACCTGGTGCGCAGCAGCGACCCGCGCGACGCCCAGGAGGAGGCCGCGCCATGAGCCACCTCCACACCTTTCATTATCTGTGTATTGGCTGTCCGCTTGGTTGTCGGCTGGAAGTCGATGTCGAGCAAGAAGTGCAGAGTATCGTTGAAGTGCGCGGCTTTGCCTGCCGACGTGGGCGCGAGTACGCGATTCAGGAGCATACCGCGCCGCGCCGGATGGTGACTACGACCGTGGCGATTACCGGCGCACGCTGGGCGCGTTTGCCAGTGCGCTCCAATGCGCCGGCGCCCAAAGATAAGGTGCAGGCGATCTGTAATGCACTACGTCACCTGCGTGTCTCGGCGCCGGTGGCGATGGGTGATATAATTGTTAGCAATATTTTGGACAGCGGCGTCGATATTGTCGCGTCACGCGATATGGCCGCTTTGCCGCCCGACGAAACCCATCATTGAGCACACTGCTTTCAGGCAAGGATTTTCAGGCAAGGATTTTCAGGCAACGAGCGATGCAATCTCAAGTCTCATCTTTTCCAAAACCCAAAGTTCAACCCGGGCTGGTTGGAAAAGCCAGTTGCGCTGTGACGACAGCCAACACTGCCCTTGCCCTGGGCAGCGGCGAGGTGCCAGTCTTCGCGACACCAGCGTTGGCCAGCGTGTTGGAGGCCGCCGCTATTGACGCCTTGCAAGGCGTCCTGGAGGATGGACAAACCAGCGTCGGCGTCCATCTTGACATCCAACATCTGGCCGCCACACCGGTCGGTATGACGGTGCACGCCGAGGCGCGGTTGATGACCGTCGAAGGCCGACGTCTGACGTTTCGTGTTGCGGCCAGCGATGACGTCGAGCAGATCGGAGTGGGCACACATCAACGCGTCATTGTCGATCGCGACCGCTTCATTCAGCGGACGCTCGCCAAGCAGCCGTGACTTGCCCTTGCGCTGTCCCGCCGATGCTTTGCCAGCATTCAGCCCATCCCATGTTGGCAAAGCGTACCAAATGTGCGCAACCCGATTCCCGGCAAATGGTTGACAGATCGCTCACTAGAATGTGCTATTCTGGAAAGTGAACGCAGTCGCAGGCATCGCGTGCGTCATTGTAAGCACAGTAAGCACAAGCAGCGTGCTGTCACTATTGTCTGTCTGTCGTTGGTGCTCCCGACCGAGTGTCACGCCGCCATTCCTGATGCATACGATGCCTTGACGACGTGATGTATAATGCGGGCATCGCTTTGGAAGAACACGGCATCCTGCGTAGTTGCTATGTAAACGAAAAGACTTCCCAATGGCCTTTAGCGTCGTCTTTATGGGATCGGATTGCGAATACACGCGGATCGTGCTGGAATCCTTGATTGCTGCGCGCATCAAGATTACAGCGGTCTGGCTTGCTGGTCAGAACCTGCCCGGTCTCTCCGAAGATACGACGATCAAGCCTCTCTTGCCGCCCAATGCCGACATTGCTGAAAATGATCCAAATTCCTTGCCGTTGACCTCGACCTTTGCCAGTGAAAGCGTGCTTAAGCTGACGTGGGAGCACGGCATCCCGCTCTATGGCATCAAGCGGATCAAAGCTGTCGAGACGATGCGCATCCTCAAGTCATTGGCGCCCACGTTGGGTGTTGTTGCTTGCTTCCCGCGCCTGATTACTGAGGCGCTGCTGGCCGTGCCTCGCCTCGGCTTCCTGAATGTCCATCCGTCTCTACTCCCTGAGTATCGCGGGCCGGCGCCGCTTTTCTGGCAGTTGCGCGCCGGGGAACAACGCACCGGCGTCACGGTGCACTGGATGGATGCACAATTCGATACCGGCGCCATCGCCGCTCAGCGCCTGGTGCCCTTGTCCGACGGTATTTCGGAGCACGACGCCACCCGTTTGATGGCGCATGCCGGTGGTCGCGTTCTGGTCGATGTGCTGCATCATGTCATCGGCGGCGAGATGCCCTATCGCAAACAACCACCCGGCGGCAGCTATCAGCCCTGGCCGCATGCTGAGGATTTCATCATTTCGGCGGATTGGGCGGCGCGGCGCATCTTTAACTTTATGCGCGCTACGGTTGTATGGGGACACCCGTACATTCTCGATCTGGAGGGTCAACGCTGGCTGCTTTCGGATGCGCTTTCCTGGTCGAACTACACGACGCTGGAAACGCCCTACGAGATCAACGGCGATATTTTCACCTTGCGTTGCTCGCCTGGCACCCTCCAGGCTCGCCTCTACCAGCCAAATACGTAGGGTTGGTCATCATGCCGGAGGCGGACGTCAACAGTGCTCATCACCCGCTAACCATCACTTCCTGACGCCATCCTGCAAGCTCTCCCCTCACAGGCGCGGCAACGTGATCCCATGTTGTCCCTGGTATTTGCCTTTGCGGTCAGCATAGGAGACTTCTGGCGCGTCGCCTTCGAAGAAGATCACCTGGGCGATCCCCTCGTTGGCGTAAATCTTGGCGGGCAGCGGCGTTGTGTTGCTGATTTCGATCGTGACGTAACCTTCCCACTCCGGCTCAAACGGCGTCACGTTGACGATGATCCCACAGCGTGCATAAGTGCTCTTCCCCAGGCAGATCGTCAGGACATTGCGCGGAATGCGGAAATACTCCACCGTGCGCGCCAACGCAAAGCTGTTCGGCGGGATGATGCAGACTTCACCCTGGTAAGGCGCCATGGCCCGATCGTCGATAGCCTTTGGATCGATGACGCTGAGTTGACCCGTCGCCGGAGTAAAGAGACGGAATTCGTCGGCCACGCGAATGTCGTAGCCAAAGCTGCTCAGGCCGTACGAGACAACGCCCGCGCGCACCTGCCCCTCAACAAATGGTTCGATCATGCCGTATGTCTGCGCCATGCGCCGAATCCAGTGATCGGGTTTGATAGACATGTCCTACCCCTTAAAAAATGAAAACGGTCTCCTGTACGCGCCCCTGGATTATGCGTGCGGGCTAGTGGGTGTCTGCAGCCGGGCGCTAGACGCCCGTATTGTCCGCCACACCACGCCGCGTCCCGGTGCAAAAAGAAACACCACCCCAAAGAGGGTCGTCGCCACCAACACCATTGTCGGGCCGGAAGCGATATTGAGATAATAGCTGACATACAGACCGACAACGTTAGAAATGACGCCCAGTGCGGCGGCCACCATCATCATCGCAGGCAGTCGATGCGTCAACATGCGCGCAGTCGCTGCGGGCGTCACCAGCATCGCCAATACCAACGCAATCCCGACCGTTTGCAGCGATGTCACAACGGTCAGCGCAATCAAGCCCAACATCAAGTAGCGCAGCGCCGTCGCTGGCAGGCGCAGCACCAGCGCCAGCACCGGGTCGAAGGTAAGCACCAGGAATTCCTTGTAAAAGATGAGGATCAGCCCCAGCACCAATAATCCTAATGCCAGGATTACCCACAGGTCAGTCTGCGAAACACCGAGTACATCGCCAAAGAGGATGTGCGTTAAGTCCACGGCAAAGCTGCTGACTGTGCTCAACAGAGCGACGCCCAGCGCGAATGCACCGGCAAAGACGACGCCGATCGCCGTGTCCTCCTGCAAGGTGCTGCGCTGACTGATGATGCCGATCAACAGCGCTGCCAGCAACGCTGACGCCAGCGCCCCTACCGCCAGCGGCCACCCGATCAGAAAGGTGATGACGACGCCGGGCAAAATGGCGTGCGCCAGGGCATCACCAAAGAACGATAACCCCTTGAGCACCATGTACGATCCAACCACCGGACACAACACGCCTACCATGATCGCCGCCAATAGCGCGCGCACCATGAAAGGATAGGTCAGCGGTTCGGTGAAAATCTGTAGCAAGTCCCTCGCCTCCTCTGGTTTGCTGGCGTTGCTCAGCGCGGTGGGCGCATCCCTTCCACTGTCTCCTGCACCACCGGCTGGACGACCGGCGCCGCCGTGTGATTTAGCGAGGGCAGCGCCAGCGCCGTCCCCCCACTGCAGCAGGTGTCGGTCAGCATCACCTCGCCGTCGCCCGTGCGGACAATGTGCATCTGTCCCCCGTAGGCCGCCAGCAAGTTCGCCGTGGTCAACACTTGCTGAGGGGGACCAAAGGCAATCAGGCGACGATTCAGCAACAGCATCGCTGGAAACTGCTCGCTTGCCTGGTTCAGATCGTGTGATGCGACCATCACCGTAACACCCTGCGCCTGGATACGATCGATCAGTGACAAAATCACCTCCTGGCTGGGCATGTCCAACCCGGTGAGCGGCTCATCCATCAACAGCAGTTCAGCCTCTTGCGCCAACACGCGCGCCAGAAAGACGCGCTGCTGCTGCCCACCCGACAATTCGCCGATCTGGCGGTTGGCAAAGGCGCTCATACCAACTTCGTCCAGCGCCGCTCGCACCACCTCGCGATCATGGCGCGTCGGCCAGCGGAAGAAGCCCATCTTGCCCACGCGCCCCATCATGACAACGTCTGTCACTGTAACCGGGAAGTCCCAGTCGATTACCTTGCGTTGGGGTACGTAACCGACGCAGATGTGTCCTCCTGGGCCGCTGCCGTAAATGCGCACCTGCCCTTCCGTCGGACGTACAACCCCGGCAATGACGTGAAAGAGTGTGCTTTTGCCCGCGCCGTTGGGACCCACGACTGCCACGCGCGCGCCGCGTGGCAGTCGCAACGTGATGTTCTCCAGCGCCAACGTCTGATCGTAGCGCACACTGACATTCTCCAGCTCAATCGCCGGCAAGGCAGCATCATGTGGAACTGCGCGTTTGTGACCTGACAACATTGGCGTCTCCAATAATTGAGAATTGGTTTCAATTATTGATTATGCGGAATAGCCTGCGCAGTGTCAAATACGCGGCCAGTCCGACCTATTTCACTGTCAGTGGCAAGCCGGCCACCATCAACAGCACCCGATCCGCCGCCGCTGCCAGCCGTTGATTGGCGCGTCCCAAGATATCCCGGTAGCGTCGCCCCAGTGGGTAGGCTGGCACGATCCCTAACCCGACCTCGTTGGAGACAATATACCAGTTGGCGCGGCTGGCGGCGTAGGCAGCCAGCAACAGATCGATCTCAGCATTGAGCGCAGCCGTGGCGGTGTCTTCGTCACTGGTCTTCGGCAATGCCAGCAAGACATTGCTTGCCAGCAGCGTGATGCAATCCACCAGCACACAAGTTGTTGCAGGCGTCATGGCAGCGCGGATCGCGGCGCCGGTCTGCCGCGGTGCTTCGACAGTGCGCCACGTCGCCGGTCGTTGTGCGCGATGCGCCGCGATCCGTTGGCGCATCTCATCATCCCATGCTTCCGCCGTAGCGACGTAGAGCACTTCGCCCGTGGCAGCGGCAGCCTGTTGTTCGGCGTAGGTGCTCTTGCCACTGCGCGCCCCCCCCAGGATCAAGGTGAAATGTCTATCCAGCATTTGCTTGCGTCCTTCGATAGCGTTGCACGCTGGCTTCCAATGCGTGCAGCGATGACCAGAAATCTGCCTCGCCAAAAATCTCCAACGTGAGCACGCCTGTGAACCGTCGCGCCAGCAGCAGATGCACCACGCGATCCAGTTGAGTGGGCGGCATCAGCGTCAGGCTGCGATGGTCGCGATGCGCTATAGCGACATCTGCGCTCACGCCGTGTAGATGCACGACGCGCAGGCGCGGCCAGGCCGCCAACAGATGCTCGACCGGATCGTGACCATCCAGCCAGAGATGGCCGACGTCCACGCAGCGGCTGGCAGCCGTCGCTGCGACAACAGGCGTGACGAACGTCGGCGGGTACCCCTCCAGGTTTTCGATGGCAAGGCGCGTCTCACCACCGGCAGCCTGCCCGACGCGGGCAACGCTGGCTGCGATCTGCACGCGCCATGCGGCCAGTGCGGCCTCTGGGTAACCTTGTGCGCGCACATGACGTCCGTCCAGATGCGCCACCCATGCCCAGGGCGTCAGCGCCTGCGTGCGTACGATCACGTCCTGGGCGGAACGCAACGCCGGTGGCGGTGTAGCCGGGTGAGATGGTGTATCCCAATCTGTCAAGTCATCGATCAGGTGCACGGTGTAACTCAGGTCGCCGTGTGCGCCGATCTCCGCCAGGCGCTGCACGGTGGCGACATCGGGAAGATTGCTCGGTCCGCCCGGCAGGTCGAAGAGCACCAGCTGCATGTCCTGCACGTGCTGCGCCAGGAAGCCAGCATTGGCGACCAGGTCAGCCTCGATGATGTAAGAGGTGGCGCCCACGCGAAAGGGAAGTTGCCAGGTGCGCACGTTCATCGTAGCTGCTTTCTGGTCTGGCAATACGCGACGATTGTCACCAGCGTCTCGGCATCGCCAAAGCCGCCGGCCTTCGTCACCAGCGTCAGGCCATCAAAACGCCCGCCGCTGACGGTGCACAGTGGAACGCCAGGCGCAATCTCGTCGACGAGATCAAGCCCGATCGCGCCCCATTGCTCACAGAGCGCGCGCACGGTTGCGCCCCCTGTCGCCACGACGCTGTTCACATAGCCATGGTGCAGCACCGTAGTGGCAAGCTCGGCCAGGCGTGACAACAGCACAGCTTCCTGCGGGGGTGAGACCGGCGCAGCGGGCGCCATCACCACGATCGGCGCGGCTGGCGGAACACTGTCAAGGCGATGCAACGCATGCGTGAGCCATGCCGCCCACTGCTCGCCATCGCTGGCGGCAGTCAGATCGAGTGCGATCACGTAAGCGCTGGTCTGTCGCACCAGTTCGTGGAGTTGCTGGCGCACCATCGGGTGAAGCGAGCCAACCACCAACAGGACGTGCGCCCTCTTTGCGGCAAAGCGTTGCTCGGCAAATTGCGCTGCAAGTGGCCGCGCCAGCCCGGCCGAGCCAGCGAGCAGGCACCCTTCACCTAGCTGGTGCGCAGCCTCAGCAATGACGGCCAGGTGTGCATCGGTCACGGCGTCGCAGACAACGATGGCGCCAGACGGTGTGCGCAACGCCTGGAAGCACGCGGCCAACGCCTGCGCGCCGCCGGTAATTGTTTCCAGCCCCAGGGGATGGACAGGGCGCTGCGTCTGGCTGGCAAGCAACGTCGGCAGGTGACTGGTCGTCACCGGGCGCGTGGGGTCGCGCGCGAACGGGCCTTCCGCTACTGGCGTATCGCCAAGATAGAGGACACCGTTGAGCAGTGTCCGCTGGTTGGCAGGAAAGGCTGGCGAGAGCACGACAAGGTGCAGTGCATAGGCGTCAATGATTGCATCCAGTTCAGCGCCCACCGCCCCACGCAGAGTTGAATCCATTTTCTTGTAGACTACAGGCAGGCGCCGGCGCGCCAACGCCTGGGCGATCGCAAACACGCGTTGATAGGCCAACGCAGCGTCGTAGTTGCGGGTGTCGGTGTCAATGACGATGAGATCGCTGGTTTCGAGCGCGTTTTCCTGTAGCGCGCCAAAGCACACGCGTGTGCGCAGGCCGAGGCGGGCAAATTGCGCACCGGTGTCGTTGGCGCCGGTCAGATCGTCGGCAAAGATAATGGCGGGACGCGAATCACGCAACATACTTCAACCTTCAAGTTTTCGGAATAGACCGATTTGCGTACAATGATACATCTGTTTGTGGATGTCACAAACGCAGGCGGATTCGACGGGACGGCATGACCCGATGGCGATCCGGCGCAGGTTGTGGTGACGCTAGATGGAAGCTCGACAAGAGGAGTGATCAATATGAGCGAGGCAAACAAACTCCCCGTCAATGGTGCGACCAACCACAATGGTCAAAGTGAGGTGATCACGGGCAGCTTTGCCGTCAAGGTGGGGTTGGCGCAGATGCTCAAAGGTGGCGTGATCATGGATGTGGTCACGGCGGAACAGGCGCGCATTGCCGAGGAGGCTGGCGCCTGCGCTGTGATGGCGTTGGAGCGCGTCCCGGCCGACATCCGTAAAGATGGCGGGGTGGCGCGCATGAGTGACCCGCGCAAGATCAAAGAGATCATGGCGGCGGTGACGATCCCGGTGATGGCGAAGGCGCGCATCGGCCATTTTGTCGAGGCGCAGATTTTGCAAGCGTTGGGTGTGGATTATATCGATGAAAGCGAAGTGCTCACCCCGGCCGATGAGGCGCACCACATCAACAAGCACAAGTTCACCGTGCCCTTTGTCTGCGGTGCACGCGACCTGGGCGAGGCTTTGCGGCGCATCGGCGAAGGCGCGGCGATGATCCGCACCAAAGGCGAGGCGGGGACAGGCAACATCGTTGAAGCGGTGCGCCATGCACGCGCGGTCAACGGCGCCATCCGCCAATTGCACAGCATGGATGAGGATGAACTCTTTGCGTTTGCCAAAGACATCCGGGCGCCCTATCCACTGGTGAAGTTGACAGCGGAATTGGGTCGCCTGCCGGTGGTAAACTTTGCCGCAGGCGGTGTGGCGACCCCCGCAGACGCTGCGCTGATGATGCAACTGGGCGTCGACGGCGTCTTTGTCGGCTCCGGCATCTTCAAGAGTGGCAATCCTGAAAAGCGCGCGCGCGCCATCGTGATGGCCGTCACCCACTACAACGACCCGCAGATTCTGGCTGAGATCAGCGAAGACCTGGGCGAGCCGATGGTCGGCATCAACCTGGACACGCTGAACGAAGCGGAGAAGATGGCGGCGCGGGGCTGGTAGAGCAAGAAGACTAGAGATTGGAGATTGGGAAATTCAGCGACTGGGAGAGTCAGGGCCAACGCGACTTGCGCTCAAACCTACCCAATCTCATCATCTTCAATCTCCAGGTGAAGAGTATGAACATAACTATCGGTGTACTTGCCCTGCAAGGCGCCTTTCTTGAGCACGAAACGATGTTGCGGCGGCTGGATGTCACACCCGTGCAGGTGCGCAAACCGGAGCATCTGATCGGCCTGGATGGATTGATCATTCCCGGCGGCGAAAGTACGACGATGGGATTGGTGGCCGAGCGCTGGGGGTTGGTGGCGCCGCTCAAGGCGTGGGTGCAAAGCGGCAGACCGACGTGGGGCACGTGCGCCGGCATGATCCTGCTGGCGGAACGCGCGATCGGCCAGAAAGCTGGCGGCCAACCGCTGATCGGTGGGTTGGATGTGACGGTCAACCGCAACTACTTTGGTCGCCAGGCCGATAGCTTCGAGACGCTGCTGCACGTCCCCGTGCTCGGCGAGCCGCCGATCCGCGCCGTTTTCATCCGCGCGCCGGCAATCGTAGAGACCGGAGCCGGCGTTGTTGTGCTCGCCACAACGCCCGGTCGCGCTGGTGAAGATGTCATTGTGGCTGTACAGCAGGGCAATCTGCTAGCAACGGCTTTTCACCCCGAACTGACCGACGATCCTCGCTGGCATGCCTACTTCTTGTCACACGTCAGACATGTGGCGTGACGCAGCGGGCGCCCATTCATTATCCCTGGTCAAGCGTCGGACATACTGCGGGCATGTGTGACGCCTGACCAGGGACGCGTTGTGTACTATCAGCTGGCGATCGCCACCATATCCCGCTCCGCTACCACAAACGTCACGCGCCTCCAGGCGATCAATCGTGTGTTGCGCGCACGGCATACGAAGCAAATGCGCCATGCAGCGGCGCTGATTCTTCTTTACAATGAAGCAAACACGCCAGGGCAGTGATGTCTTGTTGCGTCAATATCATTCATTGCGAACAACACTGAGAAGAAGCTATGACATCGAAGACATCATCACTCTTTTCGTTGCACGCTGCCCAAGCCGGGATTGCCGTCAGCCTCGCTCTTATCCTGGTGTTGTCAGTCACGGCGTCATCATGGGCGGAGTTCACCTACACGGGCTGCGGCGGCGCCGATGCTCCTGTCATCAACGAAGCCTATGAAGCGCGCGTCGTCGAGCTAGTCAATGAAGTGCGCGCCGCCAATGGCAATCTGCCACCGCTGCGTCGCATTCCTGCACTGAGCAAGTCGGCGCGCTATCACGCCACTGACCTGGGCGCGGACAACTACTTCAGCCACGACACCTATGATCGCAACGGCGGCGCACTGCAGAAGGTATGCGGCGCGTTCGAGCGCATGCGCAGGTGGTATAACTACAGCACAGCGGGAGAGAATATTGCCGCTGGCTATGGCACCCCCGAAGATGTCATGGCGGGCTGGATGAGCAGTTCCGGTCATCGCCAGAATATCCTTGATCCTGACTTTCGTGAGATCGGCGTCGGGTACTATCAAGGTTCGGGAGAGTACGGCGTCTACTGGGTGCAGAATCTCGGCGCCCGCAACGGCGAGTACCCGCTGATCATCAACAACGACGCCGCCGTCACTAGTGACGCCAATGTCACCGTCTATGTTTACGGGAACTGGGGCGAGATGCGGCTGCGCAACGACAGCGGCGCGTGGGGTGAATGGCAGCCTTTCCAGAATCGCTTCACCTGGACGCTTGCCGACAGCGCTGGCGAGCACATTCTCTCGGCGGAATTGCGCAGCGGTGCAACTACTTACAGCACCTGCGACAAGATCAGCCTGACATCCGTCGCGGCTGCGGCGCCTGCCGCCGACTATCAGGTTTATTTGCCGGTGCTGGCCAGCGCCGAACAGCAAGCACAGCAAACTGTCATGTGTGAGTGAGCGTGTGGAGGGGCTTGGCCATGAACGACCATAACCCGTGACGGCGGCGCCGGGCGTTGACCCTGGCGTCAGGACGGCACGGGGCGCTCTTGATACGTCACCCTGCCGTCTGGCGTAAACGGCAGGGTGACAGAAGAGCGACTATGAGGCGTTGTCAGAATTCAAGGGCGCCTACTCGGTCGGTTCCCCGGCCGCTTCCCAGGCGCCGTAGCCGGGCGGGAAGGCGCGCACATTGTCCAACCCCATGATGTGGAGGGCGGCGTTGCTGATCGCAGCGCGATGGCCCGACGCACAATAAACGATGACCGGTTTGTCAGTCGGGATGCTCTCCAGATTTTGCGCCAGAGTGCGAATCGGGATGTTGGGTGCGCCTGCGATGTGACCCTGCTCGAACTCGCTGGCTTCGCGCACATCGAGCGGCAAGGCGCCCGCATCGATCGCTTCAGCCATCTTCTCTACTGTGCCGACCGCATAATAGCCTTCGGGAATGTTGATCAGGAATTCCTCAACCGCCGCCAACATCTCCGGGTTGACTTCTTTCGGCGTCACGGTGGCCGCTTCAACAGCTTCGGTCGCGACTTCTTCGCCAGCTGTGCTCCAGCCTTTCCAGCCGGGCGGGAAGGACTTGACATTGTCATAGCCGAGCAGACCCAGCGCCGTCAGCGCAGTCGCCGCGCGCAGACCAGAAGCGCAATAGACGAAGACCGGCTTGTCGGCAGGAATCTTATCCAGGTTCTGCGTCAAGGTGCGCAGGGGGATGTTGATGGCGCCGGGAATGTGACCTTCGGCGTATTCGTTCGCTTCGCGCACGTCGATCAACAGCGGATTGGTGTTGGCGATGGCATCCTTGAAGGCGTCGATCTTGCCGACCGCCAGGTAGCTTTCGGGTAAGGCGCTCAACCAGGCGTCGACTGCGCTGACAATCTCGAAGTCGGAGGTGACAGCGGCTGCCACTTCCGCCGGCACTGCGCCAGCTTCACCCTGCGCTGCTTCCCATGCGCCGTAGCCCGGCGGGAAGGAGCGGACGTTGTCATAGCCCAGCGTGTGCAGGATGCCATTCGCCAGCGCCGAGCGATAGCCGGAGGCGCAGTAGGTGACGACCGGCTTATCCTGTGGAATCTGATCCAGATTGGCAACCAGCGTGCGCAGCGGGATATTGAGCGCGCCGGGGATGGCGCCTTCGGCAAACTCGCTCTCTTCGCGCACGTCAATCAGCACGGCGCCAGCATCGATCGCTTCCTGTAGCTTCTCAACGGCGCCCACAATGTAATAGCCATCGGGGATGGCGGAGAGGAAGGCGTCCACGGCTGCCAGCAACTCTGGCGCCACCTCGCGCGGCGTAAAGCTGCCTGCTTCGGTGGCTTCGGTGGAGACTTCCTCATTCGCGCCACTCCAGGCTTTCCAGCCGCCGGAGAAGGCGCGCACGTTGTCGTAGCCCAACTCGCGCAGGGCAGCGGTGGCCATGCCAGCGCGATGCCCGGAGGCGCAATAGACAAGCACCGGCTGATCTGCAGGCACTTTGTCCAGGTTCTGCGCCAGGGTGCGGATCGGGATATTGACGGCGCCGGGGATATGGCCCTCGGCGTACTCGTTGGCCTCGCGCACGTCAATGACGTAGGCGCCGGCCTCGATCGCAGCCTTGACATCGTCGATCTTACCGACATTCATCCAGCCTTCGGGAATGTTGGCGGCAAAGTCACCAACGACGGCGGTCAGGTCGAAGGCGGCAGCTTCGGCTGCGGGCGCTTCGGCTGCGGGTGCTTCGGCGACCGGGGCTTCTGTGGGAACCGGCGTGGCGGTTGGCGGAACCGGCGTCGGCGTATCCTGCGCCAGTACGGCCGGCGCAGGCGTCGCCGTTGGCTCTGGGTTGCCGCCGCCGCACGCGCCCAATATCAGCGCCACGACCAACAAAATGCTGAAAACAGACATCGTTCGTTTGGACATAAACCTTGCTCCTACCTCAAAAAGAAGTCGAATAGAATCACCGCAGTGGTGCAAGAGCGGTTGGGAGATGGTGAGAGTAGAGATTGGAGACTGGAGATTGGAGATTGTGTGTCTCACGTTCTTCGCCTCGCTCTTTCTCTCTCCTCCTCTTCCTCTCTGCACTGCGGACATTACTGCCGATAGATTCAGTCGTGTGCTGCTTGTTGATGCTCGATCTCTTCCACCCACTTGGGATGCTCGATCAGAGCCTCTTCTTTCGGCACATAGCCGGTTGTCATCGCTGACAGCGCCTTGTAGACGAAGGTGAAGTAGAGATGGCCCGCCAGCAGCACCGTCAACGTCAGCATCGACAGGTCGTGAATCGAAGCTGCCAGCGCCAGACCGCTGGCGCCCAGGTTGCCTTTGGCGTACCACATGAAGATGCCCGAAAAGACCACCGTGGCCGAGGTGATGACAACGCCGGCGTGGTGCAGCTTTTGGCCAGCGTTGAGTCGACCCTGCGGCGGCATCCCCACGGCGCGCCCAAGGAAATAGCGCCCGGCGTGCTTGAACCACGCGATGTCGTCCTTGTCATAGGTGAAGGACTCGACCAGCAGCTCTTTGGCGCCACGGCGATCCACAATCAAGTAGAGGATCGGCACCAGCATGAAGAGCACGGCGCCGATGCGGTGGATCAGCCCCGATGTGCCATCGCGCGCCCACAGCGTCAGCGGCTGCCACAGAATCATCAGCCCGGTGAAGAGCAGCATCAGAAATGAGGTCGCCAGCACGGCGTGGACAATCCGCTGCCCGACACGGTAGCGCAGCAACTTTTCTTCCTCCGTGCGTTCACGGTTCGGTTTTTCCATTACAGGATTTGCCGTCGTCATGATGTCACCTCACTCCTGACTTTCCTCTTGCGCAGCTTTGGTTTGCTGCGCATGCAACTGCTTGAGTTCCTGCATATGGTTGCGCCGCGCAATCACGGCGGCCACCCCCGTCACCGCCACGCTCAGCGCGGTCAAGCTCAGCGCGGCTGGCTGCACAACCTGCTGCCAGGTCTTGACGAGCAGTGGTACGTCTGGATTGGCGGGCAGGTCGAGCACCTCCGGATCGTCCGGCAGCACCATGATCACGCCCAAGCCGCCGGCTTCGGTCTCGCCGTAGACGCGCGCCTTGGGGTAGCGCGTCTTGAGCGCCTCGACGCGGCGGTGCGCTTCCGCCAGGATTTCCTGGCGCTCGCCGTAACGCAGCGCGTCGCTGGGACAGGTCTGCACACACCACGGCTTGCCGCCAGCGGCGGTTGCGCTGGCGCAGGCGTCGCACTTGCTGGAGCGGCCATCGACGATGCGCGGCACGTCGAAGGGACAGGCGTCGGTGCAGTAGGCGCAACCGATGCAAACTTCGCGATTGAGGCGGGTCATGCCGTCCTCTTTATAGAGCGCGCCGGTCGGGCAGACCTTGACGCACGCGGCGTCGGTGCAGTGATAGCAGCGATGATTTTTGAAGCTGCCGGACAGGTTGGGGAACTCGCCGCGCGTCTGTTCGATCAGGTGGATGTACTGCATGCCGGCGGGCAGCTCGTTGCCGGTTGCGCACGCCGCGACGCACGCTTCACAGCCGATGCAGCGCGAAATATCGAGCAAAAAGGCATGGATAGCCATCTTATGCCTCCTTCACAATGCGGACGAAGTTGATGCGCATCCCGGCGCCGCCGCTGATGGGATCGAGTGTATAGCGTGAGATCAATGCAGCATCGCTGGCGCCGCGCCCGTTGGCAAGCGTCAACTGCGGTGCGTTGCGCCCAAAGCCGTGCGACATGAAGACGGCGTCGGGGCGGATGCGCTGCGTCACCTTCACCTTGATCGGGCCGCTGCGCACGCCATCCTGGTTTTCGACATAAACGCGGTCGCCGTCTTCGATGCCCAGTGATGCGGCTACACCTGCGTTGAGCCAGAGGTCATTCTCGGGGTTCAACTGATGGAGCAGCGGCGTGTTCTGCGTCTTGGCGAAGGTGTGCACCGGGTGACGGCCGTAGAGCAGGCGGAAGTAACCCTGCGGCGGCTCTTCGACCGGTGTATAGACCGGCAGTGGGTCATGCCCGGCAAGCGCCAACTCTTCGGAGTACAGCTCAATTTTCCCGGATTTGGTGAGGAACGGCGAGTTGCTCTTGAAGTCATCCAGATAAGGCTTGCCCTTCTGCACGATCACACCGCCCTCTGAGCGCAGTTTTTCCAGCGAATAGCCGATCGTCTTCAGCCGGGTTTCGACAAACTCCTCCGCCGTCTCCCATTTGAAGAACTTCTCCAGCCCGACGCGCAGACCAAGCTCACGCGCCATCCACCACGCCGGTTTGGTGTCAGCGTAGGGTTCGACGGCCTGGTCGCGCAGCGCAATGTAGGGCGTCTTGTGCGCAACCGTCCACAGATCGTCGAAGCGCTCCAGAATCGTGGCTTCAGGCAGCACGACGTCAGCCCATGCCACATGCTCCATCGGCAGCACGTCGATCACGACGACCAGGTCGAGCTTCTTCAGCGCCTCAAGCGTGCGTGCAGGATTGGGCACGGTGTTGAGCAGGTTCGTGCCGTAGACGATCAGCGCCTTGATCGGATACGGTTCGCCGGTGATCATCGGCTCGATCAACTCTTGCATCGCCGTTGCGCCGCGCAAAAATTTGGTGCGGGCGCCGTCGGCGCGCGCCTTGCCCGAAGGCCCCACCGGCAGCTCGGCGCTCTCGGCGCCCGGTTCGGCGGAGCAGCCGCCGGCGCTGCCTGCTACCGCAAAGGGTGGGTGCGGATACGCTTCGATGTAAGGCGACTTGTTGAAGTAGATGCCGCCCTCGCGGCCATACGCGCCGAGCAGTGCATTGATGATGTGGACGGCGCGCATCCGCTGTGTATCATTGCCATACCAGGTGACGTGGCGTCCGGGCATGATCACCGACTGCGGCAGGTTATCCGCCATGACGCGTGCGGTGGTGCGGATCAGCTCGGCGTCCAGCTCGGTGATGGCGGCGGCCCACTCCGGCGTCATGTCCGCCACGTGTGCGGCCAGCTCCTCGAAGCCTTGCGCCCACTGTGCAATGTAGTCGGCGTCGTAGCGGTGTTCGGTGATCAGCACGTTGATCCACGCCAGCAGCAGCGCCGTGTCCGTGCCCGGTTTGATCGGCAGCCAGTAGTCCGCCTTTGCCGCCACACTGGAGAAGCGCGGGTCGACGACGATCACCGTGGCGCCGCGCGCCCGGGCGTTGGCGAAATCCTGCATCACCGTATTGCGCGAATCCTCGCCGATGTGACTGCCGATCAGCGTCAGACAGCGCAACCCTGCCCAGTCCACCGGCTCATGACCGCCGACAGGAAAGCCAAAGGTCAGGTTGGAGGCTTCCTCGCGCGGGCTGGTGCACAACGAAGAGGAAGGTTTGGCGGCGTTGGGCGTGCCCCATGCCTGTGCAAAGTAATCGGCAAACCAGAATTCGCCGGAAGTGTGCCCAAAGATCGCCACCGACTCAGGCCCGTACTGCTCCTTGATTGCCAGCAGTTTTTCGGCGGTGTGGTCGAGCGCCTCCTCCCAGGTCACTTCCTGGAATTTGCCCTCGCCGCGCTCGCCGGTGCGCAACATGGGCGAACGCAGGCGGTCGGGGTCATACATAAAGGAGACGCCACCCTGGCCGCGCGCACAGAGCATCCCGCGGCTCTTGGGGTCTGCCGGGTTGCCGTCGATCTTGAAGACGCGACCCTCGACGCTCTGCGCAATGATGCCGCAGCGCCAGGGGCACATATCGCAGACACTGTAGGTGCTCTTGATCTGACCGCGGTAGTACCAGGGGGTGGTTGTCCCTGCCGCTGGCGCCGCAGCCGCCTGCTGCAATTGACCGGCTGCCAGCGCAACGCCTGCACCGCCGGCGAATGCACTCTTCAGAAAAGTGCGTCGTGAGATTTGTAACTGTACTTTTCCCATAATCTATCCTTTAGGTGTGTTGCGTGCTGCGTGCTGATTTCGGCTGACGCTGCGTAACGCACGGCAGCGGCAATGTCTCCCAACGCTCAATCGGCGGCGACGCAACAAGCCGCCGGTTCGCGAGTTGCTTCCCCTGTGTCCAATCCTTGATAGAGGGCGTGCAGGCGCGCCTCGCGCTGCATTGCCCGGTGCATGATGCACAGCACACTGGAGAACCATTCCTGTTCCATGTTCTCCTTGGCGATGCTGCTGCACGCTCCCGCCTGCCACACCTGTTTGCGATATTGCCGATAGCCCTCCGGCAACAGGGCAACCACGCGCACTTGCGGATTGGCCGCCACGACTGCCGCCACCAGCGGCGCCGTTTCAGATTTCGCCATCAGCCAATCGAGCACGACCACATCATCGGCGCCAGCCCGGGCGCGCGCCAACAGTGCATCCTGTGTCGTTGCGTAGCTGACGGTGACGTTGAGCGGCGTCAACTCCAGTGCGGAAACCAGTAGTGAATTGAGCAGCGCCTGTGATTCCGGGTCCGGTGTCGCAAACAGCAATCGTATCTCCATGCTCGCCTCCGTTCAGGGGTCATGTCGCCATTCATGTGAAAACCTTCACAAGTAAGATAGCAAAGAGTGGTCGCCGCGTCTGTCGGGAAGAATTGGACAGTTTGTGTCGGGACTTTTCCGAATGATAGACTGGCGATGATGGCTTACCGGGAAGCGCTATCGCCTCCTGCCAGGTGCTCAGGTCAAGTGTTGAGGGTGATAAAGGAGGCATCATGGAGATTGAGCAGATCACAGCAACAATGCAAGCCAATGCGCAGCGGATCGCTGCGTGGGTCGCGGGCGTTGGTGAGGCACAGGCGCGCTGGAAACCTGACGCTGCAAACTGGTCGATCCTGGAGGTTGTCAATCACTTGTTGGATGAGGAACGCGAGGATTTTCGCCAGCGCATCGACTACACGCTGCATCGCCCCAGCGAAGTGTGGCCGCCCATCGACCCCAGCGGTTGGGTCACGGCGCGGCGCTACAACGAACGTGATTTGGCGGAGTCACTGGCGGCGTTTCTAGCCGAGCGGGAACGGTCGCTGGTGTGGCTGCGCGGGCTGCCGGCGCCGGACTGGGAGACGACCGCCATCGCGCCGTGGGGCGATCCGTTCCCGGCGGGCAAGCTGCTGGCGGCGTGGGTGGCGCACGACCTGCTACATTTGCGTCAACTGGTCGAACTACACTACGCCTGGACGACTGCAGGGCTGGCGCCTTACACGTGTGAGTATGCAGGCGACTGGTGACCCTGCGTCGCCATTGCATCCCAATTCGGTCCGCCTGGATTGGAATGCGATGGCGCTAAACAAGGCTACAGCGGATGCAGACGGCAACGGATTCACCATGCTGGCGGAGCTGCAGTGAGTCGGCTGTCAAGAATGGGTCTGCGGGCCGGGCTACTCCATTGGCGGCGGCGTATCACACAACTGTGCACCACCTGCAACTGTTGTCAGCAAATTGCAAGCCTGATCGTCGAAAAATAGTTGTATACTTTTTCATGTTTCCCTGAACCTTGCATCCCGACCGGAAACACAATTGTCGTTGATGTGTGATCTCACCCCAAGGAGGTCAATTCCACTCCATATTGTCACATATGCTTTGTGCTGGTGTTTGCGCACGTTGTCGGCTCTCTCGCTGGCGACGCTGCAAGGAGTGTTCGCTCGTCGGACGATTCTTTCCCCAGAAGGAGACCCTGATGAACCTTTTACGCCTCCGGTCCCGTTTTGTGTTTTTGCCTCTATTGATTGCAATGTTAGTGGTAGGCTCAGCAAGTCAGGCGCTGGCGGTGGTTGTGACAACCGGCGCACCCGACGGCTGGGCGCCGGCCAATGTCCGCACCAATGCCACGGTCGCGATTACCACGGCGCAGCCGCGTGCGGGCAATGGCTCGCTGGAGTTCACCACCAACACGATTACGCCTGGTCAGGACAAGGCGGATTACGAGAAGTTGTGGAACCCGGCGAGCTATGCCAATCGCACGCTGGCCGGGCTGACGGCGCTGAGTTACGAGTATTACCGCGCCAGCAGCAGCACGACTGCCACACATTTTGCGCCCGTGCTGCGGCTCTACGTGGCGGATGCCACCCCAACTTCGCTGACCTTCGGCAAGTACGCGCTGCTGATCTGGGAGCCTGTCTACAACGGCGCGGCGCCAATCCCCACGGATCAGTGGATTACGCAGAACATCCTCGCCGGCAAGTTCTGGATGTTCGTGCCCGGTGGACAATCGATCCCCAGCGGCGTCGTGCAGAATTATAACGCGACGTTGAGCGACTGGCTGGCGGGCGGCGTCACCGGTCAACCGGGCGATCCCGCACCAATCAACATCGATGCCAACACCCTCGTCTTCGGCGTCAATGTCGGCGTTGGCTCCGGGTGGGGCGCCACCTTCCGTGGTTTCGTGGACAACGTGACGCTGCAGTGGGGCGCCGATGAAGTGCACGCCAACTTCGAGGTCGATCAATGCACGACCGTCTGCTACGCGGACGCGGTCAGCGGCAACGACGCCAACAGCGGCCAGACGCCCGCCACCGCCAAGAAGACGATTCAAGCCGCCATCGATGCAGTGCAGCCTGGCGGCCAGGTGCGCGTGTTGCCCGGCGTGTACAACGAAACGGCGACCAACCGCTACGTGCTCGGCGTGAACGGACCGCACCAGTTTGGCCTGTTCGTCGCCAAGAACGGCGTGACGATCCTGGGCGTCGACGCCAGCGACGCACCGATCACCGACGCAACGGCAGTGCTTGCCACCGTCAACACCAACGCCACCAACAATTTTGGCTACAGCGGCATCTTCGTCGAAGGCGACAACGTCACTATCCAGGGCTTGCGCATTGGCCCGAACACAGCGGGCGACAACAAAACCATCGAGGTGATCGGCAATGCCTTTACCCTGCGCGATGTGCACATTGCCGTGCCAGGCGGCGGCGCAGTCTATTTTGGCGACTGGCGCTATGACGCCGTCAACAACGTGGGGCACATCCAGTCGTACCTGATCGAAGAAAACTGGTTCGACCAGGGCGGCCTGCTCTCCATCAACAACGGCGCTGGCGTAGGCGGACCGGTGAGCGGGCGCGTGATTCAGAACAACACCTTCACCATGGCCGGCGCCAATTATCCCGCGATTAGCCTGACCGGTTCGGGCACTACAGTGCCATGGTACGTCTATCCGGTCGGCGGCGCCGTGATCCAGGGCAACAACTTCAGCGGCTCCACCCAGTACATCCGCTCACGGGGGACGGTGGCTGCCAGCGAGTTCGACTGGACGAGCTATTGGTACAACAACACCTACGACAAAGCCGTTGTCGCGCTGGTCGGCGCTTATCCACCCTTCGACGTGCGCAGCTACACCTACACCGCCGGCAGCTACACCTTCCCCAACACGCGACGCATCGGCGCCGTGATCCAGGGTGAGGTGGACAATGCGCAGCCGACCGACACCGTCCTGGTCAAGGCAGCGACCTACGTCGAGCAGGTGGTGGTCACCAAGACGCTGCAGTTGGTGGGCGAGAGTGGCGCCGCCGTCACCTTCATCCAGGCGCCTCCCACCATTCCGGCCGCCGCCAATCCCGACTCGACGATTGTCAAGATCGCGGGCGCAGGCATCAATGTGGAAGTGACCGGCTTCACCGTCACCGGGCCTGGGCCGAGCGGCTGTGGCAGCATCGGCGCCGGTCTCTTTGTGCGCGATGGCGCCAATGCCTACATCCACGATAACGTAATCCGCGATATCCGCGACAACCCGATCAGCGGCTGTCAGAATGGCGTTGGCATTCTGGTAGGGCGGGCAGCGTTGGGCACATCAGGCGTCGCGACGATCCAGAACAACACGATCGTCGGCTATCAGAAGAATGGCGTGACGGTCAGCCATGCCGGTTCGAGCGCGCAGGTAGTGAACAACACGATCACCGGCGCCGGCGCAGTGAACTTCATTGCGCAGAACGGCGTGCAGGTGAGCAGCGGTGCGACCGCAACGATCCAGGGCAACACGATCGCCGGGCACTCCTACACGCCCTTTACGTATGTCTCGACCGGCGTGCTGATCTACGGCGCCGACGCTGACACGCAAGGCAACACGATCAGCCAAAATCAGGTCGGCATCTATCACATCGATGGCAACGGGACGCATGACGGCAACCTGATCGACGCCACCGCCGCCGGCACCGGTTCTGCCGGTTTCTGGGGCATCATCGCCGACGACCCGCCGCCGGGCCGTCTGCCCTCGGCGTTCGAGGATGGCGCCAGCGTTGCGCCTGCCGCAGCCGCCAACACCGACGCAGTGATGGCCGCAGCCGCCAACACCAAGACGATCCACGTCATCAACAACGAGCTGGATAGCGACGGCTCGGCGGGCGGCGTCGGCATCGAAGCGGATGGCGGCTTCGGCGGTATGGACATCGACTTCACGGCGACCAACAACTATGTGCGCAACTGGGAGTACGGCATCGTGCTCTACCAGTGCGTCGGTCAGTCCTACTGCACGACCAGCGACTTCGTCAACGCCACCGTGCAGCGCAACAGCATCACCGGCAACACCAACGGCCTGGACAGCAGCACCGACGACTTCACCAGCAACAGCGAATTGAACTGGTGGGGCGCAGCGACCGGACCGAACACTGCCGGCGCCGACACGGCCACCGGCAACACCGACTTCACCCCCTGGCTCTGCGACGGCACAGATACAAGCACGGCGGTCGGCTTCCAGCCCAACGTGACGACCACCTGTGATGGCCTGGGCGATCTCACCGTGACCAAGGTGGTGGACTGGAGCGGTGCGCCGCCTGCGACCGGGCAGACCTTTGAAATCTGCATTACCGGACCTTCCTATCCCACCGGGGATTGCCAGACGACAGGCGGCGGCGCAGTTGTGTGGAACGGTTTGCAGGTCGGCGACTACACTATCACCGAGAGCGACCCCGGCGCCAACTGGAGTGTGACGCTGCCCGGCGTGGTGAGCGTCGCCGACACGCAGCCCGCGCAAGCGACAGTCACCAACACCCTGCGTCCAGGTGCGCTGACCGTCCAGAAAACGATCGACTGGCAGGGCGTGACGCCCATCCCTGGCGTTGTCTTCAGCATCTGCATCAGCGGGCCTTCCTACCCGGCGCCCTTCTGCCAGAACACCAGCGGCGGCGCGCTCGCCTTCGGGCCACTCGTTCCCGGTAGCTACACGGTGAGCGAGTCGCCAGGCAGCCATTGGGTGGTGACGATCACCAGTTCACTGGTGGAGGTCGCGCCCTTGCAGACCGCCCAGGTGACGGTGCACAACCGATACGTTGGCCCGGCGCTGGCTTGTGCGTTGCTCGACGACTTCAATCGCGCCAATACAACGAGCGGTTTGGGAAGCAACTGGACGGGCGCAACCAACACCTACCGCATCAACACCAATCAAGCGCAACCGCTGACTACGGCAGGAACGATCTTCTGGAACAAAGCCCCGCGCACCTTTGGCAGCGACCAGGTGGCGTGCATGCAACTGGCAACGATCGACCCGCGGGGACAGCACCACACGCTCATCCTCAAGGCGCAGGCAACCAATAACTATGCCAAAGGCATGATCCTGGTCGCCTACGACGCGGTGAACCAGCGTGTGGTGGTGGAGACAGTCCAGCCCGGACAGAGCGGCTGGGCGACGCGGCTCGTCATCCCTGGTGCGTTCGCCGACGGCGATGTGCTCGGCGCCCGCGCGTTGGCGGATGGCTCCGTGCGTGTCTACAAGAACGGCGTGCTGATCGGCGCAGCGCCGACGAGTGGCTTCTTTGTCAACCGGGGTGGGCGCATCGGCGCCTGGTATATCCAGACAGCTGGCGCACGTTTCGATGACTTTGGTGGCGGCAATACGCCAACCAGTATGGTCAGCGGGGCTGGCGTCGAACCGATTGCCACGGATGAAAGCAACCTGATCAATAACCTGTATCTGCCCACCGTACAGCGGTAACCTCTGCGCTGTTCGCCGTGCTTCCTGTCGTCAAGCCGGACATCCCCTATCCGGCTTGACGGCTTGATTACAGGCAACCCCGTCTGTTTGAGTTCAGCGGTTCACGATGCTGCCTCGCGCAAAGGCTGCCATCGTAGGTCACCGCCTCCGGCGTGACATGACCGCCATCGCAGGTCACCGCCCCCGGCGTGACGTGACCGTTGCCCCAATGCGAAATTGACTCCTCTCATTTTTCGCGCTTGACAACAAAATCTCTCCCCTTTACAATCCGCGCATTGCTGAAACGTTGTTTTATACAGCGCAACAAATCCTCTAAAAAATGCCAAAAGACAGATATGTAATCGAGGCGCTTGCACGCGGCATGGAGGCGCTGGCGCTCTTTACGCGAGAGACGCCGCACCTTAGCCTGGGTGATGTCACTGCATCGCTGGGGTGCACCAAAAGCATGGCGTACCGCATCTTGTCTACGTTGGAGGTTTCGGGCTACCTGACCTACGACCAGACAACGCGACGGTATTGTCCAACGGTGAGGGTGCTAGAACTTGGCTTCACAGCCATTCATGCCCTGGGATTACGGGAGAATGCACGCCCACTGCTGGAGGCATTGGTGCAGGCGGTTGGCGAAACAGTTTCCCTGGCGGTGCTGAGTCAGGGACGCGTGCTCTATCTAGAACGGATTCACAACCGTGCGATCGTTGGGATCATGCTGGGCGTCGGCTCACAAGTTCCTGCGCATGCAACTGCCCTGGGCAAGGTGCTGCTGGCTGGGTTGACGCGTGCAGAGTGTGAACAACAACTGGCATTGCAGCCGTTGCAGGCATTGACGCCGAACACGCTGACCGATCGGGAGGCGTTGCTCGCTGAGCTGGAGAAGGTGAGACGACAGGGGTATGCAGTGGATGACGAGGAGCTGGCGCCGGGGCTACGCGCAGTCGCCGCTCCGGTGTATGATGAGCATGGTCATGTGGTTGCCGCCATCAATATCACTGGCGCCACCACCACGATCACCCACGAACGCATAGAAACCGAGTTGGCGCCAGCTTTGATAGCGACCGCTCATGCCATTTCACGTGCGCTTGGCTTTGCGGGGCGTGCGCATGTCGGAGCGCCCGGCTGATGCCTGGGTTGTTCCAGACATCGGAAGATCACTCCTGCGGGAAAGGTCAGCGGCAAGAGGCGCGCAGCTTCGCCGCTGTTTGCCTTATCATTTCTGTAACCACACTTTGCTCGTCATGAAAGGAGGAAATCAGATGAAACAGGTATGGAGAATTGGCTGGTCGATCTGGCTGGTGGCGGCGTTGGTGCTGACGGCGTGTGCAGCGCCAGGACAACCGGCTGCACCCGCAGCGCAGGCGCCGGCGGAAGCGCCATCTGCTCAAGAAGCAGCCCCATCCGCTGGCGGCAACGTTGTGCGCGTAGGCGCCATCTATCCCTTGACTGGCGACCTTGCCAAGCTGGGTGAAGAGAACAAGCACGGGTTGGAGATGGCAATCGAGGAGATCAACGCTGCTGGCGGCATCAAGGCGTTGGGAGGGGCAACGATCGAATTGGTCTGGGGTGATAGCCAGGGCAAGCCTGAAGTGGGCATCGGCGAAGTGACGCGGCTCGCCGAACAGGAGAAGGTCGTGGCGATTATCGGCGCCTATCAATCTGGCGTTACCGTGCCCGCCACGCAGGAAGCGGAACGCCTGAAGACGCCGTTCGTGGTCAGCATGGCGGTCTCCGACAAGATTACCGAACGCGGCTTCCAATACACCTTCCGCATTTGCCCGAAAGCAAGCTGGTACGCCAAGGATCAGGTTTCCTTCTTAAAGGATTTGAAGGAGCTGGCGGGTCTGGAGGTCAAGCGCGTGGCGCTGTTGCACGAAGACACCGACTTTGGCGAATCGACAGCTGCGGGTCAGAAGCAGTTCCTGGCCGAGGCAGGCATGGAGATGGTGGCTGAGGTGAAATACTCGGCCAGCGCCGCCGACCTGACGACCGAGGTTGCCAAGATCAAGGCGTCTAACCCGGACGCCGTGTTGACGGTCACTTATCTGAACGACTCGATCCTGATTGCACAGGCGCGCGAAGCGTTAGGGATGCAAAACATTCCCTTCATCGATGCAGCTGGCGGCACGGTGGACCCAGAGTTTATCAAGCAGCTGGGGTCAGCAGCCGAAGGATGGTTCACCGAGATTGAGTACACCAAATATGCGACAGGGGCCGAGGAGTTGAACAATCGCTTCCATGAAAAATATGGCAGCGATATCACCGGCAACGGCGCCTACGCCTACCAGGCCGGCTATGTCATTGCCGATGCATTGGAACGCGCCGCCTCGACTGATCGCGATGCAGTCCGCGCGGCGTTGGCCGCCACTGACATGCCGAGCGGTCCAACGATGATTCTGCCGACCGACCGCCTCACGTTTGGGCCTGACGGTCAGAATCCGAGTGCACCGCTCTTCATCGTTCAGGTGCAGGACGGCGAGTTGATTCCGGTGTGGCCCGCCGCCTATGCTGCTGCGCCTGTCCGCTTGAATCAGTAACCTTCTCTGCTTCATATGGTGCGTGTCAGGCTCCCTCCACCCGACACGCACCATACAGCAGTCAGACGTTGGCCCTTTTGCAAACAGTCTCGCGTGCAAGCCCGGAGGCGGCGACATGACCTTTTCACCTGAGCTGATCGCGCAGTCGATCATAACCGGCATCATGATCGGCGGCGTCTTTGCGCTGATTTCGGTTGGCTTGAGTCTAATCTGGGGCGTCATGCGCATCATCAACTTTGCCCACGGCGAGTTTCTGATGGTGGCGATGTACATTGCCTATTTTCTCGTGGCGCGTGGCGGCTGGGACCCTTACGCCACATTGCTGGTGACGACGCCCGCTCTGTTTCTGTTGGGTGCATTGATCTTTCGAGGCACGATTCGTCCAATCTTGGGGCATCCGTCTATGAACCAGATCATGTTGACGGTTGGTCTGTCGCTGATCCTGCAGAATCTGGCTTTGGTCTTTTTCAAGGCGGATGTCCTGACCACGCGCACCGAATATACGCGCATGATCTTGAGCATTGGCCCGGTGATCATCCGCGTGCCGCAGTTGATTGCGTTTATCGGCTCGGCGCTGACTGCATTTCTGCTTTACTGGTATCTGCAGCGCACTGACACAGGACGCGCCATCCGCGCCGCTGCGCAAAACAAACAGGCGGCGACGTTGATGGGCGTTGATGTCCAGCGCATCTATCTGCTGGCGTTTGGGATCGGCTCCGCCACATTAGGGGTGGCGGCGTCGCTCATGATCTCCTTCTATTACACTTCGCCAACCGTGGGGCTGTTCTTTGGCTTGATCGCCTACGTGGTTGTGGTGTTGGGCGGGTTGGGAAACTTTCTCGGCACACTGGTCGCCGGGCTAATCATCGGGTTGACGGAATCGGTCGGGGCGGCTATTTTGCCGGGTTCCCTCTCGCGCGTCCTGACCTTTGCCCTCTTTATCCTGGTGTTGCTCTTCCGTCCACAAGGATTGTTCGGAGGGAAGCGCGCATGAAGCTACGCTGGAATGTTGTGGCGCCGCTGGCGCTTCTGGTCGTGTTGGCAGGGTTGCCTCTCTTTGCCACCGAATACATGTTGCATATCGGCGTGTTGGTCTTGCTCGCAGCCTATCTTGCCACCGGGTGGAATATCCTTGGCGGTTATGCGGGGCAGCATTCACTTGGACATAGCCTCTTTCTCGGCATCGGCGCCTACACATCCACTTATCTCTTTGCGCAGATAGGCCTCACGCCCTGGATTGGGATGTGGGTCGGCGCTTTGTTTGCCGCTATCGTCGGCTGGTTTGTTGGCTATCTTTGCTTTCGTTATGGGCTGCGTGGACCTTACTTTGCGCTGGTGACGATTGCGCTGGCGGAGGCGATGGTCTATCTGGTGACGAATCTCAACGCGTTGGGTGGCGCCGAAGGGCTAGATGTGCGCTGGGTCGGGCATAATCCTGCACTCATGCAGTTCGAGGGCAAGACCGCCTACTACTACATTATTTTGATCATGACCGCCTTGCTCCTGTTCGGCGTTCAGCGTTACAGCCGTCGCCGCTTTGGTTACCAAATGATTGCCGTGCGCGAAAACGAAGACGCCGCTGAAGCACTCGGTGTTGACACGCTGGCGGTGCGTATTCGGGCATTGGTCATCAGCGCCGTCGTCACGGCACTGGGCGGCGTCTTTTTTGCGCAGTACTACACCTACATCAACCCGCGCAATGTGTTCGGAGAAGGGCCAAGCGTGCAGATGTTGCTCTTCGCTATCGTCGGTGGGTTGGGGACCGTGTGGGGGCCAGCCATCGGTGCGATCTTGCTGGTGCCGATTGCAGAATTTGCCCGCTCGTCGCTGGGCAACACCTTTTCTGGTGCGCATTTGCTGCTGTACGGCGTGGTGCTGGTGCTCGTGATGTTGTTCATGCCCAACGGCATTGTGGGGCTAGTGCAGACGCTGGAGCGACGCCGCAGAGGAGGGAGGGCATGAGCGAGCTTTTGCAGGTGCGCAACCTCACCAAACATTTTGGCGGGCTGGCAGCTGTACAGGATGTGTCGTTCGATGTGAACAAAGGCGAAATTGTCGGTCTGATCGGTCCCAACGGCGCCGGCAAAACCACCACCTTCAGTTTGCTCACCGGTTTTCTGACACCAACGCGCGGCACGATCACCTTTGCCGGACGACGCATCGACAACCTGAAGCCGCATGTCATCTGCCGGCTGGGCATGACGCGCACTTTTCAGATCGTACAACCCTTCCCGGAGATGACCGCGCTCGAGAATGTCATGATGGGCGCCCTGGTGCACCATCGCAACATTGATGAGGCGCAACGGCGCGGGCGCAACACCCTGGCGCGCGTCGGTCTGGCGCATAAAGCCGATACACCCGGTCGTGAACTGACGCTGGTGGAACAGAAACGGCTGGAGATCGGCAAAGCCCTGGCAACCGAACCACAGTTGTTGCTTCTCGACGAGGTGGCCGCAGGGCTGCGTGAAGCCGAAGTCGATGTGATTCTCGATCTGGTGCGCCAACTAAACACCGAAGGGATCACGCTGCTGATCGTGGAACATCTGATGAAAGTGATTATGAATCTCTCGCAGCGCATCGTTGTCCTGGATTTCGGGCAGAAGATTGCCGAAGGCTCCCCCGCCGAAGTGAGCGCCAATCCGCTCGTCCTCGAAGCGTATCTGGGCAAGGAGGAAGATTGATGCTCGACGTGCAACAGGTGAGTGTCCACTATGGTGCGTTTCAAGCATTGCACGAAGTCTCTCTGCAGGTGCCAGCGGGTAAAGTCGTCAGCCTGGTCGGCGCCAACGGCGCCGGCAAAACCACCTTGATCAACACGATTTCGGGCTTGCTGAAACCGAGCGGCGGCGCCATCTTTTTCGAGGGGCAAGACCTGACCCGGCTGAGCGGGCATCAGGTTGCCGGACTTGGGCTGGCGCAGATTCCAGAGGGGCGCAAAATCTTCCCGGAGATGACCGTCTACGAGAATTTGCTGATGGGGGGCTACAGCGCCCAGGCGCGTAAGTTACGCAGCCAGACGCTCGAAGAGGTGTACACCCTCTTCCCACGACTGCGCGACCGCCACAAGCAACTGGCGCGCACCCTCTCCGGCGGCGAACAACAGATGCTTGTGATCGGCAGGGCGTTGATGATGCGCCCCAAGCTGATGATGTTCGACGAGCCTTCGCTTGGCCTGGCGCCGCTGATGGTGAAGGCAGTCTTTGAGGTCGTTGTGCAACTCAAAGCGCGCGGCATGACCATTCTGCTCGTCGAACAAAATGTGCGCCAGAGCCTGCGGGTCGCCGACTACGCTTATGTGTTGGAGAGTGGTCAAATCGTCCTTGAAGGCGAGAGTCGCGCCGTGCTGGAAAATGAACACACACGACGCGCATTCTTGGGTCTATAACTGTGAAATTGCTCGGACCAAAAGGGGAGGTCAACATGCTGGTCGAGACATTCTTGACATCTGATCAGTTGATTCAGCGCGATAAAGCGGTCGTTACACCGGCGATTTATCGCTACACAGATGTGGCGTTGGTGCGCGGAGAAGGCATCTTCGTCTATGACGCCGAGGGCAGACGCTACTACGACATGGCCGCCGGCATCGCCACCATGAATGTCGGCCACAGCCACCCACGCGTGGTGGCGGCGATCGCCGAGCAGGCGAAAACGCTGATCCACGGCGCCGCTCATGTGGGTTACATGGCGCCCTATGTTGAGATGGTGGAGAAGCTGCTCACTCTGGCGCCGCCGCCGCTCAATCAGGGCAAGGGCGTGCTGCTGAACAGCGGCAGCGAAGCCGTTGAAACTGCGATCAAGCTGGCGCGCGCCATCACTGGACGCAGCATGGTGCTCGCTTTCCTGGATAGCTTTCACGGTCGTCCCATGGGTGCGCTGGCGCTGACCGGATCGAGCAGCGGCTACCGGCGGCATCTGGCATCGCTGCTCACCGGCGTCGAACATGTCCCTTATCCAAACTGCTATCGCTGCGCATTCGGGCATGGCAGCCGCACGCCAGACGCCTGCTGCGGTCAATGGCGTAACTTTATCCAGCTCACCCTCGAACGTCTGGTGCACCCCGACGATCTGGCGGCGATCATTGTGGAGCCGATCGCCGGCGAGGGTGGATACCTCGTGCCGCCGGATGACTTTCTGCCGGCGTTGCGCGAAATTTGCGACCGCACCGGCGCCCTGTTGATCGCCGACGAAGTGCAAACCGGTCTGGGACGCACAGGCAGGTGGTTCGCCGTCGAGCACTGGGGCGTCACACCGGACATCATGGCGCTGGGCAAGGCGATCGGCGGGGGCTTGCCTTTGGGCGCCGTGTTGGCGCGCCGCGACCTGATGGACGCCTGGTGGCCCGCCGCGCATGGCTCCACCTTTGGCGGCAACCCGGTCGCCTGTCGCGCCGGTTTGGAAACGATTGCCATCATGGAGGAGGAAGGGCTGCTCGCCAATGCCGTCGCTGTCGGTGAGCATATTCAGACGCGCTTCCGCGCAGCGCAGGCAACACTACCGCTGATCGGACAAGTGCGCGGCATGGGGTTGATGGTGGCCGTCGATCTGGTGAATGATAGCGGCAAGCCGATCACGGTGGATGCCGTCAAACAGGTCATCAAACATTTGGGCGAGGCCGGCGTCCTAATGACAAAGTGTGGCCCCAGCGCACTGCGGTTGGCGCCGCCGTTGATTCTGAGCCAGGAGCAAGCGGACGCCGCCGTGGATATCATTCTCCATGTGCTGACATCGCTGCAGGACGAATTGCGCTGAGCAAGGAGTGCGGCGTTGATGCTTGCCGTCGTAAAAGCAGGGCCAGGCCCAGGGTTTGTGGTGCAGTCGGCGCCCGAACCGACATTACAGCCAGGATGGGTGCTGATTCGTGTACGCGCTGTCGGTATCTGCGGCACAGATCTGCCGATCTTCGAGGGCGTGCGCGCGGTGCCTTATCCGTTGATTCCCGGTCACGAGTTTGCAGGCGACATCGTGGCGGTGGCAGAGGATGTGACGGAGTGGCAGGTCGGTGATCGAGTGGCTGCCGGGCTGGTGATTGGCTGTGGTCGCTGCATCATGTGCCGGCAGGGTCAGGAGAACCTGTGCCCTGACATACGCGAGATCGGCATCCATATCAACGGCGCCTTCGCTGAGTATGTACGCGCGCCAGCGTCGTCGCTGCATCGGCTGCCCGAAACGATGAGCTACATCGACGGCGCGTCGATCGATCCGGTGGCTTCAACCTATCGCGGAATTCGGCGGCTGGCGCCGCAGCCACACGAGCATGTCGTCATTTTCGGCGTTGGCCCGATCGCCTTGTATGCGCTTCAATCGATCCGCGCCGCTGGCGTCGCCACCCTCACGGTGATTGCGCGTCACGGAGGGATTCGCACCCAAACCGCGCTGGCGTTAGGCGCCGACTGCGTGGTCGAAAGTGAGCATGATGACCCTGCTGCCCGTGTTGCCGAAATCACACACGGAACGATGGCTGACCTGGTGATCGAGGCGACCGGCAACCCGGATGTGCTGAGTTTACTGCCGATGGTGTGCCGCCCCCAGGCGCGCATCTTGCTGGCCGGCATCTTTCATCATCACGCACCCTTCAACCCTGCGCCGATCGTGCGCCGCGAACTGCGCATCGAAGGAACCTTCTGCTACAACTGGATGGACTTTGCGTTGAGCCGCGATTTGATCGCAACCGGGCGCGTCTCACCACAATGCCTGGTGACGCATGTGCTGCCGTTGGCGGCAATCGGGGAAGGGCTGACGTTGTTGCATCAGCGCGCCGCTATCAAAGTGATCCTGACGCCGTAATAGAGACGTTGTGCACCCGGAGGCAACGCGTCTGCTTCATAGATAGCTTCATCTTCCCGGAAGCTCTGAGCTTCCGGGAAGATGAATACAGTCGATCTGCGCGATCATGGAGTTTAACAAATAGATTCGGCAACCGTAGGTTCAGCCACGCCGTCACGCCGGAGGCGATGACCTACGAGGGAGGACACTTTGTGCGCTGAAGGCAGCAACGGCGATTACCGGATCATTTTGTAAATCCTCATTATCACGCAGCGAGAAGCTCCTTTGCCTTGCGCACCGCTGCGCCCGCATCCGGTGCGTAGCCATCGGCGCCGATCTCGTCGGCGAAGTCCTGGCTGACGGCGGCGCCACCGACCAGCACTTTGACGCGGTCGCGCACGCCCGCCGCCTGGAACGCATTGACAATCGTGCGCATCATCGGCGCGGTGGTGGTGAGCAGCGCCGACAAGCCGACGAGGCTGGGCTGATGCTCGGTGATGGCGGCGATGAACTTGTCCGCGGGCACGTCCGGTCCCAGGTCGATCACCTCGAAGCCCGCGCCCTCCAGCATCATCGCCACCAGGTTCTTGCCGATGTCGTGTAGGTCGCCCTTGACCGTGCCGATGACCACACGCCCGGCCGGCGCCGCATGTGAAGCCGCCAACCGCGGGCGCAGCAGTTCGAGGATGCCACGCGCCGCCAGCGCCGCCGCCATCATCTCCGGCAGGAAGAACTCCGCTGTCTCGAACTTTTCGCCAACAATGGTCATCGCCGGCACGATGCCGTCGCTGATGACGCTCTGCGGCGAGTAGCCTTCGTTGAGCGCCTGCTGCGCAAACGCCACCGCATCGGCTTTCTGCCCGTCAATGATGGCGTCCTGCATGTCCAGGAAGAGGTCGGGGTAGAAGTCTCCCTCCTCTGCCTGGGCCGTGGCGGCTTCAGGCGTGGGCATCTGCGCAGGCAGCGCATCGGGGCTGGCGCTGACCTTGATCGGCCTGTCGTGGCGCGGCGCAGGGACGTAATCCGCCGGGCGCTGACCGACGCCGCCTGGCCCGTATTTGCCGAACTCCTGCAGCGTCTCCCACATCGCCATGATGTTTTCGGGCGGCACGTTAGCCTGGATGTTGTGCACTGTCGCCGCCACAAAACCACCGCCCGGACCCAGATCGTCGATGCGCCGGCGCACTTCGTCGCGCACCTCGGCGGGCGTGCCCGTTGTGAAGACGCCCTGTGTATCGACCAAGCCGCCCCAGAAGGTGATGTCCTTGCCAAAGTCCCGCTTGAGCGCCGCCGACTCCATGCCTACGGCGCTGACCTGCACCGGGTTGATGATGTCGATGCCGATCTCGATCATGTCGGGGATGATGTCGCGAATCGAGCCGCACGAATGGAAGAAGATTTTGGCGTTGGTGCGCGCCTTGATGAAGTCCATGATCTTCTTGTGGCGCGGCTTGATGATCTTGCGATAGGTCTCCGGGTTGATCAGCAGCCCGAACTGACCGGCAAGATCGTCGGCTTCCTGCACCACGTCGGCATATTCGCCCACCAGCGGCAGCGCCACTTCCCAGTACGCCAGCTTGAGGTCGATGATCGTGTCCATCAGGTAGGTCATCCACTCCAGGTTGGTGACCAGGTCGGGGTAGAAGCGGGCGAAACCGCGCGTCCACGCTGCCAGCTCGACGAAGCCAGCCGCCAGCCCGCCCAAGATCACCGGCTCGCCGAGGTCTTCGGCGACGTGGCGGGCGCTTTCTTTGAGGTTGACGAAGCGGGCGGGATCGACCGGGTCAGGCCAGGGGAAGTTCTTGATATCGTCGATGCTGGTGGAGTTGGCGAAGGGATGGTGGAACATGTCGTAGTAGAAGCCGCCATCCTTGGGCATGCGCCAGCCGATGCCCCACTCGTCGTAGAAGAAACGATAGCCGGGCATCGAATCCTCATCAACCACGATCTTGAAGGTGGCGGAAGAGCGCGGGGCGACGTTGCGGCAGTCGCAGCCGAGCTTCTGGCGCACATCCTCATCGACGACCGCGATCTGCTGAAAGACATCCATCACCTCGACTTCCTTGTCCGGCAAACCGAGATAACGACGCAGGTTGCGGTAGGCGTTAACGTGGATGCTGGTCAGCACCGTGCCGCCCAGGTCAAAGGGAATGCGATCCGGCTCCTGATGGTTGAGCGTCATGTTGACGCGTTGGCGAGAGTTCATAGTGCTTCTTTGCGTTCCTTTCCAAACAGATGCCAGATCAGCATAACGTGCTCCTGGATCAGCCGCGTCACGTTGGCGGCATCGTGGTTGCGCAGCGCCGCCACAATCGGGACGTGCGTGTCGGCGATGTCGGTGAGGCTGGCGAAGTAATCTTTATGCGTGCGCACGACAAAGCGCTGCGTTTGACCGTACAGCGGATCCCACGAGCGCTGCAAGGTGCCGCTGCCCGACCATTGGCAGATCAGCCGGTGAAACTGAAGGTCATGCCCGGTCAACGTCAACATGTCGTCGTTGCGACCGGCGGTGCGCATGAGCTCGATCAGCTGGTCGAGCTGGTCACACTGTTCAGGTGTGATGCGTTCGACCGTGCGGCGAATCGCAAAACCCTCGATCACGCTGCGGATCGAGAAAAGTTCATACATTTCGTCGATGGAGACGTTGGTCACAAAGGTGGCGCTGTGTGAATGCTTTTCGACCAGCCCTTCGCGCTCCAATCGTTGTAGCGCCTCGCGCACCGGCCCCTGACTGGTGCCCATTGCGCTGGCAACCTCCAACTCCACCACGCGCGCGCCAGGCGTCAGGCGTCCGCTGACGATCTCGGTGCGCAGATACTCGTAGACCTGGTCCGCCAGCGAGCGTGTAGTTCGCTGTAGACGAAGCAACGTGTTTTCCGTAAGTCACCCCTTTTGTGTGAAGGAAGACCGCTTACATCAACTATGCTAGATTCTGTTCGATATCTTCCTGCCAGATCTCGGCGTCCTGGTTACGAACAGCAGGTTTATGTCGAGATAGATAGCGCCGCTGAGCAGCTCAGTACGCGCGCAGGATTCCGATTCACGCATGTGAGCCATTTGGTGCGTTCGCGTCACATATCTCAGGAAATTTTTTATTGATTATTGATTATTGATAATTTGGAATTCTTGTGTAGAATAGCGTGTATCACGTACACTTGTCAAGTAGCAACAGAACCAGGGTGTATTTCAAGTTTGGGGAGCGTGTCGTAGGTCATCGCCTCCGGCGTGACGGACGCCATGTCACGCCGGAGGCGATGACCTACAAAACAAACTCTGCCCCCCATTGTGAAATAGACCCCAGAACCAAATCAGCCTGCCTCATGCAAGGAGAACACAATTTAGGGGGATAACAGCGATGGATCGCCTAAAACACAAGATCGCACTGGTCACCGGCGCGGCGCGCGGCATCGGGCGCGGCATCGCGCTCAAGTTTGCGCAGGAAGGCGCAGCGGTCGGCGTGCTCGACATCGACGAGGCGGCGTGCCAGCGCGTTGTGGAGGAAATCACCGCGGCGGGCGGGCAGGCGATTGCGCTGCGCGCCAGCGTTGCGGATGAGCAGCAGGTGGAGGCAGCGGTCGCCAAGTTGCGCAACGCCTTTGGCCTGATCAATGTGCTCGTCAACAATGCCGCGGTGATGCCAGCCGGACGGCTGCATGAAACGTCGCCCGCCGACTTCGACCGCTGCGTCGCCGTCAATCTGCGCGGCGCGTATCTGGTCAGTCGCGCCGTCATCCCGCAGATGATCGAACTGCGCCAGGGCAGCATCATCCACATGGCAAGCGTCACCGGCGTGATCGGGCTGCCGGGGCTGGCTGCCTATTCGGCGACAAAGGGTGCGCTGATCGCGCTGGCGCGGGCGATGTCCACCGACTACGCACGGCTGGGCATCCGCGTCAACACGGTGTCGCCCGGCACGATCGATTCACCGATGCTGCATGACTTCCTGGCGGCGCAGTCGTCGCCCGACAGCCTGCGCCGCGCCTACGACGAGATGCACCCGATCGGGCGCGTCGGCACGATCGAGGAGGTCGCCAACGTCTTCCTCTTCCTGGCTTCAGACGAAGCCAGTTTTGTCACCGGCGCCAATTACCAGGTCGATGGCGGCATCAGCGTCAAGGGTGAGCAGCCACAGGACAGTTGAATTTTCCAGGATGCACGAGTCGGCGGACAGCAGTACAATACGGGACATCTCTCATCCAACGCAGACGCCAATTCCGTTCACAAAGGAGGTCACCGTATGGCAACCGTCAGACAGATTCTGGAAAAGAAGGGCACTCAAGTTTGGACTATCACCGCCGAACACACCGTCTACGATGCGCTCAGATTGATGGGTGAGAAGGAGATCGGCGCCCTGGCTGTCGTCGCAGAGGGACAGGTGGTGGGCATGATTTCAGAGCGCGATTATGCGCGCAAGGTCGTGCTCAAGGGCAAGACCTCGCGTGAGACGCAGGTGCGGGAGATCATGACGACGCCGGTTCTTTTTGTCAGCCCGGAGCAGAGCGTGGCGGAGTGCATGACGATCATGACCGAGAAGCGCGTGCGGCATCTGCCGGTGATAGAAAAAGGCGCCCTGGTCGGCATGATCTCGCAGGGCGATCTGGTCAAATCGATCATCGACGAACAACAATTCATTATCGGGCAATTGGAGAGCTACATCGCTCAATGACAAGGATAGGCTATGGAGATTGCACCAGGCATTCACCGCATCAAATGCGCATTCGGCGCTAACCGCATGGTCTATGTTCACCTGTTGGTAGGGGAGCAAGCCGCCATGCTTGTCGACACCGGCTGCGCGCACAATCCAGCGCAGGAGATTCTGCCCTACATGGACAGCATCGGCTTCGATCCGGCGCGCCTCACCTACATCGTGATTTCGCATTCAGACATCGACCATCAGGGCGGCAATGCGCCGATGAGAGCCGCCGCGCCGCAAGCGTTGCTGGCGTGCCACAACCTCGACCGCCCCTGGGTGGAAGACACCGAGGCGTTGATCCGCGGGCGCTACTCGCAGTTCGAGCGCGATCACGGCATTGGCTACGGCGAGGAGGGCAAAGCCGGCATCCGCGCCGGCTGCCTCAGCCACCCGCTTGACCTGACGCTGGTCGGCGGCGAGCGCTTCCGCCTCAGCCGCGACTGGGTGGTCGAAGCGGTGCATACGCCCGGTCACACCTGGGGCCACCTGACCATCTTCGACCCGCGCAGCCACACACTCATCTCCGGAGAGGCGACGATGTGGAACGCCATCCTCGACGACGACTGGCAACCGGCGATGCCGCCCACCTACTGCTACGTCGACACTTATCTCGCCACCCAGAATCGCCTGTTGGCGATGGAGATCGACCAGCTTGCACCGGCGCACTGGCCCCTGCAGCAAGGCGCGGCAGTGGCGGAGTTCATTAGCGAAAGCAGCGCCTTCTGTCTGCTGGTTGAACGCAAACTACTTGACTATGCACAGCAGAGCGGCGGCTTCACCCTGCGTCAAGCCATCGAAACGTTGGGACCTACGTTGGGACGTTGGCCCGCCGCCGCCAACCAGGATTTCAGCTACGGCATGGCCGGCAATCTGGAAAGCCTGACTAAGCGCGGTCGCCTGCGCGTGGAACGCAACGCCGACGGATTGATCCTGTGGAGGCCGGTATGACGCAACACTTGTTGGTGCGCTTCTTCGATCCGCGCGCGGGCGTGCGCATCGGCGTCCAGACCGGCGTCACCGTGCACGATGTCACCGAAACGGTTGGCTCCGTGGCGGCATGGCTGCGCGGCAGTGTTGGGCGCGTCGATGCCGCCATCGCCGACTTGTTGACCGCCGTCCACGCTTCACGGCAGGCGCACCTGGTGGATGCGCTCAACCACGCGCCGGCGCCGGATTGCCTGCACTGGCTGCCGCCCATCGATGTGCAGGATGTGTGGGCTGCTGGCGTCACCTATGAACGCAGCCGCATTGCACGCCAGGAAGAGGCGCGCGACGGCGGCGATGTGTATGCGCGCGTCTACACGGCCGAACGCCCAGAACTCTTCTTCAAGGCGCATGGGGCATGGGTGGTCGGGCCGCATGATCGGGTTGGCATTCGTCGCGACGCTGCCTGGAATGTACCGGAGCCAGAGCTGGCGCTGGTCATCAACCCGGCGTTGGAGATCGTCGGCGTCACGATCGGCAACGACATGAGCAGCCGCGACATCGAAGGGGAGAATCCGCTCTATCTGCCGCAAGCCAAAATCTACACGCGTTCCTGCGCCCTGGGGCCAGGGATTGCACTGGGACGTATCGGCGCTGCATGGCCGCAGACGCGCATCGCCCTGCAGATCACCCGCGAGGGGGATGTTGCCTTTGCCGGCGAGACGCACACCGACCAGATTCGTCGCAGCCCCGATGAACTTGTCGCCTATCTTGGTCGCGCGCTTGCCTTCCCTGACGGCGTCGTGTTGCTCACCGGCGCCGGCGTCGTCCCACCCGAGACGTTCACATTAGCGGCTGGCGATGAAGTGCGGATCACCATCGACGCAGTGGGTGCACTGCAGAACAGCGTGACGGTAGTGTAAAGATAACCCGAAAGATTCCCTGGCTTGAGAAGGCGGCGAGTGTATGAAGATCACGGCGATTGAGTCATTGCAATGGGGGGCATTCCCCCGCCTGTTGGTGGTGCGCGTCCACACCGACGAAGGCGTTATCGGTCTAGGCGAGACGGTGGACAAAGTGCACGGCGCCAAAGGTGCGCTGCACGGCACGCTGGCGCCGCTGTTGTTGGGTCAGGATGCGCTCGACATCGAAGGGCTGTGGCGCTTTGTGATGGACAACATCATGTATCACGGTTACGCTGGCGCCGAGACGCGCGCACTCTCCGCCGTGGAAGTGGCGTTGTGGGACATCATGGGCAAAAAATACGGCGCACCGCTCTATCACCTGCTCGGCGGCAGGACGCGCGAACGCATCCCCACCTACAACACCTGCATCGGCTTTGACGCGGTGCAGGACTACGCCGCCTGGCACGAGGACGCCGGTGCGCTGGCGAAGTCGCTGCTGGCAGATGGCATCCGCGCCATGAAAATCTGGCCCTTCGACCAGTTCAGCGAGGGCAGCTTTGGGCAGTACATCAGCCCGGCGCAAGTCGAGGCGGGGCTGCTGCCCGTGCGTCAGATTCGCGATGCTGTGGGCAAGGAGATGGAGATCGGCATCGAGTGCCATTTCCGTTGGAACCGCGCCAGCATGGAACGCATCGTCGCGGCGCTGGAACCGTTCGACATTCTCTTCATCGAAGATGTGCTCCCGGCTGTCTATCCTGATGAAATCAAGCTGCTGAGCCAACGCACGCGCATCCCGATCATCGGCTCGGAGCTGCTGATGACGCGCTGGCAACTGCGCGAGTGGCTGGAGAAGCACGTCTCGCCGATCGTGATGACCGACCCGGTGTGGAACGGCGGCATCGCCGAAACGCGCAAGATTGCAGCACTGGCGGAGACCTTTGGCGTGCCGCTGGTGCTGCACAATGTCGCCGGGCCGATCTGCCATGCGGCGTGTATGCACCTGGGTGCGCACATCCCCAACCTCTTCTTCGTCGAATCGGTGCGCGCCTTCTACCAGACCTACTTCCCAATCCTCAGCACGATGGAGGTGGCTGTGCGCGACAGCCATCTGGCCATCCCTGAAGGTCCCGGTCTCGGCGTCACGCTGCGCGAGGAGGCGCTGCAACGTCCAGACCTCACCCGCACGATCTCGGACGGGGAAGGGCTGGCGAAGGGGCGTCGCGCCATGGGCGATCATTGGGCGGTGGAGGAGATTCGCTGAAAGGAATTTCCAAACGGCCATAGCCGATGAGTTGGGAACACGCAGCTGGTATCGTGCAAGGCAGTCATCGCAGGTCATCGCCTCTGGCGTGACATAACCGGAGGCCAGAAAGCTGTGGTTGCGAACCGCACCAACCAGACACGCAGCCGCAACGGTCAGCGTCTTTCTGTATCGGATGTGTATTCGGAGAGCAGTCCGCGTTTCAGGGCGTATTGCACCAGATCGGGGCGGCTGCTGAGGTTGAGCTTTTCCATGATGCGCACGCGGTAAGTCTCGACCGTTTTCGGGCTGAGCGCCAATTTGTCACCGACTTGTGCAGCGGTGTAGCCCAGGGCAATCAGCTTGAGCACTTCACGTTCGCGCTCACTCAGGCTCTCATACTCATCAGGTCTCGTTCCGCTGTTCAATTGGGAGAGATAGTCCTCCAGCAGCAGGCGGGTTGCCGACGGGTAAAGAAAGGCCTCGCCGCGCGCTACTGTGCGGATAGCGTCAAGCAATTCGGTGTCGACAGTTGACTTGAGCACATAGCCGGCTGCGCCCGCCTTGAGCACAGGGAACAAATACTTCTCTTGAGCGTGGACGGTTAAGATGAGCACGTGAACGTTGGCGCACTCTTGACGGATGCGCCGCGTCGCCTCCAGCCCATCCATCACCGGCATGGAGATGTCCATCACCACGACATCGGGGCGCAAGGTGACGGTGGCCGCCACACCCTCTGCTCCGTTGCTTGCTTCGCCCACGACTTCCATATCCGGTTCGGCGCCAATCAGCGCTTTCAGGCCAATGCGCACCACCATGTGGTCATCCACCAACAGCACGCGAATTTTGGTCATTGTGGTTGTCCATTTCCGTTCGGCCAGGGGACGCGCGCCGTGATGCGCGCGCCAGCGCCAGGCCGTGACGCTACCTCCAGCTCACCGCCGACCATGGCCACGCGCTCGCGCATCCCGACCAGACCCAGCCCATGACCGGTCTGGGGAGTCATTCGTAATGGATCGAAACCTTTACCGTTGTCGGCGACTTCCAGCACGCAGCGGTGCTCGTCTCGTCGCAGGGTGACCTTGACTTCACTGGCGGCGGCGTGCCGGCTGATGTTCGAGAGCGCCTCCTGTCCAACACGGTACAGCACCAGCTCGGTTTCGCGAGGGAGGCGGCGATCCAGACCGGTGACCGCGATGGTGGCGTGCACACCCTCCAGTTTGTTAAACTCATCGACGCGCCACTCCAGCGCCGCTGCCAGCCCCAAATCGTCGAGGATGGTAGGGCGTAAGTCGAGCGCCACGCGGCGCACATCTTCCAGCGCGCGGGCGGTGAGTTCGCGCAGTTCTTGCACATGGTGTTGCGCTTCTACTGGGTCTTTGGCGCGTTCGAGCAGGCGGATATGCACCAGCAACGAGGTGAGCGACTGCGCCGCCTCGTCGTGCAGTTCGCGCGCCAGCCGGTAGCGTTCGTCCTCCTGCGCCTGAAGAATCTGTCGCGAGAGTTGCTGCATCTCGCGCGCGTCCTGCGCCAGTTGTTCGAGCATCTGGTTGAACGCGTCTGCCAGCCGGTCGAAGCGTTCGTCGCTGTTGTCGCCGAGCGCGACGCGCACATCGCTGCGCCCACTGCGGATGGCGTCGACCGCGGCTTGCAGGCGGTCGAGTGGGTCGAGCGCTTTGCGCAGCACCCATTGGTTGACAAAGAAACTGATCACGATGCCGGCGCCGGCGAAGAGCGCGATCAACTCATAATGCACATCATCGGGAAAGCTGGTAACGTGCCAGATCGTGATCATGGTGCCACCAACCGCACCCAACCCGACGATGGCAACATTGGCCCACAGAATCTTGTAGAACAGCGGTGTGCGCAGCACACGCCGGCGAATTCGTGCGATCACAGTCAAACCATACCCGCGAATCGGTTCAGGTTCCAAACAGTGAAACGCGGATGACACAGATTGGGCGGATATGCGCTGATCACATCTGCGAAAATCCGCCCAATCCGCGTCATCCGCGTGCTATTCAGAGCTTCCCGACAAGACGTTACACCCAATTCTCCGGCGTGTACTCACCAAAGACGCCGCGTAAGGTGTCGCAGATTTCGCCGAGCGTGGCGTAGGTTTCGACCGCCTCCACGATCAGCGGCATCAGTGCGGCGTGTGGCTCTCGTGCGGCTTGCTCAATTTTCGCCAGCACGGCGTTGACTGCGTCATTGTTGCGTTCGGCGCGCAGTTGCTTGAGCGCCTCGATCTGATTCAAGCGCACCGTCTCGTCCACGCGCAGCAGTTCGCCTTCATGGTGCTCGTTGGTCTGGAAGCGGTTGACGCCAACCACGACCTCGTCGCCTTTTTCCACCGCACGCTGTGTGCGATAGGCGGCGTCCTGAATCTCGCGCTGGATGTAGCCTTCTTCGACTGCCCGCAGCGCACCGCCCAGTTCGTCGATCTTGCCGATATACTCCTCGGCGCGACGCTCGATCTCGTCGGTGAGCCACTCGACGTAATAGGAGCCAGCCAGCGGATCGACGGTGTCGGCGACGCCGCTTTCGTAGGCGATGATCTGCTGCGTGCGCAGCGCGATCTCGACAGATTTTTGCGTGGGCAGCGCCAGCGCCTCGTCCTTGCTGTTGGTGTGCAGGCTTTGCGTGCCGCCGAGCACTGCGCTGAGCGCCTGGATCGTCACACGCACGATGTTGTTGTCGGGCTGTTGCGCGGTGAGCGTGCTGCCGCCCGTCTGCGTGTGGAAGCGCAGTTTCCACGAATCGGGGTTCTGTGCGCCGAAACGGTTGCGCATGATCTTCGCCCACAGCCGCCGCGCCGCGCGGAACTTGGCGACCTCTTCCAGGAAGTTGTTGTGCGCGTTGAAGAAGAAGCTGAGCTGTGGTGCAAATTTGTCGACATCCAGCCCGGCGTTGATCGCCTGCTGCACGTACTCGATGCCGTTCGCCAGCGTGAAGGCGACCTCCTGCACTGCGGTGCTGCCCGCCTCGCGGATGTGATAGCCGCTGATCGAGATCGTGTTCCACTTCGGCACTTCGACGGCGCAGTAGCGGAAGATGTCGGTGATCAGCCGCATCGACGGCGCCGGCGGGAAGATGTAGGTGCCGCGCGCAATGTATTCCTTGAGAATGTCATTCTGGATCGTGCCGCGCAGTTGTTTGGCGGAGACCCCCTGTTGTTTGCCCACCGCGATCACCATCGCCAGCAGCACAGCCGCCGGTGCGTTGATCGTCATGCTGATGCTGACCTTGTCGAGCGGGATGCCGTCGAGCAGCGTCTGCATGTCGCGCAGGCTGGAGATCGAGACGCCGACCTTGCCGACCTCACCCTCAGCGAAGGCGTGGTCAGCGTCGTAGCCGATCTGCGTGGGCAGGTCAAAGGCCACGGAGAGACCGGTCTGTCCCTGTGCAATCAGGAATTTGTAGCGCTCGTTGCTCTCTTTGGCGTTGCCGAAGCCGGCGTACTGGCGCATCGTCCAGAAGCGCCCGCGATACATGTTGGGCTGCACACCGCGCGTAAAGGGATATTCGCCCGGCAGCCCCAGTTTTTCCAGATAGCTGCCGTCGTCGTCGGCGGGCGTGTAGACCGTCTCGACGATCATGTCTTCGGCGCTGGTGGTGAATTTCGGCTTGCGCTCGCCAAAGCGCTTAACCAGCGGGGCCAGGGTGTTTTCTTGCCAGCTTTTTTTGAGAGATTCAATTTTGTTTTCAGCCATCAGGTGACTCCATCCGTTTTATTTGGGTATGCTTTACATTTCGCTGCGGCCGGTCAACGCGCGCCCCAGCGTCACCTCGTCGGCATATTCCAGGTCGCCGCCCATCGGCAGCCCGCGCGCCAGGCGGGTGACGCGGATGCCAAGCGGCTTGATCAGGCGGGCGATGTACATCGCGGTCGCCTCGCCTTCCAGATTGGGATTGGTCGCCAACAGCAGCTCACGCACCGGCGTCTCGCTTGTCTGGATGCGGTGCAGCAGCTCGCCGATCTTCAGGTCTTCGGGACCAATGCCCTCGACCGGCGAGATGGCGCCGTGCAGCACATGATAGACGCCGGTGAACTCGCGCGTGCGCTCGATTGCCTGCACGTCGAGCGGCTCCTCGACCACGCAGACCAGCCCGTGGTCGCGCTGCGCATTTGCACAGATCGGGCACGGGTCCTGGTCGGCGATGTTGAAACAGACGCTGCAAAAGAGCGTGCGCTGCTTGAGCTCCTCCAGTGCGCGCGCCAGTTTGAGCGCAATCGCTTCATCGTTGCGCAGCAGATAATACGCCAGCCGCGTCGCCGTCTTGGGACCAATGCCCGGCAACTGGCTAAAGGCATCGATAAGGTTGGAAACCGGTTCAGCTAATGGTTGCATTGGTTAGAACAAACCTGGCGGCAGCCCCATCCCACCGGTCAGGCTGCCCATGCGTTCTTCCTCAAGCTGTTTGACCCGCGCCAATGCATCGTTGAAGGCTGCCAGTAGCAGGTCTTGCAGCATCTCCACATCCTCAGGATCGACAACTTCTGGCTTGATGGTGACACTCTTGAATTCGCGGGCGCCAGTGACCACCACGCTGATGGCGCCACCACCAGCCGTGACGGTGATCTCCTCATTCGCCAACGCTGCCTGCGCCTTTTCCATCTCGGCCTGGAGCTTTTGCACTTGCGACATCAGGCTGCCCATGTTGGGCATCCCGCCGCCAAAGCCCCGTCCACCGCCGCCAAAGCCTTGTTTCTTGCTCATCTTCTTATATCCTTTTCTACTACAGAATGCATGGGGCGGCTGTCCCGGTCATGGCGTTAACCCGTGCCTGCTTTTTGGGACAGTGCGCCCATTGTGACGCGTGATTTATGGTGCGGGCGATGCCTTCCGGCCACTGGCGCCGCGCTTCCCACCAGCTTTTGCCACCTGCGCCCCCAAATCTTTGATGGCAAACTCGACCAGTGGATCCGGGCCGTCGGTTGCCGCTGTGTGGACGGTGACGACCTGTCCAGTCAAGATCGCTTTCTCGCCGATCTGACACTCGATGCTAACGTCGCGGTCGATAAAGCGTGAGAGCGCCGCCGCCACACCTGGCAATACATCCGGCTTGGCGATCAGGTTGCGGGAGAACTCGTTGTTGCCAAAGGCGAAGGCGACGCTGTGCTCTGCCACTGCGACATCGCGCACCGCGTTCAGCGCCGCCGCTGCCTGTTGACCACATTGTGTCTTGACCACGGCCAGGAACTCTCGCCAGCGTGTCCATAGCCGGCGGGCAGTCTCGGCATCGAGGGCAACCGGCTCCTTTTTTTCCTGCACGGGTGCGTCGGATATAGCTGTGCCGTTGGCAAGCGTTGGTTTGGCTTCGCCCCGCGCCGGCGTGGAGGGCGCCGCAGCACCCGCAGCCGGCGCCGACATAGCCATTGCCGCCGGCGCGCGCGCCTCGCCCTGTACGACCTCGATCAGCGCCATCTCCAACGGAAGTTGCGGCTGGAACCCGCCCTTGAGTTCGTTGAGCGCAGTGCTGAAGCGCTTGATGGCGTACAACGTGGTCGGCAACTCCATCTGTTTCGCCTGCATCTGCATTTGCTGGACGGTCTCGGTGGGCAGGTCGTCGAGCAGGCCGGCGTCATTCGTCATCTGCAACACCATCACGGCGCGCAGTTGTTCGACGACTTGGTGGCAGAATTCGGTCAGACTGGCGCCGTCGGTCATCAGTTTGTGCACCAGCGCCAGCCCGCGACGCGCATCGCGTGCGGCAATGGCGCCCACGAAGTCAACCACTGCCTGCGTGTTGACCGCCCCCAACACCTGCTGCACTTGCGCCAGGGTGACGCGATCCGACCCGAAGCTGAGCATCTGGTCGAGCAGGCTGACAGCGTCGCGCATACAACCCTGTGCACTGCGACCAATCATTAAAAGCGCGTCCGGCTCGGCGTCAAAGCCTTCTGCCGCGACAATATGCTGCAAATGTTGCGCAATTTCTGGCGCAGGGATGCGACGAAAATCGAAGCGCTGACATCGGCTGATCACGGTCGCTGGAATCTTGTGTGGCTCAGTCGTAGCCAGAATGAAGCGCGCGTGCGGCGGCGGCTCTTCCAGCGTCTTGAGGAGTGCGTTGAAGGCGCTGCCTGTCAGCATGTGGACTTCGTCGATGATGTAGACCTTGAAGCGACCTTCGCTGGGACGAAAGCTGACCTTGTCACGTAGTTCACGGATGTCATCCACGCTGTTGTTGGAGGCAGCGTCGATCTCGATCAGGTCGATCATGCGCCCTTCCGTGATCGCCTGGCACGCGGCGCAGCGGTTGCAGGGACGTTCACCTTCGGGCGCTGTGCAGTTGAGCGCCTTTGCCAGGATGCGCGCCGTACTCGTTTTGCCGGTGCCGCGCGGCCCAGAAAAGAGATACGCGTGCGCCACTCGGCCATCGCGCAGCGCATTTTGCAGTGTGCGCGTGACGTGCTCCTGGCCGACGACTTCGTCGAAATTCTGGCTACGCCATTTGCGATACAGGGCGGTGGACATGGGGCAAGTGTACCACCGAACCAGGCGGGCGGCAAGGAATCGGCGAGCAGGGTCTACTGCACGTTCGGGGTCATGTTCAGGTTCACGTTTGAGGCAAAGTTTGCTTTGCAGGGCATCATTCACCACAAGAACATGTTCAGAAGCGCCCTGCTTCGTCGGTGATTCAACCGTCAGCGCATCTACGCGATTTGACGGCTGAGCGACTTTATGAGGACAATCTCTGGTCAGAAGCATGGTGCGGATGCTTGCGGTGTATGATAATCATCGATTTGCTCGATGACAATGAGATAACCGGTGTCACCAGCCAAAGCAAGCTCTGATGAAAGGAGCGCCAACCGATGCATGTGACTGAGTGGAAGTGGCAAACGCAGGATGCACTGGAGCTGTACGCCAAAGCATGGACGCCAGATAGCCCGGCGCGTGGGCTGGTATGCCTGGTGCATGGGTTGGGCGAACACATCGGGCGCTACCAGGCCGACGCAGCCGCGCTGACCGAGGCTGGCTATATCCTGGCAGGGTTCGACCAGCGCGGTTTTGGCCAATCGGCGGGGCGCAGAGGTCATACACCCTCGCTGGATGCTTACTTCGACGACATCGGTCACTTTTTAGCCGCAACGCGTCAACGTTATCCTGGACTGCCGACCTTTCTCTACGGCCATAGCATGGGCGGCATTCTGGTGCTGGCGTACACGCCGCTGCGCCGTCCACCAGTCGTCGGCGTCATCGCCACTAGCCCAGGGCTGAAGTCGAGCATCGAGGCGCAGAAGGCGAAGGTGCTCCTCGTGAAGTTGTTGGGCAGCGCCTGGCCCACGCTCACGCTGCACAGCGAGATCGATGCGCAGCTGCTGAGCCGTGATCCGCGTGTGGCGGAGGAATACGTCAACGATCCACTGGTGCATACGTCCGTCACAGCAGGCTGGGGTAAGGCGATGTTGCAGGCCGTCGCTCTTGCTTATCAGCAGGCGCCGAACTTCCCCGCGCCCTTGCTGTTGATGCATGGCGCCGATGACCAGATCGCCTATCCAGAGGGAAGTCGGCTTTACGCCGGGCTTGTCCCCAAAGAGAAGCTCACCTTTCAGGAGTGGGCAGGTTTCAAGCATGAGCTGCACACCGACAGCGAGAAAGCAGCGGTCTTTGCTGCCATGACAACGTGGCTGAATGAACACGTCGTGCTATAATCGCTGCTATGCACTATCTTGAGCAATACCCCGGCCAGAATGTCCTGATCACGGGTGGTCTCGGCTTCATCGGCGCTAACCTGGCGCGCCGGCTCGTCGATCTCGGCGCCCACGTGACAGTGGTAGACTCGTTGATCCCTGATTACGGCGGCAACCTGTTCAATATTGCCGGCTACGAAGGGCGCCTGCGCGTCAACATCGCTGACGTGCGCGACCCTTACTCGATGCGTGCGCTCGTCGCAGGTCAGGATGTGCTCTTCAACCTGGCCGGTCAGGTCAGCCACATGGACTCAATGACCGACCCCTTCACCGACCTGGAGATTAACACACGCAGCCAGCTTTCGATTCTCGAAGCATGTCGCCAGGTCAACCCGACCATCAAAGTCGTCTACGCCGGCACGCGGCAACAATACGGCAAGCCTCGTTACCTGCCTCTGGACGAAGATCACATTCAGGCGCCGACCGATGTCAACGGCGTCAACAAGTTGGCGGGCGAGTGGTATCACATCGTCTACCACACTGCCTACGGGCTGCGCACCACCTCGCTGCGGCTGACCAACACCTACGGCCCGCGCCAGCTCATCAAACACAACCGGCAGGGCTTCATCGGTTGGTTCGTCCGGCTGGCGCTCGAAGGCAAGCCGATTCAGCTTTATGGGGATGGGCAGCAGTTGCGCGACCTTACCTATGTGGACGATGTGGTTGATGCCTTTCTGCGCGCAGGCGTCAACGACCACGCCAACGGCGCCGTCTTCAACCTGGGCGGCGCGGCGCCGATCAGCCTACTCGAACTGGCGACGCTGATCGTCGCGATCGCCGGGCGCGGCAGCGTCGAGTTGGTTCCCTGGCCGGAAGAGCGCAAGAAAATTGACATTGGCGATGTCTACTCCAGCCATGCACGTATCAGCGCTGTGTTGGGCTGGCAGCCGACAACACCCTTGCAGGTCGGCTTGACGCAGATGATCGATTACTACATGCGCCATTTCGACAAATATGTGACGCCATGAATATTCCCTTCAACGAGCTGCGCTCCAATTATCTGGCGCAGCAGCAGGAGATCGACGCCGCAGTCCACCACGTACTGGCGAGCGGCTGGTACATCCTCGGACGCGAGAGCGCAGCGTTTGAGGCGGAATTTGCCGCCTACTGCGGAGCCACGGGCTGTGTCGGCGTCAATTCCGGCACCGACGCGCTCTACCTGGCGTTACGGGCGTGCGACATCGGCCCCGGCGACGAGGTGATCACCGTGGCGCACACGGCTGTGGCGACGGTGGCCGCCATCCGCATGACCGGCGCCACCCCCGTGTTGGTGGACATCGACCCCGACACTTACACAATGGCGCCGGCGGCGCTGGCAGCCGCGTTGACGCCAGCAACGCGCGCTGTGATTCCCGTCCATCTCTACGGCCATCCAGCGGACATGGACGCCATCTGCGCCGTTGCACGCGAATGCTTTGTCATCGAAGATTGTGCGCAGGCGCACGGGGCGCGCTACAAAGGCCAGCCGGTCGGCAGTTTTGGCGACCTGGCTTGCTACTCCTTCTACCCAACCAAGAATCTGGGTGCATTGGGCGATGGCGGTGCCGTCACCAGCAACGATCCAGAATTGCTCGCCAAGGTGCGTCTGCTGCGCGAGTATGGCTGGACGCCCAACGCGCGCTACGTCTCACAGGTTGAGGGTGTCAACAGCCGGCTCGATGAGCTGCAGGCGGCCATTTTGCGCGTGCGGCTGCGCCACCTGGACGCCGACAACGCTGCACGCCGGCGACTGGCCGCCTTGTACAACGCGCTGCTGCCTGCAGCGATCAAGCGCCCCGTCGAACAGCCGGAGTCGCGCCACGTCTACCACCTCTACGTGATTCAACATGCCGATCGCGATGGCTTGCGCACCCGTTTGGCAGAGCAAGGGATCGGCGCAGCCATTCACTACCCTGTGCCTGTCCATTTGCAACCGGCGTATCAAGCCGGTCAGGTGCGCTGCCACCCGTTGCCCGTGACGGAACAAGCGGCGCGTGAAGTGCTCTCCCTACCGATGTATCCAGCGCTGACCGAGGCGCAGGTGCGCATGGTCGCCGCCGCCGTCACCAATGCGCTGACAGCAGCCCCACACCCGTGATGACACTCACGTACGTTGTGCATCGCCACATTTGTACATAAACTTGATCCTTATGGCGAGCCTCTCACCATCTCCATCAGCCAGCATCGCGCCAACCCATTGGCGTCGCCGTTGGCGCGACCCTTACCTCTGGGCGCTGTTGATAGTGGCGACTGTCTACGCCATCATCTTCACCCGGCTGGCCTGGGAATATCACGCCGGGATGCGCACCCATCGCGCGGACCTGGGGCAGATCGATCAGGCGGTGTGGAACAGTAGTCGCGGTCGCTGGCTGGCGCAGACTGACAACGGCTTCGAGGCGACGCGCCTCACCGACCATGTTGAGCCAATCCTGGTCTTGATCAGCCCGATTTACTGGCTTTGGGATGATGTGCGGGCGCTGCTGTTGCTACAAGTGTTGGCGGTGACAGCGGGCGTACTCCCGCTCTACTTCCTCACCTTGCATCTATGCGAGCAGTTGCTGTCGCCCCGCGCCCGTCAACAGGTCTGGCGGATGGAGCCGCTGCAGGCGCTGGCGCGTCCGCTGGCGTTTGCCCTCGGCGCAGCCTACTTGTTGGCGCCGCAACTGCAATCGGCGCTGCTGACCGAGTTCCACGCCGCACCGCTTGCTGTCCCACTGCTGCTGTGGGCGTTCTGGGCCGTTGCCGTGCGCCGGTGGGGGCAATTCGTGGTTGCAGCGTTGCTGCTCGCCGCCGTGAAAGAGGAAATGGCGCTGCTCGCCGCCGGTCTTGGCGCGTGGGCAATGTGGCGGGCGTGGTGGGAGGGAGGCCAAGAGAGTTTAGGAGATGGGAGATTAGGAGATTGGATGGCTGGGCGATTGCGTCGCTCACGACGGGTGCAACCATCTCCCATCTCCAATCGCTCCATCTCGAAATCTCCCAATCTCCCATCTTCAATCTCCCCTTTCTTTGCCGGTGCAACCGTCCTGCTGCTCAGCCTGCTTTGGTTCTACCTCGCCACCTTTGTCATTGTACCGGCGCATGCGGCAACAGTCTATGGCGCGGCGGAGAGCGCCTACTTCCAGCGCTATGGCGCGCTGGGCGATTCCTCCGCCGACATCCTGCGCAGCATTGTCACGCGCCCCGGCCTGGTGCTGACGATCGCCGCCGAGCCGCCGCGCGTCGCCTATCTTGTTGGGCTGCTGGTGACTTTCGCCTGGCTGCCGTTGTTGGGGTTGGAGATCTTGCTGCTCTCTTTGCCGTTGCTGTTGGCGAATCTGCTCAGCGCCTACCCTGCTCAATACTACGGCGAGTTTCACTACAGCGCGCCGCTGATCGCCTACGCCGCCGTTGCCGCCGCCTATGGGGTGGGGCGGCTGTGGCGATGGCTGGCGCGGCGGTTGGAGCGGACGTCGCCTGCGTTCCAACATCTCCCCGCACAGGATACGGCGACCATGGCAGCGGCGGCTTTGGTGCAAAATGCACGCACCGCGCTGCTACCGCTCGTCATTGCCGGACTGGCGGTCTGGGTGCTGGCCTGGGCAGTTGGCAACTATGTCCAGCATGGACGTGGGCCATGGGGCGGACGTTACGACGCGCCGATGGTTACCGCACACCATCGCCTGTTGGCGCGCTTCATCGCGCAAATCCCCGCCGATGCCGCAGTCACCGCGACAGCTGGCGTCCACCCACACGTTAGCCATCGCCGCTATGTCTATCAATTCCCGCTTGGTCTCGCTGCACCGACGCCGCCCGCCATCCAGGCGACCTGGGCGCTGCTCGACGTGACAACCAACACCGATATGGCGCCTGGCGATCTCAAGGCACGCGTGGCGGACATGCTGGCCGACGACTGGGGCGTGGTCGACGCGGCGGACGGCTTCTTGTTGCTGGCGCAAGGACAGGGTGGCAAGACAATTCCCGACGCCTTCTTCACTTTCACCCGTATCGCCCAGGGAGATGCGCCGGACGCACCGCTGGAGCTTACTGCGATCGCTGCCGATGATTGGTCGCGCTGGCGACAAACCCGGCTGGCCTTCGAATGGCGCGTCGGGGATGGGGTCAATACAGCGCCGCCCTGGATCGAGATCGTAACGCCACAGCAGGAGGTGCTCGTCACGCTCAACACGGCGGCGCCGCCAGCGCTGGTCTGGCTGCCGCCGGAAGCCTGGCAACCAGGGGATAGCGTGCGCGTCACGACGCTGCCGTTGCACCTGCCGCGCACCTTTGCCGTACGCGCCGCTGGCCGTGACGGGCAACCCGCCGCCATCTTCCATCGCCAAGCCGACGGTGTGCTCAACAAGCTGCCGGACGATCTCGGCGCGGCGCCCGATCTGGGCGAGGCGTTGACCACAGCCGGACTTGGCCCGCTCATCACAGCGACAGGCGAGGTCCACTTTGCCGATGGCGAAACGGCGCCCCTGCGCGTGTGGGTGGAAACTCGTGCTGGCTGGCCCGGTGATCCGCGTAATCTATGGATACAGTGGGGTATGGCGACGTGGCCACCGCACTTGTCGGCATTTGTGCATCTGCGGCGCAATGGCGAGACAGTGGCGCAGGCGGATGGTGCTCCGGCGTTCTGGCGCCAGCCGCCGCATACAGAGGCCGGCGCCGCCATCCTCAACGATTGGCGTCAGGTGCTGATCCCGGCGGATGCGCCGACTGACGGCGCATGGACGCTGGCGGTAGGGTTGTACGATCCGCAAAGCGGCCAGCGCGTGCCGTTAGCAGACGGCGACGAGCTGGTGATCCCACTGCCTGCGCCCGTCCCTCCCCCTATTGCCGATCAGGCTTGCGCCCTGATCCCGGCGACGTGCGCCAGCAGATGACATCTGATAGACAACACAAATAGACTTTGCTCATTTTCCCGGAAGCTCTGAGCTTCCGGGAAGATATCGGATGTACGATGTTTGATTGTGCTATCTATGAGGTGTGACGCTTCAGGTGTGGCCTCACCTATCCTCCAGCAACCTTTCCACCTCGGCTACCCACAGTGCACTGACAGCATCGCTGGGCATGCGCCAGTCGCCGCGCGGGGAGAGCGCCACCGACCCCACTTTCGGGCCATCGGGCATGGCTGAACGCTTGAACTGTTGCGCAAAGAAGCGGCGGTAGAAGACGCCCAACCAGCGCAGAATCACTGCATCTGTGTAGACGCCGGCGAAGGCCTGCTGCGCCAGGAAGAAAACTTTGGCCGGGGCAAATTGATAGCGCACGATCTGGAAGAGAAAGAAATCATGCAGCTCGTAAGGACCGATGGCGTCTTCGGTCTTTTGCTCCAGTTGCGCGTTGGCGCCGAGCGGCAGCAGCTCCGGCGTAATCGGCGTCTCTACGATATCGTGCAACACAGCGGCAGTCGCCCCTGTGAAAAGTTCATCCGCACACCACGCCACCAGATAGCGCACCAGCGTCTTCGGTACACCGGCATTGACGTGATACATCGACATGTGGTCGCCGTTGAAGGTCATCCACCCCAGCGCTGCCTCGGAGAGATCGCCGGTGCCGACAACCAGCCCGCCGATCTGATTGGCAACATCCATGAGGATTTGCGTGCGTTCGCGCGCCTGTGCGTTCTCGTAGGTCACATCGTGCCGCGTCTCGTCGTGACCGATGTCGCGGAAGTGCAACCGCACGCTCTCACCGATCGGGATCGTGCGCAGCGTGACGCCCAGGTCGCGCGCCAGTTGTTCGGCGTTGCTGCGCGTGCGCGTCGTCGTGCCGAAACCTGGCATGGTGATGGCAATGATGCCGTTGCGATCTAGCCCGAGCAGGTCAAAGGCGCGCACCGTCACCAGCAACGCCAGCGTGGAATCCAGCCCGCCGGAGACGCCGAGCGTGATGGCGCGGGCGCCGACATGTTGCAGCCGTTTTGCCAACCCCAGCGCCTGGATGCTGAAAATCTCGCGGCAATGCTCGGCGCGGCGCGCGGGGTCGGCGGGAACAAAGGGGGTGCGCGCCAACGGGCGGCCGATCAGTGGTGCAGCTGCAGCAAACATGTTGGGTAGAGTGAAGGGAATGCGGCGCAGATCGACCGCGCCGACGGCTTGGCTGAAGCTGCTGTTCTTGATGCGCTCGTGGTCGAGGCGCTGCACGTCGAGATCGGCGACGATCATGTGCGTATCGAGCCGGAAGCGATCGCTCTCCGCCAGTAGCGTCCCGTTCTCCGCGATCAGGCAGTGGCCGCTGTAAACAACGTCGGTGGTGGATTCGCCGGCGCCTGCGCCCGCATAGACATAGGCGGCCAGGCAGCGCGCCGACTGCTGCCGCACCAGCTCACGACGGTACTCAGCCTTGCCCAGCAATTCGTTGCTGGCTGACGGGTTGACCAACACCGTCGCACCTGCCAACGCCAGCCGTCCACTTGGCGGTTCAACCGCCCACAAGTCCTCACAGATTTCGATGCCCACGACGCAGCTCGGCATGTCGGCGGCGACAAAGAGAAGATCGACGCCAAAGGGAACCTGGCTGCCTCCCACTTCGATCATAGCGGGCAGCGCACGGTCGCCTGGCGTGAACCAGCGCTGCTCATAGAATTCACCGGTGGTGGGCAGATAGGACTTGGGCGTTACGCCGATGATGCGCCCCTCGCTGAGTAGGACTGCGCAGTTGTACAACCGACCCGCTACGCGCAACGGCAGTCCAACGACGCAACTGACATCGCTCAGCGCCGTCGCCGTGGCGATCTGCTCCAGCCCTCTAAGCGCAGCCTGCAGCAGCTGGTCCTGGTAGAAGAGATCGGCGCAGGAATAGGCGGTGATGCATAGTTCAGGGAAAATGATCAACTGCACCTCTTTCGCTGCAGCCTGCGTCAACGCCGTGCAGATCTGTTCTACGTTGTAATCGACATCCGCCACCCGTAGTGCGGGTGCGCAGCTCGCCACGCGTACGAAGCCGAGTTCCTGACGCGACCAGGCATCGATTGGCACGTTTGTACATCCTTTCTGGCGTTGGTTGATTGTTGTCCATTATAGCCGCAATATACAGAAAACACACTTTTTAGCGAGTTTGCTCATTGGGCGAATGGTTGTAGAATAGCGTTGCCCACAAATAACCAGACAGTAAGTGCAAAAACGCATAAGTGATTCACCATCTGTACAGGAGGTTTCATGCGACGAGTATGTACATTGCCCTTGATGGCATGGATAAGTTTGCTTGTAACCAGCATCTTGTTGGCCGGTTGCACTACGATGCCGGCAGCACCCGTCCCAGTGGAAGAAGCCGCCGCCACCGAAGTTGCCACCGAAGTCGCCACTGGCGAAGGCGCTGCACCAGCCACCGCCGCTGGTGCAGCGTTGGCGCCCACAGCTGGCGGTTTTCCTAGCAAGGCGATCCAGATCATGGCCCCGGCTAATCCTGGCGGTGGCTGGGATACCACTGCGCGTCTGTTGGCGCAGACGCTCACTGAATCGGGAATTAGCCCTGTGCCGGTCGAAGTCTTCAATGTGCCTGGTGCTGGCGGTACAATCGGCCTGGCGCAACTGGTGTCACAGAATGCGGGGGACCCATATACATTGATGATGATGGGGCGTGTGATGGTTGGCTCGATCCTGACCAATCAGTCGCCTGTCACCCTGGCTGAGACGACGCCGCTGGCGCGTCTCACCGCCGAATATGAAATCATCGTTGTACCGAAGGACTCGCCGTATCAAACGATGGAGGAGCTGGTGGCGGCGTTCCAGGCGAATCCTAAGAGCATTGCCTGGGCGGGCGGCTCAGCGGGTGGCACCGATCATATCCTGGTTGGACAGATTGCCAAAGCAGTTGGGGTGGCGCCGGAAGGCGTGAACTATATCGCCTATAGCGGCGGCGGCGAGGCAGCGGCGGCAATTTTGGGCGGTCAGGTAGCGGCTGGCGTGAGCGGCGTCGGCGAATGGACTGACTTTATTGCGTCTGGCGAGATGCGGCCGCTGGCTGTCTCCAGCGCCGATCGGCTGGAGGCGTTGCCTGACGTGCCGACGTTGACCGAGAGCGGCGTCGACGTCGTCTTGCTCAATTGGCGCGGCGTAGTTGGCCCGCCGAACCTGAGCGAGGAGGATAAGGCATGGTTGATCAACGCACTGACGGCAGCGACCGAGTCCGCCCAGTGGCAGGAAATTCTGGCTACGAATGGTTGGGACAACGTATTCCAGACCGGTGATGATTTTGCTGCTACATTGGCCGAGGACAATGCAACGATTTCGGCAGTGTTGAAAGAGATCGGTCTGATTGAGTAACCCCTCGTTTTTGGATGACTTCCAGGAAGCTCTAGAGCTTCCTGGAAGGTAGGACGTAGTTTTTATGCGCGCAATACGCTGGGTTGCACTGGCAATCGTTTTGGTTGGTGTATTCTATCTATGGGGTGCGTTGCAGATTCGTGAATCGACCACCTATGCTGCAGTTGGCCCGCGCTTCATGCCGAACGCAATCGGCATCGGCATTATCTTGAGTGGCATTTGGCTTTTTGCCTTTCCTGGCGCGTCCCCAGCGCCGGATTCCCCGCTATCGGTGTCACTTGATTGGCTGAGCATCGGTTTGATGCTGGGAGTAGTGGCGGCCTACATTGCCATTTTTCGCATGGTGGGCTATGTGCTTGCCACAACGCTGCTACTGTGGGGGGGCGCCCAGATTTTGGGTGAACGTCGTCATCTCATGCGCGACGGCGTGATCGCGGTAGTGCTATCTGCAACGATTTATTACGCCTTTTCGCAATTATTGCGCATCAACCTGCCGCCAGGTCCGTTGGGCTTTTAGCCATCAAGGAGAAACATCGCGTGTTTGGCGGGGATATCTGGGCCAACCTGGTCAGTGGTTTTGGTGTGGTGTTGACGCCACAACATCTATTTTTTGTCATGTTGGGCGTCGTTATCGGGACGGCGATCGGTGTGCTCCCCGGCATTGGTCCGTCACTGACCATCTCGCTGTTGCTGCCGGTAACTTTCGGTTTGGAGCCGATTAGTGCGTTCGTTATGTTTGGCGGCATCTTCTACGGCGCCATGTACGGCGGATCGACTACCTCGATTCTGGTGAACACGCCGGGCGAGTCCTCGTCCGTAGTGACAGCCATTGATGGTTTTCAGATGGCGAAAAAGGGGCGCGGCGGCGCCGCGTTGGCGACGGCGGCCATCGGTTCGTTTTTCGCTGGCACCTTTGCTACGCTAATGCTGATGTTGATGGCTCCGCTGCTGGTGCGTTTCGCACTCCAATTTGGTGCTCCGGAGTATTTCGCACTGATGCTGTTGGCTTTAAGTGCTGTCACCGGACTGGCAGGGCAGTCGGCGCCGAAGGCGTTCTTTGCCACCTTGCTCGGGCTGGGTCTGGGCATGGTCGGCATCG
>CZCA01000289.1_pt1 | contig 113431 bp, 85 predicted proteins | sample 591981 | NCBI WGS metagenome assembly CZCA01 (sample SAMEA3556810, study PRJEB10932) | anaerobic digester metagenome | reverse complement strand
ATCAGCTGGTGTGTTTAGACTTCAATCATGATGGCTATGACGATTTGATTGTTTCTTCCAGATCTTATGGATATAGCTATCCATATACCCCACCACGTGGTAAGGTTTACGTCTACTACGGTGGACCGGGGTTTAGCTCAAATACCGCTCCGGCGATGAGTCTTGAAGGAGATTATCCGGATGGAATGCAGAGGGTAGTAGGAGCGATCTATAATATTGGTGATGTAAATGGCGATGGCTATGATGACCTTATGATAACTGACTACGTACCTGGTTCCGGAAATATGTCAATGGAAGAGAGTGTCAGATTTATGATTTATTATGGTTGTTCAAATGACTTATCCACACCCAACGTTGTTTTGATGTTGACTCCCGGGGAATCATGGGGTCGTATATATAAGTTAGGTGATATAGACGGAGATGGATACGATGATATTGGAATTTGGTATTGCATGAGTGGCGGCCGTCACCTATTGGATATCGTCTGGGGTGGTTCTTTTGAGCGCCAGAACATGATAGATATGGTCGTTATTGATGATCCTGATTTTTCAATTGTCGGATTGGGTGATATCAGCAATGATGGCTACCATGATTTCTCCGTTGGCTACTACGATGCAGATGGATACTCCAATATCAGGGTATACTATGGAAATCAGGACAGGGTATATGAGGAATACGCCCAAATCCTACATCGCTATGCATTGTGGGCAGTAACCAGAAGGTGTGTGCCTCTTGGAGATCTCAACAATGATGGATTTGCTGACTTTATGGGCTGGCTGCCTCTATCTGGTGATATCACCGTTTGGTTAGGTTCAAGCTCTCTTCCCACCATGGAGCCAAGTCTTATGTTGTCTGCCTTCGGCGGGGAATATGCGATGCCACCCAGAACAACCGACTCCGCCGGTATTACATATGGAGACCTCAATGGCGATGGTTATGACGATGTGATTGCCCTCGGTTTTCTGCGTTTTGGCGTCTGGCTGGGTGGCAGCAATATGAACGGATATGTTGATCTTACTGTAAGCAACCCTAATCTAAGAGACTTCCCTTTCGTAGTAGCGGGAGATTTCAACGGTGATGGTTTTGACGATGTTGCGGTTTCTGTTCCAGAATTACGCTATGATAATTACCACCCCGGCTATATGTATGTTTATGCCGGGAATCCGGGCTTGGTGACCAATGATGATGCGCTTATACCGGAAGCTCAGGATGGTTTCCGGCTTACTTGTAGCCCCAATCCCGTTTCAAACAAGAGTAAAATGAAGGTACGATTTTCCGGCATTAAAGAAAAAGTGCCAGTGCCGACAGAAATCTCTGTTTATAACCTTAGAGGACAGTTGGTGTATCAGACCAAGGTTGCTCAATGCCGACCTTCAATTGATTATCTTGAACTCGATCTCACTGATTATGCTTCAGGCATCTACATCTGCCAGGCAAGGATTGGCAGCTTACAGAGCAGCAAGAGATTTACAATCATAAAGTAAAGGAGATTACAATGAAGAAGTATTATGTACTTTGTTTGGCCCTATTATTATGTGTGGCCACCTGGGCGATTAATGCTGAGGACTACCTGATTGGCGCCTATTCTCAATACCAGATCAGATATACTGGTGCCAACTACGCGGCGAAATTTGATTCATTAGCAATGTACCTGAAGAATGCCGGATACAATGCGACAACCTATGGCTCACCATCTAACAGTTTGGAGGCAGGCGATAAACTGCCCACGATACTGAATAAAATGCATCTTTCAAATATATCAAGTATGTATTATGATACTTGTTGGGAGCCAGAGATTGGTGATGGATTGATAGGCGTCGGCACTCTAAGTTATGGAAATCAGCTTATAATTGAAGCTGAATACGAATTGAAAAGTGTTGATGGTAACTTTGTGGTTGATAGCCTCAGAACTGGTTCTGAAGCTGACGAAAACTGTTTGGAGTCATTAGACTATGTCGCCAAACATCATAATGGACGCCCCATATCAAATGAACCAAATCGACTTTTCTCAAATAACTATGCTTGGGTATGCGATGTCGCAGAAGGCGACTCCGCCGGATATGCAATGTCATTCCCCCGAAAAAGATGGAAAAGATCATATGATTCATGGCCTGCATTACTAAGTAAAGACCTGGTGTTCATGAACCGAGCCATTGAAGAAAATGAGCTATACATAAGCGTTGCATTGCAGCATGATAACGTGCCTATGGGGGAAGACATAGCTTCCGTATATTTAAAAGTATATGAGCTGCTTTCTCATTTGAGCAATCAGGAAACACTATATCAAATGTCAGAAGATTAATTATTGGCAAATGGACGATATGTGTTATTGCCACTAATTCCATGTTTTCAAACCTCAGATGGTAATAAAATAAAGAACATTTCGTATTCAGGAGTTGAAAGGGATACATACGGAAATGATGTATTCGTATTTCGTGCTGATATGTCTAATCTTACTTCGTATATGGATGGAAGCTCATACTCATATGCGAGATCATTTTACCACATAAACCCAGAAATATACTGGCATGGGAATGGAAAGCTGATGATCGATTATATTAAAATTGAAGACATGTATGGCAGATCTATCGATAGCGATCCAGAATCTATATATTTAAGCAAATTGAGAAACAGCGTCAACGCGCTCAAGAATATGGACACAAATAACAACCTTCTTTATCTCATGAGTATGGATGAGCCCCGTGCAGGACAAATGGCTGCCTATAAAAACATCCAAAACTATCTTGATAGTGAAGAACCTGGCGTAAAAATGATCACCACTTCCAATCTTCGGGATTGGGATTTGTCAAAGGAAGCATACGATATAGCCAACACCATCTATAATCACCCCAAACGTTTCCTTTATGAAACTCGCCCTAATAGGGTGTTGGTAGATATCTATCCATTACAGGGTACAGTAGAATGGAATAATGGGACGAGTCGTAGAAGTGCCCAAAGAAGAATTGATAAGATGGTGCATTATTTCTACTGTCGATTAGCTAAAGATGTGGAAGCTTACAATTTAACCAACACTGAGCTATACCACGTCCCACAAACTTTCGGTATTCTCAAAAGCACGGGGGTTGGTCTTACAACTTCCCCCCAAGAAACATGATAAAAGTTTTGAAGTATCTACCTCTATGTTATGCATCTGACGGAACTATCGATTTCTGTATCGCATCCAATCCACATGATGTGGTTGAGGAAGGAAATTGGGTTACCCCCTTGATTCATGATTCTTCTGGCTCTTATAACAGATATAATAACCTTCGGGTTACAGATAACTTATCAGCATACGAAAAGATAAGCGAAGCAAACCAAAAAATAGCCGTATATGGACCTATAATTAAGGGGCTGAAATGGCTAACTGCCAATAAAATCATGGAACAGGGTATTGAGCTTATGCCCGAACTTAATAATGGTGACCTCATTGTCTTGAATAGTGTCCTTCTCAATAATGTGGTGGTAGAAGCTGATCCCGGCGAAACTCGATACACCGGATATGTTCAATGTGGATACTATGAGGACAATGATAATCCGTACTTCATGCTTGTAAATCGAAGGGCTGTCAGTCGTAAGACAGGAAACGATATTCTTGGAGAAAATACACCGCTCAGCGAGGTTGATTCATTCTTCAAAGATGCTTTACCTCAAATCGTTTGCTTTGAACCCAACAATGGCAGCCACAACGTTTTTGGCACCCATCTCGCCTTGTATGACCCCTACGACAGTGGACTATACAGGACAGTGTCTGATACCATCAGGGTTGAGATAGGCCCTGGCGATGGAAAGTTGCTTGAGATGTGCAGCACCCTTCCCCACGAGGTGGCAGCAAACTCCACTCTTTCAAACAAAGCGGTGCTTGAGGGAACGATAAACATCTTGCCCGGGGTAAATGTGGTAACCAACAGCGGTACAGAAACCAAGATACTGGACAATTCTGTCATCAACGTTGGCGATGGAGCATCATACACCCTGCGTGGTGACGTGACAATTGGGGATGGAGTTAGCATAGTTGTGTCTCAGAATGGTAGTTTAGATATTGACAACGCCAACTGTATTTGGGGTACGGGGTCATTTATCCAGGTAAATGGAGGCACACTATCAATTGATGGGGGTTCTATGAAAAAATCCGTAACTGCCACAAAATGGGGCGGGATAAGAGTTACCGATTCAAACAGTGTCCTTATTACGAATGCCACTATTTCTGGTGCCCATTACCACTCAGTGACCAACTCAAACCTCGAAATCTCAGATAGCAAAATCTCATTTCCGGAGAACTCACTTGGCTTGTTGCTCCAAAACAACACTCCCGGATATTCTACTGAAATCTCAGCCAGCGATGCGGCAGATAAAGGATTTTTTGGTGCATCGAATATAACATCCAGAGGCATTGGGCTTGGCGTTATGAAAAACCCGGTTATCATCAACAACGTGACTTTTCACAATCTCAAATACGGTATAGAAAAAACAGCTTACCCTCATGCTGCCAATACCATTACTTGGTGTAGATTCGTAAACTGCGGTATTGGGGTACGACTGAACAATAACGCTTATAATACGAGCATCCAGCGATGTACCTTTTCCAACAATAACACAGGTAAGCAGGGCACTGGAATCCGGCTTACCGCATCATTGCCTACCATTACCGGCTGTAGCTTTAATAAGTTATATCGCGGGATATTCACAGAGATGTCTTTGGCAACCGGACTCACATTAGGCGTTAAGATCAAAGATTCAAACTTCAAAGAATGCGAAGCGGGAATAGAGAGCAGGGGCTCCAATCACCGCCTGGAAACAAACTGCTTCAACCGTAACGACTCTGGGATTATAAACCATGCGGGCTCAAACTTGAATCTCAGTGATACTGCGAATAATATTATGAAAAACAAGGATTACAATATTGTTTTCAATGATACAGCGCCCTATAATTCCACGATTCAGCTCTTTACTGGACATAATGACTTCTACCATCTCGGAAATAATGCAACCAACGCAACTGCAATAGATTTCTGCTTTGATAGCAATTATCAGGGGGATCCGTCAACAATCTATAACTCGATTAATGCCAGTTATAACTGGTTCCAAGATTATCAGGTAACTGTTAACGATCCGGCTTATGCAGGCTATGTGTTTGTTGGCACATATGATAGCGAACCTTCCATGCCTGATCCTGATTATCCGCCAATCGGAAACAGACTATACGCTGCTCTTGGTCACGAATCTCAAGAATTATATGATTTGGCAGCAACCACTTACCAGGCAATTATAGATGATCAATTGGTGGCAGAGAGGTCTTATGTCACAAGTGCCATAGATGGCCTGTATCGCTGCAAAGAGATGACTTCGAGCCCACGCAGCGAAACGATAGACTACTTTGACGCCAAGGCTGCTGAGCACGCTGTTGAAAACCCCTCTCTGAGTGCCATCCTCAAGGATTATCTGTTGAAACTGCACCTGCTTGACAAGGATTTCCAGTCTGCCGTTGATCTCCTGCAGCCGCGCATCAGCGATCCGGTCAGCGAAGTGGACTCGCTTCGGGCTGTTTTGGATCTGGAGATAGTGCTTCAATTGGCTGCGGCTGAGGGAAGCAAGCGTCCTGTCGTGACGGAATATGCCCAGTATCAATATCCGAATTTCCAGGTGTTTGAAGTAATGCACGACCAAAACTGGGAGAAGTACAGGCAGGCCTTGCAGAAGAACAATCCGGAAATGGCCAATATCCCGGCAGTTCCGCTCATCAGTAACAACTACCCAAACCCCTTCAATCCCTCCACCACCATCGCCTTCAGTATACCCGAAGACGGCTTGGTGAAGATCGATATCTACAATATCAAAGGCCAGAAGATCAAACAGCTGTGCGATGCCGAGATGCAACGTGGACACCACAAGGTGATTTGGAACGGCAAAGACAAGAATGAACGAAGCGTCAGCTCCGGCGTATACTTCGTGCGACTCCAGGCAAACGGACAGACTGCAGCCCGCAAGATTATGCTGATGAAGTAAACCATTAGTAATCAGACAATTGAGCCCGACTCATTGAGGATCGGGCTCAATTTGGCTTATCCGTAGACAGAGTAACGAAATGCAGGGGAGGGGTATGGATAAATGGGGGGCTATCATCCCTGCTCGGTTTTTGGCAAACAAATTAAGTGCCAAAATTGAGTATTTATTTTTATGATCCGGCTCATTTTTGTCTTTTTCTCTTGACATTCCAAGGCTGCTAAAAAGGATGGTAATCAAAGAGAAAGTATCAATTTTGGGGGTTCGTGTCTTCTTCACGCATACCCCCAGCAAAGAGGTTTTAATGTCTTTTTTCAATATATTTGGACACATGACAAACGATGTTGCCATCGACCTTGGCACGGCCAACACGCTCGTATATAAAAAGACTTCAGGTGTGGTGATCAACGAGCCCTCCGTGGTGGCTGTTTCCACGGATAACAAGAAGATTATCGCCATTGGGCAGCAAGCCAAGGCGATGTTGGGCAAAAATCCTGACGAGGTGAGGGTGATCAAGCCCCTCAAAGACGGTGTGATAGCAGATTTCCAGGTCACCGAATTGCTGCTGCGCAATCTGATCATGCGGGCACAGAAGAAGCGTCTTTTGGTGCGGCCGCGGGTGATAGTTTGTGTTCCCTCCGGCATCACGGAAGTGGAAAAGCGTGCCGTGAGGGACAGTGCATTGCACGCAGGTGCGCGTGAAGTTTATTTGATCAGCGAGCCGGTAGCATCCGCTATTGGAGCGGATTTGCCCATCGAGCAGGCCTGTGGAAACATGGTGATGGATATCGGTGGCGGCACCAGTGAGATCGCCGTGATTTCGCTCTCGCACATCGTGGTTCACAATTCCATCCGTGTGGGTGGCGATAAATTGGATATCGACATCATCAACTACCTGAGGAAGAAAAACAATCTCCACGTGGGTTTACAGACGGCTGAGCAGATCAAGATGGAGATCGGGTCTGCCTATCCGCTCAAAGAAGAGCTTACCATGGATGTGCGTGGGCGCGACGTGGTGAGCGGCTTCCCCGTGACGCTCAAGATTTCCTCGGAAGAGATTCGTGAAGCCATCAGCGAAACCATTGCCACCATGATAGATGCCATCAAGCGCCTGCTGGAACGCACCGCTCCGGAACTCTCGGCAGACATCGCCGAGCACGGCATTTTCCTCACCGGCGGCGGCGCCCTGCTGAAAGGCTTGGACGAAAAGATCTGCAAGACGGTCGACCTGCCCGTGCACGTGGTTCCCGATCCCCTGGAATGTGTGGTGAAGGGTGCCGGCAGGGTGTTGGACGATGTGGATCGCTACAAGAAGGTATTGATCAAGCGCATCGAAGATTGAGTGGTTTTACGCTCCGAACCTTGCATGGAAACACTTGGCAACACAGCATCTGTAGTGGGGTTATAGCGGGATGATCAAGCAGTATCTGGTGCCGATAATCCTGTTTGTCCTCTGTTTGACGATGCTGATCGGTTCTGAGGAGAGCCGCAGCGCACGTGCTGCCTTTCTGGGCAATACCGTGTTTTATCCTTTCACGCATTCAATTCATACCATGCGCAGCAACGAGGAGCTGAAAACCGAGCTGACCAAGCTCCGTGAACAATTAGCCGGCGAAAGGCTGAAAAACCTGCAACTTCAAAACGAGCTGAAGCTTTATGACTGGGCGGCTACCGTGGCTATGGATGAGGGTCTGAGCGATTTTGAAACCTGTGAGGTTATCGGTTATTCGGGGGCTTTCCAGATGCGCAACCTGATCGTGAACAAGGGCTCGCTCCGAGGGATAAAGATAGAGAGTCCGGTGGTTTCCGCCACGGGGATAGTGGGCAAAGTGGTAAGCGTGGCGCCGGGCCATTGTGTGGTCATGCCCTTCAGCAATCCTGATTTTCAGATGCCGGTGATGGACAAAAATACCAGTGTGCAAGGTATTTTGCAATCCGACATCCACGGTCCCGTGAGCATGAATATGATCAAGATCGGCTCTCAGATCAGCGTGGGCGATACGATCGTAACCTCCAATCTGTCACAGCTTTATCCCAAGGCTTATCCCGTGGGGACGGTGCAGCGGATCAAGGAATCCAGCGACAATCTCTTTATCAGCGCAGAATTGGAGCCTTTTACGCAGGTGGAAAACCTGGAGCACGTCTTTATCCTCAGGAGACGGAGATGATCCTGAAAGCGCTCCGGTCCTGGGTTTTGGGCCTGATTCTCCTCTATATACAGATCATGCTGATGCCGATGATCAGCATCGCCGGCTGGATTCCCAATATCCTGATCCCCTGGGCGGTGTTTCTGGTCTGGACCAGGCCCCGCGACATCGCTCTGATCGTGACCTTCATCATCACGGTGATGTATGATACCACTCAGCCCGGTCTCTTTGGCTACAGTCCGCTTATGTTTTTGATTATCGGCGTGGCTGTGAGCGAGGTGCGCAAGCCTTTTGAAGCAGAAAGCAAGGCGGCGATGATGATCTCGCTGGTGATGGCAAACCTGATCTGGTTTTTGGCTTTGTGGCTTACTTTGGGGATCACGCACGGCTTTTCGCTGCAGCTGGCCACCCTGAACCTGATCGCCTTCATCTACAATCTCGTCATCAGTCTCGCGGTGTATTGGCTGCTGTATTATATCTCACGCTTGAGAGTGGTAAGAGTCAATGAATAGGAGCACTTCCGCCCTCTATCTGAGGGTGATCCTCTGCCTGCTTTTCTTGTTTTTGTTTGGTGCTCTCTTTCGGCTGCAGGTGATCAAAGGCAGCTATTATCGCCGGATCGCCGAAAACAACTTCGTGCGTATCCGCAGGGTAACTGCTACACGCGGCGAGATTTACGACGTCAAATACCGCCCCATCGTGATCAATATCCCCTCGCACGACCTCTACCTCATCAGCGGCAAGGTGAAAAACATAGATGCGCTGGGACTGTTTCTCAAAACGCATTTTGGCATAGAAAAGGAAGAACTGCACGATCTCATCTTCCAGCAACGCTTTAAGACTTATGAAGAGATCATGTTAGTGGATAATATCTCCTATGAGACGATGCTGACGCTCTCGGAGAAGCTCAACTACTTCCCGGAGCTGGTTTTCCGCAGCGGCACCACGCGTGAATACCTCTATCCAAACCATTTTACAGGCTATGTGGGACGCATCAACGAGGATGAATTCAGGCGCTACAGGCAGGAAGATTATTCGCTCAATGGCTATATCGGCAAGGGCGGCCTGGAGAAATACTACGAGATCCTGCTGCGTGGAAAAGATGGAAAGCAGATTATCCAGGTGGATGCGCGGGGGCAAAACCTGGGCTTTTTCCGCACCGATGCGGATGTGGCGCCGCTCAACGGCCTCTCCCTGGTGCTGAGTATAGACAACGACCTGCAAACCTTTGTGCAGGAATGTTTTCCCCCGGGAAGTCGCGGCGCTATCGTGGTTTCCAATATCGAGGATGGCGGGATTCTGGCCTATGCCAGCAACCCCTGCTACGATCCCAACGTCTTCATGCAGAGGATCAGTCCGGATTTGTGGGCGGAGCTCAACCGTCCGGAGCGGCCGCTTTTGGATAGAGCCTCGCAGGGCGCCTATCCGCCCGGTTCGGTGTTCAAGCCTGTGACGGCAGCGGAAGGCCTCGAGGCGGGTATCATCAATAGAAACACGCTGCTGGCTCCTTGCGGAGGCGGCCTCAAGATAGGCAACAGGTTCTTTAAATGCTGGTCGAGCAGTGGACACGGACGCACCAATGTGGTGGATGCACTCAGGGTTTCCTGCGACGTTTTCTTTTACGATCTCATCAGCAGGATTCCTCTGGATGATGCCTGGCGTCATGCCGTTTCCTGCGGCGTGGTAAACCGCACGGGGATTGATCTTCCAGGCGAAAGAGCGGGTTTGTATCCCAATACGGAATGGTTTAAAAAGCGTTTGGGCCGTGCTGGCAGTTTGCAGGGCTATAAGGCCAACCTTTCCATCGGGCAGGGTGAGGTGCTCACCACTCCCTTGCAGATGAATGCCTTTTATGCAGCCATTGCCAGAGGCGGATATTGGATCCAGCCTCACTTTCTGGTGAGAACTTTGGGGCGCGGCAGGGTGAGCCGTGAGCAGGTGCAGCCCTTGGATAAACACAGCTTTGGCTGGAGCCAGAGCACACTGAAAGCCATCCAGGACGGGCTTTGGGCAGTGACCAATGCACCCGGTGGCACAGGCAGAGCCTTCAACGTGGCCGGCGTCACCACCTACGGCAAGACAGGTTCAGCAGAAAACGCCATGGGCAAGATCACGCATGCCTGGTTTTGTGGCTACATCGTGGCGGAGAAACCGGAAATCGTGATCACCGTCTTTTTGGAAAATGCAGGCGGTGGCGGAGCCGTCGCTGCGCCGATTGCCAGCCGCATTGCAAACTATTATGTGGGCAATATCGACCGCTTCAAGGCACCGGCGCCTATTCCGGATCAGTTTAGAGACCTGGAAGACGAAGCTGAGGACGAAGCGGAAGAGGCCTTCCCGTATCAGGGCCCCTATGAAGAGCCCGCGGCGGTGACTCCTGTGGAGGAGGCGGGCTGATGTTCAATCGCAAGAAGTTTGACTGGGTTTTGGCCTCGCTGCTGATCATCCTCATCGTGATGGGCTGCATCGCCATCTATTCTGCCAGCACCACCATCATCGGCAAGCATCACAGCACGCAAAACCACTGGTGGAAGCAGATCATCTTTGCCATCATCTCGCTTTCGGCCATCCTTTTGCTGCTCAAGCTGCCCATGCCGATATTTGACATCCTCATCGTGCCGCTCTTTATCGCCAATATGCTGGCTTTGATCGGGGTGCTCTTCGTACCGGCGGCGCATGGAGCGCACAGGTGGTTCAGCTTTTTGGGCCTCAGCTATCAGCCTTCAGAAAGCGCCAAGCTGCTGTCTGTGCTCCTGGTTGCCAGGGTGATCACCAAAGAGAATCTCACCGAACTGCAGCAGGTGGCATATGGCTTTGGCATCATGGTCGTGCCCATAGTGCTGATCCTGATGGAGCCTGATTTTGGTACTTCGCTGGTGTTTGTCTTTTCGCTGCTGGCGATGCTGATCGCCGCAGATGTGCCTTTTTATTATATCCTGATCATAGTTTCGCCGGTGCTGAGCATAGTATCGTCATTGCACTGGATTGCGGTAGTGGTCTGGATTCTGCTCTTTGTATATTTGCTTATCCGGATGGGGCTTTCCTGGGTTACCATCACCATCTGTGGTGTAATCAATGTTTTTCTGGCGCTCATCATGCCCATATTTTGGAATGGGCTCAAGGCTTACCAGCAGGAGCGCATCCTCACTTTTATCGATCCCACGCGTGATCCGCTGGGTGCAGGTTATCAGATCATCCAGGCCAAGATCGCCATCGGCAGTGGCGGTTTTGCGGGCAAAGGCTGGCTGATGGGGACGCAGAAAAACATGAACTTTCTGCCGGAACACCACACGGATTTTATTTTCAGCGTGATCGGAGAGGAATTCGGCTTTTTGGGTAGTGTATTGGTACTGACAGTGTTTGCGCTCTTCTTTTGGAGGATGGCGCACGCTATCCCTGAGATCAAGGTCAAAGAAAGAAAAGTTGCCACCGCTGGCATTTTGGCTTATCTTATGATTCAGACCTTCATCAATATCGGGATGAATGTCGGAATAGTACCAGTCACGGGAGTTCCCTTGCTATTCATTAGCTATGGGGGTTCCAGCCTGCTGATCAATAGCTTGGCAGTGGGCGTCGTTTTAAAATATCTTAATGAACGGGGATTTATTAAATGAGAAAACTACTATTGGCCGCTACCGCCGTGATGCTGCTGCTTGCGGGCTCCTGTGTCGTGAGTCCCAGCCTGGTTTTTATGGAATCACAGACCGAGGGTCTGCCAAACCTTATCTTCAACCCGGGATTCAATCCCTACTCCTTGGACCCGGCCACCGCACTCAAAGGCTGGATGGTGGATCATGATCCGCCCGATATCAAAGAAAGCAACGTAGTGATAGACACAAACGTCGCCCTGGATGGTAAGACCAGCCTGCGCATTGATGCGTCCAAACACGCCACCATCATCATCTCAGACTCCTTTGACGTGATGCGTTATGGCGGCTACTTCATCAAAGCCAATGTGCGCACCGATTCCAAAGACAACCCGGACATCGTGCTCAGATTCATCAGCTTCAAAGAGAACGGCAAGGTCTACAACCGCATCAAAAGCAAGATTCGTCCCACCGAGGATTGGACTCAAGGCACCATCAGTGCAGGCTTCATCAAGCCCGGCGTGAGCTTCGGCCGCGTGGCAATCATGGTGTCTCCCTTCAAAGATGGTTCCGTGTGGATAGATGACGTCGGCTGCTGGAAGGTACACCACTTCAGGATAGACTGATGCGCGTGGTTTTACAAAGAGTCTTGCGTGCTTCCGTGAGCGTGGAAGGCAAGACGGTGGGAGCCATCCAAGATGGCCTCCTGCTCTTTGTGGGCTTTGGCCGTGAAGATGAAGAAGAGGTGCTGGATACCGCCGTGGATAAAATCCTCAACCTGCGCATCTTCTCGGATGAAAACGGCAAGCTGAACCTCTCACTCTTGGATAAAAAGTATTCCGTGCTGGCCATCTCGCAGTTTACGCTCTATGCAAATTGCAGCAGGGGACGCAGGCCGGACTTTACCCATGCTGCACATCCGGACAAGGCTTCGCACCTCTTTGAGCTCTTCAAAGCCAAGCTGAAAGAGAGGGGAGTGCACACCGAGAGCGGAGTCTTTGGCGCCGATATGCTGGTAGACCTGGTCAACGACGGCCCGATCACGATCAACCTGGAATTTTAGCAATACACCCGTAAAAAGAGAGAGTTAGAGCGCACTTCCGAAAGGCGTTCAGCCGAAGGAGCCTCTTGCTTCCGGAGCCCGATTTTAGTGAATACGATTTCTGGCTTAAGTAATGTTAATAATCTATAACTGTTTGAGCGCCATCATGTTATTCCTCTATTGGCAAAGCCATGCTGCCAGAAAAGAATATTCGGCCTGAAAAGTCCTTGACACGTTGGACTTGAAATATAAACTGGAAATCAAATCATTTTGACTATGCCATCATTATTAGGTTGGTGATGCATGGTCGTAGCCTCCAAGCAACCTGAGCAATCCTTAAGTCGGATCTTCACTTTCCGACCAACATTTAGATTACAGCAAAAGGAGATTTCTCATGCGCCGAATCTTTCTGTTATTTATGGCGTTAGCCATACTGTTGCCAGTTGTTACTGGGCTCCATGCCACAGAAGTGACTATTGGCACCGGAGATCAAAACGCTCGCTATCCCGTTGACTTCTATTGGAAGAACTCACTTTATCAGTGTTTGTATTTCCAGGACGAATTAGGGTTTAACAGCGGCACTATCACACAACTAACCTTCTACAACAACTTCAACTCCGCTAACATTGGGGAAAAACCCGTCAAAATATGGTTGGGAAGCACGCAGCAGTCCGACCTCAGTGACGGATATATCCCTGCTACGCAACTTACCCTGGTGTATGATGGAGATATGTCTTTCCCTCAAGGCGAAAATACCATCACCTTCGACCTGCACACGCCCTATATGCATACACCGGGCAACCTCGTACTGATGGCCCATCGTCATATGGACGGTCAGTACTATTCATCACAAGACTATTTCAAGTGTCAGACCGAAGGCAGCAATAGAGCCCGCTATCTCAGATCGGACTCTACTACGTATGATCCAAACAACCCTACCGGCGGCACTCTGACCGGACAATTTCCCAAAATTACTATCACTTACACGGATCAGCCCATCAACAATGACCTTGGGGCTGTTGCGATAAGTGGAAACCTGACCCCAAACCAAAACTCGCCCACTCAATACATGGTTACTATCAGAAACAATGGAATAAACGCTCAATCTGACTATCAGGTGAAGCTGAAAGACTCTGATGGAACGGAGCTGGTTAGCGTGGCGGGCCCTGCCATTGCAAGCCAGGAAACCATGGAAATAGCCTTGATGTGGACGCCCACGCAGGTTGGCAGCTTCGGCATCTACGGTGAAGTTGCTTTGAACGGCGACGAGATTGCCGCCAACAACCAGACCAGCACGCTAACCGTGGATGTGCAGGAGCCGGGGGCGATTATCCTCACCATCGGAACCGGCAGTGGAACCAACACCGCCACCGGAGTTCCCACACCTTATGGAACAAGGTACAAAAACTTCCGCCAGCAGTATCTCTACACCGGACAAGAGCTCCTTGATGCGGGTGCAGTGCCCGGCCCAATCAGCTCTTTGTCTTTTAATGTGCAAAACCTGAACAACTGCTTGCCCATGTCAAACTTCAAGATCAGGATCAAAGACACCACCCTGAATGCGCTTACCACCAGCTTTGAGACCGGAGACTACACTCAGGTATTCTTCCAGGAAAGCTTTATGCCGGAACTTGGCTGGAATGTGCACATCTTTGATGCTCCCTACATTTGGGATGGAACTTCAAACATCCTGGTGGATATCGTTACCACCCTCATTCCTGAAGCTTACACCCAAAACGCCAGTGTCTATTACACTCCCACCTCAGGAACCTACACCTGCTTGAGATACCAGAGTAATACCACGGACGCCGAAACCTCCACTTCAAACGGAACCCGCAGCTACAACCGCGCCAACGTAAGAATTGGCCAAAACGTATCCAATATGGGCACCTTGCAGGGAGTGGTGACCTGTGGTACAGAACCTCTCGATGCTGCCCTGGTGGTGGTAAACGACACTATTTTCAACACCATCACAACGCCTCTGGGAGAATACGCATTCCCCTATATTGATGCAGGAACGCACACGGTAACTGCCTCCAAGGTTGGCTACGAAACACAGACCGCCACCGTAACCATCGTGGCCGGCGAGACTACCACGCTGAACTTTAACCTCCCACAAAGTGTAACTGTCACGGTAAGCGGACACGTGGTGGGCAGTGATGTGCCCACGCAGGGCCTGGAAGGCGCAGAAGTGACCTTGCAAGGCCCGCTCACCTACAGCGGTGTAACCGACGCCCAAGGCAACTTCAGCATCACAGGAGTATTGAGCGGAAACGAATACTTTTACAGCATCATGCTGGAAGGCTATGATCCGCTCTACGGAACCGTGTTTGTGGGCTCTGCAGACCACAATATGGGCACACTGATCATCCCTGAAGCCACCAACCCACCCCGCGGCGTGACTGCCCAGGTTTCCGACGATAATACCCAGGTCAACCTCATCTGGATTTCTCCCGGTTCTGCGGGTGGAATCGGCGTGGTGGAAGACTTTGAATTTGACGACGGCGGCTGGGAATCCAGCGGTTATGGTGACTGGGAATGGACAAACGAATACGACGTTTCCCAGTATGTAGACATCGACAACTACCAGGATCAGCCACCGCAGACGGCGCACAGCGGCACCGGAATGTGGGGCACCAAGATCCACAGCGGCTACAGCAACGCTGGCGCCTGGTCTTATCTGCGTAAGACCTTCAACCTCTCAGGTATAGGTCAGCCCGTGCTCAGTTTCTGGCACTACATGGATGGCTACAACACCTGGGATTATGGCTTTATCAAAGTAAATGGAGAGCACGTCTGGGGCGCCGAGAACGCAGCCGTATTCATGCCCTGGCAAGAGCTCACCATAGACCTCTCCCAATGGGCAAACAACCCCGAGGTGGAGATCAGCTTTGAATGGTATGCCACCACAACCGTGTCCTACGCCGGTTGGTATATAGATGACGTATACGTGGGTCAATCCCTCGGCCGTCACACTCATTTTGCCAATCACGCACCCACAAAGGCAATCCGCTCCGGCCTCTCTGAGGAGGCGGAAGCTGATTTGAGGGCTTTGAGAGCTCCCACATACAGCTACGAAAGACCCGCAGAAAGGACAAACAACCGCGTCCATCTGGGCTATAAAGCGTGGAGACTCCTCGCTGGTGAAGAACAGAATGAGGACAGCTGGACTCTGCTCACCACAAACACCATCACCGATACCACGCTGGTAGACCCCGCCTGGGGCACTTTGCCGGATGGAAACTACAGATGGGCAGTGAAAGCGGCCTATACAAACGAAGTATACAGCGTCGCCAGCTTCTCAAACACCCTGCGCATTCTCAGGAACGACCTCGCTGCCACCTCCATAAGCGGTAACTTCGCACCCACACAGGGAACTGAAACTATCTACACCGTGGTGGTGGAAAACGTGGGTACAGACCCTCAAACCGGCACAGCCTACACTGTGAAGCTGATGCAGGAGGTTGCAGATGGCGACGACGTGGAATTGGCAAGCCTGCCCGGAGTGGACCTCGCACCCGGCGCAACGCAAGGCTTCAACATTGCCTGGACGCCTGTCGCAACCGGCCCCATGGGCATCTATGGTAAGGTGATCCTGCCCACAGACTCTGTAGCAGACAACGATGTAACCGACATCTTCAATATCAGTGTATTGCCCACGGGCACGCAGAGCGTCACCATCGGTACCGGAGACCAAAATGCCCGTTGGCCCATAGATTTCTACTACAAAAACTCACTCTATGAATGCATCTATCTGGCAGACGAGCTGGAGTTTGTGAGCGGAACCATTTCCGGCATCACTTTCTACAGCAACTTCAGCGTCTCTCCCACCAACGGAGCCACCAAGATCTATATGGGAACCACAGACCAGACAGACCTCAACGACGGCTGGATACCTGCCAACGAGCTCACCCTGGTTTATGATGGTGATGTGAACTATCCCGTCGGTGAAGGCAACGTCAATATCGCCTTCCAGACGCCTTATCAACACACACCCGGAAACCTGGTGATGATGGTGCACCGTCCCATGGACACCCAGCACTACGGCTCTTCCAACTACTTCAGATGTCAGACCATAGGCAGCAACAGAGCCCGCTATCTCAGATCGGACTCCACAACCTATGATCCCAACGCACCTACCACCGGCACCCGCACCGGCCAGTTCCCCATGGCCACCATCCTCTATATTCCAGCTGATATAGAGAACGACCTCGGCGCCCTGTCCATCAGCGGTAACAGATCTCCCACCGTGGGTGTAGCTTCTGTCTACACTGTCCGCATCAAAAACAACGGCAGTGCGACCCAGGACACCTACACCGTGAAGCTGATGGGGCCCAACGATGAAGAACTGGTCAGCATGGCCGGTCCTACCATCACCAGCCAGCAAATCCTGGAAGTGGAAGTCCCCTGGACACCCACCGCTGCAGGACCCTTTTCCATCTACGGTAAAGTGGAAATGGCTGGCGACACATTTGAAGTAAACAACACCACCAGACCACTAAATCTGATGGTCAACCCCGCCGGAGTGTTCACCGTGATGGTGGGTGATGGAAGCATGGAAATGCGTATGCCCATGGACTTCTTCTACAAAAACTCACTCTACGAGACGCTGTACTATCCGGATGATTTGGGCGGATTTATCGGTCAGATTACCGGCATCAGATTCAACACCAACTTCACGAACACACTCCAGGGTAAAGCATGTAAGATGTGGATTGGAACCACTACGGTGAACAGTCTTGCTGACGGTTGGATTCCTGCCACGCAGCTGACGCAAGTGTATGATGGCCTCCTGGACTTCAACTCAGGTCCCGGCGAAAGCGTAACTGTCATCTTCGACGAGCCATTTATGTACTTGGATGGCGGCAACCTGGTGTTGATGGTCAATCGTCCCATGGATACTCAGTATCACAGCTCTTCGGATCGCTTCCTGGGTCAGGGCGGCGTAGCCGACCGCGCCAGGAATGTCTACAGCGACAGCACCACCTACGATCCAAATGATCCCACCGGCGGAACCCTTACACCAAACTTCCCGCAGACCACCTTCCTGGTGATTCCCGGTGGAGTGGGGCACATTTCCGGAACCGTGACGGATGCAAACAACCAGCCGATCAGCGGTGTGGCGGTAAGCCTCAACAATGGCGCCTACAACGCCACCACAGACACCAGTGGACAATACCAGCTGATCAACGTCCTGCCGGATACCTACACCATGTCATTCAATGCACATGGCTACTATGAACACACGCAGACCGTCGTGCTGGCAGAAGATGATGAACTCACCATCAACGCAACCTTGCAGCTCTTGCCGCAAGTGAACGTCACAGGCACCATCCTGGCCAGTGATACCGGCGCTGGAATCTCCGGTGCCCTGATCCAGCTCAGCGGATATGAACCTTACACTGCAAATACAAACGCCGCAGGCGCCTTCACCATCCCGAATGTCTTTGCCGATCATACCTACGATTACAATATCAGCGCTGCCGGATACACCTCAGAAAACGGCCAGATCATCGTGGGAACTACAAACTACGATATGGGCCAAATCACGCTCAACGAGGTTGCTTACGCTCCCATGGGCGTGGAGGCAGAAGTAAATGATGGCAACGACGCCGTGAACCTCACCTGGCTGGCTCCCGACCCAACCGCTCTGGAGGTCGTCGAGAGCTTTGAAGCCGACACCTTCCCACCCGAAGGATGGACTCAAACCATCACCAACACCGGCCCCGCCAACGCACTCGGCATCTATCCCACTTGGTGCAGAAATGGCACGCTTACCATCTCCGGCGACGTTATCACCCCCACGGATGGAAGCTTCCAAGCCGGCCTGCATTGGGATTACAACCATCAGGACGAATGGCTGATTACACCGGCCTTCAACTGCCCGCCCAACGCACATCTCAGCTTTGATGGCTACGTCTTCCTCGGCTCTGAATATGGTGACCACTACTACGTGAAATTATCCACGGATAATGGCGCCACCTGGAATATACTCTGGGATGCTTCCACTCAAACCGGCGGCTGGAACGAATATTCATCACCCATCACTGTAGACCTCAGCGCCTACAGCGGAAACCAGGTGATGATCGCATTCCATGCCGAAGACCCGACTGATAACTCGGGTTTGAGATATTACTGGTTTATAGACAACGTCTATATCGGAGACAGCTCCAACCCGGTGCAATTGAGCCTCGGGGATATGACCACCATATCCGCCGCATCCGCACAGCGTCAGGTTGCCGGCATTATGCCACTCAGGGCAAGGTCTCGTGATATGGAAGAAGGCACAGTCGGCCGCGAGCCCCGCTTGCCGCGTCCTTCTGAAATGCCACCCGCACGCAAATCTACCCGAGTGCTGGTTGGCTATATGGTCTACAGACTGCAGCCAAACCAGGAAAACCTTGAAGACGAATGGGTTGCCGTGACAGACGAACCAACCGCGGAACTCAACTTCAGCGATACCGGCTGGGCTGACCTTGAAAATGGCGACTACCGTTGGGCCGTCAAAGCGGTCTACACAAACAACGTCACCTCCGTGGCCAGCTTCTCAAATATCCTCAATAAATTCACACAGACGGGTATGATTGTGGGCACGGTGAGACAGAAAAACAACACACCCATCGTTGGGGCAAGCGTAACCAACGGAACGGTGAGCGCAACCACAAACTCCATGGGAGCTTACACCCTCGTGGTGCCCATCGGCTATCACTCGGTGACCGCTTCCGCCGCAGGCTATGATTCTCTCACCGTCGACGATGTGTTGGTCAATTACAACCTCGCTACCACCGTGAACTTCGTGCTGCAGGAAACTTCCAACGCCGATGATCACCTGCCCGTGGTAGCCACCGCACTGAACGGCAACTATCCCAACCCCTTCAACCCTGAAACCACAATCAGTTACAGCGTGAAGGAAGCGGGACGCGTGAAGCTGGAAGTGTACAATATCAAAGGCCAATTGGTGAGAACACTGGTAGACGAAGAACAGACTACCGGACACTACAAACTGGTCTTTGATGCCAAGGATGATAGAGGGCGCTCCATCGCCAGCGGTGTTTATATGCTGAGGATGGCTGCTCCCGGCTATCGCAAAACCTCAAAGATGATCCTAATGCAATAGGTAATCGCTGACTTTAGCGGGTCTTGAAGACCCAAACTATAGTTGGCATGATAGACTGTCATCTAAGCCGGCTCCTTAGCGAGCCGGCTTTTTTGGATGCTGACGGATTTCAGGGATGTGAAATGGTGGCCCAACTCCTGCGGAATACCTACCTTTTTGGTAGGCATTCCCTGACTCAATCCGGTACCCTGAACAGCAGGCCTTTCTGAAATATTTGACTTACGCTCCGGTTTTGCGAAAACAAATCCGCCCTCTAAAACGTCGATTTCATGCGGCCTCCCTTAGGGGCTCCTGTGGGTCTCCTTTGGGATCCACAAGTAACCCATGGAAAACCCATGAGTTACGCAAACGAGGGCCGAGGAAACCCGAGGGCGGGCGAGGCGGGGTCAAAAGTCAAAGGTTGACTCAAGCGTCGGTTTTGCGCAAGTAATTTTGGTGCGGATATCATGGCCTGCGTCGGTGAGATTTTGCCAGAGATGGGGCCGGCAGGGAGCTCGCTGTAGCCGGCGGTCGCTGAAGCGACCAAGACCAAGGCTGACGGTGCTTGCGGATAGATGAGGGCAGGATCAGTGATCGGAATCTGGTAATATAGAAAATCCTGCTGTAAAATTGGGCCTTGTCTGCGCCTGAGAAGGCTCTCTATCACCCTGATAGATAGAGCGTTATCTGTATGGCATTCTTGAGCTGAGCAAACAAACTATTGACGAAACTATGCAGGGCAAATAATTATGCTCTCTATGAGCAAAACATCAAATCGAGCCGTATCCTGGTTGGCCGGCAGGTATCTGCGTGGCCGCAATGCACGCTTAGTGAGCAAAAACCACTATCTCACGCTTGCGGGCATCACCCTCGGTGTGCTTGCGCTTATCTGCGTGAGCAGCGTCATGAACGGCTTTAAAGATGATATAGGACTGCGCATTTCCGGCACCATGAGCCAGATCCGTATGCGCAGCAAAGATTCTGGCGGGATCAGCAATCCGGATAGCCTGATAGGCGTGTTGAACGCCTCGGGCGTTGCCGCTTCGGCGGTGGTGCGCAACGAGCTTTTGGCCAAGAAGGGCACCGTGGTCTTGCCCGCCTTTTGTTTTGGCATTGATATCGACAACCACAAGCGTGTCTCCATGGCTCTGAATCCCTTGAGCGACAATGGGATGGGGCTGCGTCAAGGCTTCATTGCCGGACGTGCCACGCGGGAAGCTCTGGATGCCGATGGTATCATCCTGGCAGCCGGATTGGCGGGTGGATTGGGGCTCTATCTGGGCGATGAAATCCAGCTCATCTCGCCGCGCTTGAATATCCCCACCGCTTTTGGCATGATCCCCAGAGTGAAGACCTTCCGCGTGATTGGCGTCTTTGAATCTGCCATGCCGGAATATCAGCAGAGTTACGCCTATATAAGCCTGGATAATGCCATGTTTTTCAGCGGCAAATCCACCGTGGATCAGCTGGACCTGCGGGCGGGCGACTTTTCCCAGAGCGAGGCCCTGAGCAAGAACCTGCAGAAGAAGTTTCCACAGTATAAAGTGGAGCCCTGGAGCCGGTTTGATGCCAGTCTCTATAGTGCCATCCGCTTTGAAAAGATGCTGATGTTTACCATCATGTTGCTCATGTATGTGATTGCTTCTTTTAATCTTACGGGTAATATGCTCAAGAGTATCGCTCAGAAGAAGAAAGAGCTGGGCCTGCTCAAGGCTATCGGCTTCAAGGATAAGGATCTCAGCAGCCTGTTCCTGCGGCAATCGCTGTTTTTGAGCAGTTTCGGCATTCTGCTGGGGCTTGTCTTGGCCAGCTTGCTGCTGTGGTTGCAGAGCAAATACGGCTTTGTCAAACTCGCCGCCGGAGAAGACTTTACCGTCCTGCCCGTAAAGGTGATGTGGCAGGATTACGTCGTGGTGGTGATCGCCTCCTATGCGCTCACTTTCCTGAGTGTTTTGCTGCCGCTGAGGAAGCTGCGCGAGGTGGACCCCATCGCCCTGATCAGGCAGCATACCTAAGGGGAGAGGTTTATGAGGGATAAACAGACCAATCTATTTGAAAACGAAGAAATTAATGAGCGAAACGTGCCTCTGGCTGAGAGGCTGCGCCCCACTTCCCTGGATGAGATTCTGGGGCAACCCAAGCTGATCAATCCGGATTCGCTGCTGCGGCAGATGATCGAAACCGGACGCTATCAATCCTTTATCCTTTGGGGGCCGCCCGGAACGGGGAAAACCACCATCGCACGCATCATCAAAGAAAAGGCGGAGCAACCCTTTGTGCAGTTTTCCGCCGTGCTGGCCTCGATCACAGAAGTGAAGGCCATGATGAAGGATGCAGATTTTCATCATCGCAAAGAAGGGCTCGGCACCATCGTTTTTGTGGACGAAATCCACCGCTTCAACAAGTCGCAACAGGATGCCTTTCTGCCTTTTGTGGAGTCGGGTGCGGTGATCCTCATCGGTGCGACTACGGAGAATCCTTCCTTTGAGGTGATTCCGGCGCTGCTTTCGAGGGCGCACGTCTTTGTGCTCAGTATGCTCTCGGAAGAGGAGCTGAGCCAGATCGTGGCCAAGGGTATGCGCGAGCTGCAGCTCGAAGAAGATGAGGAAGTGAGCGGCTGGCTGGCTTCACAAAGCGGGGGAGATGCACGCCGCGCACTCAACTACTTGGAACTGATCTCAGATTTCCTGAGGGCAAATCCGCATCCCGGCATCAAAGAACTGGCGGGTATCCTGGAAAAGAAGACGCTCTTTTATGATAAAGGAAGGGAAGAACACTACAACCTGATCTCGGCGCTGCATAAGTCTTTGCGGGGTTCCGATCCTCAAGCGGCGCTCTACTGGCTGGCAAGGATGTTGGAAGGTGGCGAAGACCCGCGCTACATCGTGCGCAGGCTCATTCGCTTTGCCTCCGAGGATGTAGGCCTGGCCGATCCGCAGGCGCTTTCCCTGGCTATCGCTGCCAAAGACGCTCTGCTCTTCATCGGTATGCCGGAAGCCGCTGCGGCGCTATCTCAACTGGTGATCTATCTGGCCACCGCGCCCAAGAGCAACTCCGCAGACGTCGCCTACTTCAAAGCACGTGAGGACGCCATCAAGACCAGTCACTACGGCGTGCCTCTGCATATCCGCAATGCGCCCACCAAACTGATGAAAGAGCTGGAATATGGCAAGGGATACAAGTATGATCACGATTCTGAGCATCACTACAGCTATCAGAAATACTTCCCTGAGAAGATGCCGGAAAAGACCTACTACGAGCCGGGACAGTTTGGCTTTGAGAAGGAGATCGCCAAACGGCTGAAGTGGTGGAAGAGCCTGCGCGACAAGCAGTAGAGGGCTTGGCTTGTACGGGCGGTCGCTGAACCGCCGCTTATGTAGGGTCGCTCGCCGGAGCGACCAAATGAAAACGCCGCATACTCCCTGAATCCAGCACAGCTTTCTCTTTCTCTTTCTCTCTCCCCCTCTCCCTCATGCCAGCGACTGACCACTCGTAGACTTCCACTCCAATTGTGCGTGAGCAAAAAAAGAGCACTCTGAGCTTGGCCCGGAGTGCTCGAATAGTTTATAGGGCTTATTTCTTCAGGCTTTCGAGGCCGCGTTCCATATAGCCGATCAGCTTTTGAGTGGCATCGGGGCCCATCCTGAAGCAGGCGGATTGCAGCCTGAAGGGCGATGAGTCGTAGACGTGCTCAAAGTAGGTGTTGATCACCCTCACGATTTTCCAGTGATAGCCGTCCGGGAGCACCTTGGCCTCAAAATCGGTAGTTTTCATGTATCTCAGCATCTCGTTGATGCCCATGAAAAGAGCGCTTTGGTAATCAACGTTTTTGGCACGTTGGTAGTCTGTCCAACCCCATTCGCCTTCTTCCACTTCCCAGGTGCGAACCATCCGCTGGCAAAATTCGCTTCTTTGCTGCTCCCAGGCCGCTTTGGTCTTGGGGTCTTTGAGGATTTGGATGGCCGCTTTTACAAATGCCTCGCGAGTGGACTCCTGCCTGCTGTCGGTGAGGATTTTGGCCATGGTATAGGCATTGGGGTACTGCAGTTCGCGTCCGTAGCCTATCTTGCAATTCAGATACCAATAATCAGGCTCGAAATCCTCGTATATGCCGATGCGCGTAAACAGGAAGATGTTGTTGCGCAGCAGCGTTTCAAATTCGTCCAGGGTGATAAAGTATTCTGCCTTGGCCCCGCCGGAGTTTTCCACCATCCGCATCACTTCATCCCAGTCTACGATTTCCGCATAACCGAGGTCCTCGATGTCGTTTGAATACCAATCCCAGCAGATGGTGCCTTCGGGGAGCTTGAAGACCTCGCCCAGGGGTACGTTCACGCTCAGTTTGATTTGTTTGCTTTTGGTGACGCCCATGAGGCAAAAGAGGCACAGGCCAAGTAGCAATATGCGCAGAGTCCAATGTGTTTTCACGCTTTTTCTCCTTTGTTCAGGTTTTCGGTTTCAAGCGCCGAGGCTTATTTCTTCTTCTTGTTTTGCACGCTTTCGAGGCTGCGCTCAAAGTATCCGATCAGCTTCTGTGTGGCATCCGGGCCCATTCTGTAGCAGGCGGATTGGATGCCAAAAGGTGAATTGTCGCTGAGATACTCGATGTAGGTGTTGATCACCCTCACAAGTCTCCATTGATAAACATCAGGAGTCACCTTTGCCGAGAAGTCTACACTCTTCATGTGTCGCAATACGGCATTGATCCCCATAGAGACGGCGCTGTCGTAGTCGATATTGAGGGCGCGTTGATAGTCAAACCATCCCCACTGTCCCGGTTCCACTCTCCAGATGCGGATCATATCATCGCAATACTGTTCTCTTTGCTGGTTCCAGGCAGTCTTGGTTTTGGGGTCTTTGAGGACGCTGATTGCCGCTTTTACAAATGCCTCACGCTTTGAGTTTTGTTTGCTGTCGGTAAGCATTTTGCCCAGGGCATATGCGTTGGGATGCAATAGGGAACGGCTGTGGGCAATGTTGTAATTGACATCCCAAAAGGATGGCCTGTTGTCATCGTAAGTTCCGATGCGGGTGAGCAGGAAGATGTTGTTGCGCAGCAGCGTCTCAAACTCGTCCAGGCTGATATAGTATTCATGTCTTTCGCTCGGGGATTCATCTATCGACTTCATCACCCTGTCCCACTCCACGATGCTCATGCCGTCTATCTCAAGGTCTTCATCCCAATTCCAGCTTGGGAAATCATCCGGGACTCGATAGACTTCTGAGGGGACTTTTACGCTGAGTACGACCTGTCTGCTTTTGCACAGACCCATGAGGCAAAAGAGGCACAAACTCAGCAGCAACAGACGCAAGATCCAGTTTCTTTTCACGCTTTACTCCTTATGGTTGGGTTAATCTATATGCTATTCTTTCTTGTCCTTTTCAAATTGTTTGGCGTGTTCCAGTTTGTCCAGGAAGTGGGAACGTTTGGCGATGCGGTTCATCCAAATGATGAAGAAGCCCAGCATGATAAGCAATACTGCTATCAGGATGATGGGGAAGATGGGGATGCCCTTTTCCATCTCCACGGTCATGTATTCATCGCTATGCCAGAGCTTGCGGGTATCATAGGTCCAGGATACGGTTTTGGCTCTGCGGTTGATGTTTCTCTCATCCGCATTGGAGCTGATGATCTTCCAGGGCAGGTGCACCTTGTATTTCCAGACCGGGTAGTCCACCTGCTGGTTGCTGAAGATGTTTTCGATCTCGTCGTCCTTCTCCGTCCTGCCCAGGGCGATCCTGCGTTTGAAGCTCACCTTGCCCTTTTCCTGGTTGAGCGTGATCTTGCCCCAAAAGTCTGCCGTGCCGATCATGTCATTGACGTTGTTGAAAGCTTCTATATTCTTGAAGGTAAAGCTCACTTGATAGATTACATCAGCTCCGGAGCGAGATACCTTGGATTCTATCAGATTGATGCCCGGCAACTGTGCTTTGCGCATAATCTCTTCAGGGTTTTCGTAGGATGATCTATGCACCAAGCGCAAATTGGCCCTTCCGGAGCCATCCGATTTGATCCAAAGCTCTTCATCATATTCCACGCAGCCGGTGAGCAACAGCAGCGCAACAAGGGCGAGTGCCAAGCGTTTCATGTAACTTTCCTTACCTTCAGTTTTACTTTATTGCCATTAAATCATGAGCCCTTTTTTTGGCAAGAGAAAAATGAACAAAACTCAAGGTTTCATGCATAATGAGCGTTATATTGATGAAATAAGCGCCCCAAAACCGTGAATCAGGATAGCGAGCACAGATAAAAACCTGAAGCTTCACGATATTGACCAGGCTGCATCCCATGAAGTGTTAAGGCTGCTTGTTAAGATAAAAACACCGAGTGGGGGAAAATATGTATTGACAAAAGGGGGGTGTCTGAGCTATATTGTTCGGACTACAAAAACCAATTGGAGGTTATAATGACAGAATTACGTCAGATATACCATTGCGTCAAGTGCGGCAATGTAGCGGAAGTTGTTTTCACCGGTAAAGGTGTGTTGATTTGCTGTGGTGAGCCCATGGTCCATTTGGAAGGGAACACCGAAGAAGCAGCATTTGAGAAACACATCCCTGAGATTACAGACCTCGGTGGAAAGATCAAAGTAGCCGTGGGAAGCGTCGCTCATCCCATGGAAGAGAAGCACTACATTGCTTTTATAGAGGTAATAACCAAGGATTGCGTGTATCGTCATGAGCTCAAGCCCGGTGATGCACCTGAAGCAATATTCCCCGTTCCCATGCAGGATGTGCTTTTCGCACGTGAATACTGCAATCTGCATGGCTTATGGAAAACCAGTTAAACTAAAGATAAAGGAGTTTTTAAGAACATGTCATTTAAGAACACCAAAACCGCTGTAAACCTGATGCAATCTTTTGCCGGCGAGAGCCAGGCACGTATGCGCTATGTCTACAGTGCCAAGACGGCCAAGAAAGAAGGCTATGAGCAGATCCACAACATCTTCATGGAGACTGCAGAGAACGAGAAAGAACACGCCAAAGTGTTTTTCAAGCATCTCCGCGCACATGGCATGGAAGGTGAAGTGATCGAGATCAAAGCCGGTTTCCCTGTGGGCTGGAGTGCAGATGATACTTTGGCCAATCTCAAGTATGCTGCCGAAGGTGAAAGAGAGGAGTGGGAAGACTTGTATCCCGCTTTTGCAGACATCGCCGAGCAGGAAGGATTTGCCGATATCGCCGCATCCTTCAGAAACATAGCCAAAGTGGAGAAAGCACATGAGGAGCGTTTCCGCGCTCTTTATGATAACGTGAAAAACGTGCGTGTGTTTGAAAGAGAAGAAAGCGTATTTTGGAAGTGCCTCAATTGTGGCTACATCCATCACGGGCCCAAAGCACCCAGCATTTGCCCCGCTTGCCAACACTCTCAAGCATACTTTGAAATTCATAAAGAAACCTACTAATGGAGGTAACCCATGCAAAAATATCAATGCATTGCCTGCGGTTGGATCTACGATCCCGCTCAAAACGATGAAATCCCCTTCGAACAGCTTCCAGAAGACTTTGTCTGCCCAGAATGTGGTGTAGGCAAGGATATGTTTGAGCCCTACGAAGAATAAAACCCCAAACTCAAATTGATTGTTGCCGGAAGCTATGTTATGCACGGCTTCCGGCTTTATTTTATAATGGGAATGCCGAGGCAATTAACTTTGGCCCTCGATGCTTCGCAGGCTTCGGGCTCAATTGCCCTCTTTGAGGGCGACAGGCTGAGTTATGCCTCATATTTCAATGTATCCATCACGCACAGCGAAACCTTGATGCCGCAGCTGGATGCCGCCCTGAAGCTTACCGGCTTCACACCGGCGGAGATTTCCCGCATTCTGCTGGCCAACGGGCCCGGCTCTTTCACGGGTCTGAGGATAGGCTTGGCCACAGCCAAGGGGATAGCCTACGCTAATCGCTGTCCCTTGAGAGCCTTTTCCTCGCTCAAATTGGCCGCCTTGCCCAGGATGCACTGCGGCAAAAACATCCTCAGCGTGATCGATGCCCGGATGAAAGAAGTGTATGCGGCGCTTTGGGACGAGGATCTCAATCTGATCCAAGGCCCGGAGGTCTGTCCGCCTCAGGAGATTCTGAACTGGGATTTTGGCGAGGCGTGGTTGATCGGAGACGGGAGCCACATCCTGCCCGCTGATGACCGCCTAACTGCCCTGCATCCCACCTCTTTGGGCTATGTGCCCGCTATAGGTCTGTATACTTTGGATCTGCTCTCGGAATCGGATAGTGTTTACGACTTTGATTCTCTGGCAGACCTTCAGCCCTTTTATCTGAGAGACTTTTCTGCCCAGATACAAAGGAATAACTGAATTTGTTTGAATTATGGAATTGAAGATAAGAAACGATAACGAGGAGACGGTAAATGCGAGCTGAAGACTTTGAACCCTTCCTGCTGGAAAACCAGGCCCGCATCTACCACTATCTCCTTTCACTGACGGGGAATGAGGCAGATTCGCAAGACCTCTTGCAGATGAGCTTCATTGCCTTTTATGAGAATATAGACAGGATAGAAGCGCCCACTGCCCTGGCCTATCTGTATAGGATTGCATACAATAAGACGATGACCTTCCTCAAGCAAAAGAGCCGCTATGTTCACAGAGAGCCGGAAGTGTTTGAGCGTATGGCAGATAAGCCGCCACCCGAGCCGGAGCCGGATTATACGCCTCTGATCAATGCGATCAAAGAGTTGCCGCCACGCATGGCCGCCGTGATCCAATTGCAATATTATGAATCGCTCAGTTACAAAGAAATTTCTGAACGCCTGGGAATCACTGTTAAAGCGGTAGAATCGCTACTTGTGAGGGCACGCAAGATTTTGAGGAAAAAACTTGTGAAGGAAATCGAGGGGATGGGAGTATAAAGTATGAGAACAGAATTTACCGTGCTCTGCAGTAGCACAAAGAAAAACAAAAAGGAACTAAAACAATGAGATGTGCCAAATACAAAAAACAGATTGACCTCATGCAAGATGGAGCCTTGGACCAAGCCTCCACGGCGAAGCTGCAGGCACATCTTGATGAGTGTATAAAATGCCGCGCCTATCAGCAGCAAGCCCTCAAGCTTCGTGAGCTGATGCTTTCTGCGCCGCGCCCGCAAGTGCCTTCCTGGCTCCACCATCAGATCCTGCATCAATGCAAGGCTCACGAGCCCAAGCGCTTGAAGGTGCGCAAGAAATTCAGGCTGCAGTTGGTACCCGCCACTCTGGCGATACTGCTCAGCTTTGTCCTGGGCTCCCTCTTGGGGGTCACAGGCTTCCAGATTTCCGCCCTCAGCAGCAAAGTAGCCTCTGAGCAAGTGCAAGAAATCACCTTCTTCGGTGAAAGCACCCTGGTGGAAGATTCCTTCTTTGGCGGAGGTAATAGTGAGTAGACGTTGGTTGATCACCCTTTTACTTATTTCATTTGCTTTCAACCTGGCCGTATTGGGCAGCTATATCTATTTTACCAGCACCCACCGTGACCGCATGAACCCCAGATACGCACCCGCTTTGAGACGGGACAACCGTGGCCCAGGAGACAATCCTGCCTTCAGCGATACTACACGTGCGCTCTGGCGGGAATTTTCTGAGATCAAAGCAGAATTTATGAAAGAACTGGCCAAAGACCCGCTGGATATGGAAGCCTTGGACGACCTTCTGGCGCGCACCCTGGCCAACCAGGCTATCCTGGAAAACCACATGGCAGAAAGGCTGATCCGCCACAGGCAAAGCCTCACCCCGGAAGAAGCCAAAGAATTCTATACCAAGAGATACGAAGAAATAGTGCAACGTCAAAAACGCAGAAGACGGTTGGACTAACAATAAGAACTTCAAACTACTAAAGGAGAACATCAAAATGAGAAAATTCACTGTAGTCCTAATAGCCCTTACCCTGCTCATCGGAGGTCTCGTCGCTCAAGTTAATCTCAAAGACAGGACTGGCGCCGCAGGGCGCACACCCGGTGAAAACCCCAATATTAAAGTAACAGACAGGCTTACGCCCACTGATGAAGAAAAACCGCTGAATGAAATGCTGATGCTTTCAGCCAAGCAGAACACCAAAATCGAAGAGATCAAAACAGAACTGCAAAAGCAGATGGAAATCTGGACTGACCAGATCCAAAAACTGAGAATGGACAAGCAAAAAGCCATGCAAAACAGAGATTTTGAAGGCGCAAAGAAAGTCACCGGCCAGATGTTTGATCTCAAGAAAACCATGGCCAACGCCCGTATTGACGCCATTCAAGCGATATTCAATGAATTGAATGCAGACCAAAAAGCTGTCGTCAAAGAATATTGCGGCAAGGACGGCAGAGGCATTGGTGCCTTGCTGGGCGGACGTATGTGTGGTGACGGTCAGCGTCTCAGAAGAACTTCCAGTGCCACTCTGCAAGAAAAGCCACAAAGCGGGCTGAAAAAAGCCAGCGACCTGAACAAGACAAAACCTGAACCATCAACAGTAAAATAGAACAAACGCCTCCTTAATTAGCGTAGACCGCGGGAAAGACACAGAGTCGCCCGCGGTTTTCTTTGCCGGGAATTTACCAGGCTTTTGGCAGGGCACAGGGTAGTTGTCAGCTTTCTGCCGCCACGCAAGTTTCATGGTTAGGGTATGGTAAGCCCGGCTATCACCCAGCCTCCCAGATAAATAACCCTTTGGCTCACTGCTCACAACCGGCAACCGGACAGTGCAGTCGTGATCGTCCGCATACTTTCTTGGTAAAAAATCACTGACACAGGCGCCGATATTCGTGGTAAAATTACTTGCAGAAAACCGACGCTCGCGTCAACCTTTGACTTTTCGCCTGCCTTAGCCCACCTTGGGGTTTCCTTGGAGCTCACTTGCGTAACTCTTGGGTTTTCCATGGGTTACTTGTGGATCCCAAAGGAGACCCACAGGAGCCCCTAAGGGAGGCCGCATCAAATCGACGTTTTAGAAGGCGGATTTGTTTTCGCAAAACCGGCCCCCGAGTCAAATATTTCAGAAAGGCCTGCTGGTTGGGGTGTCGGGTTGAGCCGGGGATTACCTACTAAAACAGTAGGCATTGCTCAGGGTTTTTTCTGCCAATTTACGCCCCTGAAATCTGGAGGGAAAATGCCCCGTTTACCTTTTTGGTTTTTCTCCTGATACTGCCCACCCAAATTGTGCCTGAGCCTCAATTCAGGTGGAAAGCAGGGCGGCAGAAGCGGAAGTGCATGGGGGAGAGGCAGTTTCGGGCTGGCATTTAGCGGGTAGCTGGGCAAGTCTCGTTTGGCCCACGATGCAGCTCCCGTCAAGCTGGTCGGATTTGCAGCTCAATGAAAAAGCCGTGAACCAAGAGGTCCACGGCTTGTATATTGATTAGGGTTATTTGTTATTCGGCGATCACACGATAGAACAGCTTTGTTCCGGTTGCGGCTTCGCTGTAGGAGGTGGCAGGGGTGGTGCCGACCTGGACGAATCCGGTGTAAGGATCATCTGATCTCTCGATGCGATAGTTCACGGCGCCGGCAACGGCTTCCCAGCTGAGGGTCACGGTTCCGTTGGTTTCCACAATCTGGACCACGGGTGCGGCAAGCTGGGCTGTTGCAGGCAGGAAGTCTGCCAGGAAGCGGGGTGAGACCTGGATATTCTCATAGTATTGACCCACCAAGCAGATCAAGTCCACAGGCTCGGTGGGGATGGGGGTTCCGTTGTAGTCTGTCGGGCTGAACGTCCTCATGGTAAGGCTGCCTGAAGCGTCAGTGATAGTGATGCTTTCAACGCCTGTAGCGAAGTTGCCGTTGGTGGCGTCCATGGTCACGCCGCACACTCTGATCAGCTTTGCCTGATCATCCGAGGTGAGTGAGGCCAGGGTGCGCACTTCGGGCACCACAACGTTATTGCTGGAGGTGGCAGCACCGGGATCGAATACCGGCGTAAATTGCAACACATTATTATAAGTACCCAGTGTGCCCACGATGCCGGTGATACCATCGTAGAGGTTGTAGGCGGTGGTGATCACGCCCGGATAGTCATCGATGAGGATAGCAGCGGTGGCATCCTGGATATATTTCTGGTTACGCCAGCTTTGCTGGTAGGTGAGTATGGCTTCGCCTGTGAGCTGGTAGAAGTTGCTTGCTCCGGTGGGCATGCCTCTCAGGGTGACTATGTTTTCCACGGGGGTGGCATAGCTGTAGGTCACGCTGGTAACAAGGCTGGGAGTATAGCCCGGGGCGATGGTGATCGCTCTCACCGTGGTGGTGGTGGATACCACAAAGGGTGCGGTGTAAACGGTGCTGTTTGCATCGGGTGTGCTTCCGTCCAAAGTGTAGTGGATCACGGCACCGGGGGTGCTGCTGCTGATGCTCACGGTCACGGGGCCGGATTGCAAGCCGCCTTCAGGTGAAATCACGGGTGCATCGGCAGGGTTAACTTCAGATCCAGGTGTGAAGAGGTGGGTACCTATGTTTGTGAAAGTATTTGTAGGATAGGCATCCCACTCGGTAGCCAATGTGGCAAAACCGGTTGGGCTGTTGGGCTCATGGCCGCTGGGGTTCACACTCACGCCTTGGGTCACGGTGGGTTTGCGCACCAGGGTCTTGTCCTTAGTACTATATTCGCCGTCCGCAGTCCATGCGCCACCGGTAGGTCTTTCTCCAATAACACCAATGATATCCACGTAGGCATCTGTGCTGATCTTTCTTATGGCTACTGCATCGTCGCCATTGAAATTGACAACATTGTCATCGGTAATATTGGCAATTCCTGTAATACTGGCATCTGCACCGCTATGAGCCAGAACAAATACTTCTCCGTTGGCCAAAGTGCCGCTAAGCACCACAGTTCTATACCCGGGGTCTGATGCGCCATTGCTGTAGTGTTCTACCTGATAGTCGCTCAGGTCCACAAGCATACCGGTTCCGTTAAAGATTTCCAAAGCTTTATTGAGACCGGTTCCTTCGATGTATTCACTAAAGAAGAGATCCAAAGCTGCTCCTGCGGGAGGGGTGACGCTGCCGCTGAGGGCGATGGTCATGTCGGAAGCATTGGTGGTGACGTGCTGAATACTGCCCTGGAAGTTTCCGGTTGCTGCAGTGAGCATCTTCACGTAGATGCTGCCGTTGAAGCTGGGGGCCAGGCTGAGGGCATTGGTCCATTCACCGCTTGTGCCTGCACGCATGGAGAAGGCATCACCTTCGAGGGTGAGAACCAGGTTGGTGTTGGCACCGGTTGCGCTCAGGGTGTAGCTGAGTATGGGCTCTTCGGCATTGACTTCGGCGGTGAAGTTCAGCTCGGTCACGCTGCTGTTCCAGGTGACATCCGGAGCGAAAGCTTCGCCTTCCACACGCTTGGACACTTCTTCAGCACCCGGGCTGTTGTGAAGGATGAAGCCGACGTGATTGCCTTCGACTTCGGTATTGAGACGCACATAAACAAGGCCATTAAAGTCGGCGGGCAGGGTCAAGCTGCTTTGCCAAGGGCCTTCGGCTGCTGTAGCGATCTCAAAATGGGTCGGAGCGGTCACGTTGATGGAGCCGTACAGGTTTTCTCCATACACTGTATAGGAAGTGATCTCCTCGGAAGGAGCACCGGCAATGCTGTAGAGAGGGTCCGGCTCACCCACGGCGTGGAGCACGGGAGTGGGAAGCTCTTCACCGTCAAAGAGTTGGGCCCAGTTGTTGGTTACGCGGATGCCGTCGAAGATGGCTGTAACAGATGCGTTGTTTTGGCGTATTGCAACAGCGTTAATAGAAGCAATGTCTGTTTCAGTTACTGTTGCACTCAAGAGGGGGGTAGGCTCAGCGTAAAAGTCGGTAGGGTTGATCCAGGCGGTGACGATGTCGTTGTTGCCTTCAGGCAAAATCTCATATTTCAGCACAACCAAATAGGTTGTGTTGAGTGCGTAATTGTATTCTGTCCAAGCAACAGAGGAAGCAGAACTTGCAGCTTTGGTAAGGCCAAATCTCAATTGATCTTCAGCGTTTTTGCTTACAAAGAACTTGCCTTTAAAGTCTGTGGTGGGAACTTGGGGCATGAAGTGGTAGATATATTCTGCTGTCGCGCTTGCGCTGGTTACATTGATCAAGAAGGATGAATAAACTGTGCCCTCAGTGATAGCTTCACCGAGTAAAGTTTTACTTACATCTTCTCCACTTCCCAAGGTGATTCCGGCATAACCAGCAGCCAAAGGATAACCGGGGTAGCCCAAGCCTTCTGTGTGCACTAATGGGGAGTTCGTTCCCTCTCCACTGTGGGCAAACCAACCGTTGGATGCCAAGGTGGTGCCGGGGGTATAGTTAAATTGTTCTTCCAAGTAGGTAGTGGGTGGTAATGGTATATTTACGACGCCCTCTACGGCCAATTGTACCGGGGTTGCGCCCGTGCTGGTGTGTTCAATGTTGCCGCTAAACTCGCCTTGCGTGGTTCCATCCAAGCGTACATAGACGGAGCCTGAAAAGTCTGAAGCCAATGAAAGCGTGTTTGTGAAGGTGACGTCATCAGTGGACAGGGAAAATCCAGCCGGGGCTGCTACACTGATATTGCTACTCAAGTTGTAGCCACTAAGGGTGTAGCTCTGGGATCCTGAGGGAGTGCCAACATAGGTGCTGAAGGAAGTCAGAGTGCCGCCCACGAAGATGGTTGGGTCAGCGCTAACGTGGCCAGTCCATGAGATGTTATCCAGGGTTACTTGGGAGTTTTCCCCACTCGCACCTTGTAGTTTTATTTTTATAGTGACAAGTCCGGGGATATTGACATTATGGCTGAAGGGGTGGATGGTGGTGTCTTCTCCAGACTCTCCACCAAAAGCTTCTGTAGTGTAGACCACTGCATTGTTTGCGTATAGCTCCAGAACTCTGGCTCTGGCATTGGTAAAGGCCTTCCTGTAATCAAAAGAAAAGTTGCCAATTCCACCGGGGATAGTGGCTTCCAGATAGCTGGCAGATGCATTTCTCAGCATCAGACCATTGCCATCTATTGGATAGGATCCTTCATTTCTGGAATGTCCATATGTCCAGGTGATACCTCCGTTGCCTACAAAAGAGCCATCTGCATAGCTGGCAGTGGCAGTAGAATTAGTGAAATCTTCTGCTCCCTGCGCCCAGACGAAGCTGAGGGCCAGGACGAGCGTTAAAGCTAAAATCAGCTTTCTAAACATTGTCTTCTCCTTGCTTTGATCTTAATAGTAGTTATTTGTGTCGTTTTCTTGCCTACAGAGGCAAGCGCTTCTAAAGCAAGACCTTAGGCGCTGATATGAATGCCAAGTTATGGGCTAAACACCTAAATAGTCTCATGATTCACTATTATAGTAGAGGGCTTTTTGTCAATAGAAATAATAGAGTGCTCACTTTCTTCTTAACAAATGTGGGATAAAAGGGCTAACATCTTGTTTGTGAATGAGTAAGGCCGCTTTTTGTCGCAAAAGCCCATTTTGGTGGGGGATGTGCTTCAGGCTCAGTGTTATCAAGCTTATACAGATTTTACTTGACTCAGAATGCTCTTCATTCTTTATTGGAACTGTTATGAAAAATTTATTATCATCCGCTATCTCCCCGCCCTTTTTGGAGCCGTTTTCCACGGAGTTTGTTCTTGCAAACCTGTGGCAGGGTGGCTGTTGTGGGCGAGATTCAGTGGTGGATGCTTCAACCTTTATTTCAAGATATATAGCAGCTATTCGGGGTATTAAAAAGCCTCTGCTGCCAATCTAAGATATTGCCATGCAAGAAATAAACAACTTACCCATAGATTATGAACTGGAAGACGAGGTCTGGGAAGAGGAGCTTCAGGACTCGCAGCAGACGGCCTTTTTGGCCAGTATCGTGCGTCAGAATGAGACGGAGCAGGAGGCTCAGGCCACGCTTGAGGAGCTGGGTCGTCTTGCGGATACTGCCGGGATCATGGTCTTGGGTGCATATAGCCAAAAGCGGAATCAGTCGCAGCGGGCTACCTTTTTTGGCCGGGGCTGGTTGAGCGAAATCGCCGTCAAAATGCATCAGGCTCAAGCCGATATATTGGTGGTCAATGAAGAGTTGACGCCGATGCAGGGGCGCAATATCGAGCGGGATTTTGGCATCCGGGTCATAGACCGCACGGAGGTCATCCTCAGCATCTTTCACGACCATGCACGCACGCGTGAGGCGCGGCTGCAGGTCAAGCTGGCGGAGCTGGAATATCAGCTGCCGCGCTTGCGCAGGCTTTGGGATCACTTTGACAAGGAAAGAGGCTCGGCACGTGCTTCCGGCGGTGCAGCTTCCCGGGGTATGGGTGAGAAGCAGATCGAGATAGACAGGCGGCTCATCCGGCAGAATATCCGCAAGATCAAGGATGCGCTGGAGACGGTGACCAAGCAGAAGCAGACACAGCGCAAGATGCGGGATTCCGCACTCAAGTTGTGTTTGGTGGGCTATACCAATGCGGGCAAATCCACGCTTTTCAATCTGCTTACGGATGCCGGTGTGCTGGTGGAGGACAAGCTTTTTGCCACCCTGGATTCCACCTCCCGACAGCTCAAGCTCAGCACAGGAGAGCCTCTGGTAATCTCTGATACCGTGGGCTTCATCTCCAGATTGCCTCACCACTTGGTGGCTTCCTTCAAAGCTACGCTGATGGAGGTGCAGGATGCAGACCTGCTCTTGCATTTGGTGGATGCTTCGGACGATATGTATGGCTACTATATAGAACAGGTGAACGAGGTGCTGGAAAGCATAGACGCTGCCGATATTCCGCAGATCCTGGTGTTTAATAAGTGTGACCTCTTGCATGATGATTTTGGTGTGTTGCTCAAGCGTCGCTATCCGGATTGCGTGCTGGTGAGTGCCAAGGAGAATATCGGCGTTGAGGAGCTTTTGGAGGAGGTGGAAAATAAACTCCTTGACGCACGTAAGATCACCATCAAGCTTGGTTTTGACCAGGGGGCCCTGCGCTCCAAACTACATGAAATTGCCGCCATCCATTCTGAGGATTACAGCGAAGATGGGGTGGAGGTAAAGCTCACCATCAGCTCGCGTGACCTGCATCTGGTGAGTGATTACATCGTTCATAACACAAAAGATAAAACAAAAAATACATAGCAAGGAGAACCTTATGTTCAAAAGAATCACAGCGGCAGAAGCTGCTGCAATGATCAAAGACAGAAGCCGTGTAGCTATCGGTGGATTTTTGGCCGTTGGGGCTCCCGAGAGCCTCATTGACGCTGTTGTAGCGGCCAAGACCAAGGATCTGCACATCATTGTAATTGCTTCAGACTGGGAAGACAGAGGCATAGGCAAGTTGGTGGCAAACCGCCAGGTGCGCAGTGCCCAGGTTTCCCACTTGGGAACAAACAGAGAGATTCAAGCACAGATGAACGCGGGCGAGATCGACATCGAGCTCGTGCCCCAAGGCACCCTGATGGAAAGGGTGAGAGCCTTTGGCGCAGGCCTTGGCGGCGTGCTCACTCCCACAGGTTTGGGCACCGTGGTGCAAGAAGGCAAGCAAATTATCACCCTGGATGGCAAGGATTACCTGCTGGAACCCGCCATTCCGAGCGACTTTGCACTTGTTAAAGCTCATAAGGCAGACGAAAGCGGTAACCTCGTTTACAGCAAAACTGCCAGAAACAGCAACCCCATCATGGCGAAGGCAGGCAGGATCACCATCGTGGAAGTGGACGAGATCGTCCCCACCGGTGAGCTTGATCCGGAACACATCGTGACGCCCGGGGTGTTTGTAGACTATATAGTAGTGAAGGAGGTATAAAGTGGATAAAAGATCACGTATAGGAGCCAGAATCGCGGCCGAATTCAAAGATGGTGACTATGTCAACCTTGGCATCGGCCTCCCAACAGAAGCAGTAAACCACATCCCGGAAGGGGTGCGTGTGACACTGCAGAGTGAAAATGGAATCTTGGGCACCGGTCCTCAGCCTGCAGAAGGCGAAGAGCATCCTGATATGATCAACGCCGGCGGTGGCTTCATCACAGCCAATCCTGGTGCCGTCTTCTTTGACAGTGCCCTCAGCTTTGCCATCATCAGAGGCGGTCATGTGGACGTCACCGTCCTGGGCGCCTTGCAGGTGGATCAACACGGCAACCTGGCAAACTGGATGATTCCGGGCAAGATGGTGCCGGGAATGGGCGGAGCCATGGACTTGGTTACGGGCGCCAAGAAGGTGATCGTGGCCATGGAGCATGTGGATAAGAGAGGCAACCCCAAAATCCTCAAAGAGTGCAACCTTCCCCTCACCGCCAAGGGCAAAGTCAGCCTGATTATCACAGACCTGTGTGTGCTGGAAGTGACGCCTGCAGGATTGGTGCTGAAAGAGCTCTCCGACGGAGTTACAGTGCAACAGGTGATCGATGCCACAGAGGCGGAATTGATCATTCCTGACGAGCTGAAGTAAAAGTAAAGCTTGACGGATTTGCCCATTTCAAAATCTTGGTATCTCATGCATTAAATTTAAGGAGAAAAAGATGTACGCCATCGTAGAAATTAAAGGATTTCAGTACAGGGCTCAGAAAAACGCCATCCTGCGCGTTCCCTTGCTGAACACGGAGCCTGGTCAAAGCGTCGAATTTGACACCGTGCTCATGCTCAAAGATGAGGACGAGATCAAAATTGGCCAGCCTGTGATCGAAGGCGCTAAGGTTCTTGCCGAAGTCATCGAACACGGCAGGGGCAAGAAGAAGGTGATCTTTCACAAGAAACGCCGCAAAGGCTATCGCGTGAAGAAGGGTTACCGCGAGCAGTATACCAATATTAAGGTGACCGATATCCGGTCTTAAGTGAGGTAAATCATGGCACATAAAAAAGGTGTTGGAAGTAGCAGAAACGGTCGCGACAGCAATCCCAAATATCGCGGCGTAAAGAAATATGGCAGCGAGAATGTTGTCGCTGGCAATATCATAGTCCGCCAAAAAGGCACCAAGTTCCATCCCGGGCTCAACGTGGGCATGGGCAGGGACTTCACCATTTATAGCCTGATTGACGGCACTGTTAAATTTGAAACCAAAGCCTTGGGCAGAAAGTATGTATCTGTGATACCAAACTGATAAAGCCCAAGACAAGAGAAATTGAACCAAAGCCCCGGAGTTGTCCGGGGTTTTTTTGTGTTTCGGATTTCTGGACGGGATAGCATACAGCGGCGGTTCGGAACCACCTGTTTCAGCTTCATTTTGGCTGTCCGGCAGCGGCGGCGAAGATTTCGGTTGACATCTTTCTTATCTTTTTTATAATGGCTAAAAATATAAAAACAGTAGGAGAAATCAATGCCAAAAGTCCTTATCGCTACAGAAAAGCCCTTCGCAGCCGAAGCTGTGAACAAGATCAAGGCAGAACTTGAAGCTGCCAAGTATGAATATGAGTTTTTGGAAAACTACACCGAAGCCACTCAGCTTCACGCTGCAGTAGCAGATGTAGACGGCCTCATTATCCGCAGTGACATTGTGGATGAAGCCGTATTCAACGCCGCCAAGAACCTGAAAGTGGTGGTTCGTGCCGGTGCCGGTTATGACAATATCGACCTCAAAGCCGCCACCGCTCACAACGTGGTTGCCATGAACACACCCGGTCAAAATTCAAACGCAGTTGCCGAGCTGGCTCTGGGAATGATGATCTACATGGCCCGGGGAATGTACAACGGCAAGTCCGGTTCCGAGCTTTCCGGCAAGACGCTCACCCTCTACGGTTATGGCTGGGTTCCCCGTTTCCTGGCTAATATGGCCAAGGGCGTGGGGATGAAGATCTACGCCTATGACCCCTATATCAGCAAAGACCTGATGACTCAAGACGGCGTGACACCGCTGGAAACCGTGGAAGACATCTTCAAATTGGGAGATTATATTTCCCTGCACATTCCCGCCACCGCCGAAACCAAAAAGTCCATCAATGACAAGCTCTTTGGCCTGATGAAAGACAATGCCATCATCATCAACACCGCCCGCAAGGAAGTAATAGATGAAGAAGCGCTGATGAGAGCCTTTGAAGCGAAGAGCAAGTTCCGCTACGCCAGTGACGTGGCTCCTGATAACGCCGCCGAGCTGAAAGAAAAGTATGCAGACCGCATCTTCTGCACTCCCAAGAAGATGGGTGCTCAGACCGGTGAAGCCAACGTCAACGCCGGCGTCGCTGCAGCCAAGCAGATCATCGGATTCTTGGAGAAAGGCGACAAGACCTACCAAGTGAACAAATAAAATCTATATAACAGGGCCCCTCTGCAAAGAGGGGCTTTTTTGCTTTATACTTTGATGTGAACCGGATAGTAAAGAGTGATAGATAAGCAGTTTGTCAGGCCCCTGTTGATCCTGCTGCTTGCGGTATTGATCATACTCGTGGTCTTTCCCTTCATTCCTGAATGGGATAACGATATCTTCCCCATCAAGCGCATGAACCTCATCGCTCAGCTTTTGGGCCGAGATTCGCTTGCCGTGGCGGATAGCGTGGCTCTGGAAGTGGCGCAACAGCGCACTACGGCCAAGGAGTTGGAGCCTTTGGAAAGCTTTTGGGCCAAACTCGGTGAGCACAAGAAGGGCAAGCGCGGGCAGCTGAGAATCGCTTATTTTGGGGATTCCATCATTGAGGGCGACCTCGTTTCGGGCACTTTGCGCAAGGAGCTGCAAGCTCTCTACGGCGGACAGGGCGTGGGTTTGGTGGGCATCACCTCCATCGTGAACAGGTTTAGAAAGACCATCGTCCACAGCTTTTCGCCCAATTGGCAGAGCAACTCTTTCATGACCAAATCTTCCGGGCCTTTGGGCATTTTGGGACACACCTACATCCCGCAAAGCTTTCAGGTGCAAGAGCGTACCATCATCCCCGAAGCGGAGGCAACTGAGGACAGCCTGGGCAATGTGGATACCACAGCCGTCGCAGAGCCGCAAAAGGTGAAGGAGAGAGTGCCTTACGGTGGGCCGGCCTGGGTTGAATATGCAGGCACCTCTTTCGCCGGCGGAGCGAGGACTTTCTCGCAGATCAGGCTTTTTTACAGCAAAGCTCCGGAAGAGACGCAAATCACCGTGATCTACGACGGCGAGACCAGGGCGCAGCATACGCTCATTCCCTCGGACGAGCTGCAGGTGCTGAATCTCTCGCCGGCGAGGCCTGTCAGAAAGATCCGGCTGGAATTTCCCTCACACAAGCCCGTTCACGTCTATGGGCTCAGCTTCGATCAGCCCACCGGAATCTATGTGGACAATATCTCCATCCGCGGTTTCTCCGGTATGTATTTCAACCGCATTCCTTCCAATCTTTTAGATGCATTTGCCCGTCACTTGAAATACGACTTGGTGATCCTGCAATATGGCGAAAACGTGAGCAATCCCAAGACGACGAACTACGATTTTTACCGCAAAGGCATGATCAAAAGCGTGGAACACATCAAGGCTTCCATGCCCGGCGTTCCCATCCTCATCATCAGTGCGCACGACCGCAGCGTTAAGACGGCTTCCGGCTATCAAACCTCGCCGGATATTCCCATTTTGGTACACGCACAAAGCCGGGTGGCAGAAGAGACCGGCTCCGCTTTCTGGAACCTGTTTTCCGAGATGGGCGGCCTCAATTCCATGGCAGATTGGGTGAATGCCAGTCCCGCCCTGGCCAGCAAGGATTACACTCACTTCACCATCAGAGGAGCAGCAAAGGTGGGCGAGATGCTGCTCAAGGCGATCAGCAACCAGCCGGAGGAGCTCAGGCGATGAGACGTGCGCTTTACTTTATCTTCGTCTTGATTCTCCCCTGTTTCATGCTCACGGCAGCGGCAGAATCTCATCTCCCTTTGGCTCCGGAACAAGAAATCGAGATTATATCGGAGTTTCCCATAGAAGTGGACAGCTTGGAAGAATTCATCCAGAGCTATTACGAGCTTTTGGCCAACGACAACTACCTGAAGCAATTCAGCTTTCTCTCTTTTGACCACAATACCATCAGCAACATGAAGCCGGTTGAAGGTTTCTTCAAGCAATTGATGAAGCTGCGCAACGGCAGCAAAGACCCCATAACCATCTATCAAATAGGCGATTCGCATATCAAGCCCGGCTACTTCTCCAGCACCGTCAGAGGCGCATTGCTCAACTTCTTTGAAGATGGCATCAGCGTGAATCAGGCCAAGCTAAAGTATTATCACACAGGCATCAACGGCGCCTCTTTCCTCAATCTCACACCCAATGAACAGATCTTTGAGCGGATCAAGAAGCTGCAGCCGGACCTCATCATCATCTCCCTGGGCACCAACGATGCGCAGGGAAACTACAATGCCAAAAACTTCAGGAATCAGATGAACGGTTTTATGGACAAGGTTTTTGCCCAGATTTCCAAGCCCAAAATCATCTTCACCCTCCCTCCCGATACCTACAAGCGCAGAAGGCACAATGCGGATGTGAAGAAGGTCTGCACCGAGATCAAGACCTATGCGCAGGACAACGGTTTTGCCTGGTGGGATATGTATGAGGTGATGGGCGGCGACAAATCCATAGTAAAGTGGAGGAACAACTCCTTGGCATCCAAGGACATGATACACTTCAGCCCCAAGGGATATATGCTGCAGGGCTACCTCTTTTATCAGGCTATCATGCGCAGTTATCAAAACCTGGTAGGAGGGAGCTGGTAGTGGCGGAACTGCTCAAAGGCCTTCTCTATTCGCCGGATAACCCCCTGTTTTTCAACAGCGGCTTCTTCCTGGGCTTCTTTATCGTGGTAATGCTCTTCTATCCCCTGGTGGTGAGGAATTTCAAGGTCCGCACCTGGTATCTGCTCATCTTTTCGCTCTATTTCTATTACAAAACCGGCGGTCTCTATGTGATTCTCCTGTTGGTGACCTCGGCGATAAACTTCGTCATTGGCGCCGGCATTCACAAAGCTGATAGCAAGGCGCAAAAGCGCTGGTTGATGCTGCTCAGCCTGATCTGGAATCTCGGCTCCCTGGGCTATTTCAAATACACCAATTTCATCATCGAAACCATCAACCAATTGGGCGGCAACCTGCCCCTTTATGACATCTTCCTGCCCGTGGGCATCTCCTTCTTTACCTTCCAAACCATGAGCTACACGCTGGACATCTATTTTGGCAATCTGCAGCCGATTGAAAGCTTTGCAGACTTCTGTTTCTTCGTGTCCTTCTTCCCGCAATTGGTGGCCGGGCCCATCGTGCGCGCCTCGTGGTTTATCCCTCAAATCAACAAAAAGCTGTCCCTGAATAAAGACCAAATCGCCAGCGCCCTGGTGCTGATCATGGCAGGACTGATCAAGAAAGGCGTGATTGCAGACTATATCAGCATCAATTTTGTGGATAGGGTTTTCGATGCGCCGGAACTCTTTTCCCCGCTGGAAAACCTGCTGGCCGTCTATGGCTATGGACTCCAGATTTATTGCGATTTCAGCGGCTATTCAGACATCGCTATCGGCCTGGCTACCCTGCTGGGCTTCAACCTGCCGATCAACTTCCGCGTCCCCTATATCGCCACTTCCATCACGGACTTCTGGCGCAGATGGCATATCTCGCTCTCCACCTGGCTCAGGGACTATCTTTACATCCCCCTGGGCGGCAATCGGAAGGGCAAGGTGCGGCAATATATCAACCTGATGATCACCATGGTCTTGGGCGGTTTGTGGCACGGTGCGAGCTGGAACTTTGTGATCTGGGGTACGTTGCACGGTATCGCTTTGGTTGTAGATAAGTTACGTATCGGCGTCATGGGCAAAAAAGAGTATTCAACCGGAGCGAACGTACTGCTCAAAATTTTAGGCTGGCTCTTCACCTTCAACTTCGTGAGCTTTACCTGGATCTTCTTCAGAGCCAGAGGCTTGGGAGCTGCCACCGTCATGATCCAGAGGATCTTCAGTTCCCTGAGCCTGAACATACTCCCTCAGTGGATTTCCGGCTATCCCGTTGTCGCTTTCCTCATCGCTTTTGGCTACCTCATTCACTTCATCCCCCAAAAGTGGGACAAGGGCTATGAGGTTGTACTCAGGCGCAGCCCTATCATCGTGCAATCCTTTATCTTAGCCGCTGTGATCTGGCTGCTGTTCCAGGCCAAGAGCGCTGACATCCAGCCTTTTATTTACTTCCAGTTTTAGCTTCGGCAACCGGTTAAAGCGGCAGCCGCCCGATACTGTCAATCACCTATCATTTTGGTAGGACTTATCGCCTATCAAATTAGTAGGAGTTTTTCCCGAGAACGGGCACCTGCACCAGCAGGCGTTTCTGAAAAATTTGACCTCAGAGCCGGTTTTGCGAAAGCAATTCCGCCCTCTAAAACGTCGATTTCATGCGGCCTCCCTTAGGGGCTCCTATGGGTCTCCTTTGGGATCGACAAGTAACCCAAAGAAAACCCAAGGGTTACGCATTCGAGCGCCGAGGAGATCCTAAGGTGGGGTAAGCCCGGGCCAAAGTCAAAGGTTGCGGCAAGTATCAGTTTATTGAAAACAATTTCCGGCGCTTAAGGGGAGGGCTTTTCCATCGAAAACCGGCAACTGCGAGCTTGTCTTGTTACACCTCCCCATCCCCATTGAACATGAGCCAAATGTATTATTATTCTCTTGACTTTATATTGGCTTGTTAAATAATAGCATTGAAATACAAAAAGTCTTAGGAGCCGCTTTGCAAGACGATCTGATCCTCGATTCGGGCCTTTTCGGATTTGAAGAAGACAACCTGAATCGCAAGCAAAAACATCAGCTTCGCGAAGGAGAACTTCGTGAGGTAACCATCCTTTTTGCCGATATTAAGGGCTTTACAGACCTTTCTCTGCAGCTCGATCCCGAGACCATTCATCTGCGTATGGATGAGCTGATGAAAATCTTTTCCCGCTGCGTGACCTTTTACGGTGGTTTTGTGGACAAATATATCGGCGATGCGATCATGGCTTTATTTGGCGCCAAACAGGCCAGTGAGCATGATACCGAGCGTGCCATCCGGGCGGCTTTGAAGATGATCGAGCAGCTCAAGCGTTACAACCAAAAGCTGAAAGAGATTCCCAAATACCGGGATGTGGAGCTGCGCATCAGGGTGGGGATCAATACCGGCATCGTGAGCGTGGGCAAGGTGGGGCAGAGCCGCGAGGGCGATTTCACAGTTTATGGCCCTGAGGTAAACCTTGCTTCGCGCCTGGAAACCAACGCCCCCACAGGCAGGATAATGCTGAGCCAATACACTAAAGAGTTGGTGGACGATATCTTTGATTTTGAATATCTGGGCGCCAAGGATCTCAAGGGCATCGCTGAGCCGGTGGAATGCTGGAGTCCGGTGGGCGTAAGTGCATCCCAGTCAAGCCGCTTGAATAGATTTTCCGGCTCGTTTTTGGGTCGCAATTCCGAGCTGTCGCTACTTGGTGAGGCTTTGAAAGAGATAAGCTCTCAGGGCTGCTTCGGCGAATATATCACTGAGCTTCCACCGCCGAGACCGCTGATCTATGGCGTTAGAGCGGATGCGGGTTTGGGCAAGAGCCGTTTGGCCTATGAATTTATCCAAAGACACTCCGCTCGGGCAGAGTTTCTGGAAGCCGCTTGTAATGGCGTTACGCAGACGCCGCTGCACCTGTTTACGCGCCTGGTGCAAAAGTATTTTAATATCAGTGTCCGTGATGAACCTCAGCTGAGGCTGGAAAAGCTGCAAACCGGAATAGAGGACTTGCAAAGGAATGTGGATGCACCGCTTGCAGAACGGCTTGGCGATTCCTTTGCCCTGATTGCCCGGCTATTGGAGATCAGGGTGGAAGATGCACGCCTCAGGCAAGGCGGCAAAGAGCTGCTGCAGCATCTTTTGCTGGCTCTGAACAACACATTGGAAGCCATCATGCAAAAGTGTGCCAAAAATGGCAAGCCCTTGGTGTTGATATTGGATGACCTGCAATGGCTGGATGACAGCTCCAGAGAGCTTTTGGGGCATTTGGTCAACCGCATGAGCCAGAGCAAATTGCCCAGTTTGTGGCTGCTTTTCTACCGTCCCACTTTTGAAGTTCCCGGCTTCCTGGAGCGTATGCGCGGCTGGCACGAACTGGAGCTCAAACCCTTGGACGAGCAGGACATCACGCAGCTGATGATGCTCTATACCAGGCACTTGGACCTCTCGGAGCGCAGCATGGAAGCGGTGGTAAAGTTGGCTGCCGGCAACCCCTTCTACTTGGAAGAATGGTGCAACTATGTGAGCACTCTGCCGGAGCAGGAATGGCAAGACCTTCCCGTGCCTTCCAGCTTGAATGCGCTGATCCAGTCGCGCCTGGACGTCCTGCCCAAAGCACTGAGAATCCTGCTGCAAAAAGCGGCGGTGATCGGACATGAGTTTCTGGTGGAGGTGCTGCGTGAATTGGAGCGGCTTATGGACGGCTCCACTCAGATTGAAGAGGGCTTGGAGAGCCTGGAAAATCAGGCCCTGATCATCCGGCAGACGGGCTTTGAATTCAGCGCCTATTTCTTCAAACACATCACCACCCGCGATGTAGCCTATCAAAGTCTCTTGGGCAGCAATCGCAAGCTGTTGCATCAATTGGTGGCGGAGGCGATCCGGAATGTGTTCCCGGGCAGATTGGACGAGTTTTCACATCCCTTGGCCATGCATTACATGAAGGCAGGCAAATATGAGGAGGCGCTTCCCTGGCTGCGCAAAGCGGCTGATGAGGCGCAGAGAGCCTATGACAACTCGCTGGCTTTGAAGCTTTACAAAGAGCTGCTGGACATCCTGCCCGCAGATGCCTGGAAAGAGCGGGCGGAGGTGCTGCTTAACTGCTTGGAAATCAAGTGGTTGATCGGCGATTGGAAAGACATCGATGAGGCTATGGCGCTTCTGGAAGAGTGGAACGATCAGGCGCAGGATATTGCGCTAAGATTCCATCAGTTACGCTTCAGTGGCCGGCTGGCGTTTGGGCGCCGGCAAAAGGACATCGCCAAAGAACATTGGGATGAGGCGGAACGATTGGCCCGTGAAGCAGACGATCCGGAGCTGATCTGCGTGATCGAGAATCTGCTGGGCATCTGGTATTATGATCAGTCTCTTTTGGATGAATCGCTCAAGCGGCATCAACACAGCAAGCAGCTGGCGCGCAGTCTGCAAAATCATGCCCAGGAGGCAAAATCTTTCAACAATCTGGGCCTGGTCTATCTAAAGCAAGAGAAGCTGGATGAGGCGCAAAACGCCTTTTGCCGAAGCATGGAATTGGCCGCCGAACACCGCATCCTCAAAGTGGAATCCGAAGCGATGGGCAATCTGGCCTACGTTTTGATCCTCACAGGACAGTATGAGGATGCTATCTTCCACCTGATGCGCCAATTTCAATATGCGCAGCAAATCAACGATAAACTGGAAAGCATCCGCGCTCTGGGAAATTTGGCTGATGCTTATAAGTATCTGGAAAGATATAGAGATGCGGCGGATTGTTTTGAGCACATCATAAAAATTAAGCAGTATTTGGGGGATGAGGATGGTATAAAGGGTACAGGCAAGGCATTGGCAGCAATGCTCAAGCTTGTAGAAAGTACAAAAACAGACCCCACAACAGACCCTACAACAGACCCTACAACAGACCCTACTAAGGAGGAATGATGAAAAAGCTATTTAGTATTCTGTTGATTGCCCTCTTGGCAATCAGTGCACTGCCGGCTCAGAAGGCGCTGGTCATCAGCAATGGTGGCGTGCTTGAAAAGAGCGCATTGCGTACCATTGAAGGCACGGTTGAAGCCCAAAGCTTGTCACGTGCCCACGAAGATGCTGCTCTGATCGACTCCACGCTCGTGGAATTGGGCTGGGAGGTGCAGAGATACAGCAATCTTGATGCTAAGACTTTTAAGAAAAGCATTGGCGAATTTGCGGCTTCCATCGAAGACGAAGAGCCGGTTCTGATCTTTTTCAGCGGCACCGCGGTGCAAGTCGATGGCAAAAACTATCTGGTTCCCCAAGGCACTTTCAGGACGCAGAGAAGGTTTGTGGCCTCCGCTCCGGAGTTGAGCTGGATATTGAGTCAGGTATCGAAAGCCAGCGTGAAGATGGTCTTTTTGGATGCCTCGCGGGCACCCACAAACTTGAGTTTCAAGCCCACAAAGAGTGGCTTGACCGGCCTCCAGAAAATAGCCGGCAATACCCTGTTGATGTACAGTTCGCCCCTGGATACCATCCAGCCGGATCAGGAGGGGGAGCACAACCATCTGCCGCAGGCTCTGGCAAAAGTGATCCAGACGCCCGATCTGCCTCTGCAAACGCTGGGCGATAAGATAATCACGCAGATGGGCATCCTGCATGGAGGCAAGACGCCGCCCATACCCTACAGAATCTCCACCATCAAGGAGGGCTGGAAGCTCAATCCACCCAAGGAAGAAGGCGAGATTAAGCGCATCATTTTGAGACCGCCTCCATTATACAGAGGGAATATAGATGGAGGTGTGGCTCCTTCTTTTTAGAGAGCTATCCAGATATTAAGCTTGACATTAAAGCCTCCAATAGGAATTGGTTTTGTAGTAATAAAATCAGAAAAACTGACTTGGAGGAAGTCTTGAACGAAAACTTGAAATATGGAACTATCAGCTCCGCCAAAGCTATGGAATTGGAACACGAATACGGAGCTCACAACTACCACCCCCTGCCAGTGGTATTGGCCAAAGGTGAAGGTGTCTTTGTGTGGGACCCGGAAGGAAACCGTTATTACGATTTTCTTTCTGCCTACTCCGCTGTAAACCAGGGACATTGCCATCCCAAGATCATCAACGCCTTGACCGAACAAGCCAAGGTGCTCACCCTCACTTCGCGTGCCTTTTTCAATAACAAACTGGGTGAATATGAAAAGTTTATTACCGAGTTCTTCGGTTACGACATGGTTTTGCCCATGAATACCGGGGCAGAAGGCGTGGAAACTGCCATGAAGCTGGCCCGTAGATGGGGCTACGATGTCAAAGGCATCGAGGAAGATAAGGCCATCCTGGTATTCTGCGAAGGAAACTTCCACGGCCGCACCATCTCCATCGTCGCTGCATCCACCGATCAGGGTTGCCGCAAAGGTTTTGGCCCTTTCACACCCGGAATCGTGACTGTGCCTTACAACGACGCAGACGCCTTGGGCAAATATCTGGATGAACACGGCAAAAACGTGGCCGGTTTCATCGTGGAACCCATCCAGGGCGAAGCGGGCGTGTATGTGCCGGATGATGGCTACCTGAAAGCCTGCTATGATCACTGCAAAAAGCACAATGTGCTCTTTGTGGCAGACGAGATCCAAAGCGGTCTGGCCCGTGCCGGCAGAATGCTCGCCGTGGATTATGAAGACGTGCGCCCGGACATCCTGATCTTGGGTAAAGCGCTCTCCGGTGGTGTGTTGCCCGTCTCTGCAGTGCTGGCAGATAAAGAAATCATGCTCACCATCAAACCCGGCGAACATGGCTCCACCTACGGTGGATTCCCCATGGCTTGCGTCACCGCCAAAGCCGCTCTGGAAGTGTTGCGTGATGAAAAGCTGGCGGAACGCTCCTATGAACTGGGAATGCATTTCCGCGAGGAAATGAAGAAGATAGACCATCCCATGCTTAAGCTGGTGCGCGGTAAAGGCTTGCTCAATGCCATCGTGGTGGAACCCAAAGATGGCCTGGAAGCCTGGGACGTGTGTATCATGCTCAAAGAAAAGGGCTTGCTCTGCAAACCTACCCACCGTCATATCATCCGTCTGGCACCACCTCTGGTCATCACCAAAGAACAACTCGATGAATGCATCGACATCATCAAGAGTGTGTTTGCCGAGCTGTAAACGATAAAAACGTGTTACCCATAACCATGAATCCGGTGGAAACGCCGGATTCATCGTGGTAACATGGACTTTTGCCATAGGAATCAGATGACAGATACATCCTTTCGCAGCGGCTGGGTAGCGATCGTCGGCAAGCCAAATACGGGGAAATCCACCTTCCTCAACCGCATCTTGGGCGAAAAGCTCTCCATCACTTCGGCCAAGCCGCAGACCACTCGTTATGCCATCAAAGGCATCCTGAATCGTGAGGATGCGCAGATCATCTTCATAGACACACCCGGCTTTCTCAAACCACGCTACGAGATGCAGAGCCGGATGTTGGACATCGTGCACGACAGCTTCAAAGACGTGGATCTGGTGCTCTTTATCACAGATGTGACAGACTTTCCCACCGATTATGATAACGAGGTCTTGCAGCTGCTCTCCAAAAGCTCGGCGCATCAGATAGCGGTGTTCAACAAGATAGACCTCAAGCCGGATGTGGATAGGGAGGCGCTGCTCGCACAGCTGCCTTCCCGGATAGAGGAAAGCCACTTTGTGAGCTGCACCACGGGTGAAAATATGGATGTTTTGATGGAGAGCATCCTGAGATATATCCCCTTCCATGACCCCTACTATGAGCAAGATCAGCTCTCGGATCTGCCCGTGCGCTTCTTTGCCGCCGAAGTGATACGTGAAGCCATCTTTCACCTTTATCAACAGGAAGTCCCCTACAGCACCGCCGTGATCATCGAGCGCTTCCATGAATATCCTGATCAGGTGGTGGTTGAGGCCCAGATCTGGGTGGACAGGCAAAGTCAGAAGGTGATCGTGATCGGTAGGAAGGGTGCGGGGTTGAAGCGGATACGCGAATATGCCCAGGCGCAATTGAGCGAGTTTTTGGGCGTTGATGTGCGGGTGCAATTGTGGGTGAAGGTGGTGCCCAATTGGAGGAAAAAGAAGAGTAACCTGAGGGAAATCGGCTTTTAAAAGGCCTTGAAAGGTGGTCTGTTGCCTCCGCTTGCTGTTTTTTCTGTTGACACAAAAGCGATGGCCTATAAATGTGAAATCTCCATAGTCCCCCATTCTTTTTCATATTTTCAAATTCTATATTAAGGTGAGATGTTATGCCCAATACCAATGAATCCGACAGCTTTAAAAAGCTGGGGGATGAGAGCAGCAACGCCAAGGGAACCGAGCTTCTCATGGCAGTGGATATAGGCAACAGCACTGTCGTTGTTGGCCTGTTTGACGGACCGCGTCTGGTCCGCAGGATGCTGTTTGCCAGCCAAAAAGGCGGCAGCTATCGTGATTATGGCATCCTGTTGCGCCTGGAGCTCGCCCAGATGGCAGATGTAATCATCAGAAACATGGTGATCTGCAGCGTGGTGCCCGAGCTCACGGGTGAATGGAAGAAATTGGCTTCCGAAGAGTATCAGGCATCTGTGTATGAAGTCAATGCGCTGAGCGACTTGGGGCTCAGTTTCAAGGTTGACGATCCCTCTTTCATCGGGCCTGATCTGATTGCTAACGCCTTTGCTGCGTGGAAGATGTTCAATCACCATTGCATCATCATAGACTTGGGCACAGCTACCACCCTCCAGGTGGTGAGCCGGGAAGGTCGCTTTGAAGGCGGCATTATCGTACCCGGCTTGGAGCTTTCTCTCAAGAGTCTGGGCCAGGGTGCTTCACTGCTGAAGTCGATAGAGCTCGAGCGGCCCACCGAGCTGATCGGCACCAACACGCGCGAGTCTATCCTCTCGGGTGTGGTAAACGGGCACGTCTATATGTTAAAAGGTTTTGTCCAGGAGCTGCAGGACGATTATCCCAATGCCAAAGTGCTGCTTACCGGCGGCTTGGCTGCATCCATCAAAGACCTCTTGGATGCGGGCTTTGTCCACGATCCCGATCTCACACTCCAAGGTCTGTATTTAGCTTTTCAAGAACTGAAAACAAAAGGTTTATGATCAAAAGGTTTCTGCTCTGCCTGATAGGGCTCTTCCTCTTGGGAAGCCTGTTTGCCAATGTGTTTCCCCTGCACTTGCATCTGGATGGCTACTATCCCGTCCTAGATAACAAGGTGCTCTTTTACAAGTTTGACAAAGGGATAGGCTACATCAAGCAGAGACAGCTTTTGGTGAATAACCTGGCGCCCACCACCAGGGAAAAGATAGATTTTGACAACCGGCAGGTGGTCATCTCCACGCTGATAGACGATAAAAAGGTCACGCCCGATCGCGTCATCTCCTTTGATAGCTACTTCGCCTCTTTGCAGCGTAAGGCCTTCCGCAAGAGCTATTTTGCCCAGGTGAGGACCAAGCGCCAGCAGACGGTGGTCACCACCAGCGGTTTGATCGGAGAATTCAAGCTGGAGCTGCCTTCCATCGCCATGCCCAAGGCTGTTAAGAGATTCCTGGGCTCCTCGGCCGGCAGGCTCAATCTGGATGGAACGCAAAAGCTCACCCTCGAGGTAGGCAGCACCAAACGCAAGCTGCAGCCCATCTATGAAACCAGTTCCAAAAGCCGCTTTGACCTCAAGATGGAACAGGAGACAAACCTGAGGCTCTCGGGAAAGATCGGCGATAAAATAGACGTTAACCTCAAATATAACAGCAAGCTGGACGAGCAGTTCTTTGATCCTAACAACGTGAGCATCAAATACACGGGCACGGAGGACGAGCTGGTGCAATCCGTCGAAGCAGGAAACATCACGCTCTCGCTTTCCGGCTCCCGCTATATCTCATATTCTACCAGCTCTCAAGGCTTGTTTGGAGTTTCATCCAAGCTTAAATATGGTGATCTGGACGTGACGCTGATCGCCAGTAAAGAAGAGAGCCAAAAGAATACGCAGAGCTACATCGGTACCAGCCAGGCGGATTCCACCATCTTCGATAGTAAACAATATGCCACGCGTACCATGTTCTATCTGGAAAAGCCGCAGGATTTGTATCAGCTCTATGAAGAGGGCGATCCGGATTGCAAGACGGGCTATGCAAACAACGCCATCCGCACCGCGCCTGATGGAGCCTGGTTGATCAAGGAGCCCATGTTGCTGCCCGCTCCCGGAACCGTGAAAGTGTATATCGACGACCTCGTGGCTACCAACAACGTGGGTGCTGCTCCCGGAGAAATCATCCGCATCAACGGGCAAAACTACCAGCTGAACTGGGATGAGCTGATGGAGGGTGCAGATTTTACCACCGACTACGATAGCGGCATCATCCAGATAAACCGAAATGTGCTCACCTCGCACATTGTGGGGGTGCGCTATACCACCCGCGGCGGAGTGGATATGCCCATCATCACGCCCCAGCAGGCGGAATCAGACACGCTCTACGCCAAAATCATCCGCAATTATAACCAGCAATATGAACCGGATAACCCCAATAGCACCTGGGATTATCAGATGCGTAACGTGTATCAGATGACCGGCACAAACATCCGCAACGATGGCTTTGAACTGGAAATCTATACCGAAAATACAGACCGCACGCGCAACTTCTTCGTTCCGGACAGCCTCAATGTGGGGCAAAACGTCCGCTATACGGATTACCTGCGCATGGACAGCAACGGCGACTCACGCGTGGATGGCAGCGATGCCACCGTGAACCTCGTTTCAGGGCACATCATCATTCCCATGCTCTGGCCCTTTGAGCCCCTGGGAGATGGCATCATCTACCGCCTTGAAAACGACAGCTACAGCATCAATCCCCTGGATACAGATATCTTCCTCACCGTGAAGGGAAAGATCGGCCGCGATGTGCTGGAGCTCAACCAGGCAAACATCCTCAAAGGCAGCGTGAGAGTGAAGGTAAACTCGCTGGAGCTCAAGGAAAACCTGGACTACCTTGTGGATTATGATACCGGACGCATCACGTTCCTTACTCCTGCAGGTAAGGACCCCGATGCCAAGATTGAGGTGGATTACGAATTCCGGGGTATGTTCGATGTAGCCAGCAAGACCCTCGCCGGCGTGCGTATGGACTGGAATTTTACAGATTGGGCCAAGCTGGGCGGCACCTTCATCTACCGCAGTGAAAACGTGGCAGATAAGCGCCCCAGGATCGGCAATGAAAACATAGAAATGATGCTGGCCAACATCGATGGCAATATCACCGTCAGACCCAAGTTTGTCACTCGCTGGATAGATAAATTGCCCCTGATCAGCACCTCGGCGGAGTCTCGCTTCAACCTCTCCGGCGAAATCGCCTACACCATGCCCAATATCTATGGAGACCCCAAAGGCAAAAAGAACAATATCTACCTGGACGACATGGAATCCATCATGGATTCATATCCCTTGCCCATCACCATGAGCTCCTGGGTGATGGCCAGCAAGCCGTATGGCTTCAACCTCGCCAAAGGTATTCCCAACTGGTACAACCCCAAAAACGTGCGCAGGCAGGAGCTGGTGGATGATCCGGAGACACTCACGGAGCGCGAAAAGAACGAGTATGTAACCGTGCTGGCGCTCAAGAATACTCCCACCAAACTGGGCGTGGGCGGCTCTACACAACAAAGCTGGGCCGGAGTGATGAAGTATCTGGGCAACCAGCTGGACTTTAACCAAAAGAAATACATTGAGCTCCTGGTAAAGGTGGATGTCAAAACCGATGAGGAAGTCCCAAACCCCATCATGTTTGTAGACTTGGGTGATATCAGCGAAGACTTTTACACCGAAAACGGTGGCCTGGGAGTGCTCAATACCGAAGACCTCAATGGAGACGGTGTGCTCACTCTGGAAGAGGACATCGGCTTGGACGGACGCAAGCAGGGCACACCCGGAGCAGACCCAAACGACATCTGCCCACCCGTACTGCAAAACCATCACAATGAATCCTGGCCGGGTATCAACGGCACGGAAGGAAACAGAGTCCTCGATACCGAAGACCTCAACGGAAACGGCATCCTGGATCAGGTAAACAGATACTTCAGCTACAGCTTTGCGCTCAACGGCGTGGAGCATCTGGTAAACGAAAACCACAGCGGTTGGCGCCTCTACCGCATCCCTCTGCATGACCCCGCTGTCTACAATATCATCACGGACTCCGCCACCGGCGTGCAGCCCTCCATGAGCCGCATCTCCTACGCCAGGATTTGGTTGCAGACAGACCTGCCGGCCAGAGTCTACATCGCAGATATGGCCATCGTGGGCAATAAATGGCAGGATTTTGGCGTGCGTACCGAAAACAACCAGGAGCTGGGCGAAGACTACGTAGCCTCGCTGGGAACCACCTATCTCTCCGGGATCGTGACCAACCAGACCAGCAGCCACTATAAACCTCCCGAAGGAACCGTCTATATCGAAGACCGCAGACAGAGCGTGGAATCCTCGCTCACGCTGGAAACCAAAAAGCTGCAGCCCGGCCATCAAGTGCTGTTGCGTCAGCGCTCTGTGGATGCTTACAGCCTGCTCTCCTACGGGAAGCTGAGGCTCTTCGTATATCCCGAAGCACTCAGAACCGGCGAAAGCCATCCCAGCCAGGTGGATATGGTCTTGCGTCTGGGCGCAGATGAATTTACCTACTACGAGATCAAGCAGCGGGTGGACATCAACCCCTGGGAAATGACCATGGATGAGGATAAATGGCTGCTTTTCACCTGGGAGCTATCTGATATCGCCAAGCTGAGAGAGGCCAATCCGGATACCACCTCCGGCTTTATCCAAGTGGACGAAAACACACGCTTCAGCTTTAGAGGACGGCCCACTCTTTCCACCATCAGGGATATCTGTTTGGGAGTGGCAAACCCACGCGGGAATCAGGTCTACAACGGCATGATGTACTTTGATGAGCTGCAGCTGCTTGACCCCTATGAGGATGTGGGCGTGGCCAAGCGAGTGTCGCTCAATGCTGCCTTTGCAGACGTCAGCACCCTCGATATCGACTATGAAGAGAAGAGCGAAAACTTCAACCCCAATATCCAACGAGGGCGCAGCAACACCTTCACCAGCACCACTTCGCTGAATATCTCAAACAAATACTTCCTGGGCAGACTGTTCCCGCGCAACTGGAGCGTGGAAATTCCCGTCACCCTGGTTCGCAACTACAGCTTGGGCATCCCGCGCTTCCGCGCCAATTCAGACCTCCTGCGCAGCAGCATCGAGGAAGATAGCACCAAGATGAGGGAGCGCAACGAAAGCCTGCTCTACGCAGCAGACGTCGCTTTCAGCCTCAAAAGCGCACCCAAAAGCAAGATATTGGAATACACCATCTATCGCACCTCGTTGAGCGGACGCATAGAAAGCTCCGTGCGCAACCAACCCACCAGCAGAGACAGCACCTTCAGCGTGCGCGGCACGGTCAACTACAACCTCGGTTTCCCCAGCGACAAGGTGAGCTTTAAGCTCTGGAAAAACTACCGTTTAGGCTGGTTCCCGTCCACCTGGAACAACAGCATCACCTTCAACAGCACCAACCCCAGAAGCGAAAACTGGGAGCGGCGCATGATCGATGGCCAATATGTGACCTACTGGTTCCCACGGCAGGGAGTGCTGCCCACCAAGCTTTTGACTACCGACTCCAATATCAACTGGGCCCTCACCAGCGACATCGGCCTCACCGGCAGGCTCAATACCAAGCGCGACTTCAACCAAAAACACTACTGGAAAGACGTCAACATCGGCAAAATCACCGAATACGTGCAAGACCTGGGCGTGAACTACAACCCCAACTACCTGCGCAGATTCATGACCTTCACCGCCAGCGCAAACACGCGCTACAACGAAACGCAAAGACGCTATTATGACAACACCACCGGCACGCAGGTGGAAGTGTATCAGAGCGATGGAGGCGTCAATCGGGGCGTGCGCGCAAACTTGAGCCTGCAAAACTCCACGCTGCTGGGCGCTTGGGCTCAGAGCATTACCCGTAAGTATCAGGCCAGAAAAGCGATCAAGGAAGCCAAAAAGCGAGAGGCCGAGATGCAGGGTTCCGAGGCGCCGGAAGGTAAGGAAGAAGAGTTTGAAGACAAAGACTTCGATCGGGAAGCTTGGGAGAAGGAAATGCTCGATAAGGGTGAAGACCTGAGCGAAGAAGAGAAGATGAAGCTGGAAGAAGAGTACAAGAAGCGCATGGAAGACGAAGAGATGCGCAAAAAGGAAGAAGAATTCTGGTCTGAGCCACCCAAGGATGACTACAAGGACCCCTTCGGTGGAGATTATAAAGACCCCTTCGGTGGGGACTATAAAGACCCTTACGGTGACAAGGATCTCTTCGGCGACGATTTTGGAGATTATAAAGACCCCTTCGGCGACGGAGCGGATGGCAAAGACGGCATGGGCTTTGGCCCCGGCGCTTCCTATCAGGGAGGAGACCCCGGCAGGGCTTATGTACCACCCAAAGGCGTGACCTACCTGCCCGCATTGCTCATCGGCTATCTTTCCAAGATCAAAAACATCACGGCTTCCTATCAAAATACCTATACCATGAACTACACGCGCAAGGAAGACAGGCCGCCATTTGGCTTCCAGATTGGCTTGCCGCACACCGTGCCCTCTGACTTCCTCGATGCCACCGGCAACGACAACACCTTCACCCTCTCCAGCGGTATCATGTTCACCAGGCAGCTGGATAGCGTGATAAACTATTCCTATGCCATCAATAAGCGCTATTCCAACGCCAGCAACCAAAACACCGCCGTCACCTTCCCCGATATCACGCTCAGCATCCTGGAAGCTGAAAAATGGGTGGGTTTGGGAAACATCATCTCCGGCTCGCGCATCAATACCGGCTTCCAAAAGTCCTATCGCGCCAGCGGTAATATAGACTGGGATCAACCCAAGCAAGAGACCGTCAGTTATGCCCTCAATCCGCTCATCGGCTTTGCCGGAACTCTGTTTAAAAAAGTGAGCACCAACCTGAGCTTCAGCATGATGAACAGCACCAACACCACGGATATGGAAACCTACGACATCGTCAAGCTCACCTCTTCCTACAGCCTCAATGGCAATATCTCCTATTCCTTCAAGGGCGGACGCGGCTTCACCGTGCCCTTCACCAAGAAGAAAATCCACATCAACAACGAGCTCACCTCCAGCCTGGCATTCGTATTTGAAAAGAATCTGGACGACACCACGGGCCGCGAAGGCAACCACCAAATAGACAGGGATACCACGCGCCTGGCCTTCACTCCCGGTGCCACCTATCAGTTCAATCAAGACATCCGTGGCGGCCTCACCGGAACCTATGAGATCACGTCGGATAAGAGGAGAGACGACGGCCTGCGCACCTTCAGACTGGGTGTGTGGGTGGAAATAAACCTGTAAGAGAGGGCGAGACATGACCTTCACAACCAACAACCTCAAAAGATTTAACGGAGCCCAATCCCATGTATAAAACTTCACAACCGGCCAAGCTCTTTATCTTGAGCGCCTTATTCCTGTTTTGCTTTATCAGCTTGTCTGCAGCCGGCCCCTGGCAAACTTACACAAACACCTCCCACGTCTTCGATATCGTCACCCAGGGTGACAAGCTCCTCTTTTCTTCCTGGGGCGGCGTGGTGGAAATCACCGCTCCGGATGACAACACTTCCATCACCCATTGGGAGCAAACAAACTCTTGGAACACCGGCAACGGCTTGCCAAACAACGATATCCGCCATCTTGAAAGCATGGAGAACGTCTCCGCACTCTGGTTGGGAAGCGAATTGGCCGGCATCAGCATCATCTCGCCAAAAGGCATCCAAGCACTCGATGAAAGCATGGGCCTGCCATCCAATCGGGTGAGAAAGATGATAGAGGCAGGAGACCGCATCCTGATCGCCACCTCAAGCGGGTTGGCAGAATACTACTATCTGCCCGGAGTAAGCTTTCCCCTGATGTTGCATAGATATAACAGGCAAAACACGGGCGGAGCCTTGCTTTCAGATGAGCTCACGGGCATGACTTTGACCAAAAACAACTACCTCTGGCTGTGCAGCTCCGCCGGCTTGAACTATGTACACCTGGATTCCCTGGCTATAGACAGCGCCTGGAAGTCTTTGAGCACACCCCAAATTTGGGGCGTTTCCCCCAAGCTGGAAATGAACGACAATCACATCGCCTTGGGAACCGGACAAGCCATATATCTGCATTCCATCGATCCATATCAGACCGGCTGGACCACCCTCATGGCAGGAGTACAGCTCAAGGATGACATCATCTCCACCTTTGCCCTGGATGCCAATGATGACCTCTGGGTGGCTTATGGAGCCTGGGATGAAGATAGAATGCTGTATACCGCTCCGGATAGCCTGCAAGCCATACTCAGCAGAGTGGAGGCGGACGGCACCACTCGTCATTATGACTTCGGTGAAGATGGCTTGGGCCACCATTGCATTTCCTGCATTCTCTGCAAAGATGGAAACGTCTATTTGGGTTCCTGGGGAGATGGAGTCTATCGCTTGGAGGGCGAAGAGTGGAACTCATTTAAACCCAACGGCATCGGCTTCCCAAAGGTTACGCAGATCGCCGTGGATGCCAATAGTGCAGTTTGGTTTTCCAATGGCAACTACGCCGCCGGCCCCACCCGCAAAAGCTCCTTGGGCGTATGTCGCTGGCAAAACGGCAAGTGGGATACTTTCAACGTCTCAAACAGCCCTCTCCATTCCGATAATATCCTCGCCGTCAATGTGGATAGCCGCAACCGCAAATGGTTTGGCGCCTGGGATGTGAGCGCCGATCAAAGTCCCAGCACCTGGAGCAACGGCCTCACCATCTGGGATGAAGAAGAGGACAGCTGGGCCCATATGAGTATCTCCGGAAAACGTTTTTGGAACGCAGAAACCGGCAGCTGGGGCGACTTTGTGCCCGGCCTGCCCAGATTGATGGGTGCAGTCATCCCCTATATCGGCATGGATTTGTATGGAAACATCTTTGTAGCCGGTTCGGGAAGCGGTTTCACCATCCTCGATCCCAACGACCAGCATATCGAAAACCTGATTGTCTCACCTCTCAACAGACAGTGGGTCAACTATATGTACCACAGCGGCCGCCAATACTTCTTTGGCTCACGCAACGACCGCGGTTTAGCCATCTGGAACCAAGATTCCATCCCGCGCACCGGAGATGACGCGCACTGGGTCATTCCCCCCTTCGCCGAACTCACCAACCGCGCCGGCGAAATCCATGGTGTGGTGACCGTTGAAAGCCCTTATGAAGGCTTGCAACACTGGATTGCCGCCAGCTCCGGACTCTTTATGTGGGATGAGGTCAATTGGTATCAATATGATACCGCCATCAAGCGCTATCGCTACAACACCCTCACCGGTGAGTGGGACCGCAATCTGCTCTATTATGTGGATGAAGAGAGGCTTTTTGGCGCCGAGCGCACCGTGCCCACCTGCATCTTCAAAGACCCCTTCGAGCGCATCTGGATCGGCACTCTGGAAAACGGCTTCAGCATGTATGATCCCGTCAAGGAACGCTTTACAAACTACACACCGGCAAATTCACCCCTGCTCTCGGCCCATATCACCGCTCTGGGCTATGAACCCACCCAGGGATTGCTCCTCATCGGCACTCCCGATGGACTGAACACTTTTGAAATAGGCAAAACCATCAAAACCCCAAGCGAGCTCACCACCCTCAAGGCCTACCCCAATCCCTTCTATCCCGGTCAGGGCAACACCGTGCAAATCATCAACGAACCTTCAGGTGAGATGCCCGTGGGAACCAGAGGCTGCAGGATTTACGACAGCTCCGGCTCGTTGGTGGCCAAGCTCAAGGAAAACAGCTTCTTCCGCTTTGAATGGGATGGCAAAAACAGGGCCGGAAACTACTGCGCTTCCGGTGTCTATTTCTTTGTGATTGCTACAGAGGATAAGGAAGTGGGCCGCGGCAAGATCATGCTAATCCGCAAGGATTGAGGTTACTTCCGCCGCGCCATCACCAGATACCACGCCACGATCGCCAAAGCCGAAATAAACATCAGGACGCTGAACAGTATCTTCCTCGATGAGAAGGAAAAGCCTATCGCAATCAGGCCAAAGAGCAGCGTCACAAAATAGACGATCAGGGCCACAGCCTTCTGTGAGAACCCCAGCTTCAGCATCAGGTGGTGGATGTGGCTTTTGTCCGGTTTGAAGATATTTCCGCCGTTGATGCGCCTGAAGATCGCCAATCCCACATCCAAAATGGGAACGGCCATCACCGTGAGCGGGATCATCAACGTGATGGAGGTGATGCCTTTAAATTGTTGGTTGCCGGTAGTGCTGATGGCAGCGATGATAAAGCCTATATAGAGCGAGCCCGTATCGCCCAGAAAGATCTTGGCGGGATGGAAGTTGTAGCGGAGGAAAGCCAGCGTGCCCGCTAACAGCATGGATGCCAGCAGGATAACCTGCATATTTTCGTGTCTGATTCCCACCACAAGCAGCACTGCGCTCACGATGGCCGCAATCCCCGTTGCCAAGCCATCCAGGCCGTCTATGAGATTGATGGCGTTCATCATCATCAGATACCACAGAATGGTCAGCGGCAGGGAAAACCCCGCCAGCACAAAGTCATCTCCGAAGATATTGGTGAGATAGTTTACCCTGAAGCCTATCAAATACATCACCAAGGCTATGCCTATCTGGGCGAGAGTCTTGAACCAGGCGTTGCACTCATAGCGATCATCGATCAAACCCACGCTCAAGACCAGTATCCCCACCCCGCAGAGCTGCAACAGCATGATGCCTTCCGGCTCCGAGATGTATATCACCCCCAAAACTGCCTGGATTATAGACATGGGCAGGGCGAAGGAGAGCCCGCCCGCCAGCGGTGTTTCCTTGGTGTGAATGTGGCGCTCACCCGGCTTGGCAACCAGTTGATGCTTGTTTGACCACTTGATATTCCACGGGACCAGGAGGTGGGTGAGCACGTGCGTCAAAACCGCTGCGATCAATACTGTTACATAGTTCATGCCGGCTTCCTATGCGTTCTCAAAGCTGCCCTCATCCAAAAGCTTTCCCATTTCCCTGGCCTTCTCTGTCTATCCTCATCACCACCACATCGCCGGCTTTTACGTCTCCAAAAGAGATGATATTGTCTTTGGCCGTCGCTTTTTCATATTTCAGCTCAGGCTGGTTTCCATCCAATATCTCTTTGATCCTCACGTCTCCAATCAGCTGCAAGGTAAAGCTTTCCATGTCATCAGCAAAGCTCACGCTCACTTCATATAGAGATTCATCCACCGTCACAGCTGCCCGTTTTTGCCACCACTCCGCGATCTTTCCCGGGCTGGTGATCCAGGTATCGGCGGTCCCAATCATCTCCAGGATATAGGGATACAGCTTTTCCATGTAGCTGATGTCTGTCCAGGCAGCCACGCTCATGTCTATGCCCATCACGCTTCCGGATTTGATGCATTGCTGGAATATCTTTTTCACCATGCGCTTGGCGTCGTCCAGAGGCAGTTCTTTGTGGTAGTTCACCATCAGATAGCGGTCTCTCAACACTATCGGGATTTCCCAAAAACCGCTCTGCGCCTTGGCTACCCAGGGCATCCACGGCAGGCCAAATCCATATTTGAAGCCTGGCGTTTCATCCGGCGCATGGCTCTGTCCGTAGGCGGGCGAGAGCTTGGAATGCAGCTCCAAAATCTTGGCGTTGGTCTTGTATCGCAGTTGCCTTATGCCGATATTCGTCTTGTGCAGCAGGTGTATCAACACTTGTTTGCGGCTCAGGAAGTCATCGCGATTCAGCTTGTCCGCAGTGGCCAAGAGCCCTATCTCACACTTTTCCTTGTCCAGGTTTTGGATTTCCTCCAGCAGGTCTGCATCATCCAGGCTGTAGTCTATATCCTCACACGCTTCCGAGGCAAAAAACCAGCTGCTTTTCACCTTGGCTTCACGCTCTAAGCTGCGGTACTCCTTAAAGTTCCAATACAGCTCGTAGTTGGTGAAGAGATATTTGAGCTTGCCCTTCATCTCATGCCAGAGGCGGCCCCACCTGAAGGTGAAGAAAAGTGCCACGTCATCGGCAATCCCGAGCAGCAGCGAAGAGAGGCTCCATTTTTGCAGGGTGTCCACGCTGTGAGTGAGGCATACCGCCGCCTTTTCGCCCTTGGGCCATTTCAGCTTCTTGCTGGTGTAAGTGCCTGAAGAACGGACATATTCCACGATCATGGAGTCCAAAAGCCAGAGCAGGTTGTCCACCGCCGGACTTTCCATATTGTCACGGAAGACGCTTTGGCTGTCCGCCAGCACGTAGTTTTCGTTACCTGCGCTGTTGAGGGCTTCTTCTCGCATGGCCAATCTGAAGAAGATGTTTGCTACCAGGTCAAAGGTGATTCTGCCTGCTTTCAGGCCGTCCTCGGTGTAGTTTACCGCCGGATAATCAAAGCTGCGGGCGCTGATCACCAAGGTGGGGGAGAGCAGATTCACCTTGCGCAGGTTGCTCTTCAATTTCGCCGCTGTGTAGGCAGTTTCGTCAAATAGATCCGGCTCGCTTTGAATGAAAATGGTGATGTATTTGCGCGCAATCGCCTGCAGCTCCTCGCTTGTGGGCTCGGTGTATCCATACATGATCAATACGTCATTTTCGCTCACCTGCTCCAGCCTCTCCACAAAGAGATAATTGTATCCCAATGCCGAGAGAGCATACTCAAACGCATAGCGAATCTGACTTTGAAAGCGCTGTAATTTGTAGTCTATATATATGGATATCATTGTGTTCTCCATCACCAATTCAATTTAAACCTTGATTTTATATATGAGGGGATTGTCAAGTGTTTTTGTCACGGGGAGCGTGGATTCTTGTTTTTCACAGATGTTGATCATGTATGGTCGCTTGCCACAGCGACCTGTACGGCGGTTGCCACACCGCCGTCAAGGTAGCCGGAGCTTGCCACAGCGCCGCAGCAGGCGCAGCTTGATGTTGAGTCTCTAATGTTGGTGTAAATTCCAACTTGTTATTGATACGGTTCTCTGAGGACATTTTAAAATTCCTCGTTATTCACTTCTATGTTCGGTCGACTGACTGTCGCCATTATCTTAACACTGGTGATATTCGTCAAGAGTTTTCTCATTTCTGGCTACCTGCTACCTTGGGATTGAGCTCTGCGGAGGTGGCATAGCCGACGGAGCAGAGCTCAATCCCGTCGGATTTTACAGCCAATGTCATTGGGCTTTTCTGGTTTTCTCTAATTGCCTCCATGGGTGATACAATATACCTTTTGCCGCTTATCCAGTCTTCTGATTGATCCTGCAGAATCGCACCGAACATCCTCGCACAGCTATTCTCGTCAGGGAATATCCTGACGCATCTTTCCCGGCGTCTCAGCTCTCTATTCACTCGTTCAATTGGGTTCGTGCTCTTGATTTTACTCCAATGCGATGGAGGGAAATTAAGATAAGCTGTTATCTCGTGGTAAGTGCTATCGAGCCTGCCTAATAGCTTGTCTTTGTTCCTGGCTTCGGCTGCCTTGATGAGCTCGCTCCAAGCTGCCGCAAAAGATTCCCTTGTACTGGACTTAACCAAATCTTTTATACGCGGCAACAGCCACTGTAGATCAGACTTAGACACCTTGCTCATCGCGTTGCGCATCCAATGGACAATACAACGCTGTCTGAGTTGACCGGGGAAACATTCCTCTATCGCCTTTATCAATCCATCATGCTCGTCACTGATCCAGAGCTCCGATCTCTCAAGACCACGTGCTTTTAAGCTCTGAAAGAAGTCCTTCCAATTGTGATAACTCTCACGGTTACCAAGATGAAAACCCAGCACATCACGATAACCATCTTCGCTTACACCAATTGCCACTAAAACAGCAGTAGAACGAACAGCATCATCTATCCTGATCTTGGTATAGATCGCGTCAACCCAAATATAGGCATAACAGCTATCTAACTGCCTGTTCCGCCACTTCTCTATCTCATCATCAATCTTGGCGGCACAACGGCTTACCAAGCTGCGATCTATATTGCCAAGCCCTAAATCCTCAAACACTTGGCTCATCTTGCGAGTAGGCACACCAGCATAATAGGCTTCGCAGATAATGCTGATCAAGGCCTTGTCTACGCGTGAATACCGCTCTAATATCGAGGGATAGAAACTGCCACGCCGAAGCTTGGGGACACTAACGTTGATCGCCCCTAATGCGGTTTTAAGAGGCTTCTTGCGCCTGCGATAGCCGTTGCGGCTGTTAGTCCGCTCATCTGATCGCTCATAACGATCGGCGCCCAATCTGTAACTTAATTCCGCTTCAATAAGTTCACGGATGCCGAATGCAAGCACCTGCGCAAAATCGTTCGGCATAATTTCACTAAAGTACTTGACTAAATCTGCCACTTCAGTTTTCTTTGTCCTTGGTTGAGTCATTTGATTCTCCTTTAATGATTCGTTTTGGTGAGAACCATAAAATAAAAAGTGGGAATCGGCTCAACCTTTTTGTTCAAAACGGTTACCTATTTTACACCAACCTTTGAGACACTACCCAGCTTGATGTTTAAACCCGTGAAACCGCTATCTACTCAGCTGTTGCGAGTATCTGAAACCTGCGCCTCCAAAAAACCGAACTTCAACCCCCGGAAATTCCCCGGTTTATCCCCCTCGAAAAAGTGCTCATTTTGGGGCTTAATTTATTTGCCCAAAACAGATGCTTGCGAAACATTTGACTTTTCACCGGGCTTGCCCTCCCTGCGGAACTCCCTAGCCCTCACTTGCGTAACTCTTGGGTTTTCTTTGGGTTACTTGTGGATCCCACAGGAGACCCATAGGAGCCCCTAAGGGAGGCCGCATGAAATCGACGTTTTACAAGGCGGATTTGTTTTCGCAAAACCAGCTCCCAAGTTAAATATTTCAGAAAGCCCGCCCGTTTCAAGTGCCGGGGATTAAAAACGAACTCCTACTAAAATAGTAGGTGATCTGTGACTATCTTTTAGCCATTGTTATAATCCACTTTTTAGCCGCTATTGTTCTCTGGCCAGAGCGTGGTTTCCAGGTTACATTCTGCTAAGCCGCCAGCTTGCTGTCTCGCCCGTGGTCTCGCTTGTCCAAAGTCTTGGCCTCGCTTCCTGAAGCCCACGCAGCCGCTCTCCCTCCCTCCCTCCCTCCCTCTCTCGCTCTCTCCCTCTCCGACAGGTTCGTGTAATTTCTATAGCTACCAATGGCCTCGATCCATTCCGCAGAGCTCTTCCGTCCCTGCAACGGCAGCCCATTGTAAACCCATAATTATATCATTCGTGTAATTCGTGTAATTCGTGGAAAAACAAAGAACTCCAAAACAGTGCGTATCATAAAGTGTAACAGAGGTATAGCATACAATGACCTCCCCTTAATCCCCTCATCCATTCGTGTTCATTCGTGTGCATTCGTGGAAAAGTAAAAAATATCCGTGTAAATCCGTGTTCATCCGTGGGAAAGAAAAATCATTCGTGTAATTTCTAAAGCTACCAATGGCCTCGATCCATCCCGCAGAGCTCTTCCGTCTCTGCAATGACAGCCCATTGTAAACTCCCATATTATATCATTCGTGTAATTCGTGTAATTCGTGGAAAAAGAAAGTGCCACAAAGAGGTGCGTATGATAAAGTGTAAGAGGCACATAGCATACAATGACCTCCCCTTAATCCCCTCATCCATTCGTGTTCATTCGTGTACATTAGTGGAAAAGAAAAAAGAACATCCGTGGTTTCCAAATGCCATCTCGCCTCAGGCAAGTAAAACAAGCAACTTTTACTTGACAATAACACCCTCTTCACAATTCTTGCTTACACTATGGAAAACGTTAATTTGAGATTATATACATATGACAAGCTCTTGCTTTACATCGGAAGCAAAATGGCCATGACGCAAGACTAATAGCCCGTTTCTGAGCGTAATTCAGCTTAGGGATGGGCCTTTTTTAGTTCCCCTTTCAGAGCAAGACGTGCAATATAGCAGCTCATTTTAATGTTCAGTGTAGAGTATGTTTTTAGTCGTAGTCCCCAAGCGACGGGGCGAAGCTGTATCTACGAGTAGAACTGTCAGCGCTGCCATTTATGCAGGCTTTGGGGATAATATAAAAAATAACGATAGGTTTACACAACTTATCTAACATAGTGATAACGAGTGCTGGGGTTTGGTATGATTTCTAACCTCAGTGCTCCTCATCCAGAACAATCTATGGAGATTACATGAATATCAGGAAAGAAAAACCAATGCCAGAGAGTAGGTGCACCCTGCGGCTTATCATAGCCTTGGGCTTGATCTCGCTTTCTCTGCTGTCGTTTGGCTGCAAGTCGTTAACCAAGCCAAGAGTCGGCAGTATTAGGGGCAAGGTGGTGCTTGAAAATGATAGCGGTGACCCTGCCTTTGATAATGCAGACCTGTCCGGGATAAAAGTCACTCTGTACAAACCTGTTGCACTTGACAGCACCATAGTTAGGATTCGAAGCATTTATCCAGTCTTGGGAACTGATATGCATCAATCTATGGTATTTGATCCTCGTAAAGAATCGCCTGTTAAGTCTACCACTACAAATGCAGAGGGTAGATACGAATTCAAAGATGTTTCTGCGGGGCAATACCATTTGGTTTTTGAGAAAGATGGATGGGGGCCAGTTGTGGAACATCATGTTGCCACAGGTAAATCCATTGATCAAGATGGAGAGGGTGGATTTGGGTCCAAAGAGCTGGTGACCACCACCATGTATCCAATAGTTCACATTCCTGCCACCGTAACTGACGAATTTACCTTTAAAAACAGACACACATATATGGTCGGCGCCAATGCAAGCTTTCTGGCTCCTGTTCACTTTGAGGGGCACAGTAGGGTTCGTCTTGCTCCAAATGTTGGCATCAGCTTCTTTAATGATATTATCTATGACGATGCAAGTAACCATTATGTGACCTTCACCTCGTTAGATCATGGTCCAGATGATGATTTGCCTCCTCTTTGGGGTGCCGTGAGGTCTTACAAGGACAATCAAATAGTGAAGAACTGGAGCGTTGAACATTCTTCAGGTGGCATTATTATGAACGGCAACCACGCTGTTGTCACATCTTGTGTTATAAGGGATTCAGATACCGGTATCAATATCCAAGCAGAGTGTTCGAAGATTGAAAATATCATCTTTGACGGAATAATATCCAGAGCTGTATTCTATGACCAAGTGCAAGGTTCCGATATTATAAAACAACAGGTTACCAACTGCATATTCAAATCCTGCCGGGAAGGGCTGCGCACGCGAGGTCAAGCTGTCAGGATCTCTAATAACTACTTTATAGACTGCGATAATGGTCTTTTTTCCTATGATGGCTATCACATCATCAGAAACAATACCTTTGATAGAAATGTATATGCGATATGTATTACCAGTTCCACAATCTGTATAGAGTATAACGATTTCTATGATAATCGATACAGTGTACGTTTTGTCCATGAATACCATGAGTATCTTTCTAACCCCCGGTTTGCCAACAACAATTTCTATCAAACCACAAGCTATGCTTTCTGGATTAGAGCTGATAACCCGCAAGGGGATATTGATGCAAAAAATAACTATTGGGCATCTTCTGACATAAATACAATAATCCATGATGCAAATGACGATCCCGAGTTGGATTGTGAGATTATCTACCTCCCCAAAAAATCGCAACCAATAGCAGGTGCGGGGGTTGTAGCTAATCCATAACCTTACCTTTCCCAATATGGTAGGCAAAAGTGCCCAATTTGCCCTGTTGAAATATGCAGTCAAATACTGGATATGTGCAGGGAAGGCGGTATTGGAAATTCAGATTCGACTTCTCAAAGTAGTGTTTCAACCATATCTTTTTATCTGCTAAATATAAGTCTGCCTGCGTTGAAAGCTTTTTGCGGTAATCTCGAATATGGTGTTAAGGTTATCGATGGAGCGCAATTGAGTTTTGTAGGATGAACTACTTCTTGGGCGCATGGGTATGTCAGGCTACAATCTTTGTCGCTCATGTCAGTAGATGGTGGATTGCTTCCACGATAAACACATTAAACTTGTCATAGGACGTTAGAAATAAGTATGAAAGAAACCAAAAAAGTTAATGAAAGTATGGCGGAGCAGAGATATTGGAGAAAGATATACCGGCTTCTGAATAGAAAAGAGCGGGTTCAGTTTTTAGGGATACTGTTCCTTCAAATATTAGCATCAATTTCTGAAGTGATCGGTCTTGGGGCAATTCCTGCATTTATACTTGCATTGTCCAATCCTGCCAAGATATTGGAGCACAAAACTGCTGGCCCCATCCTGAGTCAATTGGGTGTCACTGATTCTAAGAATTTGTTGATTTGGGGCGGACTTGCCATGATCATCGTGTTTGTTCTCAAAAACATCTTCTTCATTATCGTTGAATATATAAAGGTGAACTATCTGCGCAATCTCCAGATTCGTATTAGCAGAGAGCTATTTTATAGGTATATGTATGCAGAGTACACCTATCTTCTAAGCCACAACACCGCAGAGCTGCTGCGAAGTTGCATGAGTGATGTATCAAGGGTTGTTTTGAATGTTGTTCAAAGTTTTCTCACCCTGTTTATGAACATTGTTTTAGCTATTAATCTTATAGTGGTTCTTTTTGTGATGGAGCCCATATCATCCCTATTAACTGTTGTCGTTATCGGTTCCGTATCTTTCATCTTTTTAAGGGTTACTCGCAACAAACTTGTCAGCTTGGGCCAAAGAGCCCAGGAAGCTTTCTTAGACATTATACAGGCAGTTGAAGATGGTTTGAGTGGAATTAAAGAAACAAGGGTGATGCAAGCAGAGAGTATGTTTATTAATGCATACAATCGTGCCTTCAGGGTTTTTTCAAGATCGGAAAAAATCAGGGGTCTTATCTCAAGTGCCATCCGTCCTATCTTTGAGATTCTATTGGTTGCGGCACTGCTGTCAATTACAGCGGTTATGTTCATGCAAAATAAGCCAATTGGGTCAATAATCCCGATGTTGGCTACCTTTAGTGTGGCAATGGTGCGTCTGATGCCGTCCATAAGGGAAATAACCAGCGTCCTTTCCACTATGAGGTATGCCTTGGTGTCAATAGACCCTATCTTAAGCAGCATGGATATACCTCTTGTTTCTGATCCTACGGCTCAAGAAGCAGAAGACGATGATGGTGACAATGCTCTTAAGTTTAATCAAACAATATCAGTGGAAAACCTAACCTACTTCTATCCAAATACCGATAGGCCAGCCGTTGACAATGTTAGCTTCGAAATCAAAAAAGGGGAAACGGTAGCCTTTGTCGGAGGATCCGGAGCGGGCAAAACCACTCTGTTAGATTTGATTACCGGTCTTTTGACCCCCACCTCCGGGAGGATATTGGCAGATGGCAACGATATAACAAGCAGGATGAGGCTGTGGCAAAAGAATCTAGGCTATATACCTCAATTCATTTTTTTGGCTGATATTTCCATCAAAGAAAACATTTTATGGGGTAGAAAGGAAACAGCAGAGAATATGGAAAACTACAAGGAAGCAATAGTAAGTTCCCAATTAGAAGAACTTGTTAACCAGCTTCAACAAGGGGATGATACCATAATTGGCGAGCGAGGGACGAGGCTTAGTGGTGGACAAAGGCAGAGAATTGGAATTGCGAGAGCTATATTCCGCGATCCTGAAGTTTTGATTATGGATGAAGCGACTGCTTCCTTGGATAGTATTACGGAAAAAGAAATTGCAGATGCCTTGGTTAGAATGAAGGGGCAAAGAACTATTTTGATTGTTGCTCACCGTCTAAGCACAGTGCGTAATAGTGATCGGATATACCTGATGGACTCCGGCAGAATAATTGATTCTGGCAGCTATGATGAACTGTATGAAAGAAATGAAATTTTCCGAAAGCTACACGGCACCTTTGTAAATTCTGAAGAAAGTAAAGAAGAGACAATATGAAAGCATTAGTTACCGGCGCCGACGGTTTTATCGGCTCTCATCTAACAGAACACCTGCTGCAAGCAGGCTACCATGTAAGAGCATTAGCTCAGTACAATAGTTTCAATAACTGGGGTTGGTTGGAAGACGTAGAACCGCGACCCGAACTGGAGATTGTCACAGGCGACGTCCGGGATCCCAATTACTGTCGTGTGATTTGTGAAGATGTAGATGTAGTCTTCCATCTGGCTGCCCTGATCGCTATTCCTTACTCCTATATTGCTCCTGATAGCTACATCGATACCAACGTAAAGGGAACGTTGAATATCTGCCAGGCGGCCAGGGATGCAAAAGTGCAAAGGATTTTGGTTACCTCCACCAGTGAGGTATATGGCACGGCGCAATATGTTCCCATCGATGAAAAGCATCCTATGCAACCGCAGTCTCCCTACAGTGCCAGCAAGATTGGGGCCGATGTCATCGCCATGAGTTTCTACAATGCGCTGAAACTCCCGCTCACCATAGTGCGTCCTTTCAATACTTACGGTCCACGTCAGTCAGCGCGGGCTGTGATTCCCACCATCATCACCCAGATCGCCGCCGGGATGAAGCAGATTAAGCTGGGTGACACCACGCCTACCCGTGATTTTAACTACGTAGAGGATACCTGCAGAGGATTTCTTGAGCTGGCCAAGTGTGACCAAGCCATTGGTGAAACGGTAAACGTTGGCTCCAACTATGAGACATCTGTTCAAGATACTTTGGAATTGATCAAAGACATCATGCAAAGCGATGTGGAGTTTATCAGAGACGAGCAGAGGATCCGTCCTGAAAAGTCAGAGGTGTTCAGGCTTTGGTGCGATAACAGCAAGATACGTGCTTTGACAGGCTTCGAGCCGCGCTACAGCATCCGAGAGGGTCTGGAAAAGACAGTGGAGTGGTTTACCCAGCCGGAGAACTTGAGGAAATACAAAGCTGGCATTTATAATGTTTGATTCTTCCACGAATGCTCAAAAGCCCACGAATTACACGAATTATTGGTAAGATGTGTAGACTTGGCGGAAGTGGGTATTAAGAGATTTTAGCGTGCAGATGATAACTACAAATGAGAATTAACAAGAGTGATACATACTGTCATCTTACATACCCTACAATTGTTGTAATTCGTGTAATATCTATGGCTACCAATGGCCTTGATCCATCCCGCAGAGCTCTTCCGTCTCTGCAGCGACAGCCCGTTGTCCCCCCCCCTATTATATCGTTCGTGTAATTCGTGTAATTCGTGGGAAGAACATAAACCCCGGAGTTGTGCGGATTGTGAAGTGTAACAGATGCATAGCTTACAACGATCTCCCCATGATACCCTTATCCGTGTCCATCCGTGTTCATCCGTGGAAAAAGGAAAAAAGAACATCCGTGTTATTTCGTGGGAAAAACAAAATATGAACCTTACCTATGACAAACTGCAAGACTTGGAGCGCAGATTAGGCGATTCTTGGTATATTCTGGACCTTGACCGGTTTGTGGCTAATTACAACGATTTCTTGGCGGCGTTTCGCAAGTATTACCCAAATACCCAAATAGCATATTCCTACAAAACAAATTATACTCCTTTACTGGGGAAGACTGTGAATGAGCTGGGCGGATATGCCGAAGTCGTTTCAGAGATGGAATACCTTCTGGCAATCGATATAGGTGTTCAGCCGGAAAACATTATTGTAAATGGTCCCTATAAACCTTATCGTGCCTTAGAGTTGTATCTTGAGAGCGGGAGCGTCGTTGTCTTGGATTCTTACCAAGAGTACAAAGATACAATTCAGATCGCGAAGTCAAATCATGGTAAACCTCTGAGAGTCGGCTTAAGATGCAATTTCCCCTTATCCGGCTATCCAAATTCCAGGTTTGGCTTTGATATCAATAATCCCAAGTTTTACGATATTGCCAGAGAGCTTAGTTTAAATAACAATATCGTGCTGGAGGGAATTCATTCGCATTTTCCCTATCGGGACGTGAACACCTTTTATGAAAGAGTTGAGCGGATGTTTGAAGTATACGACAATGTGTCAGAATTCTGTGATTTGAAGTTTATTGATATGGGCAGTGGCCTGGGTGGCAGGACGAGCGATGAGTTGGTCAAGCTATTGGGCATCAAAAAGGTGGATTATCAAGACTATGCTGATGTGGTGGCTCATCAGTTTCAAAAGAGATTTGGGGCTGGTGAACAGGCTCCACAATTGATAATGGAGCCTGGCACTGCACTCGTCGCAGACACCATGTCATATATATGCAAGGTGATTGAGATCAAGAAGGTCGGGGATAGCAATATTGCCATCACATCTGGGTCCAAAGTTAACTACCATTCGCGCACTTCAAAGCTCAATATGCCAATACAGGTCTATTCCGATGGCCATCAAGCTTCGGATCACCTTGATTCCGCGGATATTTCCGGTTATACCTGCATGGAAGAGGATTATATCTATCGGGCATATCAGGGCAATTTGAAAATCGGTGACTATATCCGAGTCGACAATGTTGGCTCATATTCAATCGTATTCAAGCCTCCTTTTATCAATCCCAATGTTCCCATCATCGCGTATAGTAAAGGTAGTTATGATGTGATAAAAGAGGCTGAGGATTTTGAGTATGTTTTTCAACTGTACAAGAGGAAAACTAAATGAAAGGCAAGAATAAAGACATGGTGTTTTTCAGAGGCGACTTCGTTCCCTCTGCTGAGGCTAACATCAGCATCCTGTCTGCCGTGGCTCAATACGGGATGAACGTATTTGAAGGTCTCAGGGGTTATTACAACCATGATTCTCTCACCATGAACGTGTTTCAACTGCCTGAGCACATCTCGAGGTTGCTGTGTTCTGCCAGGATGCTCAAGTTCAAGTTAGACCCAGCTCACACTCAAGCTTATATAGAACAAAAAGTGAAAGAGCTCATCAAACTGAATGCCCATACCGAAGATATTTACATCAGGGTCTGCCTGTTCTTGGATAACTTTTGGGGCTGGAGTTCTCAAGATCCTGTGGGGCTGATTATCAATACTTTTCCCAAAGATAGAGCTTTTACCGATTTGAAGGGGCTCAAGTGTTGCGTTTCATCCTGGCGGCGCATCAACGATTCCTCTTTCCCGCCTCGAATCAAAGCTGGGCCCAATTATCTGAACAGCAGATTATCTCTGTTGGAGGCTAAGCAAAACGGATATGATTATCCCATTTTGCTCAATGACAGGTCTACTGTAGCCGAGGGCCCGGGAGCTTGTCTCTTTATCGTAAGAAACGGCTCTTTAATAACGCCACCCGTTTACGCTTCTGTGCTTGAGAGCATTACCAGAAATGCGGTAATTGATGTGGCGCGCAGTATCCTCAAGGTACCCGTGATGGAAAGAGAGATTGACAGGACTGAGCTATATTTGGCGGATGAGATATTCTTTGTAGGTACTGCTATAGAGATAATGCCTGTAGAGAGCGTGGATGGAATACAGGTTAAAGATTTTAGGCCGAGGCCAATAACCAGAGAGATTCTGAAGCACTACTTCAAGATAGTGAGAAGTGAGAGCGAACACTTTGCCAGGTGGAATACACCCATAAAAATGACACAGGAGGCTTAAATGGAGTATATCTCGATAACTAATGACCCAATGGTTGCCCGGCTCTTCGAATCTGCCGGTATCCATGATGTGATGGTTGATCTTGAGATAATAGGGAAACAGGAAAGGCAAAAGGGGTTGAATACGGTCATATCTTGTCACTCAATGGATGATATCAGCACCATCAGAAATGTCTTAACACAATCCAATTTGCTGGTGAGAGTCAATCCTATTCACGCCGGATCCAAGGATGAAATAGAGGAAGTGATTGCGAGGAAGGCAGATATCATTATGCTGCCAATGTTTACCACGGCAGAGGAAGTGGCGCAATTTGTAGAAATCGTTGATGGGCGTGCAAAGGTGTATCTCTTGCTTGAAACTGCCCAGGCAATGGTGAGAATAGACGACATATTGTCAGTCAAAGGAATTGATGCTATTCACATAGGGTTAAATGATCTGTCCATCAGTATGGGGCTTGATTTTTTGTATGAGCCTCTTATTGGCGGGATTGTGGAATATATCTGTTCCAAGATTGGGGCTCACAAGATAAAATATGGCTTTGGAGGCGTATCCAGACTGAGCAGAGGAAAGCTTATCTTGTCAGAGCATTTCAGGTTAGGGTCTCAGATGGTTATCATCAATAGGGATTTTAGATATTACAAGGAAAGCTATGAGGAGATAATCCAAGCAGTGGACATGAAGCATGAGATAGATCTGATCAATGAATATCTGGAATCCCTGGTTACAAAAGATGCTGAATATCTTGAATCTAACAGTATAAAATTGGTGGCTGAGATTAAGAGCCAGATAAGGTCTTGAGTATGGACACTCTAAGTATGTCTGTAAAACATTCAATGAGGATCAGTTAATAATAATATGGGGAGACAATGTAGATGGACTGTTGTTGCTCATATCCGTACCCAAGCTTTGGGTGTGGAGCTTCCCATATGCTTTGATTGCTCCAAATTAATTGTAGGGATACATAGGAGATAGGATTAACGATGAGATTGGTGATGTTATGCCACTTTTCAAACCCGAAAGTGAGAAGTCGCCTAAATCTATTGTCAAGAAACAGGCTGACGGCAAGAAACTTCTTTAAAAAACGCTCCCAAGCTGTTTATTCTGATTTTGCACCCTGGGTTTCAAGTTTAATCCTTGAGCTTGAGCATTTTAAAGAGCATGAGTTCCACATTGTATCTCCCCATAGAGGTATGGCGAGGATGTGTCAGGAGTTTAATCTTGATGGCATTCACTATCATTTTTACAATCCGGATCATCTAAAAAATTATGATTCATTTATGACAAAAACGTTCCCCAACTCAATGAACCATTATCTGCTCAATAGATATCTCGTTAAGCGCATCATCAGGAAGATAAAACCTGACATCGTAAACCTTATTGGAGCTGAGAATCCCTACTACTCCAGTGCAGCTCTCGATATTAAGGGAATTCCTATTTATCTCACCGTGCAAACCGTTTATTCAAACGATAATGCAAAACAGTTGTCGGGTTCCCTTGATCCCTATAGAGCGGCATTGGAAAAGGAGCTGTACCGTAGAGTGTACTACGTTGGCTGTGAAGGTAAAATGCACTATGATTTGATCCGGAAAATGAATCCTGAAATTACAATCTTTAAGATGCTTTTTCCCTACAAAAAGCCGGCCTTAGTGGAAGCAGTCGAACCGGAGTTTGACTTTGTAAATTTTGCGGGCAGGATGGGGGAATCAAAGGGCGGTCTCGACGCATTAGAGGCTCTCGCGCATCTGAAAAGGCAGGGAATAACAGCTTCACTAAATCTGGTGGGAAGAGCTGCTCCTGAGTATCAGAGAAAAATGGAAACGTTTGTCAAAGATAACGGCCTATCCGATCAGGTAACCTTTTCGGGGTACTTTAAAGAGCATATTGATATGTTCAGGCAGGTCAAGAAGTCACGCTTTGCTTTGCTGCCAATAAAGCTGGATGTGATATCAAGCACGATCATTGAGGCAGCTCACCTTGGTTTGCCCATCGTTACCTATATCACCAGCGGAACCCCCTATCTCAATAGGGACGGCGAGGCTGTGTTGCTATCAAACATTGGAGATATTAAGGGGTTGGCCAACAATATGAAGAGGTTGCTTGAGAATCCTGAACTTGGGGAAACGCTAAGTAATGCTGCCACTCGCTTGGTCGATAAGGATTTTGATAATAGAAAATCAACCAAGAGTTTGCTGGACAACTTTGCAGCAATCCTTGAATATGAGCGAAATGGAACACCTATACCAGAGGAGATGCTCTTTAACCCGGATGATTATCCAGACTACAAAGGAGTGTATGGCGGCTAAAACAAGCCCAGGTTCTTGCCCAAAATTATTTTAGATACCAGATGCGCAATGTCCAACATATACTACCCGTTAGCCTTGCAATCGTCAATAAACGGTATAAATGCAACTGTCATGGTATGTTATCAGATAAAGATTACTCTTGGAGTGACCGTTGGTATGGACTCAGCGATTACAAAGGGCGCGCCGGTTGCTGGAGTATGGGTGGGTAAAACCGCGAGGAACTGAAATGAAAGACAAAATAAAACAACTTAGCATTGATGCTTCATCTTCCATTAGCTCTGCCCTCCAAAAAATGGATGCCATTGAAAGAAAGCTGCTCATAGTTACCGATAAAGAGCGTTTCTATAGTATTCTCAGTATAGGCGACATACAGCGAGCCATTATCAAGGGTGTTGACCTAAAAAGTCCCATCATCAATATTCTTAGAGACGAGGTCGGAGTAGCGTCTCCCAAGGATGACATGGAAGCTGTGAGACAGACGATGCTCATGGAAAGAAACGAGTATATGCCCATAGTTGATGAATGGGGGAATGTAGAAAAAGTGCTTTTTTGGGAAGATTTGTTTTCTGATCATGCGTCACCGGTCAAAAAGAAGCTGCAGCTTCCTGTTTTGATCATGGCGGGTGGGATTGGTTCCAGGCTCAGGCCTTTAACCAATGTTTTCCCTAAGGCTTTGATTCCCATCGGGGAAAAGTCTATTATTGAACAGATAATTGACTCCTTTATTGAGTATGATTGTAGAGATTACTATGTGTCGGTAAATCATAAGGCAGAGATGATCAAGTTTTATCTCAAGGATGGAGCGGCTAAAGGAATAAGGATAAGCTATTTGGAGGAGGATGATTTTTGGGGTACCGCGGGCAGTATACGCTTGCTTGAGCCCTATGTGGATTCCACTTTTTTTGTGAGCAATTGCGACATCCTGGTGGACCAAGACTATGCCGATATTCTGGAATTTCATAAAGCTAACCGTAATGAAATTACCATCGTGGGAGCCATGATGAGCCAGAAGCTGCCCTATGGTGTTATGCATACGGACAATAATGGGATGCTTATCAGGTTAGAGGAAAAGCCAGAGTTCTTTTACAAGATCAATACCGGGCTTTATATCTTGGAGCCCTCCATCTTTGTTGATATTCCCCAGGGTGAAGTGTGTCAGATCACAGATATCATTCTTAAGCTGATTGGCCAAGAGCGCCGTGTGGGTATCTTTCCCGTGAGTGAAAACAGCTGGACAGATATGGGAAACTGGAATGAGTTTTTAAAACAAACGAAGGTACTGGAGTAATGAAAAGGCTTCAGGCTAAATGGAAAAAATATTGGATAAGGGTTGTAGATTCGGATATGTTTTGTAAGATAACCGAGGGGATGGGAGCTTCCATGAACAACAAGCTATCGATCATAAAACGTGCCTCTTTCCAAGTCAGTTCTTGTGTAAAAAGGCATGGAAGAACAATAGCAGCAGGCCTGTACTATGAAACTGAGTAAATTAATCGACATTTTAGCCATCATGGTGATGGGATTTCTCTTTTCAGGACTGTTTGCTTACTTCTTTACCACAAAATCCTTCTTGGGGTTTAATTTGTTGAGAAGAGATCTGATATTCTTTCTCTTTTACTTGCTCATATTTATCAGGTCTCCCCAAGTCTATTTTAGCGACACAATGAAGCTAATATATCTTTATTACGCTATCTTTTATTTGATGCGCATCAGTGGCCACTATGATATTGATAATCAGTGGTTTATGGCTTATCATTACCCTGTTTTTTCTGCAATTCTGATCCATAATTACTATGTGGATTCAAAAGATTATCATAGCTATGCCAAGGTTGTTCTGGCTGCCCTCATCTTTGTCGGAATTTCTGCAATTTCCAATATCTATACTCTTATTAGATATCCTGATGCCACAAGGATGTTGTCGGGAGAGAGTAGCGTGCTATATACCTATGGTTCATTAATATTTGCGAGTATTGGCAGATATGGGTTTGTTTCCGCTGTTCCCTTTATCATCCCCATGCTTGTTGCTTTCCATAAGAGTAGCGGGAAAACAAGCTTAAGGTTGGTTATCACCGTTTATATTTTGGTCATTCTAATTTCCCTGTTTTTATCATCGCTCACTGCCCCTATTTTGATAGCAGCACTTTGTTTGCTTTTTTCTCTTTCTGGTCAAAGGAGGTTTAAGGCTTCAATACTGGTCTCAACGATATTGCTGGCCATCATTGCTGCTGTTCCTACGCATATAAAAAGTGACTTCTTCTACTCAATCTCTGAAATGGTTACTCAGAAGGACCTTTCCATGAAAATGAGAGATATTGGCTATGTGATAGAAACCGGGATAGACGTATCAAATCCTCTTTCTTCGGTTGAAGAAAGAGCCGTTAGAATACCGGAAAACCTCAAAGCATTTGCCTCAAATCCGCTATTCGGCACAGGCTATGAGGTTAATTCACATATCTTCTGGCTGAATAGGTTGGCGCAGGTGGGGCTCATCGGAACTATCCCGCTCATTCTTATTCTCTTCCGCCATATGAGGCTCTGCCTTAGGCGTTGCGATAGTTACTACCGCTTTTATCTCTTGGTGTCGTTTCTTCTGTTTATGGTGTCCGGTTTTATGAAGAACATCGTTGGTGATATGTTTTATTATCTCCTCTTGCTTGTACCCGGGATGTATTATCTGAGATACCTGAAGAAAAACAGTGTAGTAACTGCCAAAGGCTATAGTAGCCCCGTGGCAGTTAAAGCTATAAGCTTGGGTGGAGAAAACTAAATGATGGCAAATTGCAGATGTAGAGGTCTTTCAATAACTCCTTCTTGGGATAGGGGTTTCTTTATTTATGCAGGTGATAACAAGATTAAGGCTAATCACTCTTAGCAACAGTATGTTTCTGCCTTCTATCAAAAGTGCAGGCAAATTCACCCGACATTATGTCCATTAATAGCGAACAATCGATCAAAGGAATAATCAAATGCCACAACAAAACTGTGCGAAAATCCTAATCGTAGGCAAGAACTTTAATCACCAAACTGGTAGTGGGATAACCTTGTCCAACCTGTTCTCTTCTTATCCAAGAGACAGGATTGCAGTGGTAACGGCATATAGAAACTCAGATCTTGGGTTTTGCAAAAGGGTGTATCGTTTAACTGCAAGGGACACAAAGTATCTGTTGCGTAGTCCCAAGTCGAGGCGGGATTATGAGAGGGTGGTTTCCAAGTATTTACCCAGATCGCATAACAGTGTTTTGTTGGCTTGGAAAGACCGCTTGCTTGGCTTTATTAACTCCTACATTTTGGGCAGTATTTGCAGGATATTTAAGAAAATCTTTCGTATACGTTGCTTTCGTTTCTTTTACATATCAACTGCTTTATCAAGCTGGATAGAATCATTTGACCCTGACCTCATTTATACTCACTTAGGCGAGATATCTCACACTCTCCTTTTTGAACAAATAAGACTTGCTTACAAAAAGCCCTATGCTGTTCATATTATGGACGATTGGTTTCAGTTTCATCCCGAGTGCAAACAGGATGGGCCTATGTATCCGATGGTGTGCAATCAGATTCAGAAAGCTTCCGTCCTTATGGCCATTTGTGATGGTATGGCTACTGAATTCAAAAAGAGGTTTGGCAGGGAATTTCTTGCTTTTCATAACCCTGTGGACGTGGAGAGCCGAAAGCACTTGGTCAAAAGCGATTGGTCAATCAAGAACGAAAGTTTCACTATCCTTTTTGCCGGTAGTTTGAAAAACAAGCTGCAGGACTATGCTGAGGTATGTAAAGCAATTGATGATTTGCGCCGGAAGCGCGACTATCGCATTTCTTTTCATTTATACACGATGGATCATGACTCTACTGAAGCAAGAAGACTCGAGGAGTTCCAGGGAGTCAAGGTTTTTGCTCACATACCAAATGACCAAATTGCAGCAATGTTGGTTGAAGCCGATCTGCTTTTGCTGAATCTTTCACTTGACGAAAATCAGGCTCGAATAGCGATGTTTTCTATGCCGACTAAAACGAGCGAATATATGTATTCGGGCACACCCATCCTTGTTTACGCACACGCTGACAGTGCGCTCACCCTCTATGCGCAGGAATATAACTGGGGCTTTGTGGTTACAGAAAGAGACAGCGAAAAGCTCAAAAAGGCGATTGCCGATTTGTATAAAAATGAAAGCCTAAGACAATCATTGGGGGAAACGTCACACTCCCTGGCTGTGACAAGGCACAACAAGGTTCAGGTTAGCCAGGATTTTTGTGAGCAGCTTAATAGACCTTTCAGAAGGCTGTAACACGAGGATGGGTAATTCAAGGTAAAGACGTATGGCCGTAAAAGTTATGCACATTGTAGCTTCCCTTGGACGTGGCGGTAAAGAGCGTCAGGTGGCCAATATCATCAAGCATAGTCCGCGAGATATTCAGAGTACTGCTATCGCCATTATCCCAAGCACAAAAAGTTATAGCCAGGAATATGGCATAGGCGACAAGGTAAGAATCCTAATTCGCTTGAAACGTGGGAAGAAGATTTTAAGGCCCTTTTTGTTTTTTTATGCATTGTGTAAACTTGTTACCTGTATCAAGAAGGATAAGCCCGATATAGTGTGGGCTTGGGGAGATTATGATGCCCAGCTGTGCATTCTCGCATCATTGTTTACCCGCTTTAAGTTCATCAATGGCTCCATCCGGTACGGGGTAAAGAAGAATTTCAATTACAGGATGTTGCTGTTGAAGCTGTCTAAACGTAGGGTGGCAAATTCCAAAGCAGGCGCTTCGCTTTATGGGCTTGCCACCAGAATCCTGTATAATGGTATCGAATTTCCGGAAAGTATTGTGCATAATACGGATTTCGCACAGCTATCTTTCATATCTGTGGCAAATTTCATGCCCTATAAGGACTATACTCCCATCATGAATGTGTTAGGCAAGCTCAAGGGGCAGGGATATATGTTTTCTTATACTGTGCTGGGAGACGGTCCCATGCGGAAGGTCGTAGAAGAATCCATTGTACAAAATGGTTTGGAGAAAGAGGTGCGTCTCATGGGGAGGGTGCAGAACGTACAGGAAATGCTTGCAAAAGCTGATGTGTTTTTGCATTCAAGCGCAGCAGAGGGCTGCTCAAATGCAATAATTGAGGCTATGGGAGCCGGGCTGCCAATTGTTTCATCCAATGTGGGCGGTGTTTCGGAAACTGTAGCTGAAGAGGGTTCCTTCCTATATAGCTATAAAAACGAGGAGCAACTACTCAGTATTATCATGAGGTTCTTTGAAGACCCGGATATTATCTCCACAATGGGATTGAAATCAAGAGAAATGGCATTGAAGCGTTTTAGTATAGATGCCATGATCCAAGCTTACAGAGAGATCGTACATGATACGCTCGATAACAGATGGGATGAAAAAGCGGAGGTGTATTGATGGATCTTGTTTTTCATCGATCACTAAATGATGAGGTATGGTGACATTATGAAGGTTATTATGTTTCACAGCGTCGGCTGTGATAATACTGCCTGGAAGCGGAGTTTTCTCTCTGTTCCTCTGCAGCAATTTGAAGCATTTTGTCGGTTTATCCACAAAAACATGATTAAGGCTCACTTTCTTGATGAGTGGTATGAGGCTCAAGCATCGGGTAAGAGCCATCTTCAAGGTCTGGTTTTAACCTTTGATGACGGTTATTTGGACAACTGGGTATATCTATTTCCCCTGTTGCAGAAGTATCAGATTAAAGCTACAATCTTTGTTAATCCGGGCTTTGTGGATCCTGTGCCAGAGAAGAGATGTAATTTGACCGATGTGTGGGAAAACAGATGTGAAGAGCACGACCTGCAGGCTTTGGGCTTTCTAAATTGGTCTGAGATTATTGAGATGCAAAAATCAGGTTGGGTGGATATCCAGTCACACTCGATGAGCCACAATTGGCTTTTTTCCTCTGATAAGCTCGTCGACATCTATGCAAGGCAGGAAAAATATGACTGGCTGGCATGGTTGCTTCATCCCGAGCAGAAATATCAGTATATCTCCAATCCTCAGTTTGCCCATAAAACTCCACTTGGGTTTCCTGTTTTTGAAAATGGCAGAGCCTTGGCAGTACGACAATTCATACCCAATACAGATTTTATTGACTATGCCATTTCTCTGTATGCTGAAACCGCCGAGTCTCAGGCGGATACTGGTGCCAAATTTGAGGGTATTGTGGCCAAGTTAACCGATTTTGGAGAGAAAAATGGCTTTGGAGAGTACGAGTCTGAAGAGATGCAAAAACAGAGATATTGGAGCGAGCTCAAGGATTCAAAAGATATTTTGGAACAGAAGCTGAATAAGGAAGTAAGATTTCTATGCTGGCCGGGAGGGGGATACAATGATCTTAGTGTAGCATTATCCTGGGATGCAGGCTACAAGGCTTCCACTATTGCCTCTTGGGACAATCACAGCATTATTGATAACAAAGATGCACGAAAAAGAGTAAAAAGAATTACGCTAAGCCACAGCTTGAAAATAGGAGATAAAGGGCACTATCCCCTGAAAAATCACTTTATGGCTATGTCCTACAGAGCAAAAAGTGGGAGCGCCATTAACAAATGGGCCCTCAGAGCCGTGAAGGCGTTTTATCTTGTTAAAGGAGTTTTGGGTGGGAATTAGAAGCTGTCTATTCCGTATCATACATGATCATATCAAAAAAGATGATCTCTTTGCTAACTATCGAATGTTGTTAGAATCCCAGTATTGGGATGAGGATAAAATGCAAGCGTACCAGTTTGGATTACTCCGCAAGCTGTTAGTGGACGCTTATGATGATACGCTATACTACAAAGAATTATTTGATGGCTTGGGGATTAATCCGCGGGACATAAGAAAAATCGAGGACCTTCGCCAGCTTCCGATTCTCACCAAGAATGACATTACACAAAACCTGGAGAGTATGACCTCACGTAAAAGGAATCCAAAGAATAGCAAAACTAATTCAACCAGTGGCTCAACAGGCGTTGCTTTAAAATTCTACTCACCCACAAACGTAACCATGATGAGAGCTATCATGATGCGCTGTTCACAATGGATGGGTGTCGGGTTGGATGATAGAACGCTGCAAATATGGGGACATGGTTTCGGAGAGAAAGAGGGCTTTGTAAAGCGACTTAAGCTCTTTCTGAATAATAATAAAGTAATTTCGGGATATGATCTGTCGGATGCAGATATGGAAGAGATTATAGAGGTGTTCCGTAAAAGAAAGCCGAAGTTATTCATCACCTATCCCAGTATTTTGGAGCATATTGGCAATTATTGTATTCCCAGAAAGATCGAAATCAGGGTGGATGTGATTCGCATAGGTGGCGAAAAGCTGTATCCCCATCAGAGGGAGTTGGCCATGAAGGTTTTCGGTGCCCCGGTTTTTGACTTTTATGGCAGCCGCGACATCACCTCTATTGCTATGGAGTGTAAGGAGCATCACGGACTTCACATTATGAGTGAAAATGTAATTGTAGAAGTGCAAGACGACAATGGCAATTTTGTTACTGAGGGAGAGGGGGACCTGATTGTTACCCACCTGCACAACTGGGTTACGCCCTTTATCCGCTATCGCATTGGGGATAGGGTGAGAATATCCCAGCGTAAATGTTCTTGTGGAAGGAAACTGCCTTTGATTGAAGAAGTGTTGGGACGCTCTTTTGATATGATTACCTTCCCCAATGGTAATTCTGTAATGGGCACTTTTTGGACCTTTCTTTTTAAGAGCAAACCAGGGATAGATCAGTTTTCGGTTCATTTGGTAGCCAAGGATAGGCTTACTATTAAGTATGTCGCCAGGAACATGCTTTCAGATGCTGCGAAGGAGTACTTTGTATCGGAGATAAAGAAGAAATCCGGCGCAGGGCTCAAGGTCGACTTTGTTCTCGTAGACAGCATACCCGTGACATCTGCCGGAAAGCTAAAGTTTGTGTTTGATGAGACCAGGCAGCCTTGACAGTGCTTGTCTATAATGTGGTATACTTTAGCTATTCTACATCAACCAAGAGCAAATGGGTTTTGATCAACCTCCTTTGCATGGGAAGCAGATGCTCATCCTTTGATAACTTGGGCTTAGGCAAGCTGCGGTTCTTGAACAGATTGTAATTTGATATGAAGAAACCTACCATCCTCCACCTTGTCACCTCTTTAGGCCGAGGGGGTGCAGAACGTCAATTGGCTACCATCGCAAACCATGCAGATGAAACGAACAATATCATCTTTTCTTTCCATGATAGAGCTACAGGCTATTTGGATGATCCGGCCAAGATAAAGGCGTTTAAAAGCAAGGGGCTTATCAGTAGGCTTTTTGAGCTCAGGTCTATTCTGCGCGAGCAAAAGCCGGATCTCATCTATGCTTGGGCACCGCTACCTTATGTTTTGGCATCCCTTGCCGCATTTGGGCGAGGCTCCAAGATAATCAATGGAAGCATCCGCCATGGTATTTTTAAAAGAACGCCTAATGGCTACTTTAGAAAATGGCTTTTGCAGAGCTCCCGCTATGTGGTGGCAAATTCCTATGCGGGCTTACAAGCAAATGGGATCAAGAAGGGTTTTGTGCTCTACAATGGCATTGATCCTAAGTTTGATAAAGCAAATTGGCCAAAAGGGTCTCAAGGAGAATCAGGTAAAGTGCTCAATTTACTATCCATCGCCAATTTGGTGCCGGTTAAGGATTACTTTACTGTGCTGGAGGCTCTTAAAAAGATCAAAGATGATGGCTTTAGCTTTCATTACTGCATTATTGGTGAAGGGCCACTGAGAAGTGAGATAGAAACAAGGATAAGGGAATTGGAGCTGTCTAAAATGGTCCAGCTTCTGGGTCGAGTCAATGACCCTGAGACCCATCTGGCACGGGCAGATATCTTCATCCACTCCTCCAAAGGGGAAGGATGCTCCAATGCTATTTTGGAAGCGATGTATATGGCTCTCCCTGTGATTGCTTCGGATACGGGTGGCACCTCGGAAATCGTGGTCTCAAATGCAATTCTTTTCGAATACAAAAATATCCGGCAGCTTTATGAAGCTATCAAGAAGCTGTTGCAGGATGAGAACCTGAGAAAGGATATGGCTGCTGAATCTTATAGAATTGCCAGCAGCAGGTTCAGTGTGAAAAGTATGCTGGCTAACTATAACTCCATCATAACCGAAATACTAGCAGGTAAATAAGGATGGTTACTATGAAAATCGGTATTATTCGCAACGAGGATCCTGAGTCCGCCAAAGATTGGATTCAGGCTTGCAAGAACAGGAAGCTGGACTACACAGTAATAGACATTAGTGCAGATAACTGGTTAGAACAGGTTCTGAGCAGTCAGGCAGATTTCTTTGTTACCCAGCCCCCTGGGATATATGAACGCTTTAAAACCATGTTTGACGAGCGTATTTACATTATCACTCAAGAGCTGGGCATGAAAGTGTTCCCCAGCTTTACTGAAAGCTTGATCTATGAAAACAAGAAGATGAGCTCATATTATTTTAAGGCCAAGAATATTTTGCATCCCCAAACTTGGGTTTTTTATAGCTATCAAGAAGCGGAAAGCTTCGTCCAGAAGGCCGAATATCCCTTTGTAGCCAAGACTTCTATCGGTGCTTCTGGTTCAGGTGTCAAAATCATTAAATTTCCTAAAGAAGCGATGGCTTATATTCATCTTGCTTTCAAGGGAAAGGGAATTAAGAGAAGGTTTGGCCCTAATAGGAATACGGGCTCCCCCCAAAAGTGGGCAGCTAAAACCATCAAAAGCCCCAGTTACTTCATCAAAAGACTTAAGTACTATCTCGAAATTGTTGGTAATACCCAGTTTGGATATGTGATCTTTCAGGAATATATCCCTCACACTTTTGAATGGAGAGTGGTGAAAATTGGAGACTCATATTTTGTTCATAAAAAAATTGTGGTGAAGGATAAGGCAAGCGGGGGCAAAGTAAAAGAATTTGGCTTTCCACCCGAGTCAGTTTTGGACTATGTAAAATCTTTATGCAACGAACATGATTTCCATTGTGTCTGTGTGGATTTATTCGAGTCCGAACGTGGCTATCTTGTGAATGAGATCCAGTGTGTGTTTGGCATCCCTTACAAGTATCTGGCAAAGGTTGGAGATGATGTTGGTAGATTTATTCAGAAGGATGGCGCTTGGGCTTTTGAAAAAGGCGACTTTACAGTAAACGAAGCATGTGATCTTAAGTTAGAGGCAGCTACAAAGCTGTTTTCACATAACAAGGAAGATGGCTGAGATAAATAGGTAGCGAGATGCCAGTAAGAAAACTATACAAATCACTTCGGGCTAAGCTGAACACCAAGCAAAGGTCAGCCTTATCTAAACTTGTCTTTTCCATCAGTGGCAAGCCCTTCGTCTATGCTCAAAACCAGGCGATCTACAAGGGCTTTCCGCAGCAGCAGCGAGGTGGTTTTATTATCTCTGCAGATTTTGAAATGGCCTGGGCTTTTCGCTACTCCAAACGTAAGGTGGATCCACTAGCCATGGCGCAACTGGAGAGAGAAAACATCCCCGAGCTGCTCAAGCTATTCGAAAGATACAATATCCCCATTACCTGGGCTACAGTTGGGCATCTGATGCTTGAGAGCTGCAAGAAAGGTGACCATGATTGGATGCAGCGGTTGCCCTATGTGGATGACCATTGGAAGTATACATCTGGAGATTGGTTTGATGCAGACCCATATACGGATTACAAAGCCGATAACGCTTGGTACGCCCCCGATATGTTGGAGCTCATTTTACAATCCCCGGTCAAACACGAGATTGGCTGTCATACCTTTTCTCATATAGATTGTCTGGATCGTAATTGTCCACCTCAGGTTTTGGATGACGAAATAGTTGCCTGTAAAAATGCCGCCAAGGCTTGGGATATAGAGCTTAAATCCTTCGTTTTTCCTGGGGGAACTGCGGGGAATTACCCAATCCTTAATAAACATGGCTTCCAAATATATAGAAAGAACGTTGACCACGATCTTGCCTATCCTTATCCAGATGAGTATGGTATGCTAATCACTCCAAGCACTTCTGCCTTTGGTAGAATTCATGATTGGAGCGCGGACTACTATATCTATAGGTTTAAGACCATGTTAGACAAGGCGGTTAAAACAAACACAGTGGCTCATATTTGGTTGCATCCCTCAGTGGATAAATGGACCATCGCTGAGGTGATGCCAGAAGTGCTTAGGTATGCCTCAGATTTAAGAGAAGCGGGAAAGCTCTGGATTGGAACTATGGGTGATATCGCCAACCACATCAATGGTGGTGAGTAATGGCTGGAATAACGGGAATCATAGCTCTAAAGCCCGATGGCTTGGTCAGGGATACATCAATCTTTGAGCGGATGATAGTCGGCATTAAGGCGGAAGTAACCCAAGAGCATAGTAGCTTCTACGATGAAAATGTTTTTGTTTCTATTGTTTCTCAAACAAGATCAAGTCCGAAAGCCAACTTTTACCACGACCAAGAGTATGGTATCATCTGTGCCTTGGATGGATTTTGCTTTATTGACGAACAGGCGGCTGCCGGGTTCGCTCGGGATGAAAGTGTTCCCAAAGATGCGAGCACTTTAGCTAAGATAGTTCACCTGTATCGGAAGCTGGGTGAGGAAGTGTTCAGGCATCTCCGAGGTAGCTTTAACCTACTCATCTATGATGCCGAAAAACGGAGAACCATTTTGGCGAACGACAGGTTTGGTTTCTATCCAATGTACTATGCTCAAAGTGCAGAATACTTGATCTTTTCTTCCAAGCTCAGTTCCATAATTGATTCCGGTCTCATCCAATCGCCCCAAGCAGATCTTGCCAGCATAGTGGAGCATCTATACTTTGGCTATGTAATCTCTGAGCACAGTTACATCCGGGGTGTTTGCACTTTACCCAATGCCAGTGTAATCAAGGTCGAAGACTGCCAAGTTGCCATAGATAAGTATTGGAAAATGGCATCAGAATATGGCAGGAATCCGCTTAATAAAAAGCAGAGTATTGAAGCTGTTGACCAAGGCTTAAGGGCGGCTATTTCCCGCATAGCTCAGGTGGACGAAGCACTGTTGTGCTCTATCACCGGAGGCTGGGATAGCCGTGTGGTGCTTTCCTATCTGCTGCCTCAGGCAAGAAAGCGCCTGAATTGCTATTCTTTCGGTGCCGGCGATGCGCCCGACGTCACTATTCCTCAGCTAATCAGCAGCAAAGAGTCCTTTCGCTATCGTCCTTTCAGCTTGGACCAAACCTATCTTGATAATGACTTTATCGCTGCAGCTCAAGATACGATCAGACTTTCTTCAGGTACCAGGAACTACAAGAGGACCCACTATCTTTATGCTCTCCGGGAGATGGGTGAATACTCTCAACATCTTATCAGTGGCATTTTTGGGGATCAGGTGTTTAAAGCTGGCAGACCTAAAGGCAATGTGGTTTTGAGCAGCGCAATATTGAACCCTCTGGAATCTAACTTTGATCTGGATTACCTGAACACGGACTTACAGTCCTTTTTGAAAGCGTTTTTGCCCGAGCATGATAGCAAAGAGCTGCTGTCCGAACTGTTAAACAGGATGGCTTCGCTAAAAGATCAATTCTCTATCTATGCCTCTGCACCTGAAAGATATATCGCTTTCCGTTTTGAGATAAACCTGCGTAGATACTTTGGTAACGAAGCCAGCAGCTATAACGACTATGCCTTGTGCTACTCTCCTTTTACAGATTATGATTTTGTGAAAACCTGGCTTATTACCTTTTATGCGGGGCAGCTATACCCTTTCCAGCCGGCTACCAAAGCCATGCAAAGAAATAGTGGTACCCTCTACGCAACCTTGGTGAAACGGAACTATAAGCCCTTGATTTACTATCCAACAGCGAGAGGATATACCATGGCAGATACCCTCTCTTTCTTTGGCAGTTTCCGTATTTTGCTGGCCAGGCTGCAGAGAGAGAAAAATGCCCACAAGGATGCTTTTTCAACCAAAGATACTGTTGCTCTCTTCCAAAACATGCTGGCCCAGGAAAACATAAAATGTAGCTTTGACATAGGCAGGTTCAAGGGAACAAATGCCTATGATGATGCTTTGTCTTTATGTTACTGGCTTGCCATCAATGGCTTGGCTAAGTGATGGTGGGTAGCAAATCGTTTAGTATTATAGTTCACATTCCTGTTACCTCCGTTAAAAGCCCTGCTTCAATGGCACTCTGTACGCTCCTGCAGGGCAAATCTTGACTTTCTACCATTTCCCAGTTCAGGTCCAGAATATCAATGCCCAACGCCTTGGCTTGAGCATACATCAGTTTGATAAAGAGGTTGTGGCTGCTTCGAATAGGCTTCTCGTCTTCTGTTATGTTTGCATTATGAAGCACAACATACCGTTTCAATTCATTCACAAACTCATCTGGTACGTTTATCGAACACAAATGCTTGGTTGCTAAGCCAAGCTTCTTGTTTACTTCGGTATACCTTGGTTTTACATAACGTCTTGCGTAGACGTTGTTTGTGGATTTGTTACCATAGTATACCAGCCCGTCCATGGTCCCACTCAAACAAGGGGCACAATTCTTCATCGTTACTTTCATTTTTGTCTCCTTTATTGTAGTTTTTAGTATCCAGGGCTTATTGTGGCGGGTGCGAGGCTCACGAGCCCATATCGCCAGCCTCTTTCCCATCCTCCACCTTTACATCCACCCTTATTAAATTAAGGAGGAATTAAGGTGGCAAACAAGTACCTTCTACAATGTACACTGACGACCTCACTTTTGCTCTTATTTCCCCTTGAGCTGAGCTTGTTTTATACCATTTAAGCACCAGATCCTCAGCGTGTATAACTAAATATGTATTAGATGGTTCTAATGTTTGACCAACGTGTCATATCGTGACGTAAGTGAAATGAAACAATTGTTGCTGAGCTCCCGTGAAAGGTAAAGTAGCCTGCGTCCACGCCTTAATTCCGAATGATAATCCCCAAATCCCATTTAGTTACTGCCGGGGTTAGCCTCATAACATCACAACATCACCATTAGGAGAAGCAATGAAGAAACAAGAAAGATTTAAGCTTGCAGAAATCAGTATATATGGCTACAAGTCTATAGGCAAACCACAAACCTTGAGCTTTGGTGACGTCAATGTGCTGATTGGAGCCAATGGAGCAGGCAAGAGCAACTTGGTTTCTTTTTTTCAGATGTTGAATCACATTGCTATAGGTAGACTACAGTTGTTCATTGGCAGAAATGGCTATGCTGAATCTGTTCTCTATTATGGCCCTCAGAAAACGGAAGCATTTAGGGCAAAAGTCAGATTTGAAAAGCAAGATATGTCTATAGAGTATGAGTTTTTCTTGGGTTATTCATATCAAGGGCAAATGACCTTTATTATAGAGTCATTTAAGACTACAGGTAAGCCCTTACAGTTTTTAGGTGCGGGTCATAGAGAGAGTCTGTTAAAAGAAAAAAAGTTGCGGGCACCAAGTGCTCTACCCCTCCTCTCACTACTCAGAGGTTGCGGGGTGTTTCAATTCCACGATACTTCAAATAACTCATCTATCAGACAGCCCGCCAACATCAACGACAATCGTTACCTGCGTTCCGATGCGGGGAATCTGGCTGCTTTTCTCTATGCCATGCGTGAATCCAAGCAGGGAAGAAGATATTTTGAGCGCATTGAATTCGTGATTCACAGGATATTGCCCCAGTTTGAATCTTTTTTCTTGGAACCTGCAGTAGAAAACCCTAATTTTGTCAAGCTTAATTGGCGTTCGAAAAAGGAAGATTACATCTTTGGGGCGCATCAGTTATCAGATGGTTCACTACGCTTTATGGCATTGGCAGCCTTACTTTTACAGTCTCCTGAAACTCTGCCCAATGTGATCGTGATTGATGAGCCAGAGCTTGGCTTGCATCCCAAGGCATTGATGGATCTGGTGGGAATGATAAAAATAGCATCTGAAAACAGCCAAGTAATCCTCAGCACCCAATCCTCATTCTTGCTGGATTTTTTTGATGTGGATGATATCATTGTGGTGGATGTAGAACATGATTCCTCAACTTATAAAAGATTAAACACAGAAGAGCTTGCCCAGTGGATCGAAGATTATTCCTTGGCTGAGTTGTGGGAGAAAAACATACTGGGAGGGAGGCCGTGACTCGTCTCCATATTTTCGCTGAGGGCCAAACTGAAAAACGGTTTGTTGAAGAGCTGCTAGTAAACCATCTTTTTGTGTTTGAGGTTTATGTACAGGTGAGCACTTTTACCACTAAATTTGATAAACAAAAAGGTAAGAAACATAAGGGAGGGATTGGCAACTACGAAAAAGTAAGACGGGAGATAAACAATCTGCTTAGGGAAAATACCAGAGAATGCTTTAGAGTTACTACTATGATCGATCTTTATGGAATCCCTACAGATTTCCCGGGGCATCGTGAAGCTTTCTTGAAAAAAGACGCCTATGAGAAGGTGGATGCCTTGGAAAATGCGCTTGCAGCAGACATAGAGTGTAGTCGGTTTATACCTTATGTTCAGTTACACGAGTTTGAAGCTTTACTATTTAGTGACCCAAACAAACTGAAGCACTTATACTTTGACAATGACAGACAAATAGGTGATCTGGTGGCATTGAGTGAAAAAGTGAATCCCGAGCTGATAAACGATGGTCCGCAAACGAGCCCATCGAAGCGAATCATGGCGGCTATAAGTAGTTATGATAAATGCTTTGCTGGAAGCAGTGTTGCCGGAGCGATTGGGTTAAATAAAATCAGAAACAAATGCAAGCATTTTGATGAATGGCTATGCAAACTTGAAAATCTGAATAAAGATGTACTGTAGACAACGATTTAAACTCTCACGGGCTGAAGAAGTATTGGTAAACGAGTATTAGACTATACCATATAGTATCAATAGCTCTAAGATCGCTGGAAATTTAAATAACGTCCAACATGATAGTTCTTTCTATTAGCAGCGGAAACCGCCTTGACGGAGATATATCGCCCATCGTTAAAGCCCAGAATAGGTCTTTGCAACAAACTGGGCTTGATATTGATACCTACGCTATCGTTGGTAAAGGCTTGTTAGGTTATTTGAAAAACGTTTATCCTCTGTATAAGTATTTACAGAAAAATGAGATAGACTTGATCCATGCCCACTATTCTTTGTGTGGCTTCGTGGGTTATTTTGCTACATTTTTATACAGGCTGAGTGGCAAAAAAAGGCTACCCATGGTTGTATCCCTGATGGGGAGTGATGTAAAAAGTAGTTGCTTATGGCGCGGGATTATTGCTTTTTTTGTCAAGCACTTTTGGTCTGTCACCATCGTAAAATCCGAAGATATGAAAAGGAGTTTGGGGATCAAAAGCCTCCAAGTGATCCCCAATGGAGTGGATTTGGAGCTCTTTGATCAGCGCGATAAAGGGGCATGCAGAAAGAAACTGGCTTGGGAGCAGGACGTGCCCCACATCCTATTTGGCTCTAATCCCAATAGAGACGTGAAGAACTACCCTCTGGCAAAGAGAGCGTTTGATCTTCTGCTGAAAAACAACCTACATCTCCAAGAAGCAAATTGCCAGCTTAAGTCTCTGAAGTCCGCGCCTCACGATTCCATTCCGATATATCTGAACGCCTGTGATGTGCTGCTGCTGACCTCTAAATGGGAGGGTTCGCCCAATATCATCAAAGAAGCCATGGCTTGTGGAACTCCAATCGTCTGCACCGATGTGGGTGATGTGAGATGGCTTTTGAGCGGCCTGGACGGGTGCTTTATCACTAACAATACGCCTGAAGATATTGCGCTGAAACTAAAACATGCACTCCAATATGACTCTAAAACCAAAGGTAGGGCAAGACTTCAGGAGCTCTGCTTGGATGCTAAGCTGGTAGCAGAGAGGCTGTTGGGCATTTATGAAGGTATTAGGTTTAAGTATTGAAAGTTGACAGTATGCATTCAATATCAGGCAGTTGTGAAAGAGAATATGAGTGATTGAGCTGCACATTTTAGGAGAAGGCTACACGGAGGAAGCGTTTGTCAAAGAGCTGCTCATTGGTCATCTTGCCAATTATGGGATTAAGGTAGTGGCGAGCATATTTGTTACCAAGTTTGATGAGGATACCGGGAGGCTGTACAAAGGTGGTATCAGCAACTATCAAAAGGTGAAGAGTGACATTGTGAGGCGGCTATCCTCCGATAGAAGGGATAACCTAAGGGTTAGTACCATGATAGACTTTTATGGATTGCCTGCGGATTTTCCTTCCTATTATCAGGCTTATCGAGAAGAAGACCCCTACAAAAGGGTGGAGATCTTGGAAGCTGCCTTTGCAGAAGATATAGGGGACAGCAGGTTTATCCCTTATTTGTCGCTGCATGAGTTTGAGGCCTTGATCTTTAGCGATCCAGGCAAGTTGGGGTGCGTTTACTTTAACAATGATAAACAAATAGATGAGTTGGTGGCTTTGAGCCAAGAAGTTAGTCCCGAGCTCATCAACAATGATCCAGAAACTTGCCCCTCGAGGAGAATAAAGAAAGCCATCCGCAGCTACAATAAACGCTTTGCAGGCAGCAGGGTGGCAAAAGCGATAGGGCTCAATAGAATCAGGAGTAGATGCAAGCATTTTGATGAATGGATTGGTATTCTCGAAGTGCTGGCAACCGCGGGCGGTTACCAGAGAGGGAGAGAGTGGAGCCAGCTACGCAGGCAGTTGTGAGTTGTGAGTGATGAGTTGTGAGTGACCCGTGACCCGTGCCAAAAAACCGGACTAAAAATGCTAAGGAGAACACCATGGAAATTATGTCCAACAGCGGAGTCATTATCCGGTACAGTGAAGCCTTTAAACTCAAAGTAAATCATAAGATTGATATTAGGAAACATGGCAGTAATAAAGAGTTTTAGAGATTTAATCGTATACAGAAAAGCATTTGAAATGGCGTGTAAGATATATGGGATCACAAGTTCATTTCCTAAAGAAGAAAAGTACTCACTGACAGACCAGATCAGAAGATCATCAAGATCTGTGTGTGCTAATCTTGCAGAAGCATGGGCTAGAAAGTCGTACCCTAAGGCATTTGTGAATAGGCTAAGTGACGCTTTGGCTGAACAACTGGAAACAGAAGTCTGGTTGGATTTCTGTGTAAGGCATAAATACATTGATAACGCCACATATACAACCCTGTTAGAAAACTATGATGAAGTAAGGAAAATACTCATATCTATGATAAACAAACCGGAGAATTTTAACCGTGATCACTGATAGTCCTGAGAATGCTACCTATAACCCAGAGCTAAAATCTCCCAGCCCAAAAGCGGGGTACTCACAACTCACAACTCACAACTCACAACCGACATCTGACAACTTGCAGAATGGCACTGATGGTTCGCAGCGCAAGTTTTCCAGCTCAAAAGCGGGATACTCACAACTCACAACTCACAACTCACAACTGACTACGACACCGGGTGTCATAGTCATCGAGGGTCACGTCCAGGGTCTCGCCAACACCCGCCTTCTGGGGAGCAAGGGCATTGACGTGATCGTAGTCGATAAGGATGACTGCGTGGCAAGGCATTCGCGCTATTGCAAGGCATTTTATAAATGTCCTGACTTTCTTGGGGATGATTTTGCAGACTATTTGATCCGTTTGCATAGGGCTTTCAATCTTCAGTATTGGTTGCTTTTACCTTCCAATGATCACGCCGTGCACACCATTTCCAGAAACAAGGAGAGGCTGAGCAAGTGTTATAAGATCATCACAGAAGATCTGCCTGTAATCGAAAACATCTATAACAAAAGGAAGCTGCTCAAGATCGCAGCCCAGGCGGAACTGCCCATCCCGGCTACCATCATGCCAGAAACAGAGAATCCCAGCGAAGTGGACCTGCGCTATCCTATTCTAATCAAAGGAAATCAGGGCTTGAGCTTTTATAAACGCTTTAAACATAAGGCATTGATGCTAAAGGACGCAAGCGAACTGAAGGAGGTTTGGGATGATACCTTGGCGGGTATTGAGCCAACTGAGTATTTCATCCAGGAAGTGATACCCTATGATCATAAGACTGTCTCGGTGACAGTTTTTGCGGTTAATGGAGAAGTGCACGCTTTTTGGATGGGGGTAAAACTGAGAGAGCATCCCATCACCTTTGGTACCGCGACCTGCTGCAAAAGTGTCTATGAAGAAGATATGCTTTTGCAGAGCAAAAGGCTTATCAAAGAGCTGAATTATACCGGCGTGTGTGAGATTGAGTGGCTGAGAGATAGCCGCGATGGCTTGGCCAAGCTGATCGAGATAAATGCCAGAACCTGGCTTTGGGTGGAGCTGGCTGCAAAATCCGGGGTGGACTATCCCAATATGATCTATGACTATGTTTACAAGGATAAACTGCCCCAACATATTGATTACAAAAAGGATGTGGTCTGGCTGAATATCTTCACGGATCTCGTTTATTCACTGATAGGGATCATCAAGGGTAAATACAGGATCAAGGACGTGTGTAAAACGTATAGGAAGTTTCATGAAGCCACTTGGAGACTGAGCGATCCCATCCCGTTTTTTAAATATGCCCTGTCAACAGGACGTTTCTTGAGGAATAGATGATTCCCTATTACAATCCCTATTTTGGCCTGACAGACCTGCTCAAAACCTTCTTATGCGTTAATGCTGAGGCTGAGCTGGAAGAGAAGTTCAGGCAGCTTACGGGAAAGAAATACATCCTCTTTACCGCTTCTTGTAGAAGTGCTCTCTATCTTGCCTATAAAGCCATCGGGAAAACAGGTCTTGTGCATACCAGTCCGCTTACCTGCCAGGTGGCGATTTTGCCCATTTGGGCCTCAGGGAATGAAACCTCTTTTCAGGACGTGAAGGCTGACGACTGGACGCTCGATCCCGAAGAGGTCAAAAAGGCAATCACGCGTGATAGTATTGCCATCCAGGCCATTCATTTGGGTGGTTTCCCCTGCGATATGCCCGCCTTGAGAGCCATTGCAGATGAAAATAATCTGGTTTTGATCGAAGACTGTGCGCAGGGGTTCGGGGCGAGTATTGATGGAGTGCCAACAGGTGTTCTGGGAGATATAGCCTGCTTTACCCTGACCAAAAATCTATACAGCTTGGGTGGGGGAGTGCTGGCTACTGACAACAGGCAGTGGTTCCAAGCGGCAAAAGAGCACCAGGAGAGTTTCCCGAAGGTGTCTTGGTTGAGGCTGGTTTTCCGGGTCCTGATCACCCTGCTTTCCAGTTACAGGCATTTAAGCGTGGTTGAAAAGCTATATCAATTCTTGAAAAATGCCTCTACAAGTTCTAAAAGTAAAGCGGGCGAGGTGCGAGAAGATGTCCTGAATAAGGAGCTCAAGCAGGTTCCACGTCTTTATCTCAAGAGCTGTGCAGCCAGGTGGGATAAGATTCAAAAGCTGGTTAAGATCAATAAAGAGACCGCCAAAGAGACGCTTTCAGCCCTCAAGCTTGAGGGAGCTATCCGGCAGCATAATCCCCGCACTGAGCCTTCATATACAAAGCTGTTCTTGGCACTTGGACAAGATTCTCCGCGGTTTATCGAGACGTTAAATAATAATGGGGTAGAAGCCATGCACTTGGAGCATAAACACAAGGTTTACTATCAGGAGAAGCTTTTTGATGGCGAGGCGGAAAACTATCATAGGCTGCATGATAGGGTGGTGAGTCTGCCCGGTGCAGCAGCTACAAAAGTCAGCGATAGGTTAAATCATATTATCGGAAGAAAGAGGTTTGAATTGAAAAAGATTTTAATCGAGATCGGGCACCCTGCTCATGTCCATCATTTTAAAAACCTGTATTGGGAGTTGGAGAAAAGAGGGTGGCAAGGGCTTTTCGTGACCAAAGACAAGGAGTGTGCTGTTGATCTTCTGAAGGCTTACAACCTGCCTTACGCCGTCTTGGGTACCACCAAGCAGGGTATTGCCGCCAAGCTATTGTCGCTGCCAGGCTTTGCTTATAAAATGTTTACGATTGCCAGAGAGTTTAAGCCAGACATCTTCATCAGCAGAGTTTCGCCTCTATCTGGCTGGTCGAGCCGGCTCCTGATGAAACCTCATATCACTTTTACAGATACAGAAAATGTGAAGAAAATGGACTTGATTTCAGAGCCTTTCGCCGATGTGGTGCTGACATCTGATGTCTATCAAAGAGAGCATGGCAAGAAGCAGCTCCGTTATCCGGGCTATCATGAATTGGCATATCTGCATCCCAATAGATTTACGCCCGATCCATCGGTACTGTCCCTGCTTGGAATCCAAGAGGGGGAAAGATATGCAATTGTGAGATTTGTGGCTTGGACTGCACATCACGATGTGGGCTTGACTGGTATGAATTTGGAAAACAAGATCAAGCTTGTGAATCTGCTAAGCAAGCATCTGAAGGTATTTATCTCTTCCGAAGGCGAGCTGCCTCCTGAATTGGCTCAATACAAGATAAAAATTCCTGCGGAAAGAATGCACGACGCTTTATACTATGCTCATCTCTTTGTGGGAGAAAGCGCTACCATGGCTTCGGAATGTGCCGTCTTCGGAACGCCCGCTCTATATATGAACAGCGTTAGGTTCGGTTCCACGGATGATCAGATCAAATTTGGCCTGCTGGAGCAGTTTTCAAGCTCCCCAGAAGATCAGGAAGCTATGATCAATAGAGCTGTGGAAATAGGGGCTGACGCTGCATATAAAATGAGTTTGGTGGAAAAGCAAAGGAAAATGTTGGCGTGCAAGATGGATGTAACTGCGTTTATGCTCTGGTTTGTGGAAAACTATCCCAGATCGAGAGACCAGATGCGAAAACGAGGTTTTGATTTTGGTGCTTTTAGGTAGTGGGTGATGGAGCTGCATTCTGCTGTCGCCGTATCTATTCCCTCGTCTTTCTGAAGGCAGAGATAAAGTTATGCTTTACACAGTTTCAACAAAATGATACCATAACCAACCGCATGGATTTCAAACGGTGTACCGTTTTCGCTGTGACTAACTAAATATAAGATAAAAAACAAATCAATAGAGGAACACTATGTTCAAGGACAAAACAATCATTATTACGGGTGGAACCGGTTCGTTTGGCAATGCGACTTTAAACCGATTCCTGGATTCCGACATCAAAGAGATCCGCATATTCAGTCGCGACGAAAAGAAGCAGGATGATATGCGCAAGCTGTATAAAAACGACAAAATCAAGTTTTATATCGGGGACGTGCGTGACTATGATAGCATTTTCAACGCCATGGCGGGCGCAGACTATGTGTTTCACGCTGCGGCTCTCAAGCAAGTGCCGTCCTGTGAGTTTTTCCCGGTGCAGGCGGTAAAGACCAATATCCTGGGTGCTGAAAACGTGCTCCGTGCCGCTATTGCCAACAAGGTGAAAAAGGCAATCGTGCTTTCCACGGACAAGGCAGTTTACCCTGTCAATGCCATGGGAATGAGCAAGGCATTGATGGAGAAGGTGATGGTGGCCTATTCACGTCAGCAACCCCAAAATGGAACGGTTTTATGCGGCACGCGCTATGGGAACGTGATGGCGTCACGTGGTTCCGTGATTCCTTTGTTTATCGAGCAGATTAAGGCAGGGAAACCTATCACTGTTACCGATCCCGAGATGACCAGATATCTGATGTCTCTGGAAGAAGCGGTGGAACTGGTGGTCTTTGCCTATCAAAATGGAGTACCGGGCGATATCTTTGTGCAAAAATCGCCCGCCTCTACGATAATCGACCTCGCCCAGGCTCTGATAGAGCTCTTTGAAGCCAAAACTGAGATCAAGATAATTGGTACCAGGCACGGCGAAAAGAAGCATGAAACATTGGTCAATAGAGAAGAAATGGTAAAGGCAATCGATCTTCCGGGATACTTCCGCATCCCTGCAGATACCAGAGACCTGAACTATGACAAGTACTTCAGCGATGGGCAGGCAAAGCTTGCGGAAGCAGAGGACTATACTTCTGAGAATACTTACAGGCTGAGCATTCCGGAGATCAAAGAGAAATTGCTTTCATTGCAATATGTGAGAGATGAATTAGCGGCTCGTGGCTGAGCGCGGGATTCAATTGAGCGAGGCCAAAGCTCTTTGCGATCAATTAATAGGAGGATAGGAAAGTGATAACAATAGGTATTACCGGTCAAGCCGGTTTTATTGGTACACATCTGTTTAATACTTTGAGCTTGCATAAGGATAAATATGTTACGGTGCCCTTTGAGGATAGTTTCTTTGAGGCTGAAGCTACTTTAGATGATTTTGTGCAGCAATGCGATGTAATCATTCATTTGGCGGCCATGAACAGGCATAGTGATGCCAACATCCTGTATAAGACCAACATCGAATTGGTGCAGAAGCTGATCAATGCGATGGAAAGAACCCGGAGCAAGCCATATGTGATTATGAGCTCATCTCTGCAAGAAGAAAGAGACAACCTCTACGGCCGTTCAAAACGTGAGGGGAGAGAGCTCTTCAATCAGTGGGCAGATAGAAATGATGCTACTTTTACAGGCCTGATCATCCCGAATGTGTTTGGGCCCTTTGGCGTGCCTTTTTACAATTCCGTGGTTTCCACCTTTTCTCATCAGGTTGCTACAGGGCTGGAACCCAAGATTGAAGTGGATGCAGAACTGAAGCTGATCTATGTGGGTGATCTGGTGAAGAAAATCATGGGGTTGGTAGATGAGAGCAGTTCAAGGCAAAGATGCATTGAAGTGGAGCATACCGCACAACATAAGGTAAGCGAGCTCCTGGCCAAGCTCAGGGGCTACAAAGAGTTATACATGGACAAGGGCATTTTCCCAGACCTTTCTGACTGGTTTGAATGCTGTCTGTTCAATACCTTCCGTTGCTACATTCCCTCAGGACACTTCCCTGCGAAATACACCCAACACTCTGATCCCAGAGGAGTGTTTGTGGAAGTAATGAAGTTTTGTTCAGGCGGACAGGTCTCATTTTCTACCACCGTCCCCGGCATTACCAGAGGGAACCACTTTCACATCCGCAAGGTGGAAAGATTTGCCGTTATTAAGGGCAAAGCATCTATCAAGCTGCGCAAATACAGAACCGATGAAGTGATAGAATACGTCTTGGACGGCTCAGAACCTGCTTATGTGGATATGCCGGTCTGGTATACACATAACATCACCAATATCGGCGATACCGAGCTGTTAACCATGTTCTGGATCAACGAGTTTTACGATCCCGAAGACCCGGACACATACTATGAGGAAGTGTGAAAAGGAGGAGAAAATGCTGAAAGTAATAACAGTGGTTGGTACCCGGCCGGAGATCATCCGGCTGGCGTGTGTGATCCAACTCTTTGATAAATATACAAGTCACATCCTGGTGCATACGGGCCAGAACTACGATTATGAGCTGAATGAGATATTTTTTGAAGACTTGCAGCTTAGAAAACCGGACTACTTCCTCAATGTGGATACCTCCTCGCTGGGACGTGTTTTGGGAGAAACGCTGATCGGGATCGAGGAAGTAATGCGCAAGGAAAAGCCGGATGCCATGCTGATCCTGGGCGATACCAATGCCAGCATTGCGGCCATCATGGCAAAACGCATGCGCATCCCCATCTATCATATGGAAGCAGGAAACCGCAGCTTTGATGCCAATGTGCCGGAAGAGATCAACCGGAAAATGATCGATCATATTGCTGATTTTAATCTGGTTTATACTGAGAATTCCAGACGTCACCTGCTGGCAGAAGGGTTGTCGCACCGCAGGGTGTATTTGACGGGCTCACCAATGTTTGAGGTTTTAAATCAATATCTGCCCAGAATAAAAGAGTCTAAGGCTCTTGAGGAACTGGATTTGGAGGCAAGAAAGTATTTTCTGGTCTCCGTGCATAGGGAAGAGAATGTGGATTATCCGGAAAACCTCAAGGCTATTGGCAAGGTGCTGAACACCTTGGCTGAAACCTATCAGTATCCAATTGTCGTCAGCACTCATCCCAGGACTAGGAAAAGAATAGAGATGCTGGATGGCTTCGTCTTCGATCCACTGATCAGGTTTCTTAAGCCCTTCGGCTTCCTGGACTATAACTATCTGCAAATGAATGCTAAGTGTGTGATTTCCGATAGTGGCACAATTAGCGAAGAAAGCTCAATTCTCAAGTTTCCTGCAATTACTATCCGCAATTCCATGGAGCGCCCGGAAGCTATTGATGCCGGAACCATTATCCTGACGGGCTTCAATCCCCAGACTGTATTGGATTCCATCAAGTTGGTGGTAGATGAAAATGCCGAGTATGAAAAGATCTGTCCAGAGTATGAAGTTGCAAATACATCCATGAGGGTGCTGAAGCTGGTGATGGGAACTGCAAGACTGCATAAGCAGTGGAGCGGACTCTATTAAGGTGCTGAAGTTTGTTTCACAATATAATCACGGCGATCCTGAAACACTCCTATAGAGGAGAGTTTAGATTTAGCGTCTCAGATGCCATTTTCAACGAGATGGTGGCAAAGAAGCTGAATATACCCGGGGTTGCGGCAATTGATATTGCGAGTATGCACAAATACCTGCAAGCCAGGGTCTATCTTGGGCTCAGCCGCAAATATTCCTTCAAGATAGATATCAAACTGGAGTATGGTGGCTTCAGGGCTGGTGATAATACAGCAGTGCTCGTCTTCAATTGGGCTTGCCCCAAGCTGGTCAAAAAAGTTATCATACCCCGCCTCGAGAAACTGGAATTCATGTCTGCCCGAGATGGAAAGCTGGTCTTGGACTTTTACAAGATTAAGTCCCTGCAGGATAATGAACAGATAATGGAAATCCTGAGCACTCTACGCCATCTTGAAGTTGGTTTTAGTCCCGGCGTGGTGGCGTTCAGAGCGAAGCTGTTGAATGATAGGCGAGAGGGGTGAGGGGCTTACTTTCGGGTTGCTCACATTTTCTCATCGAAATTATGGATGGTGCCGACGTGCGGGATACTTGCCTGGCTAACTTAATTTGGCAATATTTGATGTAGATGGGTACTTGGTTGCCAGATAAGGAGATATGGCGTTTTGGTGAGCGGCGTTTCTGCCTTTTAGGTGAGGTCGTCAGGGTATATTATAGAAGGGCTTTCGAAGAGTGAGAGAGGGAGGGGGCGAGCTGCGCTCGCAGTTGTCAGTGAGTGAGTTGCCAGTTGTGAGTTGCTGCGTGGGCTTTGAAGATGCGGATGGTTGTGGCGGGGATACGCACTTCTCTGGAGTTCTTTCCTTTTCCACGAATGCACACGAATTACACGAATGATATAATAAGGGGTTACGGTGGGCTGTAGTTGCAGAGACGGGGGAGCTCTGTGGGATGGATAAAGGCCATTGGTAGCTATAGAAATTACACGAATTATGAGATAAGAAGGTCCACGAATGCTTTTCTTTTTTCACGAATGCACCCGAATGGACACGAATTATGGAGGCGGCATCTCTGGCAGTGGCAAATGAGCGGTATTAATGAATAATAGAAACATCATCAAACATCTCTTCTGGATTTGGTTGATCTTGCTCCTGTTTCTCAATGTACTTCCAATAAACTTGGGCTTTGGGAGCGATGGGCAGCAGTTGAGTGGGCAGAAGGTGTTTGCCCTTCGTTTGGATTATCTGTTGCACTCGCTCACCTTTTTGCCATTTGCTGGTATCTGGCTTTTGGGGAAGAGGCTGGGAGTACGTTGGTTTGAACGTAATGAGGCGTTGAAGTTTTCTTCGATAGTGTTTCTGGCAGCGATTGGGTTTGAGCTCTTGCAACGGCTCACAACCTGGCGGACTTTTAATTGGGTGGATATGGCGTATAACGTGATCGGGGCTGTGTGCAGCATCGTTGTGATAGCTCTGAGCACGCTATTGACAGGGGAATGCCCAGAGGAATGATCAGTTTAAGGATAACAATATGCGTGACTTTACTTTGCAAACTTACTCTCTCTTGTTGGATGCGCTCATCAAAGCAGGATACGACTTTCAGACTTTCAGGGACTATATGCTCAATCCCAAGCAGAGGGTCGTGATCCTCAGGCATGACGTGGATAAAATGCCGGGCAACTCACTCTCTTTTGCCAAAGTAGAGGCTGAAAAGCAGTTGTCTGCATCCTATTACTTCCGGATTGTGAAGGAAAGCCTGGAGGCGGATAAACTGCTCTCCATTCGAAGTCTCGGTCACGAGATCGGCTATCACTACGAAGACATGGACCCTGCTAAAGGGGATTCATCGGTAGCGATAGAGAGCTTCAAGCAAAACCTTGCTCTCTTAAGGAAGTTGGCTCCCATTGAGACTATCTGTATGCATGGCAGTCCGCTTTCCAAATATGATAACAAAGACCTTTGGAAAGACTATAATTATCGGGATTACGGCATTATCGGTGAGCCCTACTTTGATCTGGACTACAATGAGGTTTTCTATGTGACGGACACGGGCCGCAAGTGGAACAACGCCGATGCCAGCATCAGAGATAAGGTGGAAAGTGGTTTTGATATCAGGATTGACAGCACATTTCACTTTATCCAACTGCTCAAAGAGAATAAACTGCCGGACAAGATGATGATCAATACACATCCGCAGCGCTGGGATAACAATATGTTGCCCTGGCTGCGGGAGCTGGTGCTGCAAAACGTGAAGAATGTGGCAAAGAGAGTTTTGGCGCAGCTTCGTCACAAAAGTTCTTGACCGTAGTCAGGGGACATCTATGTTGAGCTCAACTTTACAATTTCTGCAAACCAATCTATCGGATCTCAGATCAACCTAAATGGAGGATTGATATAAACATGAAATACTTAGTCACTGGTGGAGCCGGTTTCATTGGCTCCAACATCGTAGCCGAACTTTTGAAGCAAGGCCAGGAAGTGGTGGTCTTGGACAACTTTGCCACAGGCAAGCGGGAGAACATCCTGCCGTATGTGAAGAACCCGCTATTTACCATGATTGAGGGCGATATACGCAGCTTTCACATCGTGCGTTCTGCCGTGAAGGGAGTGGATTATATCCTGCATCAGGGTGCCTTGCCGTCCGTGCCGCGTTCCATCAACGATCCCATTACAACCAATGACGTGAACGTCCTCGGTATGCTGAACATCCTGGAAGCAGCCAAGGAGTTTGGAGTCAAGCGCGTGGTTTTGGCATCCTCTTCTTCTATCTACGGGGATAGCGAAACCTTGCCCAAGGTAGAAGATATGCGCGTGAATCCCATGTCTCCCTACGCTCTCACCAAATATGCGCAAGAGCGTTATTGCCAGGTGTTTTACAAGCTCTATGGCTTGGAGACGGTTGCCTTGCGCTACTTTAACGTTTTTGGCCCCAATCAGGATCCCACCTCGCAATACAGCGCCGTGATACCTAAGTTTATCAGGCTGATCAAGAATGACAAAGAGCCCGTGATCTACGGAGACGGAACCCAAAGCCGTGACTTCACCTACGTGGAAAACAACGTCTGGGCAAACATCCAGGCCTGCACCGCAGAAAAGGCGCCGGGCGAGGTGATCAACGTTGCCTGTGGAGAGCGCTATACCCTGATCGAGCTGGTGCAGATGATCAACAAAATCCTGGGTAAAAACATCGAGCCTAAGTTCGCACCCGATAGAGCAGGGGATGTGAAGCACTCTCAGGCAGGCATCGAGAAGGCGAAAGATATCTTGGGCTACAAAGTGAGAGTGAGCTTTGAGGAGGGACTGGAAAGGACAGTTCCGTCTGTGAAATAGTGGCCGAGTGTGATCGGGTATGGCAATTGGTAAGGAGAATTAGGGCAGGTAGGCATTCAAGGAAATATATGCTTGGAAGAAAGCGTGGTCTTTAGCATCACGACGAACAGTCCGGCTTGGCCGGCTGATCTTTATTCCTGAAGGAAGTGTTATGAAACACAAAATCACCAAAGTCTCGCTTTTTATTCTCAACATCGCCATCGTGGTAGTTGCCTTCTTGTTGGCAGCCAAGTTTTTGAAGACGAGAAGCCGTTTGGCTGTAATCAACTACTGGAGGCCCATGATTCCATTTATGGTTATCTGGATTGGCACCGGCGTCTGGGGGCTCAAGTATTCGCTGAAGACGGTAAACAGTGGTGCCGAGATGGCCCGACGTGTGCTCAAGTGCGACGTGGTGGCGGCTGCCATCATTTTTGGCCTCATGTTTGTCTTCAATCTTTTCCACTATTCCAGGGCTATGGTGCTGGGTACCATGTTAGGTTCGGTGGTTATCGAACTATTTCTCTATGTGGGAATGTATTATGCACTGAGGTTCCGCACAGAAAACGAGACTTATGCCAGCACAAAACTGGTGACTCATTCCACAGAACTGGAGGAGTCGCAAAGCCCGAAATTCTTCATTGACAGCGCCAATGCCGTACCCGCAATCTCGGATACTACCTATATGCCGCCTTATGATGAGGTGAGCTCAGAGAACAGCATCATGATGCCGCTTCGTGAGAAATATCTGGCGGGAGACCGAGAGCTGTTTGACTTCATCAACGAATACCTGGATCTTACCCGTTTTGGCAAAGATGAAACACTCGTCCTGAACAGTGCTCAAATCTACAACATCCAAAACGAGGAGAAAGGCTCACGTCAGCTCTTTATCAATCTCCATAAGATCAATGACCACCGTCGCCTCAACCGCTACATCATCCGCGTCAATGAAATGTTAGTGGATGGAGGAGTATATATCTGTCACGGCCAGACCATCCTGCAGCGTCGTAACGACGTCCTGAAGCGCTATACTCCCTACTTGGGCATCTTCGTTTACGGCTTTGAATTTATCCTCAAGAGGGTGTTTCCCAAGCTGCCCGTTCTGCAGGGCTGGTATTTTGCCATCACCAAAGGCAAAGGAAGGGCGCTATCCGAAACGGAAATGCTGGGACGCTTCTACTTCTGCGGTTTTGAACTGATCCACAAGCGTGAGATCAATGGCAAGATGCACTTTATCCTCAAGAAAACCGGGGCACCGCGCACGGATACGAATCCCACCTACGGGCCCTTTATCCGCCTCAAACGCCTTGGAAAAGACGGCAAGGTTATCTATGTGAAAAAGCTGCGCACCATGCATCCCTACAGCGAATACCTGCAGAGCTACGTGTATGCCACGGGCAATCTGGAGGAAGGCGGCAAGTTCAAGAATGACTTCAGAGTGACTTCCTGGGGGAGGGTGTTGCGCAAGCTGTGGATAGATGAGTTGCCACAGTTTTTAAACTTTTTCAAAGGAGAGCTGGGATTGGTGGGCGTGCGGGCGCTCAGTGAACACTACTTCTCGCTGTATCCGCCCGACGTGCAGGAGCTGCGTCTCAAGACAAAGCCCGGCCTGCTGCCACCTTTCTATGCGGATATGCCCAAGACTTTTGACGAGATCGTGGAATCCGAAAGAAGATACCTCTTGCAAAAGCTGGAAAAACCCTTCAGAACCGACTGGAAATACTTCTGGAAAGGAGTGTGGAACATCGTGGTGAAAAGGGCGAGGAGCGGATGAGCCTCCTCTTTAGCTGCATATGAACTATCAGGATAAAACAAGGAACTAATATGAAAAACATACATCTAATCGTGGGTGCACGTCCCAACTTCATGAAGATGGCGCCTCTATATGACGAGCTGTCCCTGCATAAGGACAGGTTCAATCCGCAGATCGTCCACACCGGACAGCATTATGACAGGAAAATGTCCAAGCTCTTTTTTGAGGACTTGGGTATGCCCGCACCTCATGCATATCTGAAGGTGGGCTCGGGCACGCACGGACAGCAGACTGCACGCATCATCGAGAGATATGAAGAGTATATCCTGGATGGCAACAGGCCGGATCTGGTGATCGTGGCGGGAGATGTCAATTCCACCATCGCCTGCGCCCTGGTGGCCAAGAAGCTGCATATCCCGGTGGCTCATTTGGAAGCGGGTTTACGCAGTTTTGACGAGCGTATGCCGGAGGAAATCAACCGCGTGCTGACGGATCGCATCTCAGACCTGCTGCTCACACCCTCCATGGACGGCAATGAAAACCTGATCAAAGAAGGAATCGATCCCGCCAAAATCCACTTGGTGGGCAATATCATGATCGACTCCCTCATCAACCACCGCCAGAAAGCCATGGTCTCAAACATCCATCAGGAACTGGGCATAGAAGAGGGCACAGATTACGCACTCGTGACTCTGCACAGACCCTCAAACGTGGATGTGGCCTCCGGACTGAATATGCTGCTGGACGCCTTCAACTACATCGGCAAGCAGATCAAGCTGGTCTTTCCCATGCATCCACGCACCAAAAAGAACATCGAACGCCTGGGCTTGCAGGATAAACTGGAAGCCATCCCCAATCTATACATCACCGAACCGATCGGATACCTGGACTTCATGAAACTGCAGATGAATGCCAAACTCATCCTCACGGACTCCGGCGGCATCCAGGAAGAATCCACCTACTTCGGCATCCCCTGCCTCACCCTCAGAGAAAACACCGAAAGACCCATCACCATCACCGAAGGCACAAACCAACTGGTACCTCTTGACTCCAAAAGCATCATTGAATATACCATGAGGATACTGGACGGTGACATCAAACAAGGTTCTATTCCCAAATACTGGGACGGCAAGACCGCTGAGCGAGTGGTGGCGTTATTGTGACGAGGAGGCCTTCCTCTCTGATAGGAGATAGATATGAAAGACAAAGTGGACGCTTTAGAAAAACGTAACCGGGAACTGAAGGAAGAATTGGAAAAGCTTCGCCTGCACATCAATTTTATGCAAACCAGGCTTGAAGTCATGTTAGAGGAAGGAGTCATCACCAAAGAACAGGCGGAAAAAGCATTGGTGAACTTCCCTCCAGAATTCCAGCAGATGATACGGGAGACAGTGCTGTCAAAGTATGAGTGATAGGGTGGGGGTATGAGCCCTTGGCGATTTATTTCCCCCATTTCATGCTCAATTTTAGGGCATCAGCCATCAATAGTGGGCTCAGTGAGTCCACTATTGTGGTATAATGGTGCCAAGTATGTTATGGGCAGGGATCGTTCAAGGGTAGGGGCTATACTGATTCGAGCCAGCAGCCGGATGACCAAGAGAGGTGGATTGTGCACGGAAAGCTCACTGCCCACAAAAGCGGACTCCAAATACCCGTAAATAGATATTGACAGGTTAGATACATTTATTATGGTGGCTCCATCTATCAATACACAGGAGCCCATCATGGAAAGACAGCTGATCACTTTCGCCGATCACGAGATCGCCAAACGCTTGGCCGGTCGTAAACACTTTCTCAAGGAAGTGGATTCCCTGATAAACTGGAAGCCAATCCGCAGGATTCTCAGCAAGGTAGAGATCGGGAAAGCTTCCACAGCTGGCAGGGATGCGTTCTCTGCGGAAGTGATGTTCAGGATCATGTTGATCCAATCCTGGTATGGGCTGTCTGATTACAAGATGGAAGATCAGCTTTATTACAACTTTATCTTTTTGTGGTTCAGTCGCTTGAGTCTTGATAACCCTGTTCCGGATCGCTCGACGATCTGCCGCTGGCGAGCTCGGTTTACCAAGCGGGGTATTCTGCCCAAGCTCTTGGCTGAGGTTGATAAGCAGCTGGTCAAGCGTAACGTTAAGATCAGAAAGGGAACTTCGACGGATGCGGCCATAGTGAAGCAGCGCGCAAGGCCGCGCAAGAAAGAAATCATCGAAATCGATTTTGGAGAACAGGCTGCTGCCTCCACAAAGCCCCAGGATCAGCAGCCAGCACACGGCTTACATCCCTGATGAGACGCAGCCATCATAATGCGGCGCAATTAAATACACAAATCAAGGCGGTACCCGATGACAAAGGATGAGCATAACAAGAGAGATGAATATATGTGGGTTTATATTGAGGATTTGGATCCTCAAGATCATCCTTTACGGAAGGTTGAGGAGGCGATTGACTTCAGCTTTATCCGTGAGCGCATGAGGCCCTTTTACAGCAAAAACATGGGCCGCCCGGCGATTGACCCTGTGGTGATCTTCAAGATGCTGCTCATCGGTTATATGTTCGATATCCCTTCCGAGCGCAAATTGGTCCAGGAAATCAAGGTCAACGTCGCCTATCGGTGGTTTCTGCACCTTAATTTGACGGATAAGGTGCCTCACCATTCCACGATCAGCCAAAACCGCAGACGTCGTTCTGATGGCAGTGACGTCTTCCAGCGAACTTTCAAAGAACTGATTGAAATGGTCAGCGAGCTTGGCTTCGTTGGAGGTAAATATTACTACACTGATTCCGGCCGTCTGAAAGCCCAAAACGAGAGGCTAACCGTGGAAGAAAGCACCCAAGCCTATCTTGATGGGTTGGACAAGCCAGAGAATGAAAGCCGGACAACTGCCAGATGGCTGAGAATATAGATTAGGAACGTTGAGCAACGGCGAATGACCCTATAAATGACCCTAAAAGTCACGAATATGACCTTAATGCCGACCTCAATGATCCTAAACATGACCCTAAAACCATTATTCTGACCCTAATGACCCAAAACCCAACCATCACCTACAAAGAATTGGCAGCCTCCATCAACAGAAGCACCTCCACAGTGAAGAGACACGTCCAGGAGTTAAAGGCAAGCGGTGCGGTTCCAGGATCGGGGGCACAAAAGGCGGCAGTTGGGAAGTAAGGTGGCGATGATGAAAACCAACTATATGGGCAATGCTGTTGGGTTTACACCAATAATCGAGCTTCGGAAAATTTCAACAGAAAATCCTTGCGGCTCCATAAACACTTCAGATACTTGTTCTTCGAGAGGATCTTGCATATGGCACTCCCTTTGTTATTGTTAGTAGTGTCGTGTTTAAAAATGCCTTGTTCCTCTCTATCTTTTTTCTATTCTACCCACTCTAATTGAACATAAGCCATAAACAACAGGAGGAATTATGTCCCATCAAATATGCCCAAAGTGTGGTTCAAAGATGTTTCTGAAAATCGCCAAGAAAGGCCCACATAAAGGGGAAGCCTTCATGGGGTGCACGATGTATCCTGAGTGCAAGCACATTCTGAAGCGAGATTGTCCAAAATGTGGTTCACCGATGGTGATCAGGCTTTCAAAAAGAGGAGTAGACCCAGGGAGGTATTTCTGGGGATGTAGCAATTATCCTGAATGCAAGGTAACATTTACAATATATGATCAAAGAGAACGACCCTCCATACCGTATTCCTTATACCATACGGTTTCACGAAAATGAGGCTTAATAATGCCGACTCTTTTTGACCAAGTCACTTCCGAAGCCAACGTCCGTCTTGCAGTAGAGCTCACCTTGCATGATGCAAGCAAAGAGATGTTCTGTAATCCCATCCAGATAGAACATTGCCGAGCCAACCAAGATGAGTATGTCAAGTTGGTGAGAGACAGGCTTTTGGATTATCACAACTTCGAGACCAAAGTTGCTTTCCGCTCCCTGAAGCGGAAGAATGCTTTTGTCTTTCGCAATTTTATCACCCCTGCGATAGAGGACGATATTGCCAGGATGGCGGTAGTTGTGCCCATCGCAAACGCGCTGGAAGCCAAGCTGATAAGACGCTGCATAAACGACAGTAGCTTGATGCTCAACCTGATCGGCCTCTTCGCCTTGAAATCATACAATGACAATCATCCTAAAGAGCACATGAGAATAAGCTTGCAGAAGGGGCAACAAGGAAACTCGATTTGGGAAGAACACTGCCTCTTGATTGACAAAATACCGGAGGTGATTCAAGTAGTGCTTACTTTGAATGATATTTTGTAAAGCGGTTAGAATCGAAAAGGACGGTTGCTGCTGATCCTGCAAAGTATCACTGAGGAGCCCCGGCTCAGCTTAGATCGGATGGAGTAAGTTCACCGCCAACTGACTGGATTCATCTTTTCACCTCACTACAAAAACCCCAAAAAGGGATGCCTTTGAGCTCATTTCAAAGGCATCCCTTTTTTATTCTTTTCTAAATCGAAGCGCTACAAGGGTCTACTTCTGCAGCACCAGCTTCTTGATCGCATTATAGCCACCGCTGCTCATCTTGTACAGATATACGCCTGAGGGTAGCGCATTGCCAGAGCTGTCGCTGCCATCCCACACGATGCTATATCTTCCAGCGGCGTCGTGACAGCGGCTAAAGCTGCGCACAGGATGCCCCTTAAGGTTGTAGATGTCGATCTTCACTTTGCCGGGGTCTTTGAGCTGGTAACGGATGGTGGTGTTGGGATTGAAGGGATTGGGGTAGGCGTTATCCAGCTTGGTAGCGGTGGGAATAGAGGGAGCTCCCTCGTCACCGTTGATGCTGAAGACCACACTCACGGGGCCATGGAAGCCTGTGGTGCCATCCAGGTCCACGCTTTGCAGCCAATAGTAGTAGGTACCATCCTCCACCAATTCTTTGTCATTATAGGTGTAGGTTTGTGCCATTGAAGTGTTGGTTCCTGCGATCATGGGGCAGATTTGTATGGCAGAGCTCAGCTCTTCGTTAGTGCTGCGGTATACATTGTAACCCATGAGGTTGCTTTCACTCTGTGAAATCCATGTGAGCTGCACGTAGTTTTGTGCGGTGAGTGTGGCAGAGAAGTGCGAGAGCGTGACGGGGACAGTTCCGGGGTCACCACCGGAGCCAGTGAGTAACTCTATCTCTGCATTTTTGGCCGCATATACGGTGAAAGAAGCTGTGCCATTAAGCATTTCATAGGCATACCAGGTGTTTCCCTGTTTATAAGCTGCCCAACCCGCATTCGCATTCGTAATTTGAAAAGTCCAAGGACCTTCCCCGAGTAGAGTGAGTCGCCTGTGGAAACTGGGTGTAAAACCAGTATTGGGAATGGTGCTATTCTCGCCAGTAAGGCTATAGTTGGCATTGCCCCCCGTGATGGTGATTTGATTACCATTCACGTTCTTAGGCTCGCTATGGTAGAAATCATAATAGTCCATAACTTTGATGTTGTCGATGTTTAGCCTTTTATATACAGTGTTGCCATCGGCTGTGGCTCTTACTATGCGTATACGCACGGGGCGGGATGTGTTGATTTCGCCTGAAAATGTCTGCACCTCATTTGTACTCGGAGCCGTGAAGGCGCTTCCCACCTGTGTCCAGCTGCCTCCCTGATCGGTAATATACTCTACCTTCCAATCTGTTTGAGCCTCAGTGCCAAAACGACGATATTTAAATGTGACTAAGCCAGCACCATTGGGTTTATTTTCCAACATGGTCATTGAAGACGATCCATAGCCTGCTAAACGTGCACTTCTGCGTCCAATCTTGTAATCAACATCACTTGTTCCGATCATGGCTCCTGTCATATCCCAATCAAGCCCACCAGGTCCATTGGATAGTTCGCATAGGCCTAAGTTTACAGTTCCTGAATCGTAGTTTGTTTTTGTTTCATTTTCTCTTTCAAAATTGACGTAGTATTCAGGGGGAAGAGTAACCTTGCCGAAACAGGTTACACTCTTAGGCCCAAGTCCTTGATATTCCAAGACTACCTCTTCGTTGTCGTAGGTGCCCGCAAACAAATTAGCTCTTAAGTACACATAAATGTAGGTTAGAGCTACAACGCCTTCAGAATTAACATAAATAGATACCGAATTGACGTAATTGCCGTTTTCAGTACGACATACTCGATAGCTGGAAGGTGCAGTAACAGTAATCGATGATCCTGGTGTTAGATTGATACCACTCACAGAAAACCTTTGAGCCGTTGAAGGACCAAAGCCATGTAGGTAGGTAAAACCGGTGAGTTGATTTACAGAAACATCAAATGCGGGCTGTGTGCCATTATAAGCTAATGATGTAGATGAACCAGTAAAACTGTACGAGGCCTCAAACGGTATCGCTGTCTGCGCAAAACCGGCTGCCAAAGCAATAATCAGAATAGAGATCAAACTCAGCTTTTTCACAATTACTTCTCCTTAAAGGGTCACTTGTTTAGTAAGCAATTCCTCAAAACCGCTCTTGGAGCAGTGTTTATAAGCAGCGCATTATTGTCAAGTCAAGAATTGGCTTTCCGGTCCGCAGCGTGTATGTTCGTTCGCCGCGCACCGTAAGGTACCGGCGTTAGCCATACCTTTCTGAAGCCGTAGTCGGCGGTTGTCATACCGCCATTATTAAGCGCAGATTGCTGCTATGCTGAAAAGATCAGGCTCATGTTCAATTAGAGTGGGTAGGTGTGACGAGACAAGATCGCAGCTGCCGGTTGTTGATGGAAAATCCCTTCCCTTAAGGGTCAGAAATTGTTTTCAAAAAACCAGCCCTTGCATCAAAGGTTGACTTTTCACCTGGCCTCGCCCACCCTCGGATCTCCTTGGCGCTCACTTGCGTAACTCTTGGGTTTTCTATGGGTTACTTGTGGATCCCAAAGGAGACCCACAGGAGCCCCTAAGGGAGGCCGCATGAAATCGAC
>CZCA01000004.1_pt1 | contig 115931 bp, 93 predicted proteins | sample 591981 | NCBI WGS metagenome assembly CZCA01 (sample SAMEA3556810, study PRJEB10932) | anaerobic digester metagenome | reverse complement strand
CACCGTCACCTTACCAGGAGGACCGCCCTTCCTTCAATTTCAACCACATGAGATACATTACCGAGTTGCAACTTATTTTGATGCTGTGGTATACTCATGCCAACAGGATGCTCCCTGCTTACCTCCATTTTTTTGTTTCAAACAGTTGTGTTTGACGCCAAGGAGAAAAAAACATAATGGCAAGTGTAACGTTCGACCACGTCTACAAACGGTATGGCGAGGTGACGGCTGTCAACGACCTGAACATTCACGTCGAAGACAAAGAATTCCTCGTCTTCGTCGGGCCGTCGGGTTGTGGCAAGACCACAAGCCTGCGCTGTCTGGCCGGTCTCGAAGAGATTAGCGATGGCAACATCCTGATTGGAGATCGGATCGTCAACGATGTGCCGCCCAAGGATCGCGACATCGCGATGGTCTTCCAGAGCTACGCGTTGTACCCGCACATGAGCGTGTATGACAACATGGCCTTCGGCCTGAAGCTCCGCAAGACACCCAAGGCCGAAATTGACCGCCGCGTCAAGGAAGCCGCCGACATTCTGGACATTGGCCACCTGCTGGATCGCAAGCCCAAGCAGCTCTCCGGTGGTCAGCGCCAGCGCGTCGCCGTCGGTCGCGCCATCGTGCGTGAGCCGGCCGTCTTCCTCTTCGATGAGCCGCTCTCCAACCTTGATGCCAAGTTGCGCGTGCAAACGCGTGCTCAGTTGACCAAGCTGCACCAGCGCCTCGCCACTACCTTCATCTACGTGACGCACGACCAGGTTGAGGCGATGACAATGGCAAGCCGCATTGCTGTCATGAAGGATGGCCTGCTGCAGCAGATCGACACCCCGCAGGTTCTGTACGATCACCCGCACAACGTCTTCGTTGCAGGCTTCATCGGCAGCCCCAGCATGAACTTCTTCGACGCCACGCTCGTCGAAAGCGACGGCAAGCTCGAAATCAACAGTGGTGGCTTCCGCCTGCCGGTGCCGCAGCCCAAGGCTGACGAGTGGCGCCCACACAAAGGCAAGCAAGTCATCTTCGGCATTCGCCCGGAAGACATCCACGCCAAGCCTTTTGTGCCGCCAAGCATCCTCGAAGCCGACATGACAGCCAAAGTCGACGTCGTGGAAATGATGGGGAACGAGATTTTCTTGTACCTGATGACCCGCGACAACAAGCAGTTCATCGGGCGCGTCGACCCGCGTGTACGTTCACAGGTTGGCGATGAGATTCAGCTCGCCGTCAACATGGCAAACGCCCACATCTTCGACCCGAAGACTGAGATTTCGCTGGCAGGCTGACCACACACATATGAGACACATGGGCCGGGGAGCACAGCGCTCTCCGGCCTTTCTATTGCCTTCACCCGCAAGTACAGCGCCGAGGAAACATATGGATGCTGAGTTGACCCGCTCACTGGCGACGGCGGCCGACTTGCTGGCGCGTGCTCAGGCGGTTGCCGTACTGACCGGCGCCGGCGTCAGCGCTGAATCAGGCATCAGCACCTTCCGCGATGCCCAGACTGGACTGTGGTCACACTTTGACCCGCAGCAGCTCGCCAGCCAGTCAGGGTTCGCCGCCAATCCTGGCCTGGTGTGGCGCTGGTACATGCACAGGCTGGCGGCGGTCGAAGCGGCGACGCCCAATCCGGGTCATCTGGCCCTGGCGGCGCTGGAACGCCAGACGCCGCACTTCACTTTGATCACGCAGAATGTGGATGACCTGCACGAACGCGCAGGGAGCACCCGCACGCTCCATTTGCACGGCCATATTGCGCGCTTTTTCTGCAACACTTGCCAGGCGCCTTATACGCTCCACCCCGACGATCGCACGGCGCCGATGCCACCGGAATGCAAATTCTGCACCGGTTATATCCGCCCCGGCGTCGTCTGGTTTGGTGAGTTGCTGCCTGAACGCGAAATGTGGGCAGCCTGGCAGGCTGCCGATACGTGCGATCTCTTCCTGGTGATCGGCACAAGTGGCGTCGTCTATCCGGCTTCCCAGTTGCCAGTGCGCGCACGTCGCCACGGCGCACCGATCATCGAGGTCAATCCAGAACCGTCAGAGTTGTCAGTGATGGCGGACATCTGCCTGCGTGGGCCAAGTGGCGTGGTGTTGCCGCAACTCCTCATGGCGATACGCGGGCGCTGACCCGCAACAGGTTACGGCGGCGACCATTCCCAGACGCCATCGGCAATGGTTGTGGCGGTCATGTCGCCATTGATAGTGACAGTGAGAGGCAACGGCTGCGTGCCAGATTGACGCTGCACAACCAAGCGATACTGATCGGGCGTCAGCGTGGAGGGCAGCGTATAGGTGAAAGTGACCTGATGCGTGCTGTGCGGCGGCATGATGAAGTAGCCGGTGAAAAACTGTGTCTTGCGTTCGCCGCGTTGGGTGGCGATACTCTCTGAGGCAACGCCGGTGACATCGATCAACTTACTGCCCGCCGGAACGTAGACGCGCACATAATCGAAATAGCAGCGCGCGATCAGGTCGGCATAGCTCTTGCCGTAACGTGGGGTCAAATCACAGCCGGGATCTTCGGCCTCGACTGGATGCGTGTAGGTGAGGGTCAATGTCACCTGTGCCGGCTGGTCCGCACCGGCAAGCCAGCTTACCTGATAGTCGAGCGCACGCTCAATGGCGGCATCCACCTTGTTATACCCCATGTTGGTGTCGACGACGGCCAGAAAATCGCTGCCAGGCGAAGGTCGCAGCGCGCCGTCCCAGCCCTGCGCGCCGAGAACGGCAGCGGCCTCTGGATGATCCAACCACACCTGGATGGCGCGTGCATCCAGCGCATCGACCACCGCCGACGCCAGCGCGAGCATGTCCACGTCGCCGCTCTGGACTTTGCTCAATGCCGCCTGCGCCAGGCGCGGGATGAACTCCTTACGCTGCAGCCACCAGGCGCCCAACTCCTCCTGCGTCTCACCACCCACTGCGGTGTCGCTCTCGGCCGGGCGCTCCCAGAGCTTGACGACCTGTTCTTCGACATTTTCCCCGGTGATCGGCGTATCAAAACCTGGCGCCTGAATCTCGCCCAACGCAGTAAAGATTCGTCGCACAGCGTGCAGATCGATGGTCACGATGCCGTCAATGTCCAGGCCGACGTCGCTCTTGTAGAGCGCCTCCGCCACGCGCGCAGCGGTCGGCAGATCTGGCGACCAATTCGCATCGCGCATCACCAACACGGGGATGTTCATGTACGTTTGCATGGCGGCGGGCGCCGGTGGATAGCGTCCATCCGCGCGGTAGATGGAGTAGCTATCGACGAAGTCCAGCTCTGTCAATTTGCCCTGCTCTAGCGTCAGGCGTCCGATAGCAGCGATGAAGCCGCCGGTGGCGCGCAGCTCATGATTATTCTGCACCAGGATCAGATAGGTCTTGGGGCCATCCATGCCCAGGAGCGTTGGCAGTTGCGGGCCAAGCTGCGTCGCCACATCCGCCAGGGTAAGCAAAGCGGGTGCGGCGCGCATGAAGGGCGCCAGGCTAGCGGGCATGGCGTTAGCATCGACGGTCGCCAACGTGGTGCGCAAGGCATCGATTTGCGGCGCCAATTCGGGCAATGTTTCAGCCTGCTGCGCCAGGGCCTGCAGCAGCAAATCTGACGTGGCGCCGTTGGGTTGGGCGGTGTGCAACTCGGCCAGCGTTGGCGCAAACAGGTCGCTGCTTGCCTTTGTCAGCGCGAAGACCTGCGCCCCTGCCGTGAGCAGCTCGGACGCACTTCCAGCCAATTGGCCGTAGGTTGGCACAAAGGTCATCTGCTCCACTAACGGCAAGATCGGTTCGATTACTTGCGTGAATTGGTCGTAGTCGGCGGATAATTGCGCCAGGGAGTCCTGCAGTGCCACGGGATTGTCCAGTGCAGTCGTTGCAATCAGGGCGCGCAAACGCATAGCAGACTGGTAGGTCTTCCACCCTGCCCATCCGATTGTAACGCCGAAATAGCCCACGACCAGCAACCCCACCAGGAGGAGTACGCCAAGCACACGCAACAACCATCGGCGCCGCGCCCATGAGGCGGAACGCAGCGTCGAAGGCGCCTGTGCTGGTGGCTGTGATTCGATCAGTCCTTTACCAACTTCTTGCATCGTTCACTACAATCCGTTGAAGGTTTGCGCCCCGCTGACCGGAGCGGCCAATCTGCTTAACGCTTGAGTCGCCACAGTGGGCCGACTTGTTCCAGCTCAACTGCGTCGATCCACGCCGGCGGCTCAGCAAAGTAGATGGGGCGCAAGCCAGCATTCGCCGCCACCAAAGCCGCCGCTGATGTGTCAATGGCCGGCACATCCGGGTATAGATCGCGCTGGAGACGCTGATACCAGGCAAATTGATAGAGCGACTCGTTGACCGGAATCAGTCCTGGCGCCGCCGCCGTCAATGTGCGGTCGCCCCAGGCGCCGTACCACGCTGCAAAAGTCTCCCGATCCTCCAACGTCACCAACAAGCTGTCTGGCTCCAGCGTCTGCGCCAGCGCGACGAGATATTGCCGTGCAGTGTCGTCGTTGTGCAACGCCAGCGTCGGCCAATTCGTCGCCGCCAGCAACAAGAGCGCCAGCCCTGTAATCCCCGCTAACACCGGCGTCGCACCAGCAAACCGAGGCGTCAACCACACTGCAAGCGTCGCCAGCCCAACCGCCATCCAGATGCAAACCAGCCACACGACCGGTAGCAAATAAATCTCGCTATCGCGGGTGTAGTAGAGAATTGCATAGACGCTGACCGGCGTCACCCATAACAGGCTGAAGTTGCGCAGCCGCGCAGCGTTGCGATCCCATGTCGCCAGACCGACAAAGCCAAGCGCCAACCCCATCGGCGAAAACTGGGTAGTGAGTGTATAGGTCCACGTCGTCAGGCGCTGTAACGTTGTACTCAGCCCCCCGCTGAACAGATAGCCACGATAGGCAGCACCGCTGACCAGCCACTGAAAGCCATCCCAGTTGTCGGCGTATCCCCAGTTTACCGGGGGCGGGCCGTTGGACGCAGCCAACGGAATCCGCACATAGCACAGGGCGCCCAAACACACACCGCCGATCATGGCCACCAGTGGCGCCTGCCAACGCCTGACGCCGGTGCGCGCTGTCACCAGGGCGTAGAACGCAGCTGGTAACAGCAGGATCAGCGTCAGGTGATGAGCGACGCCTAACGCCACCGGCAGCACAACATACCACAGCCGCAACGGTTTGACCAACACCACCCACGCCAACAGCACGACCAGCAGCGCATGAAAACTGTAGACTTCGGTGAGGATCGACTGGCTCCACAATAACGGCGAGAAGGCCCAGGCCAGCCCGGCTGCCAGCGCCCACAGCCAGCGAGACGCCTCACCGCGTGGCAGCAATTCTCCCGCCACCAGCACGGTGAGGCACACGCTGGCAGCGCCGCTGATTGCGCTGAGCAGGTTGCCGCGCCACGCCAGATCGCTGGCAGGCGCCCACCAGCCGATCAGAGTCAACCAGCCTTGCAGGAGAGTTGTGTACAACGGGTAGCCAGGAGGATGAGGTACACCGCCAGTGATCGCAGCAGCCAATAATTCACCGCCATCTGCGCCCTGATGCGCCCAGGTCAACCCGGGCGCCAGGGACGCAAAATAGAGGGCGAACGCTAGCAATCCCGCCACGGCGACAGCGGACCAACGCGCCATCGTCAAGGATTACTGAAAGTCGGGCGGCGACGCCGGCGGCATACCAACGCTGATGGCAACCGATGTGGCCTCGGCGTTATCGGCCAGCGCTGCAGCCGCACCGTCGATCACAGCACCGTCAGCCAGAGTTGCATCCACCGCCAGCGACAGCCTGGTCGTCGTCACGCCACCGGCTGCCAGTTCAGGCCAGGTCACGACGATCAGAGTGGCGCCGGCATCGGTTTCCTGCGCCGTCACTTCGCCGCCATCCTCCGCTGACGCGCTGACAAAGCCTAACCCTGAAGGAACTTCAAAGGAGAACTCGACATTCACAGCGTTAGCATCCCCGGAATTGGTCAGGGTGAAGGCGAGCAGCAGCTGCTCGCCCTGCATCGGGAACTCTGGTTCGAGTGCAGCTGTCAGCGCCAGCACTGTCGGCGACAGAGCGTCTGACGCTGCGACCGGTGTGGCGGTTGCCGACGCTGCTGGTATCGCCGCGATCGGCGTATCACGCCCGGTGGTCACCGGCAAAGCGGCCAGCATGGCAGCGTCGGCGTCGGTGGTGATAAATTGCGCTGAAACCCAGCCGTTTTCGGCGCCACCCGGCACACAACAGGCCAGCCACCAGTCACTGGCTGCGTTGCGCCCTATCAGCGCTACGCTGGCGCCATTGCTCAACTTGCCGAGGACGGCGGCATTGGTGGAAGGTGCAGCGCGTACATTGAGTGAGACGGCGGCGACGACACCGCGCAATGCGCCAGCTGGCAGCGTTACAACTGGAGCCACTACATCAGACGCTGTCGGCGTGATGTCGGCAATCAATGTTGCGCCGTCGCCGAGTGGCAACGCCTCCAATTCGGCGACGGTGTAGTTGGGCGTCACAAATTGCGCGCTGACCCAACCCTGCGTCTGACCGTCGGGCAGACAGCAGATGTTGAGCCAGGTGTTGTCAACGTTGCGCGCCACCACAGTCACCACCGTGCCATTGGGCAGGCGCCCCACAACAGGGAAGGCGGCGCCAGGTCCTTGTCGCACGTTGAGCGTCGTGGCGTTGATCACACCTGTTAATGGACTGGTGGCTGCACCAGACGCTGGCGCAGTCTCGCTGACGGCTGATGGGGCGGGTGTTGGCGACGCCGGGGGAGTGTCATTTTTGTCTTCTTTCTTATCACGCGGACGCGGGGTGGGCGTCGGCGGCGGCGCTGTTGGCGCCGGGGGTGGGGTCGGCGGGACAGTCTGGAACAGTGCGAGCGGTCTTTCACTTGCCTGGGCCTGTTCCGCCCCGATCCACCACGTTGCTGCAACTCCAACAGCCAGCGCACAGAAACCAATGACCAACTGTCGCCGATGACGCGTAACGTACTGACTCAAAAATCTCATAACTTGATCCTTATTGATGGAATTGAACAGCTCAATGCGCCCCATTGCCATGAAGGATTGCCGGGATTGTCCGCAGCAAAATCTCCAGGTCACGCCGCAAGCTATAATGCTCGATATAGTCCAGTTCTAGTTGCAACCGCTCGGCAAACGCCAGGTCGCCGCGCCCGCTAATCTGCATTGGGCCAGTCATACCCGGCTTGACTGCCAGCCGTCGCCGCTGATCGTCACGATAGAGTTGTACAATGCGAACTTCCTCCGGGCGCGGTCCTACCAGGCTCATATCGCCGCGCAACACGTTGTAGAACTGCGGCGCTTCGTCGAGCGAGGTGCGCCGCAACAGCCGACCGACGCGCGTTACGCGCGGGTCATGCTTGAGCTTGAACGCCGGTTCCGCCAGAGCATCCAGATCGACTAGGGCGTCCAGTCTGGCTTCAGCATCTGCCACCATCGTGCGCAGCTTGACGATACGGAAGAGCCGGCCATTTTCGCCGACGCGCACCTGCCAGAAAAAGACCGGACCGGGCGAGTCCAGCTTGATCGCCAGCGCCGCCACGGCCACGAACGGAATCGAGACGACAAGCCCGACCAACGCACCGAAGACATCGATACTGCGCTTGATCAGGCGTTGCCAACCGGTCAGCACAGGCTGACGCGTACCGGGCGCTGTGCCAGCAAAGTGAATGGTGCCATTCAGGTAGCCGCTGCCTAACGCCAGGGCGCGCACTACTAACATACCTGGACCAATCAGCGCCAGCGCTGGAGAGCGTCGCGCCAGCTTGGCAACAAAGGGTAGCGTTGTCACCCCAAAAACGAGGGTCGCCACCCCGACGCCAATCCAGGCCCACCGCAATGGAGGCAGCATCACTCCTAACAGAGCCAGCGTCGTCAGTCCCAAAATGACGGCGAGCAGCACGATTTGCACTTTCAAGATTTGGGGTGTATGGCTATCTTGCACCATCCGCTCCGGGTGCCAGCGGATCATCAGCGACTTCCAAAAACCAATATCGTATTTGCGACGGAAGTACTCGCCCAGATCGCTGTCGTGTAAATGCGACACGCGCGCCGTCGGGGCGAAGACCAGACGATAGCCCTTCTGCGCCAGTCGAAAGCTGAATTCCTGGTCTTCACAAATGCGCAAGGCCGTATCAAAGCCGTGATTCTCGATAAACACTGCGCGGCGATAGGCGGCGGAATAGGTGTCGATGAAGTCAATCTGCGCCTGACCAGTCATCCGATCGTAGCGGTCTTCGTATTCGGCCTGCACAAAACGAGGGATCAGACGCGTCTGTGACGTGATGTAAGCGCCCTTGACGCCGATGACCTCTGGGTCTTGCATAGGCGCCGTGATACTGGCGATCCACTCCGGCACAGGTGCGCAGTCGGCGTCGGTGAACAGCAGCAGCGGCGCCCGCGCTCGCTCGGCGCCACAATTGCGCGCTGCAGCTGGGCCGCCATTCGCTTGGCGCACCAATGTCAGATTGATGTGCGTATGGCTGGCATGCCACGCCTGCACGACCTCAGCGGTGGCATCGGTGGAGCCATCATCGACGACGATGACTTCATAACAGTCCGGTGTAACCGTTTGCGTCGCCAGTGCATCCAGACAACGCACGATTGTGTGCGCCCCGTTATAGACTGGCACGACGACCGAGTAGGAGGGAGCAGCCTGCGATGCCACGGGTTGACACGTTATCGACATAAGCTCACTAACGGTGTGATGGAATTACTGCGCTGCTGCGGCCAACTCTGCCACCACAAATATGCGATGTGTCGTCGTGTCAGCGGGCCAACCAGTCACCAGCGTCAGTCGGGCGTCTGGCGAAGGGGCGACATACGCTTCAGCCTGTGCGCGCTCCTCCACTGTAGCGCCAAGCAGCGGCAATGGGTTCGAGACTCCAACAACCTGATAGGTAAACTCAACGCCCGCTTCATCCGTCACCAGGATTTCCTGCCCCGGCTCAACTTCGCCTAACGCCAGCGCCGCAAAGACAGCATCCCCTCGCGTCTGATGGCCGGCGATCACCATGTTGCCGGCGCCGCCCGCCCCGGCGCTGTTAATCGCCCAGCCAGCGGCAGCTTCCGGCACCACCCAACGGGTCGTGCGTTGCCCGTCAACTTCCACGATCTCCCACCCCATCGGCGCAACGGCTATCTCCACGCCAAGCGCTGGAATCGCCAGCTTGACGGGAGGAGAAGCCTCTTGCGCCAGCGCTATGTCAGGTGCAACAGTGGTTGGCGTCACCGCCACAGGCGTCTCACTGGCAGCGGGTTCTACTGCCGGCGGCGTCGGCGTTAACGGCTGGCAGGCGGAAATCAGCAGCATGCTCAGCACCATAACGGACGTCATGGCATGGCGAGTCAACCGAAAATGCGTCATCAATTGTCGGGTCCTTTCCAAGCGAAAGCTATCCAAACACCGGGGTTCATCTTCAAGTTTCAGTAAACTGGACGTGAATTGTAATCGCAACAAGGACATCTCGCAAAACGATATGGGCTTTTGTCCAATCTGGCGGTCTGTCGCTACAATGGTTGACGGGGAGGGATGTATCCCGGTGGATGCCCCGGTCTTCAAAATCGGTGGCAGGTGGCGCAGAGCCGGCTGCGGTGGGTTCGACTCCCACACCTTCCCGTGTGCACATTCCTATGTGCGTCATGCGTCACACTCCACTCGCCACACATTGTGCAGCACGCACGATGCACTTCGAAGCGATAACAGATCGATGCCATACCTGGTTGCCGTGATTCTGACCTACAACGAAGCCCACCACATCGCCGCGTGTGTCGCTGCGCTGCGCGATTGGGTGGATGCCGTCGTCGTGTGGGATTCAGGCAGCACGGACGGCACGCAAATGATAGCGGCAGCCACCGGCGCGCTGGTGGTGCAGCGTCCCTTCGACAACTACGCTGCGCAGCGCCAGGCTGCACTCGACAGCATCGCCGCCGAATGGCTCTTTTTCGTAGATGCCGACGAGCGGGCGACGCCAGCCCTGGCTGCCGAGGTGCAGCAGGTGCTGGCGTCATCGAATGCGACAGTGGGATATTGGGCGCCGCGCCGCAACTTCATCGTCGGTCATGAAATGCGCGCAGGCGGCTTTTCACCCGACTATCAACTGCGCCTGTTGCGAAGGTCGGCGGCAAGCTATGACCGCAACCGCCAGGTGCACGAAATTGTCACCTTACGCGGCCCGGCGGGCCGATTGAGCAACCCACTCATCCACTACAACTACCAGAGCTGGGCGCACTTCCACCAGAAACAGCGTGTCTACGCCAGGTACGAAGCGCGCATCCTGGCGGAGCGTGGCATCCATCCGCGCCCGCACAACTTCATCTTGCAGCCGCTGCGCGAATTCTATCGACGTTATGTCACCTTACAGGGCTGGCGCGATGGGTGGCAGGGGCTGAGGATTGCCTTCTGGCTGGCCTGGTATTACGGCTTTCTCCCCTACGTCATTCTTATGAGTCATTCTTCTGGAGAAACCACACTCGGCAGCGTAAAGTAAAAGCGACTCCCGCCGCCGGGCGCTTTTTCAGCGCCAACCACGCCGTGTAGGCGCTCCACAATGCGCTTTACAATCGAAAGCCCCAGGCCATACCCTTTGCGCTCCTCGCTGCGCGGGGTGCGCAGGCGGGGCGTGAAGAGCGGCAGAGCATCATCGGGCACACCCGGCCCGTTATCGATCAACCAGAAGCGCGTCTGCTGTTGGTCGGGGAAGTCAAAGCCGAGCGTCAACACAGGCGGGTCGCCGCCATATTTCAGAGCGTTGACGATGTAGTTATACCAGACCTCTTCCAGCCATGGCCCATATCCGAGCACAGATGGCCATGTATCAGGTAGATGCACAATAGCGTTCCGTTCGGTCAGCATGAACTCAACGCGACTGATCGCCTCCGCCACAATCAACGCCATATCCACCGGCTCGACTTCGATGTGTAGCGTGCCGCGCACACCCGCCAGCAACAATAGCGACTCAATAATGTGATTCATGCGCATGCTGTTGTCGATAATCTGGCGCAGATAGCTGTTGATCTCATCCGGGTGCAGATAATCGAGATTCTCACGTAACATGTCTGCATAACCGGCCACCAGCGAGAGCGGCGTCTTGAGATCGTGCGCCACCGTATGGGCGAAGGCATCGAGTTCTTCGTTGCGCTGGCGCAATTCTTCGGCCTGGCGGTTTAAGTCCTGAAAGAAGCGTGCATTTTCGATGGCAATTGCCGCCGACGCCGCCAGCGTCTCAGCAAGAATCTGGTCAGCATTGGTGAACTCGCCAGTGCGTTTGTTGACCAACTCCAGAACGCCCAGCACACGGTCCGGCGCCCGCAGTGGCACGGCAAGCAAAGTTCGCGTCCGAAACTTCAGTTTTTCGTCGCTGCTCGTCGAAAAACGTGGATCGCCGGTTACATCATTGACCACCACTGTCTCACGATTGGCAAAAGACCAACCGGCGATGCCTTGTCCCGGCGCCAACGGCACATGGTGTGGCTCCACATATTCGCCGTTGGCATAGATGGCAACACAGTCGAGCATTTGCGTGGGACTGAGCAGCCAAACCGAGCTACCTTCGGTGTCCGTAAACTCACAGATGCTGCTGACCAGTTGCGAGGTGATCTGCTCCTCATCGAGTGTGGAAGTGAAAATTTGTGTAGCGCGGTTGAGCAACGCCAGCTTTTGATTCTGTTCGTGCAGGTGACGGACGATCGCCTCGCGCTCTTGCCGCTTGCGATGCTCCTGGATGACGCGTTCGGCGACGCCGGGCAACTGGCTGAGATAATTCGGCTCTGCGCGCTTGATCACGTAGTCGGAAATGCCAAGCCGTAACGCCTCAACCACGATGGCGACATCGTCCTCAGCGGTGACCATGATCGCCGGTGGTCGATTCTCGTTCTCCAGCAACTTGTAGAGAATTTCGAGACCGTTCAATTCAGGGAGTTGATAGTCGAGGACAATCAAATCGTACTGCCGGTGTTGCAGACGCTCCAGCCCCTCTAGCCCCGTGTGCGCCAGCTCAACGACGAACCCCGTCTGCTCCATGCGCTGTTTGAACAGGCGAGCGGCAATAGGATCATCCTCCACATACAACACATGCGGTAAGGACGGTGCGCTAATGCGGTTATCTTGCGGCGTCAACGATAGCGCTGGTGTTGCCATACCTTGTCACTCGAATCAGGTTTTGGGTTGCTTGCTCGAAGGTGTCGTCGTGGCTGATGACAAAAAGCTGGTTGAAGCCGCGCACCGTCATGATCTGCTGCGCCAATGCCTCACGGCGCACACCATCAAGATTGGCGGTTGGTTCATCGAAAAAAGCAACATTGATGTTGCTCATCTCGCGCACAAGCGCCAGCCGAACCGCCAACGCAGCGCTCATCTGCTCACCGCCTGACAACTGCCGGAAGCTGCGCGTGGCGCTGCCCGCCGTCAACGTGACGCCGTAATCTTCGCTCCATGTCAGCACGCGACTGTGGTCGCGCATCAATTCGCCAAAAATTGTGGCGGCGCCTTCGCTCACCTGACGCACCAGCGCCTGTGTGACAAAGGGACCGGCCTGCTTGATCATGGTGCGGATTGCCTCCAACGCGGTTTCCAGTTGCGTCAACCGACGCCGTTCCTGATTGAGCGCCTGATGCTGGCTCTCATCTGCGCGCAGCGCCGCCAGTTGCTGCACATCGCGCGCCTGCGCTTCGTGCATGAGCTGGATGCTGGCCGACAGACTGCCCAATGCCTCACGCATCTTACGATCGTCTAATAATACTTGCTGATAGCTCTCCTGGTCAAACTGCGCAAGCGCGACCTTAAGATTGTGGCGGCTTTGCGTCAAGCGTTGATTGGCGGCTGCCAACGTCTGCTCGACCTCTGTCAGTTCGGCGATTGTCGCCGGCAATGTCGCCGCCAGTTGCTGGTGCATCAACACCGTCTGGTAGGCCGCGCTGTGCGTGCGCAGTTGCTGGGCATTCTCCGCCAGCGCTGCGTCGAGATCGCCCAGCGCAGCCAGCGCCTGATCGAGCGCTGCGATTTGTTGGTGGGCAGCAGCCTGTTGAGTACGTTCACGGTTGAGTTGCGTTTCAAGCTGTGGTCGCTGCGCCGCCTGGGCGCTGGCAACTGCGCTACGGCTCTTTGGATCGCCCAATGCGGCCAGCGCCTGCCGCAGCTCAGCAAGCGCCTCGACCTGCTCCGCCAGCGTCGTGCGCGCAGTCGTGTCGGCGGCGATCTCGGCGTCCACCTCGGCCAGCGTCTGTGCCAACTCGGCGAGTTCACTCTCGCGTGGCAACTGCGCCCATTCACGTTGCAAGCGAGTGCGCTCCGCCTCGCTCGCCGCAATCTCTTGTTGGTACGCGTCAAGGGTGCGTTGCACTTCGACCAGCTGGCGCTGCAACTCCTCATTGCGCACCTGATTGCGCGCCAGCATCTCGGCGCGATGCGCATCCGTAAGCGGCTGCTCGCAGACCGGACAGTGAGGCGCATCGATATTGCGCAACGCCTGGCTCTGCCGTTCGAGCGCCGCACGCTCGGCGCCGATCAGCGTCGCCTGTTCGTGGGCCGCCTCAAGCGCTGCCCGCAACTCCGCCAGCCGCGTGTTCAGCGCCTGGCCTTGCGCTGTGATGATGCGCGCCTGTTCACAACCGGCAACAACAGCGGTGTGGCGGGCGTGAGCTGTCTGACGCCGCGCTACAGCTGCCGCCAGTCGGCGATCCAGCTCAGCAATCTGCGCCTGCGCCCGCTCCAGCGCCGTCACTTGCGCAGTGAGCGCTGCCTGTTCCGCCACCGCTGCGGCCAACTCGCGCACTAACGTTTCGGCGGCAGCCACTTCAGTCAATGCCTGCTCGATCTGTGCGCAACGGTCAAGCGCCAGCGCCAGTTGCTTATCGGCGGCGCTACGCTTTTTCTGCAGCGCCTGGCGTTCTGCGACGCGCACCTGGAGCGCTTCCTGGGTTTGTTGCGCCGCCAGGTAAGCATCATGACCAGCCTGATGTTCGGCAACCGTGGCCACGGCTTGCTCTGCCGCCGCGCGCGCCTGCGCCGCGCGCTGACAACGCTCTGTCAGGTTGCGCACATTCTCTTCCTCACGCGCCACCTGGTGGGTCAATGTATCGACCAGCGCCTTTTGCGCCTCCAACACCTGGAGACGCGCCTGACCCGCCGCCAATGCCGTTTCGAGTTCGGTGCGTTGGACAATGGCGGCGTCTAGTGCGCGCGTGCGCTGGGCGATCTCTTGTTCCAGAAGCGGCAACTGTTCCAGACGGGTCGCCAGCACGGCCAGGTTACGGTCGGTTTCGACGATCTGATCGCGCACGCGACGCAGCGGTTCGCGGAGCTTGTCAACGGCGACGCTGTAATCATCGACCTGCAGCAACGCGTCGAAGATCGGTTTACGCCTGCTGGGCGTCTCGGCGAAGGCGCTGGTTAGCGCACCCTGCGCCACCCCCAGGGCATCGGTAAAGAGGCGCGACAGGTCGACGGACGGGTCCGCCAGTGTGTGTTGACGCACAAAAGCCTGCACATCCGTCTTACCCTCACAGACTTTGGCGCGCAGCTCATCGTCGTACACGATGTAGGCGTTGCTGCCGCCAAAGCGTCGCTCGATGCGATAGGGGCGCTCGTCGTAGGTGCTGATGAAAGTGACGGCGATTGTGCCTGAGCGGGCGCCTTCGCGTACGAATTCCTGCGCGGTGTAGGGCAGCGCATCAAAGAGGGCGTAGCCAATCGCCTCGATGATCGTGCTCTTGCCGGCGCCATTGTGGCCGACAATAGCGTTGACGCCCGGTGCAAAGGTAAACCGGACATGGTCGTAACTTTTGACGTTCTCTAGTTCCAGAGCAACAATCCGCATCACTTCTCCTTATCGTCGCGGCTGCTATGGGGATGAGACGGGTGCGCCTTTGGGACGTTGTGCAAGCACCCAAAAGTTCCTGAGCCAGGGGCGTCAGCCCGCATCGATGGTGCGCAGGTGGCCATCGAGTTCGGCCAGAATAGCCTCCGGCGGCGCCCCGGCCAACGCCATCTGCTTTAGCGCCAGCGCGGCCTGCATCCACTGTGCGCTGTGGTCGGCAAAACGTACATCACGCGCAAAGAGACTGGCCAAGACGCGTTGTTCCAGTTCGGTGCGCGTGGCTGCATTGCCGCTGTCCACAGCAAACTCGGCGCTCTGCAGCAGGCTTTTGACCTGAGCAACCAGCGGCTGAAAGGCAGCGTTGACGACAGCTTCGATGGCGGGGATGTCAAGCGCGCGTCGATCAAAGGGTAAGACGCCGGTTAGATATAGCTCGATCACGGGCGGCATTGTCTCTAGCCCGCCTTTCGCCAGCACGTCGACCGCCAGATCACGCGCCTTGCGCTCCACAAATTCCGTCACCTGCGCCATGAGATCGTCGGGCGACGTCACGTGATCGGTCTTGAAGCTGTACTGCCGGAAACAGCGTCGCGGCGGATTGCCCTGCGCGGCGCTGTGATGCCGACCGTTTTCGAAGCGCCGCTCGGTATCGACCTCAACCATCAGGTAGCCCCGCGGCGACCATGCCGCTTCGGCGATAGAACATGCCTCTGGGCTGCCAGGGTTGTGAATCCAGTGTTCCAAAATGAAGGGCTTGTGAAAATGGCCCAGCGCGACATAATCAACATGGTCGCGCAGCGCCGCCCATTGACGATAGGCGACGCCGCCAGCTTTCTCATCCATCTCGCCCTCGACGCCGGCATGTGTAACAAAGATCGTATACTCGACGCCTGACCTGGGCGTGGCCGCCAGCGCCTCGGCATAGAGGTTGAGGGCGGCGCCGGTGCTGGCGCCGTAATAGCGCAGACCATAGACGCGCACACCAGGCTTTGGTTCGAAGTAGCTGCCCTGCCGCCGCTTTGGATCCCAGGGCTGCAGGTCAAAGACGCCATCCTTTATCTCTGCATCGAGCAAGATGATTAAGTCTTGCAACGCCAGGAACTTCATCCAGCCGATAGTGTCTTCATAATAGGTGCGTTCGTGGTTGCCTTCGACGGCGATGCAGGGAATGCCGGCATCGCGCAGGCGGCGCAACACACGCATCGCCTGATTGAGCGTCAGTGCATCGATGCTGCGCTTGTGAAAGAGGTCGCCGGCCAGGATGACAAAATCCACTGCACCGCTAATCTTGTCATCGAAGGGGAGAATCTGCTTATCTGGGCGCGGGTGATAGACGCCGGTCGCCTTGTCAATAACGGCATTGAAGGCAGCAGCAAAGTCGTTGAAGCGCGTCGTCTGGCCGTATTGCAGATAGCCCAGATGAATGTCGGCGCAATGCAGGAAGCGTGTCTGCATAGTGTAACCTGTGGCCTGAAAAACAAATCGCTTGATGAATCGATTGACGAGTCGATTGATGACGGTCAGTCAGTGTCGGCGGCGTCGGTGGTTTCCGCCAGGCGGCGTCGCATCGTGACCAACGTGCGCTGCGCCGTAAAGCCGCAGCGCGCCAGATAGTCGATAGCGCTGCGATGTTCGGTGGGGACGCTGATGCGGATCGGCCAGCGCGGAAAGCTCTGGAGTCGCCAGAGCGCCCAGTCGATCAGCGGGCGATCATAGATGCCGTATTGCTCGGGGCGCACCCACAGTTGCATGGCATGTTCGCCACGCCAACGCCGTGCATCGAGGATCAACGCAGCCTCAAAACGTGGCGAATCCTGGATCGCACGGCGATAGCTGACGCCGCGCCCGGCCAGGCGCCAAAACCATTCGCCCATGCGATCCTCCAGGGTCGCCTGGAAATCGTCGCGCCGGATCGAACGCCACCATTGGGCATGTGCACCTAGCTGATGATTGACCAGCTCATATAGTGGTCGCCAGTCGGATGCCGAAAAGGGTTTGAGCAGTGGGTGCGGCGTAATCTCACGCACCAGAGGCGCCTGCGGGGCGCGTAAGTCCATCGTAGCGCCGACCACCTCAAAGCCGAGGCTCTCGTAGAGGTGATAGGCGATCGTATTAGCTTCGTAGACCTGAAGCACTGCCCATAGACCGCCGGCGCGCGTAGCGTGATCGAGGGCGACCTCCATCAGCCGCCGCGAGATGCCACGCCCGCGAAAACCTGGTGCTACAGCGACGTTGGCAATCTGCCAGCGCGTGGCATATTTATCGGCGCGTTGTACGGTGATGTTGCCAACGACATGTCCCTGTTCAACCCAGACAAAGCCGTTGAGGATGTCGTTGAACTCGCCCGTGCTCCGGTTCAGCACACCCAGGAAACCGCCCAGATAGCTCATTGTGCGCATCTCGCGCAGCGCCGCCGAGCCACGATCGTCGAGTTCGGTGGCAAAGGCCGTCGCAATCAATTCGGCGACGGCGCGCAGATCGCGACCGATGTCAAAGGGGCGGATGCCGGTCTCCAGCCGCTGGTCGTACTGGTAACCGGGCACGGGAATCACTGTCATGGTCAGAGCGCCACCCGCACCAGCGCCGGGCGCAGCACGCGGCCTTTGAGCATGTAGCCAGCGCGCAGGGTGTCGATAATGTGTCCACTGGCAACGATGTCGCTAGGAGCGCTGGCGATGGCCTCGTGCAGCGTCGGGTCAAACGCTCCCTCCGTCGGGATTGGGGTCAGTCCCTCTTCCTCGACGGCGCTACGCAACTTGCGCTGAATCTGGCGAAAGCCTTCCACCCATGCCGCCTGTGCGTCGACGCCTTCCGGGATATTGGCAAAGGCCAGGTCGAAGTCATCCAGGATGGGCAGCAGCCGCTTGATGATGTGGGCGCTGACACGCTCCATCTCCTCGGCAAGCTGTCGTTCCTGGCGCCGCCGGCTGTTTTGAAACTCTGCCGCCAGCCGTTGCGACTTCTCGGTGATGGTGGCGCACTCCTGGCGCGCCTCCGCCAATTCCGCCTCCAATTGCGCCACTGTTGTCAGCAACTCAGCAACATCGAGCGCCTCAGTTGCGGCGCCGTCATTCTGCGCATCGGTCGCATTGCTTTCACCACCACCGGTGGCGACACCTTCCATTTCAGGTGCTTCCATTTGTCCAACTTTTTCTTCAGCCATAGTCTATTATGTCACATTATCCTGATTGTCTAGTTTAGCGTCACACGTCACACGTTTCCCAACTTCACGCCTGACGAGGAACTCAACTTCCATACATCTCTTCCATCTTCTCACTGACCAAATCGGAGACAAAGCGGACGGCGCCGATCGTGCGTCCGTACCGCATCCGTACGGGACCGATCACGCCGAGCAGCCCGGAGACGCGATCACTGACGCCATAGCGTGAAAGCACCAGGCTCACATCTCGCAGCTCGTCGTAGCGACCATCGCCAGCAATGACAACATGGACTGCGTCGCCAGGCAACCCGGCTGCAATCTGCTCGATCAGCCCTGGCTCCTCCAGGACACGCACGATGCGGCGGGCGTTTTCGCCTTCCGCAAACTCGGGCGCGCTGAGCACTTCCGCCAGGCCATCGCGAAAGACGACGCCGCCCGCATGTTGTTCCAGACGCTGCATCGCCTCGGCAGCCAGCCCTGCCACCTGAGCGGCAAAGGGGGTCAGGCGCGCAGTGGAGGCCGTCACGCCGCTGCTGTCGAGACCGGCAAGCTGGTCGTTCAGCTCATTGCTGATGCGGCTCAACTCCACCTGCTCGATTGGCTGATCGACATCAAGCAACTGCTGCTTGACCGCGCCCTCCTGCAACACCAGCACCAGCAACACCTTGGTGCCCTGAATGTGCACCAGTTCCATGTGCTTGAAGGTGCAGCGAATGGTGCGCGGCGCTGTCGCCACGGCGGCGCTCTGCGCAGTGCGCGCCAATACGGCGGTGCCGGTGCGCAGCCACTGCTCCACCTCCGCCGGTGTGTGATGGAATTGATGACGAATGGCGTTCTTCTCTTCCGGCGTCAGGTCGAGGCTGGCCAGCAGATAATGCACAAAGAAGCGGTAGCCCAGGTCGGTAGGCACGCGTCCTGCGCTGGTGTGCGGGTGCGTAAGCAACCCCATCCGTTCGAGCGCAGCCAGGTCGTTGCGGATCGTCGCCGGGCTAACGCCGAGGTCGTAGCGGCCAACGATGCCCGCGCTGCCCACTGGCTGCGCCGTTTGTACGAATTCCTGAATGACGATCCGCAACACCTCGCGTTGGCGTTCGGAGATCGAGTCGATCGTGAGTTGTTCGTCGTGCATCGTTAATATGCGTTGCGATTGGTGCCAAAAATCGTCTGCAAAACTGTGCGAATCAAAATCGTAAGATCCAGACCAATCGACCAATTCTCAATATACCACAGATCATATTTGGTGCGCTCCACGATGGAGGTGTCGCCGCGCAAACCGTTGACCTGCGCCCAACCTGTCAGACCGGCTTTCTCGCGGTGGCGATCCATGTAACGCGGAATGATCTGGCGGAACTGCTCCACATAGACCGGGCGCTCTGGGCGCGGGCCAACCAGACTCATATCGCCGACAAAGACGTTCACCAGCTGCGGTAGCTCGTCGATGTTAAAGCGCCGCATAAAGGCGCCGAGTTTGGTTTTGCGCGGATCATCAGGCGTCGTCCAGCCTGGCCCATCGGATTCGGCATCCTGGCGCATCGAGCGGAACTTGATGATCTTGAAGGGACGGGCGTCTAGTCCCATCCGCTCTTGTGAATAGAAGACGGGGCCAGGGCTGTCAAGTTTGATCAGCAGTGCGGTCAGCAGCATGAACGGGCTAAGGAAGATCAGCCCCAACCCACTGAAGACGATGTCCATGCCGCGTTTGACGGCGAGCTTCCAGCCTTGCAGCGCCACGTCGCGGATGGTGAGCAGCGGCAATCCGCCGAGATCGCCGATCGTCACTTCACTCGCCATGATCTGGAAGACATCGGGGAAGACGCGGATGCCGACCTTCTCACGTTCACATAAGCTGATGATGTTGACCAGGTCCTGATGACTGCTTTCAGGCAGACCGATGATGACCTCATCCACGGCGTAGCGATCGATCAGCTGTGGCACATCGACCAGCGTGCCGAGGACGGGCGCATCGAGATTAGTCAGCGCCCGCTCACCCTTCCCTGCATCGACCACGCCGACCACCTGATAGCCGAGCTTGGGGTGCGCCTGCATTTTCTGGAGCAGCATCTGCCCGATTTCACCGGCGCCGATCAGCAGCACGCGGTCATCGCCGATGCCACGCGCCTGCGCCTGCCACTGCAACTGCGCATGGACAACGCGGCCGATGGTGTCGTACACAATGGTCAGCGCCGCACCGAATAGAATGAAGGAGCGGTGATATTGAAAGTCACGCGCAAAGAGCGTCAACAACGCCACTGTAAAGAGCATGGCGAGACCATTCTGGAGCGTGATCTTGAACAGCTCGTCGAGATGCGTCCCCGGGCGCCGTCGCTGGTACATGCGCTGGCTGAAATAGATCATCACCAGCACAACGGTATAGAGTCCCGGTAAGAGCAGGAACTCTCGGAATGGTCCGATCACGATTTCGGGGTCGCGCTGCAACAGACGATGCGCTGACCAGAAAGCCAACCAGATGCTGGCCAGATCGACGACGACAAGCGCCAGCATAAAGAAGAACTGGGCGCGCTTCAATACGCCCGGTCGGCTTGTCCGGCGCGTAGTATATTCACTCGGTGTTGCGTGATCGGAAATGCTCTGTTGCATTTACACGCTATCTACATTGATCTGCCCTACTGCTGCGGCGACGGGATGCCGTGCACTGCGACAGTAGCGCCAGAGATGGGCGGCGACATCCAGACCGCCCTTGCCCACGATACCGGCCAGAATTACCTTATCCAGCAGCCAGTTGGCGTCGCGCTGGTAGTGCTTCTGATAGAAGAGCCACATCGCCTCGTAAAAATCGATGCGCGCCTTGGCGCTTTGGCGGCTGGCGGCTTCCTTCACATGCGTGATCTCCACCGCTCCATTGTACCAGACTTCCCAGCCAGCATCCTTGATGCGCTTGGCCCAATCGAGGTCTTCGCCGTACATGAAAAAACGTTCATCGAGCAACCCTGCCGCCAGGATCGCCTCGCGGCGCACCTGCATATATGCGCCGACCACCGAATCGACTGGATGTACAGCCGTTTCGGGCAGGTATTCGAGGTTGTAGGCATTGAAGCGCTGACTGCGTGGGAAGAGCCGGCTCAGGCCAACCATACGGTAGAAGCTGACTTGCGGCGTCGGAAAGCTGCGCCGACACGCCCGATCCAGGCTGCCATCGGGGCGGCGCACGCGCGGCCCCGCCACGCCAATCGCAGGGTGATCGTCCATGAATCGCACCATTTCCGTCAGGGTGTGGGGCGGCACGATCGTATCAGGATTCAGCAACAGGACGTAACGCGGCAGCGCATCGACTGGGCGTGGCGGCCACTGCTCAAAACCCAGGCTGCGCAGCGCCACGTTGTTGCCTGCGCTGTAGCCAATATTAGTAGGATTCACGATCAACTGCGTGTGGGGAAATTCGTCGCGCACCATCGCCGCGCTGTCGTCGCTGCTGGCATTGTCTACAACAATGACCGCAACCGACAGCTTGTCTACACTGGCCTGCAACGAACGCAAGCACTCGCGCAACAAGGCGCATGTATTGTAGTTCAAGATTACAATCGCCAGATCGAGTGGTCGATGATGTAGAACCGACTCAGATGCAGAGGCGACGATGTTTTGCGTCATCAACGTATCTCACCAAACTCCGACCTCATGGCGTCTGTTATTGTAGCACGCCGCCAAAGACGCGACAAAGCCGACTGGATTTGGGTCTACTTCACGTTGGTGGCAAGCGCTTGTGCCGCAATGCCGCCTGTTGGATTGCGCCTTCCACTGTATCGGTGGACCGAAATCCGCGCAGTTTCAGATAGTGCGCCGCCGCCGCCAGCATCACCTGTTCCGGCGCCAGGCCGATCAACTCAGAATGAGTGACGCCGACTCCCTGTTGATGGGCCAGACGCACCACTTCGTCAAAGACCACATGCAGTGGCGTCAGCCCGGTGTCCAGCAGATTCATGCTTACCTGCGCCTGCCCCTCGACCAGAAATCCCTTCGCCTGCACAGCTGGAAGCCCCCCGCTGCTCTCGCGAATCTGTTTCGCTATCGCTTTGGCGACCTCAACGTTGGGCGTGTCCAGAAAGATGTTATATGCAATCAGGAAAGGGCGCGCCCCGACGACGACCGCTCCCGCCGGGCCGATCTGCGCCGGGCCGTAATCTGGCGCTCGCTCCGGCAAGTGAATGCTCGTCAACAACCCCTCGAACTCACCGCGCCGAATATCCGGCAGCCGTTTGCGTTCTGGCCGTGCGGCGGCGGCAGCATATAAATAGACAGGTAGCCCCAGTTCTGCACCGATGCGGCGTCCAAGCGCATGCGCCAGCGTCACGCATTCATCCAGCGTGATCCCGCTGACCGGCACCAGGGGGATCACGTCAGTTGCGCCGATGCGCGGATGTTCCCCGCGATGCTCAAACAGATTGATGGTCTGGGCCGCCAACGCTGTGACGCGGAAGAGTCCTTCCAGCACCGCGTCCGGTTCACCAGCGACGGTGATGACCGTACGGTTGTGGTCGGCGTCACTGCTGACATCGAGCAACAGCACGCCGGGCGCCTGGATCGCATCCACCAGCGCCTGGATCACATCCGCCCGCCGCCCTTCGGAAAAGTTGGGTACACTCTCGATAATCGCCATGCGATTTCACCGCTTTTCTGGTGCTTCTGCTGGCGGTGCAGTCAGCAATCAACGCGACCACTCCGCTACATCTGCGTTACGAACACCTGAATCTGCTGACAGTGGCCTGTGCAAATCGTCCCTCGCCCTGCAATTCAGGTATTATATCTGTCATGACGGAGAACAGCGCACTTTTTGCTGACCAATACAACGCATCCACTGACGCCCCAACCACATGGGATGGCTGGGTGAATGTCCGCAACGACGGCCACCCGCTGCAACTGAGTAGCTGGGGGCAACTCAAGACGCGCTTCGGCTGGACAGCACAGACCGTCGTGATGCGCGATGCGCAGGGCGCTATCGTCGCCGGCGCGCAGTTATTGCTGCGCCGCGCATATGGCGTCACCCTGGCCTACGCCCCGCGTGGACCACTCGTCGACTGGGCAGATGCTACGCAAAGCGCCGGGTTGATGACGCTGCTGCGCGCAGCGGCGCGCCGGGCTGGCGCCTCCGTGCTCAAAATCGAGCCAGACCTGCCCGATACACCAGCGCATCGCGCGCTGCTCCGCGACGCAGGCTTTGCGCCCAGTCCGCAGACCGTGCAGCCACCCTCCACAATTGTCGTCGATCTGGCGGGCGGCGAGGATGCAGTGCTGGCCGCCATGAAGAGCAAATGGCGTTACAACATCCGCCTGGCGGAGCGCAAGGGCGTCACCGTGCGCGCCATGACGCGCGCTGACCTGCCCACCTTTCACCGGCTCATGCGTGAAACCGGCGCACGCGATGGTTTTGCCGTACACAGTGACGCCTATTTCACCGCAGCTTTTGACTTGCTGACCCCTGCACACGCTATCTTTCTCGTGGCCGAATTTGGCGGCGCGGCGCTAGCCGCCATCGTCGTGGCGCTGGCCGGCAAGACGGCAGTCTATCTCTGGGGCGCCAGCAGCGACCGCGAACGCAGCCGCATGCCCAACCATGCGCTGCAATGGGCCGGCATGCGTTGGGCGCTGTCACAAGGTGCCACGCGCTACGATCTGTGGGGCATCCCCGACGACTTGGGACGATTGGCGCTGGCGCTGGGGCGAGAAACAACGGAAGGCGTTCCCGCCGACGCATTGCCTATCGAGATCGACGCGCTGCCGGGACATGGGCTGTGGGGCGTCTATCGCTTCAAGCAGGGCTTCGGCGGACGCGTGCTGCGCACCGTCGGCGCGTGGGATATGCCCCTTGAGCCGATCGGCGCGCGGCTTTACCACCTTGGCCTCTCCGCCAGACGCTGGCAGGTCGAGACAATGGATGCGTTGCACAAGCAGTCAACTACGGCTGATAACCCAGGCGCAGTGTCCAGAACGCGCAACCAGGTGCAGCCGCAACGGGCGAGAAGGGAGTTGCGCCTGCCCGCCGAGCGTATCAACGATGCCGGGCGCTGGCGTGAGGTGCTGGCGCAGACGCCGGCGCCTCACGTTTTGCAAAGCTGGGAATGGGGGGAAGTGAAAGCACAAACCGGCTGGCGCGCCACACGATTGGCCTTGCAAAGTGCAGACGGTGTAGCCGCTTTCCAATTCCTGACGCGCCAGCCGATCCCAGCGCTGCCGTTGCGCATTGGCTATGCACCCAAAGGCCCTGCGCTAGATTGGACGAATCTTGACCTGGTTGATGCCACACTGGCGGCCATCGAACTGCATGCCCGACGCAGCGGCTGCCTCTTCGTCAAGATCGACCCGGATATACGCGAAGACACGACAACCGGGCGGCTGGCGCTGCACGCGTTGCAGCGACGCGGCTGGCAATTCAGCGCCGAGCAGATTCAATTCAAGAACACGGCGATCACCGACTTGACCGGCGACGAAGATGCATTGCTGGCGGCGATGAAGAGCAAGTGGCGCTACAACATCCGCCTGGCAGAAAAACGCGGCGTGACCGTGCGACTCGGAGAGGAAAGCGACCTGCCTGCCTTCTACGCGCTCTACGCCGAGACCGGTGCGCGCGATGGTTTTTTGATCCGCCCGGCGGATTATTACCTGACGACCTGGCAGGCCTTTCTACGCGCCCAGACCGAGGCCGGCAACCCGGCTGGCGGTGCACTGCTGCTCGCCGAGCATCCCGATGACCCGCTGCCGGTGGCTGGGATATTCCTGCTGCGCTATGGTGCGACTGCCTGGTACTTTTACGGCGCCAGCAGTGAACGTCATCGCCGCGACATGCCCAACCACCTGCTACAGTGGGAGGCGCTGCGCTGGGCGCGGGCGCAGGGCTGCACCACCTACGACTGGTGGGGGGCGCCAACCGCACTTGACGATCCCAACGACCGCCTGCAAGGGGTCTGGCAATTCAAGCAAGGTTTTGGCGCCGAGTTCCGGCCCAACATCGGTGCGTGGGACTTTGCCGTCTCGTCGGCTGGCTACCACTTGCTGGCACAAGGCATTCCGCTTGCCCAGGCGTTGCTGCGTCGCCTGCGTCGCTAATACCGCACCAGACTGCCGGCCATACCATCCCACACCCAAAAGGCCTGGCCTTCCGGGAGAAATTGCGCAAAGCGTTCGACATCGCCAGGGCCGGCATGCACCCACTCGGGACCAAAGGTTTTGTTGCAGAGCGCGTGCGCCTGACCATAGTCCGTCGCTGCATCTTGCGCAAGGGGTTCAGTGAACTGGATCGCTGGCCCATCGCTGGCGCCTGCCGCCATCCGCACCAGCGCAAAATCGTTGATGCACAGGAGCGGCAACTGCGCAGCGTCTGGCGCGACCGCAGGCGAGGTTGCCGTTGGGATCGGCGTTGCCATATCTTCAGGGGCGCCGACGACAAAGGTGGCGACATAGGCGTCGGGGGGCATAGCCACACCAGGTTGCTCTGGGTAGGGCGCCACCTGCAAGAGCCGCACCGTGAAACCGTCGTGTAGAATTGCGGCCGGAGCGAAAAGCACCCCCTGGCTATCCGTAGCGCCGCCGATGACGTAACTCGTCGAACGCTGTCCTGTGCTGGCGACGGTCATCGCGATCTGCACTTCGCCTGCCTGCACGCAGACCGCCAAGCGCGGGCAGCGCGAGTCGGTTGCGACCTCGTCAAAACGCACGCGCAGAACATCCTGACCGATGATGGCGGTGTAGCCTGCGCCAAGCTCAAACGGCTGACCCGGTTCGGCAAAATCGACGCCGGTGGACATGCGTGGGCCGGCTTCGAGCATCAGAGTAACGCGGTAATCTGCTGGAGCAATGGCGCCGCCTGTTGCAGGCGTCGGCGTCACGCGTAACAGGTGGAAGCCAACGCCATCGAAGAGCCGAGACGGGCGCACCGTGCCAGCTGCCGGCGCCACCGCGCCACTTTCATCGGTGTGAGCTGTCAAGGAGATGGTTTGCGATGCGCCGTCATCTTTGCGCCAGCCCAAATCCACCTGCACAACGCCGCCTTCAGGAGCGTCACATGCAGCCGCGACTGCGCAGCGTCCATCGATCACAGCTGCCACGGTAAGCGTGATATTGGCGCCTGTCAGGATCACCTGCTCACCCGGCGCCAGCGTGAAGGGATGATCGACCAACACATGCATGTCGGCGTCAGTGTCAGGATTGGCGGTAGGATCCTTGCTGACCACAAACGTAGCGGCGTACTCGCCGATTGCCACCGGCGTTGCCTGAGTGGGGTAAGGCGTGACAGCGGTAAGGGTGATCAGATAAGGGCCGACCTTGGCCGTGAGGTCGCTGCCGGGTGCAGCAGGCAGCACGGCGCCAGCCTGGTCGGTGTGAGCGACAAAGACGGGATAGGTTGTCGGATGCCCCTCGCGCCACAGCGTCACCTGCACACGCACCGGGCCAGACTCGGCGCATTCAATGCCTACAGGGCAGCGCTTATCTTCCGCCCAGGGTTCCAGCCGGAGCGTGGCGTCCTCGCCAGCAATCGCGATAGCTTGATTGGCGCGCAAAGTGAAAGGTGTATCAAGCGGGGTGGTGCGCCCCTGCGTGATCGGTGGCAGATCGAGCTGGCAAGCAGCGAGAAATGTAGTCAACAGACACAGAACGAATAAGACGTGATAAGACAGACGCATGACACCCTTCCAGAATTTCCCAATGGTGCGTGTGGCTCAGATGAAGCTTTACACGACTGTACGGTAAACTGTACGGTAAACTGTATGGTAAATCGGAAGCGGCGTCAATCAGGTGCAGCTTACGCCAGCCTGACAAATCTAGAAATCGGTTTCTCAGCGTGGTGCGACTTTCATCATTGCAAAGGGTGTGAAAGCTATCGATGCAACGCTCACTAGAGTTCACCATACTTTGCAAACCTCTGCGTTTTCAGCGTCTCCGCGTCAAAGGCTTTCCCCGCACATTCCTGGCCAATCATCATCGCCCCACAAAGGGCAGCCACTGTGCGCGAAGCGGGTTGAAGGCGGTATGACCATCACAAAAGATTGGTGCGCTGATCGCCATCTGGCGCTGATCGTCCAGGTGGTAGGTGGTAGGAAGCGTTTGACACAAGCGTGCGAATCCGGTTATCATGTGGTACGCCGTTTAGGATTCGCAATTCTACAGAGTGCTTGCTATAGCAGTTGCCAGGTCTTGCTTTGCTCCCTGCGCTCCAGACGGTGACGTAGACAGCCAGAATTCATCCAATCCAGTTCTCAGATTTTCAAACCAGTTGACCACGAAAGGACAGTTTGCCATGAACAACAATGGAATCAGCCGCCGGCAATTCCTGCAATGGGGCGCTATGACTGCAGGCGTCGTTGCGTTGGCGGCATGCGCACCATCGGGTGCTCCGGCTTCTGCGCCTGCTGCTGGCAGCGAAGGCGCCGCTGCCCCTGCCGCTGCTCCAAACACCGTCCAGTATTGGTACGCCTGGGGCAACCTCGATCCAGCGATGGCGAAGATCATCGAGACCGAAGAGTTCAAGGCGCATATGGGCGGCGCCACACTTGAGTATAAAGGTTCGGCCAATCAGGATTCGCTATTGACGGCGATTGCTGCGGGCACGCCCCCCGATGGCGGCTCCAACTACTCCTATGTCAACCTCTTCACGCGCGGCGCCACCATCGATGTCAAAGACATGGCGGACGCCAGCACAGTCTTGAAAGCGGACGATATCCTGGAAGGCATCTGGAATAGTGCCTTCTACAAGGGTGGCATGATCGGCGTGCCTGGCATCGAATGCTTCAACTGGTGGGGACTGAATGTCAACATTGACGCCGCCGAAAAGGCCGGCCTCGACACGACCACCTTGCCCAAGACCTGGGACGAGGTGCTGGAGTGGCACAAGGCGATGACCAAGAAGGATGACGCTGGCAACCTGCTCCAGTTTGGTCTTGATCCCTACGACGCCATGGCCAACGAACCAGATTTCCTCGCAGCCTCTTATGGCGTCAAGTGGTTTGACGAAGAGACCGGCAAATTCGACCTCGCCAATCCGCGTATTGCGGAAGGTCTTGACACCTTGGGCGAGTTCATCCGCATTGCCGGCCCCGATCAGTTTGCTGGCATGCGTCAGGTTGAAGGCAACGGCACCTGGGGCGCAGCCTACAACGCCGGCGTGCAAAATATGATTATGGAAGGCTACTGGCATCCAGGCGAGACCCAGATTCAGAAGCCCGAGATTGCGCAATTCAACCGGTCAAGCTGGGCGCCGGTGCCGGCCGACCGCAAGGATGCCAACATCATGGCAACCGGTCTGCACGCTGTGGTCATCTTCAAGGACGCCAAGAATAAGGAAGGCGCGTTCAAGCTGGGCGAGTTCTTCCAGACACCTACTGCGCTCGACATCATCTTCAACGAAGTTGGCTGGATTCATGGCGTCAAATCCTGGCTGACGACGGTGGATAAGAACAAATATCCCGGCCTTGCCTTCTATGTCGATGCCGGTCCGCAGGTGACCGAGTGGACGATTGGCCGCCGCTGCCCGATCAACGACTTCGTGATTACGCAATACACGGAATTGCGTGAGCAGGTCTACCGCAACTTGATGGAGCCACAGGCCGCCGCCGACGAGCTGCAGAAGCGCGCCGAAGCCGAATGGCAGGCGCAAGGTCTGGGCTAAGCGACAGCGTGTACGCAACCTTCCTGGAAGTTGGCAGCTTCCAGGAAGGTTTGTTTGACTTCCTGGAGGTGTTATGGCTGTCGCAACAGCACCGACGCGAGGCATGACCAAAACCGAAAAACGCAATCAGCTCATGGGCTTGTTATTCATTTCCCCCTGGCTGATCGGTTTCTTGCTTTTTGCGCTCTTCCCGCTCATTGCCTCGCTCTACTACAGCATGACCAACTATGACTTTATTCGCGACCCGCAATTCATCGGGCTGGCGAATTATGTCCGGCTCTTCACGACCGATCCGGACTTCTGGACGGTCATGTACAACACGATCTACTATGTCGGCTTTGGTGTGCCGCTGGGCATTGCGGTGGCGTTTCTGATTGCCAATCTGCTCAACAGCGAGATCAAAGGGCGCACTCTCTTTCGCTCCGTCATCTACATCCCTTCGATTGTGCCAGCTGTCTGCACGGCGATGGTGTGGCTCTTTATCCTCAACGTGCAGTACGGCGCCATCAACGGCATCCTCAAAACGATTGGCTGGCAGACGATCCCCTTCCTTTCCAGCCCGGAGTTGGCAAAGCCCTCGCTGATCATGATCTATGTCTGGGCGCAAGGCACGGCAGTCGTGATCTTCCTGGCTGCGCTGCAAGACGTGCCACGCTCCCTCTATGATGCGGCATTGGTGGATGGCGCCAACGCCTGGGCGCGCTTTTGGAATGTGACGGTGCCGATGTGCACCCCAGTGATCCTTTTCAACTTCATCATGGGCATTATCGCTGCCTTCCAGGATTTCACCCTGCCCTTTGTGCTCACCGGCGGCGGCCCCATGAAATCGACGGAGTTCTACGTCGTCAATCTTTACCGCAACGCGTTTGTGCAGTTTAGCATTGGCAAGGCGTCGGCGATGGCGTGGATTCTGTTCCTGATCATCTTGCTGTTCTCGGTGATCCTCTTCCGCACGTCTGCGCGATGGGTGTACTACGGAGGTGAGAAATGACGAGCGCCAGCCAGACCGTCAGCAGCAAGCCGCAGCTCCAGCAACACGCCCGATCAGGCTCCATTTCGACCACCAAGTGGATTTCGCGGTTTGCCATCTATACCATTTTGATCTTGCTCGGCATTACCTGGATCTTCCCGTTGTACTGGATGGTCACCTCCTCGCTCAAGGATGACCCACAGATTTACACGGTGCCGCCCGTGCTGATCCCAAACCCCGTCTACTGGAACAACTTTTACGACGCCTGGACGCGTTTCGACTTCAACCAGGCAGCCTTTAACTCGGTCTTTCTCTACTCCTTACCGGTGACAATCTTCACACTCATCTCGTCGATGATCGTCGCCTATGGCTTTGCCAAGATTCCCTGGCGCGGGCGCGATGCGCTCTTCTGGGTCTGCATCGCTACGATGATGTTGCCCTGGCAGGTGACGATGGTGCCACTCTTCATCATTTTCAAGAACCTGGGTTGGATCAACACCTACTGGCCTTTCGTCGTGCCGTCGCTTTTTGGCAATGCCTACTTCATCTTCCTGCTGCGCCAATTCTTCTTGAGCATCCCTGAAGAATTGTCGGACGCCGCACGCATTGATGGCGCCAGCGAATTCGGCATTCTGTGGCGAATCATTCTGCCGCTGTCAAAGCCAGCAATTGCAGTCGTGCTACTTTTCCGCTTCCTCTGGTCGTGGAACGACTATCTGGGTCCGCTGATCTACATCAACACCGAGGCCATGCAGCCGCTAGCGCTGGCAATCTATCGCATGCGTACGCTGGCGCTCAGCATGGGCACCACAGCCATGGCCTACCCGCACCTGATGGCGGTCAGCACGCTGGTGGCGCTGCCGATCATTCTGATCTTCATCTTCGCCCAGCGCACCTTCATCGAAGGCATCTCTACGACCGGTCTAAAGGGCTAGTCGTTTCCAGTGTAACCTGATGTCGCTGACGCGCTTTGTGGTGCCGCTGCTATTAGCAGGCTGCCTGTGCAGCGCACAGCAAACCCACCTGCCAGCGACGACAGTTGCCCCGCCTTTGCACACGGTTGCAACAACTGTCGTCGCTACGCCGCTGCAGGCATCTGTCGTCTGCAGCGGCGCGTTCGTCACCCATCGCCTCGACTTCACCACTGGCACGCGGTTGCGCGAGATCGGCACCTATATCAGCAACGGCGCCGGTGTGGCCGCTAACGACCTGGACAACGACGGCGACCTCGACCTGGTCTTTGCCAGCGTGGACGGCGAGGGCGAAATCCTCTGGAACGAAGGCAATCTCCAGTTTACAAGCGCGCCGCTCGACGATCGCTTTGCACGTGGCGTCGCCATCGTTGATGCGAACGCCGACGGCTGGAACGACATCGTCTTCACCCATCGAGGTCTGGAGGGCGTCACCTACTGGCGCAACCTGGGTGGCGCGCCTCGCCCCACCTTCGCACGCACACCGCTTCCCGGCGTCGATCACTACGCCTACGCCATGGCCTGGGGCGACGTGGACGGCGACGGCGATCTCGACCTGGTGACGGGTTCCTACGGCGCCGAACTCAAACAGCATGGCATCGACGCGCCAGAGGACGACCCCCAAGCTGGCGTCGTGCTCCATCTGCAAGGCGATGATGCGTGGACTGCCCAGACGCTTGATCCTCACGCCGAGACGCTCTCGATCGCTATCCTGGACGTGACCAACGACAGCCAGCCCGAAATCTGGGCTGCGAATGACTTTGCACTTGACGACAGGCTCTGGCAACGTGACGGCGACGTCTGGCATCAGATTCACCCTTTTGCCCAGACGTCTTACAGCACGATGACGACCGAATGGGGTGACATCGCCAACGACGGACGCCGCGCCCTGTTTACGACTGACATGAACCCCTACGACATTTCGCCGCGCAATCTGGCCGCGTGGATGCCGGTGCTGAACCAGCTCGTGCCCCACAACCGCGCCGACGACGTGCAGGTCATGGCGAACGTGCTGCTGATCGGCGACGGACGCGGCGGTTGGCAAAATCAGGCCACCGCGCGCGGGGTGGACGCAACGGGTTGGAGTTGGGACGCGCGCTTTGGCGACCTTGACCAGGATGGCTACCTCGATTTGTATATTGTCAACGGCATGATCGCCGCCGACCTGTTCGGTCATCTACCCAACGGCGAGCTGGTCGAAGAGAACCAGGCCTATCGCAACCGCGGCAACGGTAGCTTTGACCGGATGCCGCAGTGGCAGCTTGGCGCGACGGCCAGCGGACGCGGCATGATCATGGCCGACATAGACAACGACGGCGACCTCGACATTGTCATCAATAACCTGCGCGGCTTTGCGCAGCTCTACGAGAACCAACTTTGCAGCGGCGCCAATCTCCAGGTAGACTTGACGTGGTCAGGAAGCCAGAACATTCATGCCATCGGCGCACAGCTTGCGCTGCACACGGACAAAGGCATCTTGCGGCGCGATGTGCGCGCGTCAGGTGGCTATCTTTCCGGCGACCCGGTGCGTGTGCATTTCGGCATTCCGGCGGAGGCGCGGCTCGATCGGCTGGAGATTGAGTGGCCCGATGGTAAAGTTTCACTTGTCGATGCGCCGCCACGCAACAACCTGCTAACGGTGACACGCTAGTGCGCCACAGGAATTCACAGCTATGACGCATCAAACCCTTGCCACACCACACGCAATTGACATTCAATCCGCCATCCCACTGCTGCGCCTGCTCAACCCCAAGCAGCATACGCGCATCATGTTGGCGTCGCTGGCGGTTGGGTTGCTCGTCAGCTATCTGGCGGTGGCGATGGGCTGGCTGCCGCTGTGGGGTGCGACGGCGCTAACGTTGATCGTTCTGCTGCCAGCGGGCGTGCTCAAGTGGCGCGACGACCACCGTCGCTATGGCGCGACGCTCATGGGGTTGTCGATCCTGGTGACGGCGCAGGGGCTGCACACGGTCGAGCACCTGGTGCAGTGGGCGCAGTATCACCTTCTTTACCTGACCATGCGCCAATCCAACGGCTTGCTCTCGCCCGCCAACGCCGAGTGGGTGCACTTCACGTGGAACTGGTTGGTGTTGATCGCGGTCGTGGCGCTGATGGTAGGCGGGATGCGCGGGGGCTGGATGTGGTTGCTCTTTGCGGTGGCGTTCTTTCACACCATCGAGCACAGCTACACCTTTATTCGCTATCAGATGATCCTGCGCGAACTGACGGCGATGGACGTGCTCAATGTTACCGCGCAGGGGCTGCCGGGCATTGTCGGGCGTGATGGCTGGCTGGCGCGTAGTGAACTGACGCGCGGCACGTGGATTTGCACCATCCCCGGCCTGACGACAGCGGTGCGGCTCGACGTGCACTTTTGGTGGAACGCCATCGAAATGACCCTGCTGGTGATCGCCGGTCACTTCTATCTGCGCAAGCAGTTCGGCAAGACGGCGTGAAAAGCCCGCACACCGCACGCGCTCCCTCTCCCATTTTGACGCCGGGACGCCGCACTTTCCTGGCGTCCCGGCGTCTCTGCTTCAAAGCTGAATCTTCAGCCGATAAGTCGGTCACCGCGCTGGTGGGCGGTTGGGTGCAATCGGCTGCAACAGTTTGCGGCGCTCCGGCGTCAGGCGGTCGAGCAGCGCCTGTGAATACTCAAAGCCGTAGCGCGTCGAACCCCAACTCACACCATAACGATAGATCGTCACGCGGCGCTCGCCGGTGGGGTTGGTGCGGCTGCTGCCACCGTGCATGATGCCATCCACAAAGAGCAGGGCATCACCTGCCTGAAGATAGGCAGGCACGGCGCCCTCGAGATTATCCATGCGGTCGAGTTTGCTGTAGTCGCCAGCATGCGGATGCGGAAAATTCGATTTGTGGCTGCCAGGGATCACCATCGTCGGTCCGTCGCCAGGGCCAACGTCGGTCAACGCCAGAATGATGTTGACCTGCCCGCAGCGAAAGACGCCGTGCTCATAGACGTACTTGTTGCGTAGCGCAGCCTGGAAGCCGCCAGAGTGCACCGGATGGTGACCGCCCGAACGCCGAATCGAGGCGATGCACTCATCCACAAAAAGCCCCTCTACGTAGGTGCCCTGCTCGCCACAGTAGCGGCGCACGTAGTTGATCCAACTCGGGTGATCCAGCAATTTCTCAAACGGCTCGCCGACCTCGACGCAGTTGTGCAACTCGAAACCGGTGGCGCCGTTGTAGTCACGCCGTTGGGCGTTGCCCCACCATTCGCCATATTCAAGCGGTGGAAAGTTATCGAACGCCGCGTTCAACTCAGCCAGTAGCTCCGGTTCAACCGCGTTCTTCAAGATCAGATAGCCGTTAAGGTCAAACAGAAAATCGTCCAGCGCAGTGGGCATACGTGCTTCCATTGTTGTTCTCCCGTGGTGTGATGAAAGTGTGCTGTGCACTCTCGCTTTTTTGAGATTGTGCAGGCAGTGGTATCATAGCCAAACAATTCAGTATTTTCTAGTCGATTTCTTGCCAAAATTTCCTGATTTCTCAGATCACTTGCGCTGCACATAGTTCGATGCACAAGGTGGCGTAAAAGATGCAGACACATGAACCTGTCGTAACACCAGCCAGCTATGGGTTATCGAGTTGGCGTTGTCTGCCTGAATTGATGGAACTGCCGCATCGCCACACGGAGATCGAGCTGAATCTGCTCCTGGAAGGCGAAATTGTTTACGCGCACCGTGATCGGCTGGTGCGTCTCGCGCCCGGTCAGCTGGCGATCTTCTGGGCTGCGATCCCACATCAACTTGTCGAACGACCGAATGTCTGCGACTTCTGCATCTTCACCGTACCACTGGAGATGTTTCTCGCCTGGAAGTTGCCCGCGCCGCTGGTGCAAGATTTGCTGGCAGGCGAAATGGTGATCGATGCCGAACCCGCCAATGCTCCGCTTGATAGGCTGATGCTGCCGCGCTGGCATGACGAACTCAGCACACGCGCCGAGCCGCTCGTGGTCTTGAAGGAGATGGAGGCGCGGCTATGGCGGTTGGCATGGCAGCACAAGCCCGGCGGCGCCAGCGCCCCACGCGCAGAGTCACACAGTGCTGCAGAACGGATGGCGCACTTTATCGTCGCCCACTACCAGACGCCGCTGACCGTCAACGCCGTGGCAGAAGCGGTCGGGCTGCATCCCAATTACGCTGCAACCGCCTTCAAGCGCACCTTTGGCCTGACCATCTGGGAGTACACGCTGCAATATCGCGTCACACAGGCGCAACGTTTGCTCGTGACGACAGACGCCAGTGTGCTCGATGTGGCGCTGCAAAGCGGCTTCGGCTCCTTGAGTAGCTTCTACGCAGCGTTCCAGCGTTTCACCGGTGCGACGCCCAAAGATGTGCGCCGCACGGTGAAGGGCGCACTGCGCACATCACATCACCGCTTCCACCAAACACCGTGACAAACACCGTGACAAATACCGTGACAAATACCGTGAGGAGAAGAACGACATGGCGATTGATTTCCCACCCGAACGCTGGGCGCAGGTGCGGGAAACGTACCGTCAATGGTGGGCGGGCGAATTGGCGCGCCCGATCATCCCGATCGAGTTGGTGGGGCGCGATCCGGGACGCTCCAGGCCCGACGCGCCGCTGCTCACTCAGGAGACATGCGCTGATTTCTCCTTTTCGCCTGCACAGTTGATTGATCGCATTGACTACGAGTTGTCGTGCAAAGTGTTTCTGGGAGACGCCTTCCCGTGGGTCAACCTGGATGTCTTTGGTCCGGGGGTGGCTGCCGCCTTCATGGGCGCACGGCTCGACAACACGTCGGGCCGCGTCTGGTTCTGGCCCCCGCAGGAAAATCAGCCCATCAGCGACATCCATCTGGAGTACGACCCGCACAACCCCTGGCTCCAACGTGTCCTGGACATCTGCGCGGCGGCGATGGAGCGCTGGCAGGGGCAGGTGTTGGTGGGCATGACCGATCTCGGCGGCAACCTGGACACCGTCGCAACCTTCGTAACGACGCAACGGCTGCTGTTGGAACTCTACGACCACCCAGAGGAAGTCGAGCGACTGATATGGGAAGCGCATTCATGCTGGCATCGCTTCTACGCCGACATCAACGCCATTCTGCAGCCGGTCAACCCTGGCTACAGCGACTGGTCGGGCATCTACAGCGAGCAACCGTGCTACATCCTGCAGTGCGACTTCGCCTACATGATCGGACCGCAGATGTTCGAGCAATTCGTGCTGCCTGAGCTACATGCCTCTTGCCAACGTCTGTCGCGCAGCTTTTATCACCTCGACGGCATCGGCCAACTTCGCCACCTTGACATGCTGTTGAGCATCCCTGAACTTGACGGCGTACAGTGGGTGCCCGGCGATGGCAAACCCGACTGCGCGCACTGGCCGGAGGTCTTTCAGAAGATTCATGCCGCCGGTAAAAAGATACAGGTGTTCAATGGCGGCCTCGCCGCAGTCGCAGCGGTCATCGAACAAGTTGGGTCCGCCAGCGGCATTCAATATCATGTGGAAAGCGCGCCGCTTGCCAGAGAGTCGGAGCTGCGCGCAGCCCTGGCTGCATTCGGCATTGCCTGACAGCGTGACTTGTGATTCAGCCTGCCGACTTGTTGCTGCCCACCTCACTGCGAAAGTGGCGCGGCGCAACGCCGATATGCTGCTTGAAGAGCCGCGAAAAGTAGTAGGCGTCGGCGAAACCCAGGGCATGCGCCACTTCTTTGACCGACAACTGCGTGATCGTCAGCAACGTGCAGGCGTGCTGCATCTTGAGCTGGTTGAAGTAGGCGATCGGTGAGTGACCGGTCTGCTGCTTGAAGAGGTGCGAAAACTGTGACTCCGACAGACCAGCATGCGCCGCCATCTCAGCCAGCGTCAGCGTCGTATGTAGATTTTCGGCGAGGTAGGCGAAGGTCGGCGCCAGGCTGTGAAAGCGACTTGTGCGCATGTTGGGCGAAAAGGCAGCGTTGTTGTAGAAAAGCTCAGCCAGGATGTGCCCGACCAGCTTGGACGCATGGATCAGCTTGGGAAGCACAAAGCCGCCGACAAAGCTGCCGTAGCACTGTTGGAAGAGTCTGACCAGCTCGGCGCCGCAGCGCGGGTCCACCGAAAGCTTGTGTGTGGTGGCGGGCGGCAACTGCGCGTAATAGTCGCCCTCGAGACCGGTGAAGTGCACCCAGTGAATCGACCATGGCTTGTCGATGGATGCGCCGTAAGCGTGCGCAGCGCCTGCCGGCAGCACGACCGCCTCGTGTGCTTCAAGCGCCTGCCGACTCCCCACCACTTCGTACCACCCGGCGCCCTGTACGCAGTAGATCAAGATGTGCTCGGCTGCGCCTTCCGGCCGCTCCACATAATGATAGCGCGCTTCGGGATACCAGCCGATATCTGTCGTCAGCAGCGAGTGCAACAGTGGATGCGCCGCCAGCTGCTGCACCATCGGGCGCGGGATGACATGCAGAATCTGCCCGCGAAAACCCTCCCGTATCCGCAGCGAAAGCGCAAGATCATGATCCACACCCCACTCCTCTATCAGCAGTACAACTCAGCGTCAACGGAAGATACTCCATTCTATCACAGTCTTGTCTATTGAATGAGCAGCGCCCTTCGTGATAAAAAGGACGTGTTGCGTGATTGATTGTGGTGATGCTACCACGCAACACGTGGCACGCAACACGTATCACACAACATGCAACACGTATCACGCATCACGCACCAACCATGACTCACGCATCCTTCCATTCCGAAGCCGGCGTCACTGTAACAGTTGAGCCGGTCACCATCCCTACCTATCCTGTCGGCGCGCCCAACCGCAACCCGATGTTCCTGGAAAAGCGCGTCTACCAGGGCAGCAGCGGCGCCGTCTATCCGCACCCGGTCATCGAGTCGGTGGGCGATGCGAAAGCCGACCGCACCTACACCGGCATCTGGCTAGAGAACCGCTACTTGCGCATCCTGCTGCTGCCAGAGCTGGGCGGGCGCGTGCAGATGGCGTACAACAAGGTCAACGGCCATCATTTCGTCTACTACAACCGCGTGATCAAACCGGCGCTGGTCGGGCTGACCGGACCGTGGATTTCCGGCGGCATCGAATTCAACTGGCCTCAGCATCACCGCCCCAGCACCTTTCTGCCAGTGGAATACACCATTGAGGAGCACGCCGACGGCAGCAAGACGGTCTGGTTCAATGAGATCGAGCGCATGTTCCGCACCAAAGGGCTGGCAGGCTTCCGGCTCTATCCCGACCGCGCCTATCTGGAGATCGATGTGCGCCTCTTCAACCGCACGCCGCTGCCGCAGACCTTCCTGTGGTGGGCAAACCCGGCCGTGCACGTCGATGATAATTACCAGTCGATCTTCCCACCCGATGTCTACGCTGTCATGGATCATGGCAAGCGCGCGGTCTCGACCTTTCCGATCGCCACCGGCGTCTACTACAAGATCGACTACGCACCCGGCACGGACATCTCGCGCTACAAGAACATCCCCGTGCCGACCTCCTACATGGCGTACCACTCGGACTTCGATTTTCTGGGCTACTACGATCACGGGCGACAGGCCGGGATGCTGCACGTCGCCAACCATCATCTCGTGCCCGGCAAGAAGCAATGGACGTGGGGCAACGGCGACTTTGGCCGCGCCTGGGATCGCCAACTCACCGACGAAGACGGGCCGTACATCGAGCTGATGTGCGGCGCCTTCACCGACAACCAGCCCGACTTTAGCTGGCTGATGCCGGGTGAGGAAAAGCACTTCACGCAAGTCTTCATGCCCTTCACCACCATCGGCGGCGTCAAGAATGCCAGCGTCGACGTTGCGCTCAACCTGGAGATCGAGGAAAGCATTGCGCGCTGTGGCGTCTATTGCAGCAGCCCGCGCACGGTGCGCGTCGTGCTGACGGCGGCGGAGGCGACGCTCTACGACCAGCTTCACGACCTTGCGCCAGAGCAGGCGCTGACAACCTCGGTGAAACTGCCTGCCAGCACGTCGCTGCAGACTGTGCGCCTTGCTGTGTTCGACGGGGAGAAATTGCTGCTCGCCTTTTCACCGCTGCCGGAGAGTGTAGTCGAGCCGCCGTCGCCTGCCACGCCCGCGCCGCCGCCCGCCGAGGTCGCCACGAACGAAGAACTCTTCCTGCACGGGTTACATCTCGAACAGTACCGCCACGCCACCTACGCACCCGAAGCCTATTTCAAGGAGGCGCTGCGCCGTGACCCGCGCGACAGCCGCTGTCACAACGCGCTGGGTCGCCTGCTGCTGCGTCGCGGCAAATTCAGCGAGGCTGAACAACACTTCCGCCACGCCATTGCCAGCCTGACGCGGCGCAACCCCAATCCCTATGACGGCGAGCCGTTCTACAATCTCGGCCTTGCGCTGCGCTTTCAAGAACGCTTCGACGCCGCCTACGACGCCTTCTACAAGGCGGTCTGGAACGCCGCCTGGCAGGACGCCGCCTACTTCGAGCTGGCGCGCATTGCCAGTCGCGGCGGTCGCCTCGCGGAGGCGCTTACCCACGTCGAGGAGACGCTGGCGCGCAATGGCCGCCATCACGCCGCCCGCCATCTGCACGTTGCGCTGCTGCGCCGGCTGGAACGCACCAGTGAAGCACAGACAGTGCTCGAAGCCGGTTTGGCGCTCGACCCAATGAATTACGGATTGCACTACGAACGCTTTCTGCTCGAAGGCGGCAATACGTCACAATCCGCACGCGAAGGCGCAAAGCACGCGAAGGAAACCATCTTTCCCTTCGCGCCTTTGCGGCTTCGCGTGAGACAGAGCCTTGAGATCCTGCAGGACAAGGTCTACAACTACATCGAGCTAGCGCTGGACTACACCCATGCCGGGCTGTTCGCCGAGGCAGCGCAGCTTTTGATGGCCGCGCCGCCCGCCGACCCAATGGTCTTCTATTACCTGGGCTGGATTCTCATCCAGGCCGACGATACCGTTGGTGCGGCAGAGGCTTTCGCCCATGGCGCAGAGATGGCGCCAGACTTCTGCTTTCCCAACGAGGTCGAGTGCGTCCTGGCGCTGCAAACTGCCAGCAATTACAATCCGTTGGATGCGCGGGCGCCCTACTACCTGGGCAACTTCTGGTACGCGCACCGCCGCTACGAGGAAGCGATCGACTGCTGGGAGCGTGCCGCCAGCCTCGATCCAACCTTTGCGACCGTGCAGCGCAATCTCGGTCTCGCTTATGTCAACAAGAGCGGCGACCTGGCGCGTGGGCGCGCCTGTTACGAAGCGGCGTTCACCCTCGACCCACACGACGCCCGCATCCTCTTCGAGGCTGACCAGCTCGACAAGAAACTGGGCGTAGCGCCGGAACAGCGATTGGCGCATCTCGCTGCACATGCTGACCTGGTGGCGCAGCGCGACGATCTGACCGTCGAGTATGTCACGCTGCTCAATTTGCTGGGACGACACGCTGAGGCGCTGGAACGGCTGCTAGCACGCACCTTCCACCCCTGGGAAGGCGGTGAGGGCAAGACGACCGGACAGTATGTGATTGCACTGCTTGGGCTGGCGAAAGCGCGTCTCGCCGCTGGCGAACCGGCTGCCGCTATCGAGCTGCTGGAGCGCGCCCGCGTCTACCCGCCCAACCTGGGTGAAGGCAAACTGCACGGCGCACGCGAGAATCACATCGATTACTATCTCGGCTGCGCCTACGCGGATCTGGGCGACAAGGCACGGGCGGCACAGCACTGGCGCGCCGCCACCGCTGGCTCGACCGAACCGGCGGCGGCGCTCTATTACAACGACCAGCCGCCGGAGATGATCTTCTACCAGGCGCTGGCGCATCATCGTCTCGGCGATCACGCTGCGGCCGCAGTGATTGCGCAGAAGCTGGTCGATTACGGCGAAACGCATCTGCACGACGTGGCGACGATGGACTACTTCGCCGTCTCCCTGCCCGACTTCCTGGTCTTCGAGGATGACTTGCAGCGCCGTCACCGGCTACACTGCCTCTTCATGGCCGGGCTTGGCTATCTGGCGCTCGGCAACCTGGCGCAAGCAACAGCGCGCTTCGACGCCGTGCTTGCCGAAGACCCGGCGCATGTGGGGGTGGTGATGCATCGCCCATCGTAGATGCGGCTCGTAGCCGCAGGTCTCGCCAAACAGGGAGATGTGGTTGCATCAAGCAGCAGAAAATCAACGGCGCCCGGCAGTCGCCCCTCACAACTCGCCTCTCGCCCCTTCAACACATAGAGGAGTGTAATTATGAGTATCGACCTTGCCGGCGCGTGGATGCTGGCGCTTGACCCGGAAGATTGCGGCGAACGCCAACGCTGGTACGCGGCTGATCTTCCTGACCCCGCCGGTGTGCTCACCTTGCCTGGCTCGATTCAGGCGCAAGGCTACGGCGACGATATTACGCTCGACACGCCATGGACGGGCACCATCGTCGACCGCTCCTGGTTCGACGACCCGCGCTACGCGCCCTACCGTCAGTCCGGCAACATCAAGGTTCCCTTTTGGCTGCAACCGGAAAAGTGTTATGTCGGCGCAGCCTGGGTGCAGCGCACGGTGACAATTCCCCCCACATGGCAGGGGCGGCGCATTACGCTCACGTTGGAACGTCCACACTGGGAGACGGCAGTCTGGCTCGATGACCAGCCGCTGGGCCGCTGCGACAGCCTGGCAACGGCGCATGTCTACGAGCTGGGCGCGGCGGTGGCGCCGGGCGAGCACCGCCTGACCATCCGCATCAACAACCGTATGATCGTCGACGTTGGTCCCAACGCGCACAGCGTCAGCGACCACACGCAATCAAACTGGAACGGCATCATCGGGCGCATCGAGCTGGCGGCGGAAAGTCCGGTCTGGCTGCGCAATGTGCGCATCTTCCCGGACGTGGCGCGCAAGGCGGCGACGGTCAAGATCGACATCGCCAGCGTGCTCGGCAAGTCAGCGCGCGGCCGGGTGACGGCGTCGGCGCGGCTTGTCAACGGCAAACCATTGCCGCCGGTCAGCGCCGAGATCGGCTTCTCGGCGGCGGGCGGTCTCTCCGGGCTGGAACTGTCGGCGGCGGGCGGGCACGTCGATCTGGAGTACCCGCTCGGCGACGATGCGCAGATGTGGGATGAGTTTTCGCCAGCGTTGTATGAGATGAATGTGGAGCTTGCGCTGCATGTCAAGGGCGAGGGGCGAGTTGCCGGGGGCGAGGAGAGCGCAGCGGATAGCATGGAGATTGTGCGCGACCGGCGCGTGGTGCGCTTTGGACTGCGTGAGGTGGGGACGGCAGGGACGCAGATTACGCTCAACGGACGGCCGATCTTCCTGCGCGGGACGCTGGAATGTTGCATCTTCCCCCGCACCGGCTACCCGCCCACCGATGTCGAAAGCTGGCGGCGCATCATCCGCATCTGCCAGGCGCACGGGCTGAACCACATCCGCTTTCATTCGTGGTGCCCGCCCGCAGCCGCGTTCGACGCCGCCGACGAGCTGGGCTTTTACTATCAGGTCGAGTGCCCGTCGTGGGCGAATCAGGGCGCAGCCATCGGCGAGGGGCGTCCGCTCGACCGTTGGCTTTTTCACGAAGGCTGGCGCATTCAGGACGCCTATGGCAACCATCCTTCTTTTTTGCTGATGGCGTATGGCAATGAACCCGCCGGACGCGACCGTGAATTTCTGGCGGAGTGGGTTACGTATTGGCGCAAGCGCGACCCGCGACGGCTCTACACCAGCGCCGCCGGCTGGCCTATGATCCCGGAAAACGACTATCACAACACGCCTGACCCACGCATCCAGCGCTGGGGCGCCGGGCTGCGTTCGCGCATCAACGCGCTGCCGCCCGAAACCGTGACGGATTATCGCGACTTCGTGGCGCAAGCCGGCGCGCCAGTCGTCAGCCACGAGATCGGCCAGTGGTGCGTCTATCCCAACTTCGACGAAATGGCGAAATACACCGGCGTGCTCAAGCCCAAGAACTTCGAGATTTTCCGTGACTTCCTCGAAGCCAACCACATGGGCGACCAGGCGCGTGATTTTCTGCTGGCGTCGGGCAAATTGCAGGCGCTCTGCTACAAGGAAGAGATCGAGTCGGCGCTGCGCACGCCCGGCTTTGGCGGCTTTCAACTGCTCGACCTGCACGACTTTCCGGGGCAGGGCACGGCGCTCGTCGGCGTGCTCGACCCCTTCTGGGAGGAGAAGGGCTACATCACGGCGGCGGAGTTCAAGCGCTTTTGCAACAGCACCGTGCCGTTGGTGCGGCTGGAAAAACGGTATTGGCGCACCGGCGAAACGTTGCGCGCCGACATCCAGATCGCACACTTTGGGCCGGCGCCGCTCGTCGACGCGCAGGTCGATTGGGCGCTGCGCATGGACGAGCGGATCATCGCCGCCGGTGCACTGCCGCCCTGCACCATCGCCATGAGCAGCCAGGCCATCGTCGGTACGCTGACGTGCGATCTGGCCGCCGCGCCGGCGCGCAAGCACACGCTCATCGTTGGCGTGACCACGGCGGATGGCGTGCGCTATGAGAATGACTGGGACCTCTGGGTCTTCGCCGACAGGCTGACCATGCCTGCTGCGGCAAATGTCTTCATCACCAGCAACCTGGACGCAGCGCTGCGCCAGGCGGAAGCAGGCGGGCGCGCCTTGCTGCTGCTCGACGCAAATCAGGTCAAGACAACAAGCACGCTCGGCTTCTCCAGCGTCTTTTGGAACACGGCTTGGACAAGGGGGCAGCCGCCACACACCCTGGGCATCCTCTGCGACCCGGCGCATCCAGTCTTCGCCGACTTCCCGACTGAATATCACAGCAACTGGCAATGGTGGGAACTGATCCACGGCGCGGCGGCGATGCAGATCGACGCACTGCCGCCCACGCTACGCCCGCTCGTGCAGCCCATCGACACCTGGTTCGCGGCGCGGCGCCTGGCGCTGCTCTTCGAAGCGCGCGTCGGCGGCGGGCGATTGATGGTCTGTTCGATGGATTTGGCGAGCAACCTCGATCAGCGGCTCGTCGCTCGCCAGATGCGCTACAGCCTGCTGCGCTACCTGCAGAGCGAAGCGTTCGAGCCGGCGCAGACGGTGAGCGCAGCGCAGATGGTGGCATGGTTGTCAGGGTCTGATTGCTTGATCGAAGTGTCTACGGTATGATTTGACCATAGGCGGAATCTTGCAGCTTTGAGGAAGGTTGCATCACAATCCGCAGCACGGTGAAGGCGCGCAGCGCCCTGATACAGGTGACAAACGCATGATAATGCACGCTGCGTACGCCAGCCGTCCTCGTCGCCGTCGTGCGGCGGAACCAGGCGAATTGTATGAACCTCTTGCCAATCAAGTGCGATTGGCTGCACTGGAGCAGCTGCCTGCCTATCAAGACTATCTGCGCGATCTGGATGCTGTCCTGCGCAAGCTGCACTTCATACCGCCATCGGCATCGCCTGTTTCGAGGCAGGCAAGGAGTACGAGCACGGCGGAATTAGCGCGCAGGAGATCGTGAGGCCAGTGTTCGACATCGTCCCCAGCGGAAAGACCGAGAGTGCACTGTGACCGCTGAATTGCACCTTCGCGAAAATTCAGGATGACTCATATTGGCAGTAGGTTCATCCGAAAATATGGCTGCTACCAACTCCACCCAATCTGCTCTTCGAGCCAGCCGTGATTCAGATACTCCGGCTCAAACTCGACGCGACCATCGACAGGGCCAGGCAGCGTGACAATCAACTGAAGGTCGCTGCCATCCGCACGCATCCGCCAGAGTCCCCACTTGCCACCACGATTGCTGACAAAGGCCAGATATTCGCCGTTGGGCGAGAAGGCGGGCAGACCATCCTCGGCCGGGTCGTCGGTCAGGCGCGTCACACTGCGATCAACCAGATCGAGGGCGTAGATGTCCCAGTTGCCGTCGGCAAACGCCATATATGCCACCGTGCGATTGTCGGGTGCAGCAGCAGGGGCGCGGAGTGAGTCGGTCACATAAAGCAGCGTGCGCTGCTCGCCAGTGCGGCCGTCCATGCTCCACAACTCCTCGACAGCGCGCTCGGGACGCGTCACGCGGAAGAGGATGCGGCCGTCGTTCATCCAGAAGGGGTCTTCGCCAAAGATGCCGCCGGCGCCCCATTCCCAGGCGACCTTGTGTTGTTCGTCAGTCCAGGCATAGTAGAGCCGGTTCTTGCGATCACCCCATCGATAGGTGGAAAAGGCGACCTTCGAGCGGTCGGGCGAGAAGGAGGGCAGCACATCCTCCAGTTTGTCGGTGATGCGCCAGGGGTTGCTGCCATCTACGTTGGCGACGACGATGCCGCGATCATCGACCTGCCAGCGGCGATAAGCCAACATGGCGCCATCAGCGCTGAGAGCAGGCGAGCTTGCCTCGTAGATGACGCGGCGCAGGTCGCTGCCATCCGCGTTGACCAGCCACACATCGTAGGTCTTGCGGCTCTCATCGAAGACTGGCACGGCCAACTTGCCATAGAGACCAGATGGCAAGGTAACGACAGGCGGCGGCGGCGTAACGATGGCTGGCGTGGCTGCCACGCTCTGCGGCGTAGCGGTCGCCGGTGCGCCAGGCGTCGCCGCCGATAACAGAGGAGCCACTGTAGCGACTGGCAACGCCCCAATCGACGTGTTCATGCGTAGATATGCAGTGGCGATCCAGCCAGACTCCACCACCGCATTGGTCAACGGCGTCAGCACCCAATCGCCGCTGGCGTCACGCGCCAGCACGCTCACGGTGCTGCCGTCGGTCAGTCGCGCCACGATGGGAGCAGTGGTGGATGGCGCCGCCCGCACACGCAGGCGCACGCCGCCGGTGTCCACCGTCGCCGTGACTGTGGTGGTCACTGTGGTGGTCACTGTGGTGGTCAATGGTGTTGCAAGGCTGGTGGTGGGCGTTGGCGTGGGGGTGGCCGTGATGGCGTCCTGCGCCAGGGCGCCGAGTGCAAAGAAAACGGTCGTCAACCAGACGACCAGCAAGATCATCACAAATCGAGTGCGCATTGTCCCATTCTCCTGGTCAGGCAATGGCGCCCGCGCCAGAAGGTTGGACGCCGACGGCATTGCCACCCTTCACTTTACCACATTTCGTCGCCCGGTCTTGACCGTTTTCAGACCGATTGCCTGCGTTACGCCCGGTTGCGGCCGCTACCATCGAGCGTGATGCTCCTCGGCAAAACCGATCAGGCCGTCAACATGTATCCGTTCCCCGTCGTCGGTCTTCACGTAACCGCTGTATCGCCCAAACAACTGGTGCACCGTGCTGGCGATGAGGAACAGATTGGTTCTGGCGACGCGCTCGACAAAGGGCGTGAAGGTCAGGTCGAGCCGCCCATCAGGGGCGGCCACGCGCCAGGGCTGCATGAAGTTCTGTGCGTCATAGCTGAAATCAACCTGGGTCAGCTTGTGGATGCGACCGTTCAGAATGAGCGTATTCTCGGTGGCAGCCGAGGCGTCGCCAAAGCCGAAGCCCAGGTTCATGCCGATCGTTCGTCCATCCGCCAGAAAACCCGACGCGCTCGCCCACACCCAGAAGGAGCGATATTCCCAGACGCCGCGCCCCCAATCCAGATTGCCCAGGCAAGTCGACGGCGCAATCTCCGTACGCTCGTCACCAAGTTGTAGCCAGCCGGTTGCGGGCAGACAGTTGATCTTGCGGTTGTAGTAGAAACGGTTGCCCCGAATCGGGATGACGACAACGGTGGACTCATGCTCAGGCGCCAGGGCAAAGCTGATCTCAGCGCGAAGTGTCTGCCTATTGAAGTCAGGCCAGGTCACGGCGATCTGGCGGGTGTTCGGCGTCACCTGAAAGCGTAGGCACACCTTGCCGTTGTCGTAGCGGCTTTCGCCTTCCATACTGTTACGCGGCAGGCTGATGCCGCCGCCGAGCGGAATCGTTAGCGTCTCCTCGTGATAGCGTCCGGTGGCAAAGTCCACAATGTAGACGAAGGCCTGTCCCGCATAGCCCAGGTCGGCCAGGGTGACGGAGAAATAACGCTCCGGCGTCGTGACGCCATAGTAGTCCCAACGCTTGATGCGCAGCGGCTGTAGGAAACGCAGCAGGCGCGGGTAAAAGGCCGCCTTCTCCAGGTTGCAGTCGAGCAGCGGCGCCCGCGCCCAGCCCACCTGCACCAGTCGGCCTTGTGCGTCGAGCAAGGGCGATGGCGTGACGATTTCGTGTTGTGAACTCATATCGTATCGCGTGCAATCGGCAGCTCCAGCCGATTGCCCTCCCAGTTCTCCTTCATCCACGCATAGCGATAGTCGTCCAGCGGTGGGCGGGCGCGCTCTTCGTCCAGCAACTCGCCGGCCAGATAGTTGAGAAAGTAGACGTTGCTCCCCGGCGCCGCTGCCACCGGATGATAGCCCTGCGTCACCAGCACCAGCTCGCCGCTGCGCACCGGCAGCAGTTCGTCAAAGTCGGCATCGAGCCGGTAGTTGCGGTGAATCGCAAAGCCATCCGCCGGGTCGATGCGGTAGTAGTAGGTCTCCTCCAGGTAAGGCGAGCCGCCAGCGCCGTCATGACAGTGGGGCGGCCAGCCCGACCATGAGCCACCCGGCACATACACCTCGAAGAGAATCAGCCGTTCGGCGGGCAGCGGCGGCGCCAGAATGTGGTTGACCTGCCGCCGCGCTGCGCCGCCGCCGCGAATCTCGCACTTGATCTCCTCCGGGCGGATCAGCCGCACGCCGTATTTGCCGGTGGCCGGCGCGCCGCCGACCGCAAATTCGAAGCCGCGCTCAGCGGTGACCGTTATCGTCTTGCCGGGCGGCGCGTAGAGCAGCGACGGCGGCCCGACGAAGACGCCGCTGCGCTGGAGTGCATAGGTTGCGCCGTCGACAGCCAGAGCGCCAGCGCCCTGTAATGGCACAAGCGCAATCTCCTCGCCGCCGGTGTGCAGCGTATACTGCTCTCCAGCCGCCAGGACAACGACCCGGAAACTCAGATAGTGCCATCCGGCGCGCTGCGGCGTCACCACAATCGTTTCCCCCAGCGCCCCAACCGGTCGAATCAGGTGCTCCATTTCTCCCTCCAACGATAGAAATCTCCCAATCTCTAATCACTCTGGGAGATTGGAGATTCGAGATTAGCCAGGAATGCCTCTACTTCTTCCAGCCGCGGCATGGCGGCGGCGCAACCGTGCCTGGTGACGACCAGTGCGCCGCACGCGTTGCCGATGCGCACACTGGCAGGCCAATCCCAGCCCTGGCTACGCCCAAAGAGCAGACCGCCGGCAAATGCATCACCCGCCCCCACCGTGTTGAGCACCGTCACGGGGAAGCCGGCAACTTCCACCGGCGGCGCGTCGGCAGCGCAGATCGTTGCCCCGCGTGCGCCGCGCTTCAGGATCAACGTATGCTCTGGCGTGGCTGCCAAAAACGCCGGAATGCGACGCTCCAGTTCCGCGACCTGTTCGGATGTCAGCCGCGCCCCGCCGACGAACACACTCTCCGGTGCGTCGCCGAGCAGCGCATAGACCTCTTCTTCGGTGCCAATCACCACGTCGATGAAGGGCAGGAGCCGATTCAGCGCCGCGCGCAGCGCAGCGGGGCCGGCCCATTGATCGGGGCGCAGGTCGAGGTCAAGATAGGTCGCCACACCGGCGGCGGATGCGCGTTGCGCGGCGACGACCGTTGCGTCGGCGCACGCACCGCGGCTGAGCGCCGTGCCAGAGAGCAGCAGCGCGCGCGTCTGTTCGATCGGCGCGGCGGCCACGTCATCGGCGTCGAGCCAGATGTCCGCCGGGTTCTGGCGGTAGAAAACCAGTGGAAAGCGGTCGGGCGGCTGTACGCCGACGATGGCAAGCCCGGTGTGCGCACCGGGTTTGCGCGGAATGTATCGGGTATCGATGCCTTCTTGCACGAGATGCGCCAGGACAAAGTCACCCACCAGATCGGGGCCGACAGCCGTCAGCAGCGCCACGCGCAGCCCCAACCGGCTCGCGGCCACAGCGATGTTGGTCGGCGACCCGCCGATGTGGGCATCGAACCCGGTGATCGCCGTGAACGGTGCACCGATGTCCTGGGAGAAGAGATCCATCCCACAGCGACCCAGGGTGATCAGATCGTACGTCGTTGTCATCAGTGCCATCCTGTCCTCAATGCCGATGAGTTGCGAGGGGCGGGGGCGAGTTGCCACGTGGGTGCACCGTCGCCATGTCGCGCCAGAGATGATGGCAGACAGCAGATGCTCGCAACTCGCAACTCGCCCCTCTCACACAATCGCCGCAACCTCGACCCATCGCCGGGTCGCATGGCTCAGTTTGATGGCGTCCATCACGCGCTGAATGTAGGCGCCGTCGGCGAAGTCGGGGCGCACCGCTTCGCCATGTGCAATCGCCGTCACCCACTGCCGCGCCATCGTTTCCTGTGTGCGGAAGACATCGCGATAGGTGTTGTGCACGGTGTCGCGGCGCGCGCCATTCCAGATGTCGTCAGGCAACGGCAGGTCATGCAGCGCACCCTCGCCGGCACGGGCGCCGTAAAGCCGTTGCTCACTCGCCCAATCGATGCGCGCGTGCAGCGTGCCACGGTCGCCATACAGGTCGAACTCGTGAATCTGTCCAAAGGGCGTGGCTTCGCCGGCGACCGTCGAAGCGTGCAGCATCCCCTGCGCGCCGTTGGCGAAGTGCAGCAGGATCATGGCGTTGTCATCAGCCTGTGGATAAGGCTGCCCGGAGGGGGCAAGCGGCGCCCGCGCGATCAGACGTCCCAACTCTGCGCAGACCGCAGTGATGTCGCCCAGAAACCACCACGCCAGGTAGAGAAAATGCGACGCGATATCACCCAGCGCGCCCGACCCGGAGATGGTTTCGTCGAAGCGCCAGTTGTAGCCGCCAGCCTGCCCAAAGCCGGTGAAGTAACGCAAATTGATGTGGAAGGGACGGCCGAGAAAGCCCTCATCAAGCAGGCGCTTCACGTAGCGATTGACCGGCATGTAGCGATAGGTGAAGGGCGTCATACAGATGGCGTTGACAGCGACGGCGCGGGCCGCCATCGCTGCGGCTTGAGCGTAGTCAAGACCCAGCGGCTTTTCGCACAAAACGTGCAAGCCACGGTCGAGCGCCGCCAGCGTCAACGGGTGATGCAGATCGTTGCGCGTCGCCACGATCACGGCATCGACGGCGCCGCTGTCCAGCAACGCTTCGTAACGCGCAAAGGCGTGGGGCACCGCCCAGCGCTGCGCCAACACGCCGGCATCGCGCCCCGCAATCGCCGCCACGCGCCCGTGAGGATGATACGCCAGCGCAGGCAGGTACATCGAGTCGCTCCACCAGCTGCTGCCGAGGATGCCGACGCGCACGCCTGGCGCATCGGGCGGTGCAGTGCGCGTCACGCCGACACCTTCTCCCACGCTCCGCTTTCCCACGAACGAATCATCGCCTGGTTGGTGCGGGCGGCGGCGTAGGCGGCGGCAAAGCCCGGCTCGATCTGCTTGCCATCCACAATCGACTTGAGGAAGTGATACGCCTCGCTGGTCTTGAGGTCGTCGTAGCCCAGCCCAATCGCCGGGCCGGGGTTGAAGCGTCCGTGCAGCGGGTGGTCGGGACCACCGAAGATGGTCGTGAAGCCATCATGCCCGATCTCGTCGTCGGGCAGATAGACCTGAAGTTCGTTCATGCGCTCGAAGTTCCATTTGACCGCGCCCCGCGTGCCGTACAACTCGAACGCCATTTCACACTTTGGTCCGAAGACGGTGCGCGAGGTCTCCAGCGTACCTTGCACCCCGTTGGCGAACTCCACCAGCGCACCGATGTAGTCCTCATTCTCCACCGGGCCAGTCGGGTCGCCCGGCTGCCCCACCGAAAAGTGCGTGCCGCGCCCAGGCACAGGCAGCGGACGTTGCTTGATGAAGGTGTTGCGCTGGCTGACCAGGCGGTCAACCGGGCCGACCAGAAAGTGCGCCATATCCACCACGTGCGTCATGATGTCGCCCAGCACGCCGTAGCCAGCCTGCTCGAACTTGAAGCGCCAGCTCAACTGACCGTATGGATTGCTGCCGTACATCGAAAAGAAGCGGCCGCGATAGTGGGTCAGCTCGCCCAGCTTGCCAGCCTCGACCAGTGCGCGCGTGTACTGCACCAGCGGCGCCCAGCGGTAGTTGAAGCCGACGCCGGTCATCACGCCGGCTTTCTGCGCCGCTTCAGCCACTTCGATGGTCTCTTCGGGATAGCGCCCGATCGGTTTCTCGCAGAAGACATGCTTGCCCGCTGCAATCGCCGCCAGCGCCATCTCCTTGTGCAGAAAGTTGGGCGAGGCGATGTTGACAACCTGCACATCGGGATGGCTGATGACCGCACGCCAGTCAGTAGTCGCCTCCTCGAAGCCAAACATTTCCTGCGCCTGCTGGGCGCGGGCCGGCAGATCATCGGCGCAGATGACCAGACGCGGGCGAATGCCGCCATCCCAAAAGCGGTCGGGAATGGCGCGATAGCCGCGACTGTGCGCCATGCCCATCCAGCCCATGCCGATCACGCCGATATTCAGTGTTGTGGACATGATTCACCTGTTTGTTGTGTTGATCTTGCATTTGCCCGCGCGCATCCTGAAACCATGACATGAACGGTGCGGCGTTGTCAAAGGGCAACAATCAATTCGAGCAGATTCAGGCAAAGCCATGCATGGTGTCCAAACGACGACAATCCGCCTGATCTGCGTCCGCCGCGTGCTGTGCGAACCTACAATCCGATGCTGCGGATGTAGTCGCGGTTGCGCCGGGCGCTCTCCTTGGGGCTGCCCATGCCTGGCAGCACATCCTGCTCGACCACGATCCAGCCGCTGTAGTTCATGCGCCGAAGTTCCGCCAGGATCGCCGGGAAGTCGACGTCGCCCTTGCCCAGCTCACAGAAGAGACCATGCCCCACCGCAGTGACCGCATCCCAGCCTTCCGCCTTCGCCTGCGCCGCAACCGTTGGGCTGTGATCCTTGAAGTGGACATGCCAGATGCGATCCGCGTGGCGCTTGAGACCGGTGAGCGGGTCGCCGCCGCCATGCGTGTAGTGTCCCGTGTCGAAGCAGAGGCCGAGCACCGCCGGATCGGTCATTGCCAGCAGCCGCGCCGTTTCCTCGGGCGTCTCGATCCAGGTGCCGATGTGATGATGGAAGACGGTGCGCAAGCCGGTTTCACGCTTCACTGCCCAGGCCACGCGATTGGCGCCCTCCGCAAAGACCTGCCACTGTGCTTCGCTCATGCCCATCTCTGGCGTCAGGCGGCCGGCGTTGAGCGTGCGCATCGGGTCCATGTACGGGTCGTTGCCCAGGACAACCAGACATTCTGGCCCCCCCACCAGCGCCAGTTGACGCGCCGTGCGCACGGCGTCGGCTTCGCTGCTAGCGTGCGCCGCCGGGTCATGCAGCTTGACGCTGACCCACGACGCCATTAGCTGGAGCTCGCGCTTAGCCAGCTCGGCGCGCAGTACGTCCGGGTCGGTGGGCATGAAGCCCCAGTCGCCCAGCTCGGTGCCCACATAGCCGGTTTCGTGCATCTCGTCGAGGACCTGGGCATAGCCGCCGCGCTCGCCTTCCACATTCTCGATCACACCCCACGAACAGGGGGCATTGCCAACTTTGATTTTGTTGCCGTTCATCAGACGTTCCTTGGGTAACTTGAAGCCAATCTGGCTCATCTTGTTTTGTGTGCTCAGTTCGTGCGTCCTTCATCGTCCATGAGACCGCTGGCGACACACGCACTCCTGTACTGATGCAGGTCATCAGTACGCTGCATCTGATAGCGCCTGCCGCCATACAGTGCAGAGCGGTGCGCCGCCTCAACAAAGACCTGGGCGTCGAGCACCTCATTCTGCGTCACGGCGAAGGGCGCGCCAGCGACAATGTCGGCGCGGAATTGTTGATGGGCACGACGATAGGCGGCGTCGAAGCGTGGCAGGAATTCTGGATAGCTGCCTTTCAGATAGGTCATCTCAAAGGTCTTTGATGCTGGGTGCAGCGTCCCATCACTTTGCCACAGTTCGACGTGGATCGGGCCGGGATAGCCGGCGAAACGTCCTGTGTGGAGCGTGCCGCGCGTGCCGATGATGTAGGTTTCGTTGTTGTAGCCGGAAGCATGGGTGCGGCTGAGATCGAGGCGTCCGAGCACGTTCGACGCCGTGGTGAACGTAACAAACGCCGTGTCGCCGCCCTCGTCGATCGGGCTGTTGTAGCCTTTCGTCCGGTGCACACTCGCCCACACTTCATTCGGGAATTCGTCGAGCAGGAAGATCGCCTCATCGGCGACGTGGATGCCCATGTCGATGATCAGCCCACGGCTGCTGTAGGTCGGCGGCGGTGGATACTGGTCGCGCAGGATGCAGCGAATTTCGCGGATGTCGCCGATCAGCCCGGATTGTATCAACTGCTTCGTGTGCAGCAGCGCCGGGTCGTAGCGACGCTGCAAGCCAATCTGTAGCTGGCGTGGATCGCGGCCAATCGCCTCGACGAAGGCAAACGCTTCACTCAGGTCGTCGGTGAGTGGCTTTTCCAGGTAGATCGGGATGCGCGCTCGCACAAATGGCAAGGCATGGCGCGCATGATCCTTCGTGTGCGAGGCAATGATCATGGCGTCGATCTTGCCAGCCAATGCCTGCGCCATCGCGGCCGGGTCGTTGAATGTCTGCACAGACGACAGGCCCAGCTCGCGCTGTGCTACGTCGACCGCCGCCTGCACGTCATCACCGATGGCGACGATCTGCTGTCCCTGTTCCTGGACGATGGCGGCGTGCACCTTGCCGATGCGTCCGACGCCGTAGACACCATATCGAAACACTTTGTTCACAGTATACTCTTTTCACTCTGACTATAAGCCAATGCCGTGATGCGCTTGCAGCTAGCCCAGCGTCGCCGCAAAGCCGCCGCGTCATTTGCGCCGATACATCTCCGCCATGATCGGGATGTCCACGTTCACTGGCTGTCCCATTTTGGCGGAAGCGATGCAGGCGTCAGCCACCACCAGGGCCATGTAGCCATCCCACGCTGATGGACCCGCAGCGACGCCAGCCTGCAGCGAATGCACCCAGGCGCGCACCTCGTGGATGTAGGCGGTCTCAAAACGCTGCAACCAATCTTGCTCCACCCACTGCCCGCGCTGGTTATTCGCCCGCACCACCGCGCTCTGCAACGAGTTGGTTTCGACTGCGCCACGTTCGCCGGTCAGTTTGACGTCCACCTCGTAACCGTAGCCAGCTTCCACGTTGCACTCGATGTGACCCACCGCGCCGCTGCGGAAGTGAAGTTGGATCAGCACCAGGCGCGCCGTGTCGGGCCGGTCAGCGCTGTAAGGGACATAGGCTACATGCACGCGGCTCACTTCATCGCCCATCATCCAGCGCGCCGAATGCAAGTCATGCACGGCAGAGTTGACGATTACATCCTCGATGGTGCGCGGGGTGAGCGAGCCGACATTGACATGCACCCCGTGAAAAGCCAGCGCCTTGCCCAATGCGCCGCTGTCGATCATCTGCTTCACCTTGAGATGCGCCGGATCGTACTCGCGCATCAAGCCAACCTGGATCAGCCGCCGTCCGCTGGCAACTTCAGCGTCGACCAGGCGTTTTGCCTCTGCTGCACTCTGCGCCAGCGGCTTTTCACACAGAACTGGCTTGCCCGCATCCAGGCACGCCTGCACAAGCGTCGCATGAAAGCGATCCGGCGCCGCGATCAGCACGGCTTCGACATCCGGATGGCGGATCAGGTCGGAGCCATTCGTGAAGGTGTGGTCAGCGTCGCACATTGCCGCCACCTGTGCGACGCGTGCCGCATCGACATCAGAGAGCGCCACGACGCGCGCAGCGCCAACTTCCTGGGTCAGGTTGCGCACATGGCGTTCGCCCATCCCGCCAACGCCAATCACGCCAATTTGTATCGGTTTCAATTGACTGCTCTACTTTCATTGTGGCGCCAACCTGCCCAAGCCAGCCCCCTTACCGACCTCCAGATTCGCTGTTCATTTTCCTGAAAGCTTTATGGAGATTAACAAAATCACCCGGTAATCAGGATAGCCGCCCTCGGCATACCTGGCCGCCTGCCGACGTAGGTCATCGCCTCCGGCGTGACAGCGCGGCCCAGCGGAAGCGTCCGGCTGGAAGCCGAACCGACGATGACCGCATCTATTGGTTAAATTCCATGAAACTTCCAGGAAAATTGTGAACGATATGACATCACCATCTGGAAATCAATAAAAGCTGGCTCGAGCAAATCGGCGCCGCGATTACACCTGCTCCCAGCCACCGCTTGACCAGGAGCGAATCATTGCCTGCTGGACGCGGGCGACGGCGGCGGCTTCGGCAAAGCCTGGCTCACCCTGTTTGCCCGTCGTCACTGTCTGGAGAAAGTTGTATGCTTCGATTGCTTTCAGATCGTCGTAGCCAAGTCCGGTGCCCCACCCCGGGTTGAAGTGGCCGTGATAGGGATGTGCAGGCCCGCTCAGCAGTGTGGTGTAGCCGTCCTCCGCCGGGTTGGCGTCATTGCGCCACTGGAGTTGCAGCTCGTTCATGCGCTCGAAGCTCCACTTGATCGCGCCTTGCGTGCCGTGAATCTCGAAAGACATGTCGCACTTGGCGCCATTGATGACGCGACATGATTCCAGATAGCCGCGCGCACCGTTGGCAAATCGCACCAGCGCACTGACGTAATCCTCGTTCGTCACCTCGCCTTTGGGACCTTCGGCACCGCCGACGTCGTAGTGTGTGCCAACGCCTGGCTGAGGGATCGGGCGTTCGCGGATGAAGATCTCGCGGTCGCTGGTGAGCGATGCAATCGGGCCGGCGAGCATGTGCGCCATGTCGATCACGTGCGACATCAGGTCGCCGAGCGTGCCCAGCCCCTGCGCCTCATCGAAGCGCCAGGAAAGAAAGCCGTTCGGATTGCTGGCGTAGCCGTTGAGGAAGCGGCCATGATAGTGCGTGATGCGACCGAGTTTGCCTTCTTGCAGCAGCCGTCGCGCATATTGCACGACCGGCGCCCAGCGATAATTGAAACCCACAAAGGTGATCACTCCCGCCGCGCGCGCTGCTTCGTCGCTGAGCAGCGTCTCTTCGGGGAAACGACCGACCGGCTTTTCACAGAGAATATGTTTGCCTGCCGCGGCGGCAGCCCGGTTGATCTCCAAATGCATGCCGTTGGGCGCCGTCACGCTGACCGCCTGCACCGCCGGATCGGCGATTACCTCGCGCCAGTCGGTCGTGTAATGTGCAAAGCCAAAGCGTTCCTGGGCGCTGCGGGCGCGCGCCTCGACCGGGTCGGCGCAGATGATGAGATGAGGCTGAATCTTGCTTGCCGGAAATCGATCGGGGATGGCGCGATAGGCGCGGCTGTGCGCCTCCCCCATCCACCCCATCCCGATCACGCCAATGCCGATGTGATGAGGAGTGTGTGTGTTCATGGATAGAGATCGCCATTTGGTTTCATGGCGCCGTGCAGATGGGCGCCATCGAGCTGCGCCGTCTCCATCTGCGCGTCGAAGAAATTGGCATTGCTGAAGTTCGCATTGCAGAGAATCGCTGCTCGCAGGTCGGCGCCCTTGAAGATAGCTTTGAGCGCGTTGGCGTCGCCAAGATCGGCGCGCAGCAAGATGGCTTCGACAAAATGTGCGTTGCGCAGATTGGCGTCGACCAGCAGCGCCTCCGTCAGATCGGCGCGGTTGACTATCGCGTCGCGCAGATTGGCGCCTGTCAAATTGGCGCGCATCAGTTTTGCCCCCACCAGGTTGGCGCCGATCAAGTTGGCGCCCTCCAGATTAGCGCCTTCCAAATCTGCGCCGCTCAGATTGGCGCGTTCTAGGTTAGCGCCGGAAAGATTGGCGCGCTGCAAGTTGGCGCCGCTCAGGTCAGCTTCGACCAGGTGAGCGCCGCGCAGGTGCGCCGCACTCAGGTCGCAGCCAGAAAGCCAGAGAGGGCCGCCGCGCCGGTTGAGCAGATCATATAGTTGCCAGGCTGTCAGTTCCGCCATGGTGTCTTCTCAACCTTCCCGGCGACTTTCCGGCTCGAACAGGCTCTCCGCCGCTTCCAGCGATTCGGCGAGTTGCTCGTCGATCTGAGCGGCGGCTGCGTCGCGGCGCGCAAATTCGCTCAACTCGTGGCTCAGCGCGTCCAGCTCATCGGCGCCCGACATCATACGCACCATTTCCTCGCGACTTAGTTCATCTTTGGTGAAGGTGCCAAAGGTGCGTCCGCGCTTCAGAATGGTGAAGCGATCGCCGACGGCGTAGGCATGGTGCGGATTGTGAGTGATGAAGATGACGCCCAGCCCGCGTGCGCGCGCCTGCGCAACGTAACGCAGCACCACACCCGCCTGTTTGACGCCCAACGCCGCAGTCGGTTCGTCCAGAATCAGCACTTTGGCGCCAAAGTAGACTGCGCGCGCAATCGCCACTGACTGGCGTTCGCCGCCGGAGAGGGTGCCGACCGGCTGCGACGGATCACGAATGTCGATGCCCATCTTTGCCATTTCGCTGCGCGCAGTCTGGCTGGCGAAGTTGATGTCGAAGCGGCGGAACGGACCCCAGCCTTTGGTCGGCTCCGAACCGAGAAAGAAGTTGCGCGCAATGCTCATCAGCGGGATCATCGCCAGGTCTTGATAAACTGTGGCAATGCCGTGGTCAAGCGCATCACGCGGGGAATTGAAATCAACCTGCTTCCCCTCGACCAGATATTCACCCTGGCTGGGTTTGTGGACGCCTGACAGGATTTTGATGAGCGTCGACTTGCCAGCGCCGTTGTCGCCAAGCAGGCACATGACTTCACTGGCGTTGACAGTCATCGAAACATCGTTAAGCGCGATGACACTGCCGAAGTATTTGGAGATATTGCGTACTTCCAGCAACGGTGTGGTAGCCATAGGTTAGCGCCTCGCTTTCTCCGCGCGGTCGCGGATAAAGTTGTTGACCAGCACGGCGACGATCAACATGGCGCCCAGGAACACCTGGAACCAGTCGGCGTCGATGCCAGCATAGACGATGCCTTGTCGCACCATACCAAAGATCAGTGCGCCCAGCGCAGCGCCGACCGCCGAACCGTAGCCACCCGTCAGCAAATTGCCGCCGATAACAGCCGCAATGATGGCGATGAACTCCTGCTGTGTGCCGCGCAGTGTGTCAGCCGATTTGACAACCGTGAGCTGGATCGTCGCCACCAGCCAAGCCGCCGTCGCCGTCGCCATAAAGAGCGTGATCTTGACGCGGTCCACGGGTACGCCGACATTGCGCGCCGCATCGGCGTTGCCGCCTGCGCTGAAAATCCAGTTGCCAAACTGCGTGCGCATCAGCACCCAGGTCGCCAGCGCCGTGATCGCAATCCACCAGACAATCGAGATTGGAAAGCTGGCGCCGCCAATCGGGATCGAACCGCCAAAGAGCAGACGCAACACATCATAGCCAGGGAGTTGGTCGAGGCTGCCGATCTGTGTGCGTCCTGTAAAGATGCGCGTCAAGGCGATCGTCAGACCGCGCAGGATAAAGAGGCTGCCCAGGGTGATGATAAACGACGGCAGTTTGGTGCGAATAACCATCGTACCGTTGATGAACCCGACCAGCAAAGCGACAAACAATGCAATCAACGCCGCCAGCCAGAGCGGCATGCCAAACACAGAGCCGAGCACGGCAATGGTGGCGCCCGCTGCGCCGATCATCGACCCGATCGATAGGTCGAATTCGCCGCCGATCATCAACAGCGCAATGGCAGCTGCCAGAATGCCCAGATAGGAGGAGACTTCCAGATATGAAGCCGTGCCCTGCAATGTGAGAAAGCCGCGGTTGCCGGCCAGAAATGCAAAGATCAGCCAGACCAGGATTGCGCCGCCCAGCGCCCCTAGCTCCGGTCTTGTCAGCAGACGCTTGAGCGGCCCGGCTTGCACCACCCGCTCGTCGCCCTGCTTGGGGAGCGTGCTACTTGCCATGTCAGGTTCTCTCCATGAATCAGCGATGGGAAAATCTGGAGATTGGGAGATTGGAGATTGGCAAGGCTGCTGCACCCAAAACCCCAATCCTTGCGGCGCGACGCAGTCTCATAATCGCTCAATCACCCTTTCTCCAATCTCCAGTCTCCAATCTCTAACTTACCGTGTGCCTGCCGCCGCCAGGTCGATAACCTGCGCTGCATTCTCCTGCGTCACAAAGCCAGGCCCCGTCATCAACACCGGGTTGGCGATCGTGTTCAGGTTCTCCTTGAAGAGCGTCAGCATGACGATCGGCATGTAGCCCTGCACATACTGCTGCTGGTCGATTGCAAAGAGCATCTGGCCATCGCGCACCGCCGCCAACACCTCAGGGCTGAGGTCGAAGGTCGCCAGCTTGATCTCGCCCATCTTGCCCATCGCCTCCAACGCCGCCATCGCCGGCGCGGCGCCAGTGGGACCGAGCGTCAAGATGCTGTCGACCTCTGGGTCGCCCTGCAGCGCCGCGCTGATGCGCTGCTGCGCCTCGACCGGGTCTGCCAGCTCGACCGCCAGCACCGAAACGCTGCCGCCAGCCGCCGTCATGGCGTCCGTGAAGCCCTGACAGCGCAGGTCAAGCGCCACGTTGCCAACTTCCTGATTCACACAGATCGCCTTCTTGGCGCCCGCTGCGGCCATGCGCTCGCCGCCGCCGAAACCGGCCTCATACTCCGTCTGACCGACATGGTTGAGGATGCCCAGTTCCTTGGCGACATCGCTGCCGGAGTTCATCGAGATGACCGGGATGCCAGCCGCCACCGCTGCGCGAATGCTGTCGCCCAGCGCGTCGGGATCGGGGATCGAGACAACCAGACCATCCGGCTTGCTGGCGACTGCAGCGTCGATCAGTTGCTTCATGGCGACCATGTCGAAGGTCTGCGGCGCCTGATACTCGACCGTGACGCGCATGTCGCGCGCTGCCGCATCGACGCCGTTCTTGACCACCGACCAGAACGGATCGGCGGCTTGTCCATGGCTGACGACGATGAAGCGGTAGGGGCGCATGTCTGCCGCCGCGGGCGCCGATTCCTGCGTTGCCGCCGTCGGCGCTGGCGGCGCTGCACACGCCACGACAATCAGGGCTACGAGCACCATCAAGGTGAGCGCAGCGGCAAATAACTTGGGTTGCTTCATGGTTGATTCTCCTTGTGATGGTTGAAAAAGAAACCGATTATTGACAATGAGCCTGATGGCTCATGATCAACCTTTGGTGGAGATTGGAGATTAAGAGATTGGAGATTAAGGGATTGAAGTGTTACGCCTGCGCCAATCTCCAATCTCCAAGTCTCCAAGTCTCCAAGTCTCCAATCTCCTAAAACTTCCGCTCCCACGACCCCAACCAGCGCTCCACCACGACCTTCGTCTGCGTGAAGAACTCGACGGCGTGCTTGCCCTGGGCGTGGAGCGTGCCGAAGAAGCTGTTCTTCCAGCCGCTGAAGGGGAAGAAAGCCATTGGCGCGGCCACACCGATGTTGATGCCGATGTTGCCGGCGTCGGCTTCGTAGCGGAACTGACGCGCCGCCGCGCCGCTGCTGGTGAAGATGCACGCCATATTGCCGTACTCGCCGCCGTTGACCAGCGCGATGGCTTCCTCGACGGTATCGACGCGCATCACACCCAGCACCGGCCCAAAGATTTCCGTCCTGGCAATCGTGCTGCCGGGCGGCACGTCGGCGATGATCGTCGGTTTCAGGAAGTAGCCATCGCCAAGCCCTGGGTTGCGCCCGTCGAGCACCATCTCGGCGCCTTCATCGATGCCTTTCTGGATCAAGCCTTCGATGCGCGCCTTGCTCTGCGGCGTGATCACCGGCCCCATCTGCACGCCTGGCTGCAAGCCGTTGCCGACGACCAGGCTGCTTGCCGCCTCAGCCAGCGCGGGCACAAAGGTCTGCTCGGCGCCAGCCACCGTCACTGCCAACGACGCAGCCAGACAGCGCTGCCCGGCGTTGCCAAAGGCGCTGTCCGTGACGATACGCGTGGTCAGGCTCACGTCGGCGTCGGGCAAGATGATGAGCGGGTTCTTGGCGCCGCCCTGCGCCTGTACGCGCTTGCCGTTGGCAGACGCACGCGCGTAGACATGCCGCGCCACCGGCGTCGAACCGACAAAGGTCACGGCGGAGATCGCCGGGTGGTCGAGCAGCGCATTCACGGTGTCGGCGCCACCGTTGACGAGGTTGACCACGCCTTTGGGGAAGCCGCACTGTTCGAGCAGGCGGAACGCCTTTTGCATCGTCACCGGGCAGCGCTCCGACGGCTTGACGATGACCGTGTTGCCGCAGGCGACCGCATAGGGCAGATACCAGAAGGGAATCATGCCTGGAAAGTTGAAGGGGCAGATGAGGGCGGCCACACCCACCGGCTGGCGGATCATGTACTCATCGACGCCGCGCGCCACATCCTCGGCGAAGTCGCCCAGCATCAACGTGGGGATGCCGCAGGCCACTTCCACATTTTCGATAGCGCGGCGCATTTCGCCGCGCGCGTCGTCAAGCACCTTGCCGTTCTCCAGCGTGATCGAGCGCGCCAGCTCCTCGAAATTCTCCTCCATCAACGCCTTGAGCTTGAAGAGATACTGAATGCGCGCAGTCGCGGGCGTGCGTCGCCAGGCCGGGAAAGCCGCCAGCGCCAGCCGCGCCGCCTCGTCCACTTCCTCCGCTGGCGACAATGGCACGGTGGCGATCACCTCGTTTGTAGCCGGGTTGGGCACGTTCAGGTAAGTCGTCGCCTTCGATTCGCGCCATTCACCGTTCACATAATTGAATAATTTCTCAGCCATTTTGTTCTCCAAAGAGCAGGTGCGATTTTTCACTGCACGATTTTGTCACCCCATAGCCGATTGCGTTGACCGGGACCCGGCGGCTGCGAGCCGCCGCTACGACATGGAAACCCGATGATCGTAGGGGCGGTTCGCAACCGCCCGTCTTCGCCCATCCAACACACCCTCCAGGTTTGACCGGGACCCGGCGGCTGCGAGCCGCCGCTACAGAACAATTCACATTTCCAATCATTCCAGGAAGTAACGCTCCAGCACGCGCTTCTCCTCATATTCTTCCCGCGCCGCGCGCACCGCATCGATCTCGCTCACCTCCGGCACGGCCACGTCCCACCAGCTTTCGTAGCCGGGGACGCCGTGCAGCCGGTCGTTCTTGATCACGATCACGGTGGTGCGGTCAGCAGCTTTGGCGGCTTTGATGGCCGCGACGTAGTCATCGCGCGTCACGCACTCGATGACATTGGCGCCCAGGCTGCGCGCGTTCATGGCGTAATCAATGGAGAGCGGCTGCACCGTATCGCCCGCCGAGTCGCCGACCAACATGCCATCCTTGGGTGCGATGAAGCGCGTGCCGAAGCCATCCAGCCCCAACGAGCGGCTGAGCGACCCGATGCTCTTAAAGCCGCTGTTATCCCACAGCAACACGATCAGCTTGACGCCCAACTGCACCGCCGTCACCAGTTCCGACGAGAGCATCAACCACGTGCCGTCGCCGATGATCACGAAGACCTCGCGTTCCGGCGCCGCCAGCTTGGCGCCCAGCCCGCCGGCGATCTCATAGCCCATGCACGAATAGCCATACTCCAAATGGAAATTCTTGGGGTGCGTCGCCCGCCATAATTTGTGCAGGTCGCCGGGCATCGAGCCGGCCGCGTTGAGCAGGATTGCGTCGGGGCCAGCCAGCTCGTTGATCACCCCGATCAGCTCGCCCTGACTGGGCAGCGGGCTGAGACGGATATCGAAGATGCGCTGCACTTCGGCGTCCCAGGCGTCGTGCAGGCGTTGGGCTTCGGCGCGGTAAGCCGGATCAACCGTGTAGCCAGCCAACAGCTCGCCCAGTTCGGTCAATGTCTCGCGCGCGTCGCCCACCACCGCCAGCCCGTGATGCTTGCCGGCGTCAAATTCGGTGACGTTGATGTTGATGAAGCGCACGTCTGGGTTCTGCCACGCGGTCTTCGACGCGGTCGTAAAGTCGCTGTAGCGCGTGCCGATGCCGATCACCAGGTCGGCCTCTTTGGCGATGCGGTTCGCCGCCAGCGTGCCCGTCGCGCCAATTGCGCCCAGGTTGAGCGGATGATCCCAGCGCAGGCTGCCCTTGCCGGCCATCGTTTCACCGACCGGAATGCCGGTGGCGTCCACAAACTCACCCAGCGTCTCGGTGGCGTCTGCATAGATCACGCCGCCACCCGCCACGATCATCGGCTTCTTTGCTGCGCGGATCAACTCCGCCGCCTTTGCCAGCGTGGCGCGGTCGGCGCGGTTGCGCATGATGTGCCAGACGCGCTTGCGGAAGAAAGCAACCGGATAGTCGTAGGCTTCAGTCTGCACATCCTGCGGCAGCGACAGCGTCACCGCGCCCGTCTCGCTGGGGCTAGTGAGCACGCGCATCGCTTCGGGTAGCGCGGTCAAGAGTTGGTCGGGCCGATTGATGCGATCCCAGTAGCGGCTCACCGGTTTGAAGCAGTCGTTGACCGAAATATCCTGGCTGTGTTCAGATTCGAGCTGCTGCAGCACCGGCGCCACGTTGCGACGGGCGAAGATGTCACCGGGCAAGAGCAAGACCGGCAGCCGGTTGATCGTCGCCGTGGCCGCGCCGGTAATCATATTGGTGGCGCCCGGTCCAATCGAGGAGAGACAGGCGAAAGTCTGCAGGCGATTCTTGACCTTGGCATAAGCGGTCGCCGCGTGCACCGCGCCTTGCTCGTTGCGCACCTGATAGTAGGGAAAATCGGGGTTGCTCAACAGCGCCTCGCCCACACCCGCCACGCAGCCGTGCCCAAAGATGCCAAAACAGCCGGCAAAAAAGGGCGTCTCCACGCCATCCTTTTCTACATATTGGTTTTTGAGAAATCGAATCAATGCCTGCGCCATTGTGAGGCGCACTGTCGTTGGAGTTGTCACGTGTTTCTGCTCCTTGTGTGCGAAGCGAATTTGCCGTTCGGTCAAGCAAGAATCTGGCTGGCGTCCACCGCATAGATCGGCACACGCGGGTCACGGCTTTGGTACGATCCCTTGACCCAGGCGAAGTGCGGGTCATCGACGGCGGCTAAGCTCTGCGCACTGCCCGCCAGCACATTCAGGTAGTAGGTCGTATAGCCGACCGGGCTGGAGACCGGATGATAGCCCTCCGGGATCAGCACCACATCGTCATTGCGCGCGATCACCGCGGCGTCGATGGGATAGCCGGCGCGCTGCAACGGTGAATCAGCGTCGGTGTAGACGCGCTGAATTGCGTAGCCTTCGGGCCGGTCGATCTTGTAGTAATAGGTTTCGTCCAGGTCTGCCTGCAGCAGTTTACCATCGGCGTCGACAACATGCACGTCGTGTTTGTGCGGCGGGTAGCTCGACCAGTTGCCGCCCGGCGTGTAGACTTCGACCACCACCAGCCGTTCGCACGGAAAGCCCGGCGGCATGATCTGGTTGATCTGGCGCGTGGCGTGGTCGCCGCCGCGAATCTCGACGTTCACATCGGCGGGCGTCACCAACACCGGCGCGTGTTCCGCTGTCGAAGCCACCCATGTCACCGCAAATTCACAGTCGGTGACGGCGCGCACGGTGAAGTCGGTCTGCGGCGGCAGGTAAAGCGCATGAGGCAGCCCGGCGAAGACATTGGCGCGGCCCCCCACACCCTGCCATGCGCCCCGGTTCGACTCCACATCCACCACGCCGCCCAGCATGATGATTGCCAGCTCGTTGGCGCCGCTCTGGAACGACCAGGATTTCGCCGCCGCCAATCGCCGCGCCTGAAAGTAGATCGTCTCCCACCCCGCAATCTCCGGCGTCACCGCCACGATGACATCGGGATCAGCCGAGGCGCCAGGATGAACAACAAGATTTTGTGCAGTATATTGTTTCATTGCAGAAAAATTCACAGAATAGAGATTGGAGATTGGAGATTGTGCAATTGACGGTGTGCGTTCCAAATACGAGACCGCCCCTTCAATCTCTAATCTCCAATCTCTAATCTCTTATTCTCCCAATCGCCTATACCCTCAATCTTCCTTCTATTTCACATCCGGGTTTGGCAGCATGAAGTCGCGCATCACGCCCATCAGATCGTGCACGGCGGCGATGAAGGTGCGCAGCGTGCGCACGGTGGCGCCGTAGCCGTCAAACTCGGCGACGCTCATGCCGTCGGGATCGTAGGCGCGGCGGAAGTCGGGAATCTTGCTGTACAGTTCATCGACGATGCGCGCCTCGACCGGGTTCTGCATCCGCTCGACAACGGGAATGTCGGAGGCGTTGATCTTGAGCTGCCATTCGTAAGGGATCGTGAGCACAATGTCGCCGCCGATCAGCTCCGACCAGTGACCAAGGTGGCGGTATGCCGCCGCCAGCAGCCGCGTGCGATAGCCACGTTCCTGCCAGATGCGATAGGCGTTCTTGAAGACAGCAATGCCCGCCCAATCCAGCGCCGCCGGGTCGATGTCGATAGCATCCTTTTTGGCGACCACTTTCATCCAGTCGTCCGTGCGGCCAATCATGATCGTGCAGACCGGGCGCATCTTGCTGATGTCTTTGCCTTCGGCGGCGCGGCGGTTCAAACCGCGCTCGACGGCTTCGGCGACCGCCAGCGCCTGCGGCACGGTGAAGCTGACCGTGGCATTGACGTTGACGCCGTGGTAGGTGGATTCCTCAATCGCCATCACGCCAGCTTGCGTGACAGGCATCTTCACCTGCATGTTGGGCGCCAGGTCGGCGAAGTGGCGCGCCTGGGCGACGATTGCCTCGCAGTTGCGGTAGAACATCGGGTTAGTCTGGATCGAGAGCCGCCCCTTGAGGCCATCGTGGCGCTCGAACGTAGGATAAAGCAGACCGGCGCCATGCACCGCCATCTCCTCGATCAGCTTCCAGGCAACTTCACCCTCCGACCATGTTGGGTTTTCGGCGATGATGGCGCGGATGCGATCTTCCCACAGGTGCATCTCTTTGTTGAGCACGTTGAGCACAATGTTGGGGTTGGTGGTGGCGCCAACTGCCCCATGACCGATGGCATAGGTCAGCTCCTCCACCGAACAGGAGTCATTCCAATAATCAGTTGCCGTGGTTGTCACTGTCTGCAAAAGTGGGCTTGCAGAAGCCATGCTACACCTCCGTGAAATTCGGGCGCGGCAAGGCGCGCGCTCCGAGATCAAGCCAGCGCGCAGATGCGCGCCGACAAAAACGATGGCAGAAACATGCCAATTGCGCCAGGATGACGCGGTTGGTCTTATTGCGTGGAGAATCGGTCGTTGTTATGTACAGCTATGTACGGTTGCATTCGGTTATGCACACGTGTGCATAACGACGACAACAATACCATAGAGCGCCCTGCTTGTCAAGCATGAAAATGGTTTTGAAGTTAAAGCTGATTTCCTTTGCGTGCTTTGCGGCCTCGTGCAAGATTCGGGAAGAGGTTGTCACTGTGGCGGCGCCGTGCTGGCGCGCACCACCAGTTCTGTAGGCAAAATCTGATTCTGCACGGCGCGCCCTTCCAAGAGATCGAGCAGCATCTGCATGGCGATCTCTCCCAGGCGCAGCTTCGGCTGGTGAATGGTGGTGAGGGGCGGCGTCACATAGCGCGCAGTTTCCACATCGTCATAGCCGACAATGCTCAGGTGATCGGGAACGACAACGCCCAATTCGCGGCAGGCCAGGAGGGCGCCTACTGCAATCATGTCATTGTAACAAAAGATGGCGGTCACGCCTGTTGCAAGCAATTCAGGAAGCAGCGCCTGACCCGTGGCGACATCGTCGGCGTGCGACTGATACGGTGAGGGCGGCGCCTTGATCCAGCCAGGATTGATCTCGATGCCGGCAGCGGTGAGCGCATCACAATAGCTGCTCAGGCGACGCGCGTTGGAGGCCATGCGGCTGCTGACGCCCAGATAACCGATGCGCGTGTGTCCCAGGCCAATCAGATGTTCCACAGCCTGGCGCCCGCCGCCATAGTCGTCTGCATCGACAGAATGGAGCTGCGACAACTCGGAGTCCGACGCCGCCTGCTGGTTGATCATGACGGTCGGCATGTTCAGGCGCGCCAGGCGCTCGTAATAAGGACCGCGAATCTGCGAGGTGGAGCTGATCACGCCATCGACGCGGCGACGCTGGAACGTTTCGATAATCTCCATCTCGCGGTCGGGATCGTTGTAGGAGATGCTGAGAAAGACACTGACATTGGCGGCCTGGGCAACATCCTCGATACCGCGCACGACGCGTCCAAGAAAGGGATCAGAGATGGAGGTGATCACCAGACCCACAGTGTTGGTGCGTTGACCTTTCAGGCTCTGCGCGACGGCGTTGGGTGTGTACCCCATTTCCTGCGCCAGTTGTTGGATGCGTTGGCGCACTTCCGGGCTGATCAACTCACTGTTGTGGAGCGCCCGCGACACGGTGGAATGGGAGACGCCCGCAGCAGATGCGATGTCCTGAATCGAGACGGGGCGTGAATTTGGGGCTTTCTCCTGTGTTTGTCCAGTTGCCACATTTGCCTCTGGTATCTGCAACCTCACGAGTCATGCACACGTGTGCAGTATACTGGAGAGGGCTTGTACTGTCAAGCGAATGGCGAAATGCCGCTGCTCACCACGATTTTGTCACCAGCGGCAGGAAGATCGCTGCGCCGGATGCAGGCGTCGTCGCCACGCCGTCGTTTAGCGCCGTCAGCGTCAACACGCCGCCGGGCGCAGCCAGCGTGAAGTCGAAGCCCGGCTCCAGCCCGGTGATGACCACATTCTGCGCCGCGCCGTTGATTGTCGTCGCCTGGATCAACGCCAGTTGATCCCCCTGTTTCGGCGCGTAACCGTTGCCAAAGTGGATCGCCAGATCGCCGGCCAGATTGACCGTACCGCTCACCACCAGCCGATCCTGCAAATCCGCCGTGCCGCCCAGCACGTGCAGGGTGATCACGCCCGTCGGGCTGATGGTCACGTTGCCTTGGATGGTCAACGTGCCCACCTGGTGAGTCGCGTCTGCGATGCGCTCCATCCGGTTGATCTGCACGATGCCCGGCGCGATGCTGCCGCCCTTAAAGGCCACCACCCCGTCCGCAGCGATGAGGATGCCGCTGCCCCGCAGCCGCCCGCCATTGCCGATGCCCACGATCCTGGCTTCCAATTGACCATCCGCGCCCAGGATCACATCCCCCCGCACATTGTTGCCAGAGCCGCCGCACAGGGGCACGCGACCGATGCACATGACGCCGTCTTCGGCGCGCGGCCCCGCCACCACCACCTGCGCAGGCACGGCGCGGAAGAGGCCGTCAATGTTCATCTCCCCCCGGCTGCCCCCGTTGAAGCCCACGGCAAGCTGGCGACAGCGCAGCAACGCACCGTTGGAGACGTTGAGCGTTCCCCGCCCGGCGCGGCCGACGACGCAGTTGCCGTTGTCCGGGTTCTGAGCGGCGGCGCGAACTTCCGGCGCTGGCGCGGGCAGGGGTGCGATCACCGTCGAGCGGCGGTCGCCATCCGCGGCGGCTTCCATGCCGTCCACGAACATGAGCGCGTTGCTCTGCGCGCCGTCAGCCAGGGAGAGCTGCGTCAGGCTCATCGCCCCGCCTGCGCTCACGGTGACCAGGGCGTCGGTCCCGTTCCCCGTCGCCACGAAGAGGCCGCCCCGATCTTGTTCGCCAGAGGTGAAGAGCGCCGTGCGGGTAGCGGTCGTCCCTTCCACGGTGAGAAAGCCGTCGGTCGTCGCGCCGTGGTCGCGCGTCCCCACCGTGGTGGTGACGGCGAGGGCGTGACCGCCGTTGGTCACTTCCAGCCGCCCGATCAGCGCTTCGCCGATGACCAATTCCCGCACCGGCCCCAGCAGCGTGCCCAGATCGAGTTTGCCGCCAGCGTCGGCGGTGTTGTCCACCACGACCCGGCCTGTCCCGTTGCCCAGAGCCAGACCGAGGACGCTGCCACCCACAAAGAGGCGATCCGAGGCGAATCCAGCCACCGCTCCCGCTTCCACCCGCAGCAACGCATCGTGGGTCAGGCCCAGCGCCAGCTCGGGCCAGAGCCAGGCGCCGCCTGCGGTCACCGTGGCCGTAGCCGGGGCAGTAAAGCCCAGGATCGCACCCACCGCGTCATTCGACCCTTCCGGATAGTTCAACGTGGCGCTTTCGATGCGCAGTTCGCCGGGGCCGCTTGCCCCGACAGCAACTGCGGGCGCGGTCACCACCGTAGCCGCGCCGGCGATGGTCAGGAGCGGCCGGTTGCCGGGAGTGAGCGCGCCGACGCCCAGTTGGCTGCCCGCGTTGGGCAGCGTCAGCTCGCCGTTACGGAAGGTGACTTCCCCCTTCTGGATCGACACATCGCCTACTTGATGCGTGCCCAGGTTGACAGCATACTCGGCGGAGAGGTTGAAGCGCACCTCGTCGGCGACGCCGGGCACGACTGCGGGCGTCCAGTTGTCCGCCGCGCCCCAGTCGCCGCCGTTGGGGTTGTTCCATTCGGGCGGCGACTGGGTGGCCAGGGCAATGCCTCTGGCGCCGTCGTCCAGCCCGTAGTTGAAGGCAAAGGCGCGTCCCTCGCCCGCCACCGCCGCCGGACGCGCCACCCAGCCGACGCCGGTCACCGTCTGCCCAAAGAGCGCATCCCCCGGACCCACCACCCGATCGGTATCCAGGCTGGGGCCGCCCAGCAGCACGGTGGCAATGGGATTGGCGTCCAGCGAGACGGAGTAGAGGACGCGCCCCTCCTGGTCGAAGTCGGACAGGAAGATGCCATCCACCGGGCCGTCGGTGTCCTGGATGATGGTCTCGCCGCTGCCGCTGAAGATGACCAACTGTTCGCGGACACGGAAGGTGGCGGGTGCGTTGTAGATCTCCCGCACTGCGGCCACCTGGTTCTGGTTGTTGACCAGAAAGAGGCTGTTTAGCGACAACTCCGTACCGGTTCGGGTGTTGCCGTTGCTAGAGGACGCTCCGCTGGCGAGTGTTCCGGTTGCGCCCCCGGCCAGGTTGATCGACCAGGCGGTGTTCGCTGGCTCTCCGCACGCGCTGCCGTTTGCGGTGCGGGTCCGCACCTCACGGTTGGTTGCGAGCACGTCCTCCCCGTTGGCCGCCGCTCGCTCCACCAGGTCATCGACGCAACCGGCAGAGGAGCGGGTGAAGGTGAAGAGGGACTGGCGGGTCGTACCGTCGGTCAGGCCGTAGTCAGTGGTGGTGTTGGGAAAGGTCCCCGAGGTCAGGGTTGCCAGCCAGCGGCCATCCGTAGTGACCTGCTGAAGGTCATGGTCGAAAGCCTGGTTCTGGGTGGCGGGGTCAATTTCCGTCGAGGGTTGCGCCAGGGTGATGACGCCATTGCGCCAGCGGAAGGCATAACGAAACTGGGGATTCAGGGAGCCGCCTGTTGCGCTCGCCACAAAGACCACGTCGCCGTCGGGCAGGATGGCATAGCGAAACGCCGAGGCGCCGACGTTGCTCAGCGTGCCCAGCCCACCGGGCAGCACCGTGCCTTCGGTCGCCACTTCGGTAACCGTGCCGCCCTGGATATGGAACAAGCCCGTGCGTCCGTTGCGCACACCGGAGACGACGACCGCACCCTCCGGGCCAGCGCGGCCTGCGCTGAGCTGTGTGAAGCCGTTCTGCCCCACCCGCGCCACATCCACGAACGTCCAGCCGTTGTTATGCGTGACCATTGGCGTCCTCTGCGCCTGCACGCGTTGAGGTGCAAGCGCGCCAGATGCCGTCAAACAACATAGAACCAGCAAGGCGGCAGCCATGCTCTGCCGTAGTGTATGTTTGGACACGATTCTCTCCTTTTGACGAATGGCTGAGCGGCTGGCAACGCTGAAGATTGGTCTGCGCAATGATATGTGCAACGCGCCAATTTGCCAATCTGCCCTGCGGCTGGTTAGATGAATCCAAAGGAGAACGCTCATGTCCCAGCCACCAACGTTGTTGACCGCACGCCTGACGCTGCGCCCCTTCACTCTTGATGACGTCGAGCCGCTGCACAAGCTAATCGCCGTGCCGGGCGTCATGCGCTACTTTCCGCGCCCGGAGCCGCCCGACCGCGCGCGTACAGAGCGCATCGTCGCCCATCAGATCGACGAGTGGGCGACGCGCGGCTACGGCTGGTGGGCGGTGACGTGGGCGGCGGATGGCGCGCTGCTGGGCTGGTGTGGGCTGCAATACCTGCCGGACACCGACGAAACCGAGGTCGGCTATTTGCTTGGGCAGGCGTGGTGGGGCAAAGGGATCGCAACCGAGGCCGCGCAGGCGTCGGTTGCGTATGGGTTCGAGCACTTCGATTTTGCTGAGATCATCGGCATCACGCACCCCGACAATGTGGCGTCGCAACGCGTGCTGCAGAAGTGCGGCATGACCTTCACGGCGGCGACGCGCTACTTTGGCATGGACTGCTTCCGCTTTGCGGTGGCGCGACGCCAGGCGTGAAAGGTGGCGGTCAGACCGCTACTACATTTGCCTTGTGTGCGTGGCCAGTTCATTCCTAACCACCGGCTGCCCGCGCCACCAGTGCGTCCGCGTCTGCGCGTGATCGGCACGGACAAACTTGGCCACAGCACGGCGAAACCGGCTGTAGGTGAAGGCCCCCGCCAGACGCACCACGTACCCTTCCAGCTCATCCTCGCGCCAGCGCGGTGTGTAGAGGCTGCGAATATGTTGCTCATCCCACAGCCCAGCGTAGAGGACCGGCACAGTCATCAGGTCAAGCAGCGCCGCCCATTCCACGGTTTCCTCCCACGCCAGGCAGACGTTCTGTTCATTCCACACCGAGAAAACCAGGAAGTAACTCGGCAGGTGCTGGTAGTGGATCGAATGCTTGGCGAAGAGGTTCTCGCCGCAGATACGCCAGCCCGGCGGAATCTTCCAGCCAATCTGGGCATGGAGGTTGGCCACCCAACTGCGCGATGGATGGCGGCTCCAATCGATGGAGCGAGCGTGGAGATAGTCCGTATACATTGTGGTCTGCTCGCCATCCATCTTGGCCGTGACGACAACTTCCTGCCCCTCGAAACGCGTCATCCGCAGTCTATTCGATCAGTGTCTACTTCAGCTGCTGATTCAGGAACTCAACCACCAACTGCAGATTCTCCGGCGTGGCGAACTGCTCGCCGCCGTGCCCCGCGCCGTCGATCAGCATGTAGGTCGCGCGGTCTGCGCCCAGCGCGTCGGCCAGGTTCTGCCCCTGCACCGGCGGCACGTTGCAGTCTGCCGAGCCATGCTGGATGAAGAAGGCGGGATCCGCGTCGTCGATGTAGTTCATGGCGTTGGTCGTCGCCACCACGTCCGGCACGGTCTGGATCGGCGCACCGACCAGCATCGATTCGGGCGAATCAGCGGCATCGTGCGTCTGCGGGCAGCCGGTGTCCGCGAACTGGGCGTCCATCGCCAGGAAATCGATGGGGCCGAACCAGTCCACCACCGCCTGCACGCAGCTTGACTGGTCAGCGTTGCCCAACTCGGCGCCTTCCAGTTCGGCGACGCCGCAGGTCGTGCCCAGCAGCGCGGCCAGGGCGCCGCCGGCCGAAGCGCCCCACGCAGCAAAGTTGTCCGGGTCGAGGTTGTACTCGGCGGCGACTGCGCGCAAATAGCGCAGCGCGGCCTTGGCATCGTTGATCTGCGCCGGCCACAACGCCTCGCCGCTCAGGCGGTAGTTGATGCTGGCAACCGCATAGCCCGCCTCCAGCAGTTGATCGACGCCGGTGAGGCCAGCGCCGTCAGCCTTGTCGCCAAACATGAAGCCGCCGCCGTGGATCATGATCACGACCGGAAAGGGGCCTTCGCCGGTAGTCGGGATGTAGAGGTCGAGCTTCTGGGCCTCCGACTGGTCGGCATAGGCCAGGTCAGCGAAGGTAGGCGGCGCCGACGCAAAGGTGGTGGCGTCGGGCATCACGCCCATCTGACCACCGGGAGGCGGACCAGCATGAGCGCCCGCCGGTGCACCAGCCGGTGCGGCCGCTGCATCCGGCGTTGCGGCGACGGCTCCCTCAGTCGCCGTCGTTGTCGACGTGGATGCCGGCAGGGCGAGCGGGGCGCAGGCGCTGAGGACGCTGCCGAGCAGCAGCACCGCCAGCAGGATGACAAACTGCAACTTGGGGAATGATTGAACACGCATAGTACTTCTGATTCCTTTCACAACAAAGACGACCAACCAAAACTAGAGTAAACCGACGAATTGCCACCAAGTCACTTCGACCAGAATGATGACAACGAACACAACAAGCGTCAGCGGCAGCCCGTAGCGCAGCACCTGCCGGCTGTCGTAGCCGCCCACCTCGCCCTGTCCCAGCAGGATCGTGACATGCTGGAAGGGGAGGAGGTAGTGGATCGACACGGCGGTGTAGATGATCAGCGCCGGGACGAGCGGGTTCATGCCCGTGGCCGCGGCGTACTGCACCATCGGCGGCGCCACGATCGACATGCAGGCGAGCGCGCTGCCTAGCACCATGTGGATCAGCATCGTCGCGCCGCCCACCAGCGCGGCGAAGACGTAAGGGTTCTGCGGCGGCGTGGCGGGCAGCAGGCTGGCGGCCAGCCACTCGGACAGGCCGGTGGCCTTGCCCACCGCGCCGATAGCCAGCGCACCCATCACAAAGAAGATGATCGGCCAGTTGACGCCGGTGCTGATGTCCTTGGCGTCAAGCACATCGCCCACGACGGGCAGGGAAAGCCCCACCACCGCGCCCAGCGCCACCCAGGCCGGGTCGATGTGGTGGAGGAAGTCGGTCGCCCAGAGCGCCAGCGCGGCCAGCACCCAGGCCAGCGTCACCACCTCGCGGCGGGTGATCGGGCCGAGCTTCTGCTGTTCGGCGCGCAGCGCGGCGTGGTCGATGGTGACGGGGCCGCGCTGCGGAAATACCAGCAGGAAGAGACCCAGCATCGCCAGGCTGGCGACGATCCCCGGCACCGCCATGTACTTGATCCAGTCGAGCCAGCCTACCGTGACGCCGCTGAAGCCCACGATGGCGATGTTCAAGGTCGAGTCGCCGGTCAGGAAGATCATTGAGGTGGCGGTCGTGGCGACAAAGACCGACAGCCCCAGCGCGGCAACGTTCGACCGCTCCATCCGCGCCTGCTGGATGATGGCGCCCATCACGGCCATGACCAGCAGCGCGCGCGGGAAGGGATGGGGGATCAGCAGGCTCAGCACCAGCCCCAGCCCGTAGGTCAACACGATGAGGCTGCGGTAGGAGGTGGCGTAACGCAGCATGAAGAAATAGGCCACGCGCTGCGCCAGCCCGGACTTGGTGACCGCGGCGGCCAGCAAAAACGCGGCAATGATCAGCCACATCAGCGGCATGGTCCAGATGTGGAAGACCTGTTCCGGCGTAGCCAGGCCGAGCAGCATGTAGCCGAGCAGCATCAGCAGCGTCGCGTAGGCCGGCGGCGTGACGTTGAATATCCACCAGACCACGGTGAAAAGCGTGACCGCCAGCGCCTCCCGACCGGCCTGGCTGAGGCCAGCGGGCAGCGGCGCCAGCCAGACCAAACCGGCCACCAGCAGCGACACGGCGATGCCGAGCCACCGGCGATCCCAGGCGGGCGGATGAACCAGCGCAGGGCTACACACGGAGGGCTTGATCAAGGAAGGCCAGCACTTTCTGGACATTTTCCGATGTCGTAAATGCCGGGTCTGCATGCCCGGCATTGAGCAGTAGCTCAAAATACACCTTGGGCAATCCCAGGATGACTTGTGCACGCGCCGCAAAATATGCCGATTGTTGGTACGGCACAACGACGTCTATATCGCCATGTTGGATAAAGAAAGGCGGCGCCTGCTCGTGCAGGTAGGTCTCCGGGTTGGCGGCGTGCACCAGGTCGGGAATCTCCGTGATCTGCCGTCCTAGCAGCAGCGATTCCGGCGAGTTGGGACCGCTGTGGGCGAATGCGGGGGGCGGCGCCATGCCCGATTCAGCCAACTGGGCGTCCATCTTCAGAAAATCGGTTGGCCCGAACCAGTCCACCACTGCCTGCACGTGACTGGGCTGGTCGGCGTTGCCCAGCGCCAGGTCTTCCAATGCCGCGACGCCGGCAGAGACGCCGGCCATCAACGCCAGGTAGCCGCCGGCAGAGCCGCCCCACACGGCGATGCGCGTCGAGTCGAAGAGGAAGTTGGCGGCGTTGGCGCGCATCCAGCGGATGGCCGCCTTCACGTCATGCACCAGCGCGGGAAAGGTTGCCTCGCCGCTCATGCGGTAGTTGATCGAGACGACCGCGTAGCCCCGTTCCAGGCCAGCAAGCATGGGCGTAAGCTGCGCGTCGCGCTTGTCGCCACCCATGAACGCGCCGCCGTGGATCGCCACGATCACGGGGAAGGGGCCGGCGCCGTCCGCCGGCCAGTAGATGTCCAGCCGCTGCGCCGGCGAACGGTCGGCGTAGGCGATGTCGAACATCTTGCGCGCGATGTGCGCCGTGTCGGCCTCCGGGATCGGGGCCGGGAAGGCGTAGTGAGAACCGGGCTGAAAGGTGCTCATGCGGCCACCGCCCCTTGCGTCGCCGGCCTGCGGCTCTTGCTCGCCTTATGGTTTTTCTGCCAGGTGTCAAAGCCGACGGCGGCCAGCAGCACCAGCCCCTTGACCACCATTTGGTAGTAGTCGCCCAGGCTGAGCAGTTGCAGCGCGTTGTTGAGCACGCCGATGATCAGCACGCCGGTCAGCAGCCCCAGGATCGTGCCTTCGCCGCCCTTGAAGGAGATGCCGCCCAGCACCGCCGCGGTCATGCAGTCGAACTCCATGCCGGCGCCGGTAGTCACCTGACCGGAGAAGACGCGCGAGAGCAGCAGCAGCGAGGTGATCGCCGAGAAGAAGCCGCAGATCGCAAAGACGAAGACCTTCATGCGCTGGGTGTTGACGCCGGCCAGCCGCGCCGCTTCTTCGTTGCCGCCCAGGGCAAAGATGTAGCGCCCGAAGTAGGTCTTGTTGAGGATGAAGCCGCCGGCCAGCAGCACCAGCCCCATGATCGCCACCGGCACCGGAATCGGCCCGATGTAGCCCTGGCCCAGCCACTTGAAAGATTCGGGCAGGCCGGAGATGCTGTTGCCGCCGGCGGCGATGTAGCCGAGACCCTTGAAGATAGTCATGGTGCCCAGGGTGACGATCAGCGGATGCACCTTGAGCAGGTTGGAGATGTAGCCGTTGGTCGTGCCGAGGAACGTGCCCAGCGCCAGGCAGAAGACGATGACAAGCACCGGCGGCACGCCCATGCGCGCCAGCAGGATGGCCGTCAGCACGTTGGTCAGCGTGATCTGCGCGCCGATGGAGAGGTCCATGCCGCCGGAGATCATCACAAAGGCGATGCCCACGGCGCTGATGGCGGTGAAGGAGACCTGGCGCAGCAGGATGATGAAGTTGTTGGGCGTGGCAAAGTTGGGCGCGATTACGGCAAACAGCCCGATCATCCCTAGCAGCACCAACAAGGTGACGTACTTTTTCAGAAACGCAAAGACATTGCCCTGCAGCTCTGTCGTCATGGTCGTATCAGCATTCATAAACACCCTTCCCATCAACGGTTACCGGCTTTGCATCAGAGTTACCGTTCAGCCAGTTGAAATAGAACGCGGATGACGCGGATTCGGCAGGTCTTCGCGGATTGGATCAGCGCAAATCCGCCCAATCTGCGTCATCCGCGTTCTATTCCGGGCCTCATTTGGCCGCAACCTGAACAGTTACGCGTCAGATTTCAATGCTTCCCCGATGCCAGGTCGAGGATCAGATTTTGGTTGAACTGCGCCCGCGGCACCTCGCCAGCGATGCGCCCTTCGCAGAGCACGAGGATGCGGTCGGCCATGCCGAGCAGTTCTTCCATGTCCGACGAGATCATGATGATGGCGAGACCGTCGTCGGCCAGCGCACACATCAAGTTGTAAATCTCCTGCTTGGCGCCCACGTCGATGCCGCGCGTCGGCTCGTCGAAAATCAGCACCTTCGACTGCGCGGCCAGCGACTTCGCCAGCACCACCTTCTGCTGGTTGCCGCCGCTCAGGTTCTTGACCTGCTGCTCCAGGCTTGGCGTCTTGATGCGCAGCAGGTTGCGAAACTTCTCGGCTAGCGTCGTTTCGCGGCGGCCATCCACCACGGCGTAGCGCGACAACTGGCGCACCTGTGTGAAGGAGATGTTCCACTTGATGTCCATGTCCAGGAAGACGCCCTGGTGTTTGCGGTCTTCGGGGATCAGACCAATGCCCAAGTTGATGGCGTCCTGCGGCGAGCGAATTTGCACCGGCCTGCCCTCCAACAGGATTTCGCCGCTTTCCGCCGGCTCCGCGCCAAAGATGACGCGCGCCAACTCGGTGCGCCCTGCGCCCACCAGCCCCGACAGCCCCAGGATTTCGCCCTTGCGCACGCTGAACGAAATGTCCTCATCGCCGTTGCCGCTCAAGTGCCTGACTTCCAACGCCACCTCACGCGGGGCGACCGTGCGCGCCGGATAGCTTTCCTTCAACTCGCGGCCCACCATCAGGCTGATCAGCTCCTTGCGGTTGGTCGCTGCGGTCGCCCGTGTAGCGATGTAGCGCCCGTCGCGCAGCACGCTCACCTTGTCGGCGATGCGGAAGATCTCCTCCAGCCGGTGGGAGATGTAGAGGATCGTCACCCCGCGCGCCTTGAGCTGACGCACGATCTCGAACATGCTGTCGACCTCGCTCACCGTCAGCGGCGCGGTCGGCTCGTCCATGATCAGGATGCGCACGTTCTTGGAGACGGCCTTGGCGATCTCCACGATCTGCTGCTGCGCGGAGGGTAGGTCGCGCACCAGCGCGTGCGGGTCGATGTCGATGGCGAACTGCTTGAAGACCTCTCGCGCCCGCTGCACCATCACCTTTTTGTCGATCAGAATCCCCCGGCCGGTCTTGTCGCCCAAAAAGATGTTTTCGGCGACCGACAGCGAAGGCGCCAGGTTGAACTCCTGGTAGATGACCTCCACGCCCAAACTGCGCGCCAGGTGAGGGTTCATTTGGGTGTACTGCTGCGCACCGATCTGGATCACGCCTGCGTCGGGTTCGATGGCCCCGGCGATCACCTTGATCAGGGTCGATTTGCCCGCGCCGTTCTCGCCGAGCAGCGCGTGCACCTCCCCCTGGACAAAATCGAGCGAAACCCGGTCAAGCGCCAGCACGCCGGGATACTGCTTGGTGATGTTCTTGAGCGAAAGTGCAATCTGTTCGTCCATCATCCACCGCACAAATTAGGATTGTTCCAGAAGGGGTAAAGTTGACGCAGAGGCGCAGAGGGTCGCAGAGGAACTGCAAAGCCAGCTGCTATGCACTCTCTCGATTTTCTCTTCCCATCTCTGCATCTCAGTGCCTCTGCGTCAAATCATGTTGCTTGACAATTAATGCTCGTAGTATCTTCGCAGTAATTCCCTTTACTGCACGTTCGCCGCGGTGATCGGCGTCAGCGGATCCAGCGTTTCCACGGGGAATTCCTCGCCCATGACCATCTTCTTGACCAGGTTGTAGGTGTCCAGCGCCAGGTTGTCGCTGCCGAAGCGCACGGTGCCGCGAAAGACGCTGTCGCCCGCCTTGATCGCTGCCAGCGCATCGGGCGTGTTGTCAGCGCCGAAGATGGCGAAGGTCGCCGGGTCGATGGTGGACATGGCGGCCACGGTCTGCGCGGCGCCCAGGCCCTGCGCGTCGTTGTAGGCCAGGATGACCTTGATGTTTGGGTGCGCGGTCAGCAGATTTTCCGCCGCAGTGGCGCCGAAGGTGATCGTGGGCGTGCCGCCGACCACACCGGCCACTGTGGCCGCCGGGCAGAGCGTGGAGACCGTCGCCATGCCGTCGGAACGCTGGTTGGCTTCGGGCGTGTCGCGATTCTCGATGATGCCGACTTCAACGCTGCCTTCAGCCGCGTCGGCGTAATTCGCGGCGATGAAATCGCAGGCCATCTGCGCAATCATGGCACCCATGGCGTGCTGGTCGGTGTGCATGATGGCGTCGTACACGCCCGTGTCGCCGCCGGCCACCATCACCTTGATGCCCGCCTTCTGCGCGTCTTCGATCACTGAAGTGACGCCCTTGGGGTCGATGGCCATGACGATGATGGCATCGACGCCCATCGTGATGAAATTCTCGATCTGGTTGACCTGCTTGGTGGCGTCGCCCTGGGCATCGGCGACAATGACCTCGACGCCGTCCGAGGCAAAGTACTCGGCCACGCTTTTGGTCAGGTTGGAGAGGAACGGATTCGACGCGTCGGGCACGGCATAGCCGACACGCAAGGCAGTGTCAGACGACGCCGCGGCCTCTGCGGGCGCATCGGTTGCCGCGACGGGAGCTTGGGCGGTCGGCGCGGGCGCGCAAGCGGACAGCAGCAAAGCGGCGATCGCGAAGGCGGCAAAGAGCAGGGAAAGGGACTTTTTCATCACACGAATCTCCTCGTTAGGAATGGCTTTGGCTGGGACTCCAACCGTCTGAGTCCTGTGTTCCAGCATAGAGAGTCGCAGGTGGGAAAGCAATTCAGTTTTTGGTACAATGTATTCCAGATCGGAATAGGTCAGCGAGGTACAATGGACATCACACAGATTCAGTACGTACTGACCGTGGCCGCCACCGGCAGTTTCTCCGCTGCGGCCGACGAACTCTACATTTCGCAATCCTCGCTCTCGAAGCAGATCATCGCCCTGGAGAAGGAGTTGGGCGTCGCCCTCTTCGACCGCAGCAGGCGCAAGATCAGCCTGACGCCGGCAGGTGAGAGTTTTCTGCCCCACGCGCAGGCCATCGCCGCCGCGCACCGGGCGCTGCTGGCGGACCTGACGCGCTTCAGGGCCACGCCCACACTGCGCATCGTCGCCATCCCGGTCATTGCGCAGTACGGCATTACCGACCACGTCGCCCACTTTCGCAGTGCACATCCTGACATCGACCTGGTGCTGGAGGAGCGCGAGGCATCGGCGATCCTGCCGGCGCTCGACAACCACCAGTACGACCTGGCCTTTGTGCGCAACAACTATCTCGACACGGCGGCATATGTGACGCGACCGGTGGCGCACGACAAGATGGTCGCGGTGGTGGCGCGCAAGCATCGCCTGGCAGGCCGCGCCGCCCTGGCCCTGGCCGAACTGGCCAACGAGAATCACATCATGTTCGACCGGGGTACGGTCGTGCACGAATTGGCCGTGGATGCGTGTCGCGCGGCCGGCTTCGAACCGCGCATCTTCTACGCCAGCCTGCGCGTGGAGAGTGTGCTCGGCCTGGTGGCGTCAAACGCGGGCGTGGCCCTGATGATGGAGAAGGTGGTTGCGTATCACCGCCACCCGGAGGTGGTGGCGATTCCGCTGCAGGAAGTGATCGAGAGCGACATTGTGCTGGCTGCGCCGCAGGGTCGCAAACTGCCCCACGCGGCGCATCTGTTCATGGACTTTGTGAAGGGATTGCCGCGCCCATCTTGATAAGCAGCGATCAAGAGATGGTGATGACGACGCTCCCCTGTTTGTGGCCGGATTCGACATAGCAATGCGCTTCAGCGGCTGCCTCCAGCAGGAACATGCGATCGACGTGCGCCGTGTACTGGCCTGCTTCGATCAGTCCTTTGAGGAATTCCAGGTCGGCGGGCTTCTCGTCCGAAAATGCGCAAATGACCTTCTTGTCGCCAAACATCTTTGTCCAGATCATCTGTCCCACTGCTTTCATCTTGAAACTGGCCGCGAGATAGACGCCATTGGGTTTCAGCGAATACTTGCAGCTATCAAAGGAGCTCCGTCCCAGAATGTCGAAGATCAGGTCGTAGGTTTCACCAGTCTGCGTGAAGTCCGTGGTAGTGTAATCGATCACCTGGTCGGCGCCGAGGGACTTCACGTACTCCAGCCGCGGGGCGCCGCAAACGCCCGTAACCACTGCCCCGTAGTGCTTCGCCAGTTGCACCGCGGCCGCGCCGATGCTGCCGCTAGCGCCGTTGATCAGCACCCGCTGCCCAGGCTGGAGATTGACATGGCGCAGCAAGGCCAGCGCCGTCAGACCACCGTAGGGGATGACGGCGGCTTCTGCATCACTCAAGTTGCTCGGTTTGAGCGCCACCATCCCATCCTCCGGCATACAAAGATACTCAGCATAGGCGCCCATGCTCGGTCCGCGGTAGCCGAAGACAGCATCACCCGGCTTGAAGCGGGTGACAGCTGCACCGACCACAGCCACTGTGCCGGCGAACTCGCTGCCCAGGATCGGCTGCTTTGGTTTGCGCAGCCCAAAGGCAATGCGGGCAGGAAAGTAGATGAGCGCCGGCATGTTGAACTCGCTGGCGGAGATGTTGCCGAAATTGCGCGCCATCAGGTCGCCAAAATTCACCGACGCCGCCCGCACCCGGATCAGGACCTCGTTTGCCTGGGGTGTTGGTTGCGTCATTTCGGCGAGATGCAGCACCGCAGGCGGCCCATATTCGCTGTATACAATTGCTTTCATCATTCCCTTCCTTGAGTCTTGGGAACTCTTCAGTCCCACCGCCACGCGTACCAGACGGTCAGCACATTGAACGCCAGGCTAACAACAAGCAGAAAACGGTCGTATAAGCCGGGAAAAGTCGGCAACCCGATCAGATTGAAGCCGAACCAGAAGATGGCGACGATGATGTTGACCCAGCGATTGACCGGCTGATCAAGCGTCAGGGTGAGAACAATCATCAGGATCGGCGTGACCATCAAGACCGCGATCCCCAGCCACATCGCCTGCGACACCTGCGTCCCCATGATTTCGCCGGGCTTGAAATCGCCGCTGAAGATGCGCAGCACGTCGCCCAGAAGAAAGACCAGCATCAACGCCACCCAGAGCGCGGTCAGTTTGACTTGAATTGCGTCCATGCTTGATGCCCCTTATCGTTGCTCGCTGTCGTACACGTCGATCACAATCTTGCCGCGCGCGTGCCCTTCGCCGAGATAGCGCAGCGCGTCGGCGGTCTCACTGAGCGGGTAGCGCCGGTCGATTACCGGCTTGAGTTTGCCCGCCGCCACCAGTTCGTTGAGCACGAGCATGTCCGGCGTACTGGCGTGCGCCATGACATTGGTCAGCCGCTTGTCGCCGCCGCGCGAATACCACCACCCCCACAACATCACATCGAAAATCTGCTTCGTCTTGCCGCCCGCCATCACGTAGACGCCGCCGGGCGCCAGCGCACGCTTGTAGGCGGACAAGGGATGGTAGCCGTTCGCCGCAAAGATGAGATCGTACTGCTGGCTGCTCTGCGTGAAGTCCGTCTGAGTGTAGTCAATCACCTGGTCGGCGCCCAGCGCCCGCGCCTGCGCCACGTTGCGCGTGCTGCAGACGGCGGTGACTTCCGCGCCGAACGCCTTGGCGAGCTGCACGGCGAAGGCGCCCACACCGCCCGACGCGCCGTTGATCAACACGCGCTGGCCGGCTTGAATCTTGCCGACGTCGCGCAATCCTTGCAGTGCGGTCAGGCCGGCAATGGGCAGCGTGGCGGCCTCGGCAAAGGTGAGGGTGGGTGGCTTGGGGGCCAGCGCCTTTGCCGGCATCACGGCGTATTCGGCGAACGCGCCGCTGCCAAAAGGCTGGATATCGCCGTAGACCGCGTCGCCCGGCTGGAATTGCGTCACGCCGCTGCCCATGGCCTCGACGCGCCCGGCCAGATCCGCGCCGAGCCGATTGCGCTTGGGCTTGAATAACCCTTCGCTAAAGCGCGCCAGGAAGATGTCGGCGGTGAGCAGATGCCAGTCCAGCGCATTGACCGACGCTGCGTGAATTTTGACCAGCACTTCGCCCTCCTTGGGCGTGGGCTTGTCCACCTCCTGGAATGTGAGCACGTCGGGTGAGCCGTATTGGGTGTAGGTGATTGCTTTCATTGAGATGTCACTTCCGATTGAGTGTATAAAATGCCCGGTCACGAATGACACGAATTTGAACGAATAGACACGTGATTCCCTGCGTTTCTCTGCATCTCTGCGCCTCCGCGTCAAATCAGGTGACTTTATGAGCAGTTTCCCGACGTGTTTGGATGGTCATCCTGCAAACAGTCTTGCTGGGCGGCGACCACGTTGACCGCCAACAGCGTCAGCCCCAAATCGCGCAGCTTGCGCAGCAGGCCGTAAAGCGCGCTCTGGTCGACGACGACGCCGATCAGCTGTGTGCCACCGTCCGGCGCCGGCGTGATCGTCAAACCGTCGAACCAGTCCGCCCATTCGGGACCGAGCTGGCCGGCGACTCTAATTTCGTAATGCACCGGCTCCGGTGTTGGATGCGCCGCCCTCTCCTGTCCCGTCATGCTGCCATCTCTCTCCCTGGTCGATCAACGTGACCGACCCATACAGCATAGTGGAGACCGGGTTGCGCTGTGTAGACACTTTAGTGTGGAGGTGAGTGTTGTCTATGAGGTGCATCATGGGGAAGCCCGGTGAAGTCGTGATGACCAGGCTAGCGTTAGCTCAGCGCTGGCGCATCTTCTCGATGAAATTGCTGCGAGACCGGACATTTGGATCAGCGCTACCCTGCGTCAGCAGAGTCTTGCAGGTCTTGCGCTGTGAGCCGTGACGACAACCGCCCCATTTTTTCGACAATCGTAACCTTTTCTTCGCAAGACAGCGCAGCCAATTCCTGCTGGCTGCGCTGTCTTGCTGCGAAAAGCGCCTCGCCCGCTGCCGCTCAACGGTCGATCAGCGGCAAGAATAGGCTGAACCCGCTGCCTGCCGCCTGAATCGTGAAACTGCGATCAACATTGGGCGCTGCGTTGTAATTGGCGTTGCCGCCCTGTTGGGCGCGGATCGTGCAGACACCCTCCGCTATCAGCGTAACCGTTGCCCCGCTTACGGTGCAGGTGGATGGTGTCATACTCGCAAACGTCACGGCCAGCCCCGAACTGGCGGTGGCGCTGACAGGGAATGGGGCGCTGCCGAGGGGACGATTGGACAGAGCCGCAAAGTTGATTGTCTGATTTGCCTTGGCGACGTTGAAGCTACGGCTCACCTCCGGCGCGGGGTTATACCCGTCGTTGCCGCCCTGCGACGCCACCAGCGTGCAGTCGCCAGCCCCCACGATCGTCACCGTGTTGTTGGTTACCGTGCAGACTGCGGGCGTGCTGCTGGTCACGACCACCGCCAAGCCGGAAGTCGCCGTGGGATTGACGCCAAAAGGCGCATCGCCGTAGGTCTTATTGGGCAAGGCGGCAAAGTTGATTGTCTGATTTGCCTTGGCGACGTTGAAGCTACGGCTCACCTCCGGCGCGGGGTTATACCCGTCGTTGCCGCCCTGCGACGCCACCAGCGTGCAGTCGCCAGCCCCCACGATCGTCACCGTGTTGTTGGTTACCGTGCAGACTGCGGGCGTGCTGCTGGTCACGACCACCGCCAAGCCGGAAGTCGCCGTGGGATTGACGGCAAAAGGCGCATCGCCGTAGGTCTTGTTGGGCAAGGCGGCAAAATTGATCGTCTGATTGGCTTTGACAATGGAGAATCCCATCACAACATCTACAGCAGGCGCATACAGGAGACTACCCTCCTGGTTGGCGATGAGGATGCATTGACCCGCCACACCGGTCAACGTTACTGTGTTGCCCTGCACTGTACATGGTCCGCTGGAGACAAAGGTGACGGGCAGCCCCGACGTGGCTGTGTTGTTGAGCACAAAGGGCGGATCACCCACCGTGCGCGAGGGTAAACTGGTGTAGTTGATGGTCTGGCCGACGCGCGAACCATAGTTCGGCAGCAGCGCCGCAAAGAGATCGATGCTGCCGCTCCAGGCATGCACAGGCGCACCCCACCCGCCTTCGCTCTCACCGATCAGGGCGACGCTTCCACTGCTCAGCGCGGCCAGGGCTGCACCACGGTCGTTGCCACTTCCGCCAAAGAAACTGTTCCACTGTTGATGGCCGCTGCTGTTGAGCTTGCCGACTACCACATCGACGCTACTGCTGAAGGGATCGACGGGTGCACCCCAAGTCGCGTTGCTGATGCCGGTGTAAAAGATATTGCCGCTGCCATCGACAGCGAGTGCACGCACTTCGTCGTCCGACGGCGAACCGAGAAAAGTGTTCCATGACACACTGCCCACGTTGCTGACGACGGTGATCAAGCCGTCGCGCCCGCCGTTGAACCGATTGTAGGGATTGTTGGCCCAGGTTGCATCGGAATAACCGCCCAGGATGACGCCGCTAAGACCATAGGGCGCCAAAGCCAGACCCGCATCCATGCCTGCGCCGCCCACAAAGGCATGCCAGACGTAAATGCCGCTAGTGTTCAGGCGCACGACCACTGCGTCGCGATTCCCGTGATGGGCAATCACCGGTGCACCCCAGGTGACATCACTGTAGCCGGCAATATAGAGTTCATTCACACCGGTCTGCACGATGTCGGTCGCCTCCTCGTACTGTTCGCCACCCAAAAAGGTATGCCACTGCAGTGTGCCCGAACTATTGAGCTTTGCCACCAGCATATCGTCGTAAGCGGTATGGGGAAGCACGGGCGCCCCCCAACTGGCGCGGCTCACCCCGGCCAGGTAGATATCGGAGCCACTCAGCGCCAACGCCGTGCCACGGTCATGGTCAGCGCCGCCGAGAAAGGTGACCCATTCTAGCGCGCCATTGCTGGCGAGACGCGCCACAAAGGCATCCGAAGCGCCGGCGTGTGGTCGCAGCGGCGCGCCCCACGAGGCGCTGCTGTAACCGGTCACATAGACGCGTCCGCTGCTGTCCACAACCAGATCGTTGCCGACATCATCTGCGCTGGAGCCGAGAAAGGTGTGCCAAAGCAGGGCGCCGCTGCTGTTGAACTTGGCTACCACAGCATCCGTCCCAGTACCGGTGAAAGCGCGCACGGGAGCACCCCAACCGGCATAACTCGTGCCGACGATGTAGTAGTTGCCGCTGGCATCCACAACACCGTTGGCGGCATTGTCATTGGCGCTGCTGCCAGCAAAGGTGTTCCAGGTCAAAGAAAAAGGTGCATCGATCATGATTGGCATTGACGCACCGCTCGTTGTAGCGGCCACGTCAACGGTCAGCGCCGGTTCCATCGGCGCCGCCACATTCGGCGGAAGCGAGGATGGTCCAGCGTCGCTATGTTGCGCCGCGGCATCGGAGTGCGCCGGTGGATTGACCGCTCCGCTATCCTGGGCATAGAGGGCAACCGACATCATCAACGCCGCCACAAAGGCAGAGATCAGCGCAGCCACGCGCCCCAAGTTAAACGCCATTGTTTAATTTCCTTTCGTTGTCCTTCACATATTGTTCACGGCAAGAAGCAAAAACGGGTGCAATCATACTCAACGTCAGCCTGTGTGACAAAAACGTGCTAATTGCATCCACGAGTCAACTACCCCCTGCCGGAAGTGCATCCGGATGAGTATGAGATACCATTTGACCACATTGTCCATCTATGGCGGTATCGTCAGGCAGACGTCCCACATGTGCGCCATCGACGGGCGCAAAGCCGCCCGGCATTCACCATGCGCCCGTCGAGGCGCTCCACCATGTTGCGTTTGCGGATTTCTTCGGCCATGCGGTCAACTTTCTCTTGCGGCGTCGATCATCTGCTTCAACAGGCGTGCGCCTTCCACAAGCGATGGCCCGGTCTGCAGGATCAAATCGGATGGAATTTCGTAGACGCGCTGTTGCTGCACGGCAGGGAGCATCTCCCAGCCCGCACGTGTACGGATGGACTCCAGATTCGCCCGCTTGCCACACCACGAGGCGATGATGACATCAGGGCGGGCCGCCGCCACGGCCTCGGCGGACACAATTCGCTGTTTCGCCAGACCTTTCTCAGCCAGTTCGGGGAAGATGCTCTGCCCACCAACCAACTGGATCAGGTCCTCCACCCAGCCGATGCCGCTGATCAGCGGGTCACACCACTCCTCAAAATAGACGCGCGGACGAACGGCGGCGTCGATGCGCAGCGTAGCCAACTCACTCTGTAGCTGCTGGACGAGTTGCTGCGCCTCTGTCTGCAGACCGAGCGCGCCGCCGATCAACAGGATGCTCTGCCAGATGTCTTCCAACCGATGTGGATTGAGCGCCAGCACCGGTGTGCCATGACGGATCAGGCCAGCGGCGATCTCTGCCTGAATGTCCGAGATGGTGATCACCAGGTCGGGGCGATGGCTCAGCACCTTTTCGATGTCTGCATTCGAGAAGCCACCCACTTTGGGCAATTGACGCACGCTTGCCGGTCGGCGGGCAAAGCCGGTGACGGCCACCACCCGCTCCAACGCGCCTAACCGCTCCAGGATTTCCGGCGCCTCTGCCGCCAGACAGACAATGCGTTGTGGATAATGTAAAGCCTCATTCATGGTTTGTGTGCCTTCATTTATTATCTTCCCGGAAGCTCAGAGCTTCCGGGAAGATGAGCAAAATCTATCGACGCCCTCTACTAGTACTCAATACCCGCCCGTGCGCGGATGTCCTGTTCTTGGAAAAGATGTTTGATCTCGTGCATCTCCGCGACCAGGTCGGCAAAGTCGATCAGATTGCGTCCCCAGCCGCGCGTCATGATGCCGACCACAAGGATTGGCCCCTTCTGATAGACGCCCAGGCAGTCCACCAGAAAACAGTGCACTGCCGCCAATGGCGAGCACCTGTTGCCGCCACACAAAAAACGGCGACCCACCAGTTTCAGTGGATCGCCAGGCATGAAAAACCCGCCGATGGGCGGGTAGCGTGCAAAGAGATTCAGACTTTGCCGCTCAGCCCTCCTTATTCCACGAAGTGGCGCTAAGCTCTGCAGAGGCGGGTAATCGGGCTTGGCAAGTCAACACCTCACTTGCCCTACCGTTGCGGGACAGCGCCGGACTGGTTTTTGCAAACGTCACCGGTCTTCCCCCATTGTGCGCCACACATCCGGGTGGACGGCGCACCTCTGCAGGTCTATTTAATTTGGTAGAGCATTATATAGACGTCGGAGTCGTTGTCAAGATGATTTGAGAAGGCGAGAAGGCGCATCTGTCTGGGCAACGCCTGATCTGCTACCCTTTCACTGCACCAGAGGACAGTCCGCTGATCAGGTAACGCTGAAAGATCAAGGCAATGACAATTGGCGGGAGCGCAGCGATGACGCCGCCGGTCGCCATCATGCCATAATCGATGGCGTGACGGCCCGTGAACTCGGCGATTGCCACCGGAATCGTCTTGGCGGCTGGGCTGGAGGTGAAAATCAAGGCGATCAAGAACTCTTCCCACGCGGCCAGGAAGCAGAACAGAGCAGTCGCAACAATGCCCGGCAGAGAAATCGGCAAAATCACGCGCACCAGCGCCTGCAACCGCGTACAGCCATCGATCATGGCGGCGTCCTCCAGGTCGGCGGGGATGGTCTGGAAATAGCTGCGTAAAATCCAAATGGCAAACGGCGTGATCAGCGACGCATAGATGATCACCAGGCCTTGAATAGTGTTGGTCAAGCCCAGATCGCCCATCACCCGAAACAGTGGGATCACCAGCATGATCGGCGGCAAGGTGTAGGAGAGCAGCAGCACATAGATGAGACTGCCGTGCCCGGCAAAGGACATACGGGCAAAGGAATAGGCGGCAAGCGCACCGATCGTGACGCAAAGGGTCGTCACCAGCCCTGCCACTGCCAGACTGTTCAGCAACGAACGGCGGAAATTTGCCGCCGACTCGCCACCGGTGGCGGTGATCACCTGCACATAGCGCTCAAAGGTGGGCGCTTCGGGAATCCAGTGCACTGGCACGCTCAATAACTCGGCGCTGGAGGAAATGCTCGAAATGAACAGCCAGATCGGCGGCGCCAGGATAATGATGGCAACCAGCAAAGCGGCAGCGTATAGGCTCATTTGGGGCAGCAACCGGCGCACAGATCAATACTCCGTTTCACGGTTGACCAGACGGATGTAAAGAAACGCCATGATGCCGATAAAGAGCGTCATCAGCCAGGCTAAAGCCGCCCCTCGCCCCTGTCGCAAGAAAGAAAATGCCTCAAGATAGGTATAGTAGGCGATGACCTTGGTGCCGTCTGACGGGCCGCCAGAGGTCATGATATAGATAATGTCGAACACTTTAAATGCATCCATCGTGCGGATGACCAGAATGATAGTCAAGACGGGGCGCAGTAAGGGCAACGTGACCGACCAGAAACTGCGCCAGGCGTTGGCGCCATCGACGCGCGCCGCTTCATAGAGCGCTGGCGGGATTGTTTGCAGCGCAGCAAGCGTCAACAGGATCACGAGCGGCGTGGTCTTCCAGACATCGGCGATGATCACCATGTGCATCGCCGAAACAGGATCGCTCAGCCACGTTCGGTAGCTGGCGATGACACCCATCTGGTACAGCAGGCTATTCAGCGCGCCGTAGGAAGGGTTGTAGATCCATTTCCACATGATGGCGTCGATGGTGATCGGCAGTGCCCATGGGATTAACACCAGCGCCCGCAACAAACCGCGCCCCTTGAAGTGCTGATTGAGCAACAACGCCACTGCCACGCCAAGCACAACCTCCAGCGAGATCGACACGACCATAAAGTACGCAGTGCGTCCGACCGACGCCCAGAAGGACGCGTCCTGCAAGATATCGATATAGTTGCCCGCACCGACGAATGGCTGCCCGAGCGCCGGACGCTTCAGATCGATCACGTGCAAACTCATCCAAAATGCACGTGCGATCGGGGCAAAAATCAACGCAAAGACAACCAGGAAGGCAGGCACGATCAACGCCCAAGCCAGGAATCGCTCCTGTTGCGTATGGGTCAATCGGTTACGACGGGTGGGAACGGGCTGCAAAGGCGAAGTCGCCGCCATGAATCGCATTCCTCGTGTGATTGCCGCCAGCGCAGCCTCTGTGTCTCGGCTGCGCTGGCGGCTGAAGACAGACTATTGCATGTATTGCTCGCGCACCTTCAAAATTTCACTCTCGGCGTCTGCCAGTGCCTGTTCAGACGTCTTGGCGCCGGTGAGCGCAGCTTGCACTTCACGCGCAATGATCTCTGAGGTCTCGGAGTAGTAAGGAACGATCGGACGGTTGCGCAAAAACGCATACTGTTGCTTGGAGACATTCACAAAATCCTGCTCTTGTGCTACGGCAGGCTGCGCCTCCAACAACGCCGGATCGTCGAAGAGCGACTTCCAGATAGGCAGTGCATTCTGAGCGTAGCGTTTCTGCACATCTTTACTCGACAGGAATTGGATGTACTCCCACGCCTTATCAGGGTTCTGCGACGCCTTCATGATCGCCAGCCCCATGCCGCCGTTGATCGTGGCGCTTGTCTCCTGCTCACCAGGCATCAATGTGACGATGGCATCGCCCACAATCTGCGATTCAGCCGGGTCGTTGGCCAGGTTCAGTTGATAGGCCCAGTTGACGCTAAAGAGCGAAGCGCCTTGCGAGAAGGTGCGGCGCACTTCTTCATAGGTGGATTCTAGCGAAGCCGGGTTGATCAATCCATCCTGCAACCCACTCACCATAAAGTTCAACGCCGCCAATCCTTCCGGGCTGTTGAACACCGGTTTGCCCTCTTCGTCAAAGAAGGCGCCGCCAAATGCAAACAGATAATAGGCAAACGCAATGGTCAGCCCTTCTTCTTGTTGAAAATACTCGATAAACGGATACTCGACCAGCCCCTGATTCTTCGCCGCCATGCCCATCTCGCGCAGTTCGCTCCACGTCTTCGGCGGTTCGGTGAATCCAGCCTGCTCGAGCATCGCACGGTTATAGTAGAGATACAGCACGTCGTTCAACCAGGGCATCCCATAGAGTCGTCCCTGCCACTGCACCGCCTCCAACGCGCCGGGCCAGATGTCAGCTTTCATATCCTCGGAAATGCGGTCGGTCACATCGAGGATAAACTCAGCCGAAGCAAACTCAGCGGGCCAGATGCAATCCATCAACACCACATCATAGCCGCCTGCGCCCGACGCCGCCGAGGTGATGATCTTGTCGTGCAAAGCCTCATAGGCGACAAAATCCAGTTGAACGTCAACATCAGGATTCTGCGCCTCGAACTCCTGCGTGATCGCTTCGATGTCGCTCTGTTGATAGCCGGCCTGCTGCATGAAAAGCGCACGCAACACTATCTTTGCTCCATCGGGGGCAGGGGCGCCAGTGGGCGCTGCAACGGGCGCAGCGCATGCCGCCAACATGGAAAGGATCAGTAGCGTTGAAAGCACACGTACGGCAACCTTCATGTCTTCCTCCTTTTGGGTAAACAAACGATCCGAACATTGGCAAATCTATACTGCCGGGTCGTCCGTCAAGCCAGACAGGTTGAGCGGGTAGCGCCCCATCTCTCTGGCGGCGTCGACCAGAGCCTCCAGATTTTCATAAGGTGTGTCGCGCGGCAGCTCGCAACCGGGACTGAGGATGAAACCGCCCTCTAACCCACCTTCGAGCAGACAGCGCTTTGCCGCAGCGCGCACCTGTGCAGGCGCACCCGCCAGCATCACGCGCGCCGGGTCAATGTTTCCCTTAACGCACATTCTGCGCCCCAAGATCGCTTTGGCTTGCGCCAGGTCGATCAGCGCATCCAGGTTGATGATGTCCACCTCCAGTTCTGCAAACAGCGGCAAGAGGGCGGTTGTGTTGCCACAGGCATGATATTTGACGCGTGCGCCCGCTTTTTTCAGTGCAGAAATCAACTCGGACACATACGGGAAATTGTACTCGCGATAGTGACGCGGCGAAACCAGCGAGGCGACGGCGTCGCCCACGCCGATGAAGCGAGCACCAGCCTCGATCTGCGCCAAACCAAAGGCAAGCTCCATCTCGGTCGCAAAACGCATCAACTCATGCACCAATTGGGGGTGTTCGTAGAGGTCCGTCATCAACCAACTGAGACCGCGCAACATGGCCGCTTCCTGAAACGGCGCCTCCACCCAGCCGTACACAACTTCGCCGTCGCCCAGTTCATGCTGCAAGATGTGCAGCGCCTTGATCTGCTCGTGCATACGATTTGGCCCCAAGGGGTCGGGCAGGCGAAGTTTTTTGAGGTCGTCCTCAGCCTTGATCAGCGCGTCATCGCCAGGTGCGCCGGGCACTTCGTCTTCCTGCCAGATGACCGGTGCGCCAAGCGTCTCCGACTCGCGCACGGCGTCCGATGTGACATTCACGCTGTCATAGCCAAAGCGGCGAATGCACTGCAACTGCGCGCTGGCCATGACCTCGCCATAGCGACAGTAATCGCTGTACCGGACGCCAGCCAGTTTGGCGGCGAACGTCATGATCAATGGGCTGACAGGGACGCGGTCTGGCTGACGCAATTCACAGACGGCCACATAGCGTTCATACGAGTTCATAGGCTCAATGCATTTCCACGTCACACACACCGATGCCACGGCGCAGGAAATTGAAGCGCACGTTGGGATGGTCAGCCAACAGCGACATTGGCACCGCAGCGTCCGCAATGCGTTTGCTGATCATCAGCGTAGTGAGCCGTTGTCCAAAGGGATTGTCATGATTGCCAGCATGCCAAATCGAAACCGTCTCGGCAAGCCAGGTCTCGCGCGGACCGACGGTGACTGCCTGCGTCGGCACATTTTGCACAACGCCGCCGCCCGATGTCCGGGCATTCTGGATTAGCGTCATCGGATGCAAGTCCACGACGCGTGTACCCAATTGACGGTACACCTCCGGCGGCGGCGGCGTCTCGATCCAGGGCGCTTCGCGTTTGGGCGGATCGTTGAAAGCCCAGTGTTTGACTTCGCCCTGACCGCCTTGCATCACGACGCAGCGCGCCTTTGACCAGCTCGCAACGTACTCTGTCGGGTCGGCGGCCGGAAAGTGAATGTTTTCCGGCGGCATGCGCAGCTCTGGGCGAATCCGGTTAAAACAGAGTTCCATATCAGCACGGGCAAAACTCAAGGAAAAATCAAGCGGGGCTTCCTTGCCGTCGATCACCCATTCGTCCATGCCCCAGAAATGCGCGTGACGCAGATCGATCTCCAACGCATTGACAAGTTGCGCCACCAACGGCAGCTGTTCGGTTGGCCCGATGGGGCCACAGATGCCAGCCGGCTGCTCTGGGGTCGCCTGACGCCAGGCGTTGATGTATTCGAGGGCCTCCGCCAGATAAAATTCCTCGACTGTCTCATAGATGGTGACAGTAAATCCGGGCCGGCTGAGCGCCGCCATATCTTCTACCGTCAAGCGCGCTGCATCATCAAGAATTTCGCGATCCAGGGTTGTGTAATCCCACCACCCAGGAGCAACCAAGCTGAATGGCCGCATTTCTCCCCTCCAGATCAAACTATAGGCGCTTTTACGAATTTCTAGAACGACATTTTATGAGCGCGATGCTGCGTGTTGCGTAGGGGATTTCAACATGCACCACGTAACACGCAGCACGCCAGGAAACTTCAGTCGGCAGCGTGCAGCAGTCGGTCTCCCAATGCGTCCGCCAGTGGATCATCGTTCTCTCCGCAGTAGCCCGCCGGCAGGTGACGCGTCCATCCTTCGGCAAAGGCAAAACGACCAGAAAGGCGGCCGACTTCTCGACTCATTTGTTCCATGTGCGTCACAAAGGCGCCGACGCCCTGGCTGGCATCCAGCCATTCCTGCTGACTGCGGTGCATCGCCAACATCTCTCGTTTCAAGGGCATTACATCCGTAATATCGACATAGCACCCGGCGCGCACCCGCTCTCCCAACGGCGTGCGCAATCCATACGGCAATGCGTGGTAGACGGTTACCGGTGTGTTCACCGGCGCGCGCACCGGTTCAGTACGGTAGTTCGGCGCGCCGCGCACAAAAGCCGCCGACAGCGCCAGCCGACACGTATTCATGTGATCTTCCATGTAGTCCTGCGGCGGATGCGTCAGCAGGATAGTCGGCGCCACCTCCCGTACAACGGCAGTCAGGCGGCGCAAGGTGGCGGCGTCGTAAAAGATGCCCATGTCAGGACAGATGCTTTCGTGGTAGATTGCGCCAAGCAAAGTCGCCGCCGCCATTGCCTCCTGGCGCCGCATAGCCGCAATGGTTGCCGCGTCATGCCGAGTGCTCCCTAGCGAGCCGTCAGCCACAGTCATGTAGTGAAGTTCATACCCGGCGTCGCGCAACAAACACAACGTGCCGGCCATCATGAATTCGATGTCATCTGGGTGCGCCACAATGGCAAACGCGCGCCGGCGGTTCTGTATGCTGGAATTGCTCATTTATGGCCTCGTGGTGTTCCTGCTCCAGGATTCTTGAATAACCTGCCACAAGTCCTTCTCGACTTCGGTGAAGTTCTGTGGGTCTGGACCAAAAGGGTAATACAGCCGCACGCATCATCAAGATAAACCTGCTCTTGATTCTTCGGTCATGCTATCCATTATCGAACCAACGTTGAAGAAATTTTCCCCAAAAAGACAATGCGATGCAAATCGGCTATCGATCAATCAATCCAAGCCGAAGCGCGCCCAGAAACCCTTGCTCTGTGCACACGAAGTGCGGCAGCGCCAGCGCCTGCGCCAAGCGCGTCAATTGCGGCGGTTGCAGCGCCGCCTGCGTCAATGCTTCTGACGCGCCAAACACTTGCTCAGGCGCTGCATCCACCAAGATGCGCCCTGCGTCCATCACGATCACGCGAGCGAAGTGCTCGGCGACAAAGTCGATGTCATGACTGATCACGATGACGGTCTTGCCGCGCGTATGCAGTTCCTCAAGCACTTCGGCGAAGTGCACGATAAACCGCGCGTCCTGCCCGGTGGTTGGTTCGTCCAGGACGAGAACTGGCGTGTCCATCGCCAGCACCGAGGCAATGGCAATCCGTCGCCGCCAGGCTGGAGAGAGGTCATAAGGATTCACCTCGGCATGAATGGCCAGCCCCATCCGCGTCAGCGCCCACTCAACCTGCGCCTGCACCTGCCCTCCCCTGAGGCCGAGATTGATGGCGCCAAACGCTACTTCATCCCACACCCGACGTTTGCAAATCTGTTCGTCGGGATTTTGGAAGACATAGCCGACCCGACGCGCCAACTGCGCCACCGAATGGGCATGCGTCGCCCAATCACCGACGGTGACAACGCCGTGCGTCGGACGCAACAGGCCGTTGAAATGGCGCGCCAGCGTGCTCTTGCCGGAACCGTTGCGCCCCATGATGGCGACCCGCTCACCTGCTACGATCTGGAGCGACACACCGCGCAGCGCAGCAACGCCGGAGGCAAAGGTGAACTGGACATTGTCAACGGTGATGTTCACTGGAACCTTGCTCATTTCGGCACGGCGGTGAATGAGGCGGCCACGCCGATCAACACGCCGCTGATCGCCGCCTTCCACCAGGTGCGAAACAGACCATAGCGGGCGCAGACACCGGCCACCAGACCGATCACGCCCGCCACCGGCGCAAAGGCTGCCGCCACCGGGCTGCTGATCAATCCCCAGATCAGATTCGTCAGCAAACCGGTCACCAGGCCGGCCCACGGCCCCGCCAGAATGCCGACCAGCACCGTGCCGATTGAATCGAGAAAAATCGGCAGGTTGAGCGTCGAGACGATCTGCCCGACGACCAGGTTGACCACAATCGCCACCGGAATCAATGCCAGCGTGACCGTTCCAAAATCTTTGCGCAATTGTTCACCGAAGCTCATGAGTTTTCCCCCTAAACTGCTTGATGGATACGGATATACAACTCGTCATAGCCCGTTGCGCTGTCGAACTCGCGCAGGAAGCTGACGCCAGGCAACGCAGCAATGACGATCTCAGCCGTCGTGTAAATCTGACAACCCTCCAGCAAATGTGCGCCCCACGTGCGCCCTTCGCCGTCGGAGATGCTGATGTGATAGTGCGAGCCGTACTTCGACAACGTGCCGGTGAGTGACACGATCTCGAATTTGCCTTCCAGTTCACTCGCCTCAGATTGATTGGCGAAACGCAACACGGCACGGCGCAGGCTACCGACGCATGTCAGCACGCACGCCGCCTCCAGATCATGGGTGCGGGCGAAGGTGTCCAACTCCATTTTCAGGTCCTGGTGAGGGTGGAGCCTGAGTGCGTAGGTCTGCATGGATGAGCCTCCTAGATTGTAATCACTTTGTCGGCGCGCCACTGCGCTTCGATGATGTCGGTCATACCGCCCACGACGCCCACCGCCACCTGCTCCGCCAGCCCGTAGTAATTCAGACAGGTGCTGCAGATCGTGAGCGTAACGCCCTTGCGTTCGAGCGCCTGCAACAGATCCAGCACGGGCGAGTCGTGGGTCACCAGTTTCACCCCTTCGGTGTAGAAGCAGATCACGTTGGGCAGCGTGTTGCTGTCGTCCAGCAACTGAAGATAGGTGCGGATCAGTTTGTGACGCAGCGTTGCATCTGCCTGCCCCATCCCATCACCGGTCACAAGCAAGGTGACAAACGGGTTTTCTTGGGTTTGCGACATCTTCGATCTCCTTGTGCAAAAACATTGATGCAAATAAAAAAAGCCGTCCCTGGCATATTCCAGGCGACGGCTTTCCCTGCAATCCTCTGGCGCAGGATACAGCACAATCAGAGGCGCTATGTTGCCATAGCTACCCCTTGAGGAATATACCAGACCGTCAGACGCAATCCAGCGTCTGCCAGGACAATTCAAGTGAAAGTGTAAACAACTGACGTCATATTGAACTCTTCGTAACGAATCACTGTTGTGACGACGTAATCGTAACGCATTCCAGACAACATTCTATCTTGAGCATTCGCCATGAAGCAAATGAGATCGTATCTCACTAAGAGCGCGAGAGCATCTAGTATTTCGGTATTCAACACGCAATCATCGACACCGGCATTCGTTTTGAGCCGCACGACGATCACTTCCATCTAGAGTTAGTCGAACCGGCGCTGCTTGACTTTGCGCTGGCAGGAACCAAACCGATCCACTTCGTGGCGCAGGTCATGCCACCGCCGCCCATCGCCATCTGCTCCACCAGCCCATATTCCAGAGCCTGTCTGGAAATTCCCCATTCTTTGACGCCGACACCCAAAGACGCAAAGAAATGCCTGGTCTCCCCGCAACTGAAAATTGACCGCTTCAACAAATACAAATGAGATTTTTTCTCATTTGTATTTGCGTCAATAAAACAAATGAGATAGAATCTCAAAATCGTGAAATGAGGCGACTACCATCGGAGAGGATTTCAGCATGTTTTCTTGGCGCAAAGCTCGTTCCAATTCAAAACAGAAGCAACTTCCTGTCACCGTGCTCTCCGGTTTTCTGGGCGCCGGGAAAACGACGCTGCTCAACCACGTGCTCAACAATCGGCAGGGGCTGCGCGTGGCGGTGATCGTCAACGACATGAGCGAGGTCAACATCGACGCCACGCTGGTGCAGAATAGCGCCCGGCTCAGCCGCACCGAGGAAAAGCTGGTCGAGATGACCAACGGCTGCATCTGTTGCACATTGCGCGAAGACCTGCTGGTGGAGGTGAACCGGCTAGCGCGTGAAGGACGCTTCGATTATCTGCTCATCGAATCGACCGGCATTTCGGAGCCGCTCTCCGTGGCCGAAACCTTCACCTTCGAACTGGAAGGATTTGATGGGTTCTTGAGCGACGTGGCGCAGCTCGACACGATGGTGACAGTCGTCGATGCGCACAACTTTTTGCGACAGTTTCAAGAAAGCGATCTGCTCGCCGATCGAGGTCTGGCAGTCAGCGAGGAGGATGAACGCACGATCACAGACCTCTTCGTCGAACAGGTGGAGTTTGCCGATGTGTTGGTGATCAACAAATGTGACCTGGTCGACGCAACCGCCCTCGGACAGCTGGAGGCATTTCTACGGCGGCTCAATCCACAGGCGCGCATCGTGTGCACGCACCACGGTCGCATCGACCCGGCGGAGATTCTGAACACGGGACGTTTCAGCTTTGAACATGCCGGTCGCTTCGTCACCTGGCTGGCGGAGCCGCGCCATTCACCCACGCCAGAGACCGAGGAGTATGGCATCAGCAGTTTTGTTTACACGGCAGAGCGGCCCTTTCACCCGCAACGCCTATACAAACTGGTCTCTGATGGACTGCCCGGTGTGCTGCGCGCCAAAGGCTTCTTTTGGCTTGCCTCGCGCCCGGACGACGCCGGGCTTTGGTCGCAGGCGGGCAATCTGTTGACGGTCGAGTATGCCGGGCCGTGGGGCGAGGGCATCCTCGACGAAGAAAGCGGCGAGGAGCTGGGCGTCGGCGCGCCGCGACAGGAGCTGGTTTTGATCGGCGTCGACCTGGATCGAACGGAATTGAGTGCAGCGCTTGATCGTTGCTTATTGACCGATCAGGAAGCCGCGCAGGGACGAAACCGATGGCTTCGTCTGGCGGACCCGTTTCCCGCATTTTGAGGTGAATAGCAGAGACTCGAAGGAAAGTTCAGCAAAATAATTTTACAATAAAGATTGAGGAAGATTGATCATGGCAAAGTGCAAAGTCAGTGGGAAGCGCCCGCAACATGGCAACAACCGCCCCTGGTCGCGCAAGGCGACGCGGCGAACCTGGCAGCCTAACGTGCAGAGCTTTTCGATTTTTGTGCCGGAACTGAACAGGACTGTGCAGCTACGCGTCTCTGCACGCAGCATGAGAGCGATCTCACGCATCGGGCTTGCGGAGTATCTGCGCAAACAGGGGCTTACCTTGCAGGACATTCTCTGACCCATGCTCGACTGGCTGATCATCGGCGCAGGCATTCACGGCGCCCATCTTGCGCATGTGTTGTTACAGCGTGGCGGTGTGCAGCGGTCGCGCTTGCGTCTGCTCGATCCCCATGAAACGTTGCTTGAACGTTGGCGGCATGTCACCGCCAACGTAGGCATGGCTTTTTTACGCTCGCCCAGCGTCCATCACATCGGTATCGAGGCCGACGATCTGCATCGTTTTGCGCAAAGTTCAGCCGGGCAGTGGCTGGCAGAGTATCGTGATCCTTACCATCGTCCCAGCCTGACGCTCTTCGATGCGCACGCCGATAGCATCGTGCGCACACAACGACTCGATGACCTGCTGCTGCGCGGGAGAGCCTGCGGCTTGCAGCGCCAGCGGTGGGGCTGGCGCGTGCTGACCGATCGCGGGGAACTCGATGCAAAGCGCGTTGTCCTGGCGATCGGGCGCACCGCGCTGCACCGGCCCGCATGGGCGCCAGATGAGTTTGGCGGGCGGGTTGCGCACATCTTCGATCCTGAGTTTGCGCGTGATCAGGCGCCACCCACGGCAAAGGTCGTTGTCGTGGGTGGCGGCATCTCGGCGGCGCAAACGGCCACGGCGCTTGCGCGTTGCGGAGAGCGCAGCGTGACGTTGCTCATGCGTCAGCCAATCCGCAAGTCGCATTTCGATTCCAATCCCTGCTGGAATGGCCCCAAGTGTCTGACCAAATTTCATCATACGCGTTGCTATCGAGAGCGCCGTCGCCAGTTGCAAGAAGGGCGCTACCGCGGCACAATGCCGCACGATGTAGCGCGTGAGCTGCTGCAAGCTGTCGAGAACGGACGAGTTGACATGAAGATCGCCGAAGTCGTGACCTGCACGATGGCGACAGACAATTGCGTACACCTCCAGTTGGCTACCGGCGAGACGCTCAGCGCCGACCGTGTCGTGTTGGCGACCGGCTTTGACCAGACGCGACCCGGCTCGCCCTGGCTCGACGCTGCAATTGCCAACGAAGGATTGCCCTGCGCGCCCTGCGGCTACCCGATCCCAGACAAGACGCTGGCCTGGGCGCCAGGTCTATACGTCAGCGGCGCGCTGGCAGAGCTGGAGCTTGGGGCGACGGCGCCGAATATCCGTGGGGCGCGAATGGCCGCAGAACGGTTATTGCGTGTTGCTGACAGCTTGTAACCGACCCGACTCTCTATGACATAAGGCGTAGTCTAGCTCTGGCGTTAGTGCTGGTGTGGCTCGTTGACGAGTTGACGCGCAGGTCGAAATCTACCTCCCACGTATATTGCTTCCCCTTCTTTTGGGGGATTGCGCATTGGCAGAAAGACAAGTATACTGGCGCCATGCTTTTTGGGACGCTTCAGACCAACGCCAATCAGCGACGCGTGTTACACGCCTTGCATCTCTTCTATGCGGGCTTTTTTGCGTTGGTGCTGCCCTTCATCTGCTGGGGCGCACAGGCAACGCCCGGACACCCGCATGGACTGGCGCACTTCGTCTTTACGCCGCCATCCCAAACAGCACTGGCAGCAACGGCGCATCTCGATGCGGCTGAGTACCTGGCGACCTTTGGTCAGCACGATCTGTGCTCAACGCAGCGGACGACGACGCCTCATCAGCGCGCCTCTGAAACGCCGCAATTGCCACCCGGCCGCTCAACACCTTCGTTGATGGTCTCGCTGCTCTTGATGCTGGTGGCAGTGGCGTTGCCAAGGCTGTCGCTAACGCCCCACGCGCCATTTCACATCTTCTATGGGAACGATCCACCCCCCAATGGCTTTGCGCCGGTCGTCCCCACGCCACCACCGCGCTGACGCCTCCACTGTTTTCAAATCGATCACGAACCACCGGCAGTCGGTGGTGAGATGCCGTAGCACACGTTTGTTGCACAGCCTGCGTGATGGGGCGCGACTTCTCGCCATCTGACTGACCGGACAACGTCGGCCATCATGTCCGTTCGGCGTGAACAGCCAGGCGCGCTGCGACGTGTTACGTGATGCGTGGTGAGATGCGACACACTACGACACCCACGCCACGATACCAGCCGCCCTACTCGCGCCGATGCAGACCGACCTATCACACTATCTGGCTAAGAATCTGGCTAAGAATCTGGCTAATAGATAGCACAATCAGACATCGTACATCCGATATCTTCCCGGAAGCTCAGAGCTTCCGGGAAGATGGGCAAAGTCTATTTGTGTTGTCTATAAGAAAGGGAAACTACTATGCAACTGCGTATGATTGCACCATTGGCGCTTGTCTGTCTTTTCGGTCTTGCTGCATGCCAGCCAGTGCAAGCGCCGGCTCCAGCGCCGGCTGCGCAAGCCGCCGCGCAACCAGTCACGATCAACTTCGCCATGAAAGTCGGCGAACAAGATGCGCGCTGTGGCGAAACGTACGAGGGTTTGGGCGCGTCTAGCAGCCCGGTCACCCTCAACGACCTGCGCTTCTACGTCTCCAACGTGCGGCTGGTGAACGCCAAAGGCGAAGAGACGCCCGTCACACTCGATCAAGATGGACTCTGGCAGGTCGAAGACGTGGCTTTGCTCGACTTTGAGGATGCCAGCGCGGGTTGCGCCGACACTGGCACGCCCGAAATCAACACCAGCGTGCGTGGCTCCGTATCGGAACAGACCTTTGTCTGCCCCGAATGTGAACCGGTCGCAATCCGATTTGACCTCGGCGTGCCCTTTGCGCTGAATCATCAGGATGTGACCGTGGCGCCATCACCGCTCAATCTCCCGGCGATGTGGTGGAATTGGCAAGGGGGCTACAAATTCGTGCGCATCGACATGAAGACCGACGCCGCCGCCACGGAAGGCGCCTGGTTCATCCACCTGGGCAGCACCGGCTGTCAGGCGCCAGACAAGAACACACCGCCCGCTGCACCGTGTGCACGACCGAACATCGTCGACGTCAAACTTGATGGCTTCGATGTCACGCGCAACACCGTCGTTGCCGACATCGCCACGCTACTGGCGGATGTCAACCTCAGCGAGTCCACACCCCAACCAGCAGGCTGCATGTCCGGCCCCGACGACCCCGATTGCGCCGCCCTGTTCCCGGCTGGTTTCGGTCTGGACATCGCCACCGGCGCCTGTGCTGAAGCCGGTTGCCCGGCACAGCGCTTCTTCCGCGTCGAGTGACATCGCTGCCAGCGCCGGTCAAGAGCTTCTGGAGGGAGGACATCGTCTGTCGCCCTCCCTCCAGAATATCCTGCACAGGAGTATGTTATGAGTACGCAACGCAAGGCTCATTCTGTCAATTTCATTGCCAACAGGATAGACGCCGGTGGGTCAGAGACGCCAGCACCTGCGGATACAGCGGCTGTTGCCAGGACAAACGCGTTAAACAGAACGCTCTCACCAACAGTGCGCCAGCTCGCCATCGCCATCTGGCAACAACATCCAGATTGGGAAGGCGTGACGACATACTCGCCATTCGCTGCCTGCACCTATGTCGAATTCACGTTGCCGGCGTATCCCAATCTCCGCCTGCAACTGTTTCCCGGCCGCAGAGTGCACATCACCAACCGCATCTACTGGGATGCCACGCTCATCAGTTCGTTCGAAGTTCCGGCTTACACAAGACGGCGTCATCTGCCTTTCTTTCGCCGTGTGATACGCGCCACAGAAATCGGATGCGCCGCCGACATGATCGACCAGTGGCTCGACGCTCATGGGAAATTCTACGACGCCCTCGTGGAAGGTGAAGCGGCGATCACGGCGGCGAAAATCCAACGCGAACAGCAGATGCGTCAGGAACTCTGGACGCAACTGCTGGGACCGCTGCCGCTCGATCCGAAAGCGAACATCCAGACAGCGGAACATCGCTCCACACCGCGAATCAAACTGACCATGGGCGAGGTCACCATCAACGCCTCTCCAGATGGCGCTGCACTGACCATCGTCCTTCCGCCTGAGCAGAAGGAGCGGCTGCCAGAAGTCATTGCGGCGTTGAACCAAACGGTGAATCAACTTGGCGTAGCATGTCTGTGACATGCGCTCTTCCAGGAAGCTCTGCGGCTTTCTGGAAGAGCTGATTCTGCCTGAAGACAGAATTTCAGGAATCCTGTTATGAACAAAAACAAGCTCGCTGCAATCACAGCGCTGGCGCTTGCCGGCGTAATCCACCTGGCGGCGGCAACGGTGCACATGACGCACATGACAGCGCACGGTCTCTCACTGTTAGCCATCGGCGTCTTGCAACTGCTCTGGGCGCTGGCGGCGTGGCGCTGGTGGAACCGCGGCGTGATGGCGGTGGGGATTGCACTTTCACTGGGCATCGTGTTGTTGTGGGCGCTGCTCTACAGCGTGCCGTCGCCCTTTGTCGGTCACCTGACGATCCACGCCCGCACGTTCGACTGGATGCTGGTTGCCACCAAGCTGTGTGAGCTGGTGGGTGGATTGTTGTTGCTCTGGCGCTTGTTCGCCAGCACGCGCGCCGCACCAGGCATGCCGCGCTGGCTGCGCGCCGGCGCGCCCGCCGCCTTTGCCATCACGGCGACCGGCGTCATCCTCTGGTGTGTGGCAGCCAGCGTCGAGACCGTCTTCCCGGTGTTCAGCGTCAGCGTGGGCTGGCCCACCTGGGAGTTGGTGATGAACCTGCGCCCTGCGCCAACCAACGTCACAGAAGAACCGCGCGACGCCGATGCACCCGACTACGACTGGCGCCTGCCGCCCCACTTCCCGCGACCGCGCGTGCCGGAGGACAACCCGATGCGTGCCGAGACCGTGGAACTGGGGCGCCACCTTTTTTACGACAAGCGACTTTCCGGCAATGGAACCCAATCCTGCGAAAGCTGTCATGTCCAGGCGCTGGCATTCAGCGATGGGCGTGCGCTGCCGGTCGGCTCCACCGGCGAGACGCTTGCGCGCAATAGCCCGGCGTTGGTGAATGTCGCCTACGACGCCACGCTCACCTGGGCGAATCCTGTCTTGACCGAACTGGAGCGCCAGGTGCTGGTGCCAATGTTCGGCGAATTTCCGGTGGAACTCGGCATCACCGCGCATGAGGAGGCAGTGCTACAACGGTTTCAGACGGATGTGCAATACCAGCGCATGTTTGCCGCCGCCTTCCCCGATGATCCGGCGCCGATCAACTTTCACAACATTACACGCGCGCTGGCGGCTTTTGTGCGCGCTTTGGTCTCTGCAGACTCAGCCTACGACCGCTACACTGTCGGTGACAAGACCGCGCTCTCACCCGCCGCGCAACGTGGCATGGAGATGTTCTTTTCCGAGGAGTTGGAATGCCATCACTGCCACACCGGCTTCAACTTTTCGGCGTCCACCGTTCACGCCAACAGCACCTTCTCGGCGGCGGTCTTTCAGAACAATGGGCTGTACAATCTCGACGGGCAAGGCGCCTATCCGCGCGGCAATCGCGGCGTCTACGAGATCACAGGCAAGTCCGAAGATATGGGGCGCTTCCGCCCGCCGACGCTGCGCAACATTGCGCTGACCGCCCCCTACATGCACGATGGCAGCATTGCCACACTGGAAGATGTGGTGCGCCATTACATGGCGGGCGGGCGAGTCATCGAAGAGGGAGAGCTGGCAGGCGACGGACGGCGCAACCCATACAAAAACGGGCTGGTCTCCGGCTTTCAACTCACCGACTCGGAAATTGCCGACCTGATCGCCTTTCTTGAAAGCCTGACCGACGAGAGCTTCATCACCGATCCTCGCTTCGCCAATCCTTTCGGGGAGGTGACGCACAACCAGGTCGCCAATCGGTGATCTCTCCAGGAAAGCAGATGGCGAGGGGATGCCCCTCGCCATCTGCTTTTTCTTTACAACCCTCTTCTGCAGCGATTTTATCTTTACGACGTTCTTACCTCTCACTCATCTTGTTGAGAAAACGCCTCCACAAGCGTCATTCGAGTAGGCATGCCGCCGACCATCAAATTTCGCAATAGGCGTCCTTCGCGCCAGTTCACTTCGGCAATCATTCCACGATTGGGAATGCTGATGTACGCTTTATCGCCCCAAACCTGAATCGCAGGCATAATTGCACCGCTTACATCTTCGTCCATTTCGGGTAGGGGCGGCGTCACCGCCACAGAGTTCACCAGAGCGCCATCATTCCCCTTCCGAACCTCCAACTCTCCATTTTGCAAGAACAAGAGGAGACTCTCTTCTGCTTCATCGGTTGCGCGTGCGTATAGGGTGCTTTCCAGTAGACACGCCGCTGCGAGCGGCGTCTACGATATAGTGCTTGGTAATTGGCGTTTGACAGAAATGACACGATGCTGGTATTGTAGATGCCAATAACTTCATATATCGATTCAGGTGCGCTCGTTGCCCGGATGCATGAGCGCCGAAGGGGGGAAGCTGGTGACGTCCTCTTGGACTAGTCCAGCACTGTCCCGCAACGGTAGGGTGAACGCGATGCAAGATCGCCGACGCCAAGTCCGATTACCCGCCTGGATCGCTTGCTTGTGTACTCCTTCGCGGCAAAGGGGGCCAGGTGTCAAGAGCGATCTTGTCTACTTGCCCGCCGTTCGGCGGGTTTTTTATTGATCCAACAGTCTTTACGCGCATCCTCCACACCGGGCGCGACCGAAGCACGGCGCGGGCGACGTTGCACATTGTGCAGCCGCCCTCACTGCGCTTCGGTCGCGCCCCGCCTATGCTGGCTCAGTCCACTCTCCCACATCTCAAACACGTTCGTTCTGAAGATTGTGAAGGTCCGGAGGCCTTTCCGATAATGAATCACCTTTCCATCTCTATCGAAAAGCATCAGGCGCACGTTGCCAGGCCACCCCTGGAGTTTTGGGGCAGCGTGACCGGCATTGGCAGCCTGCCGCACGTCGATCCTACGGCAGCGGTTGACTTTGTCGCCCAGCAATGTCCAGATATTCCCTTCTGGCCCCAGCTCACCCAGCGCGCGCCGGAAGAATACATGCTCTTGCAGATGTTGACGCCTCTGCTCGATCTGCTGCATCGCCAGTCGCCCGCGCGCCTTCTGGTCAAGCCAGGTCAACTTGCGGATTTTCGCAAACGCCTGCAGCAGGTCGAAGCGACTTTCACAGCAGCAACGGCGGCAGGTTTCTTCGCCTTCGAGCGGGCATGTGCAGCAGGACGCTTCACCAATGCACGCATCCTGAAAGGACAGATTTCCGGCCCCTTGACGCTGGGACGCTGTCTCTTGACGGAAGAAGGCGCGCCTGGGCGCAACAGCCCGCAGCCGACATGGCATACGCTGCTCAACGACCCCGCCGTAATGAACGAACTGACGGACTACCTCTGCCGCCTGGCAACGTGGCAAATCCAGCGCCTGCAACGTTTTGGGAAACCGGTCATGCTCTTTGTTGACGAACCGGCGTTGACGCCCGCGCTGTCAACACCAACGCAACTAGTCTATCTGCGCCGCGTGCTGGAGACAATCCGCAACGCCGGCGCCATCGCCGGCGTGCACTGCTGCGCGCTGGGCGCAACAGAGGCGCTCCTGGCGACGGCGCCGGACGTGATCTCATTCGACGCCTACAGTGAACTGGAGACCTTCATGTCTACGCCGACGCTGCCCGCCTTCTTCGCGGCAGGCGGCGGACTGGCGCCAGGGTTGATCCCCACCTTCAACGATCCGACCAGCTTGGCAGCGGACGATCTCTTCTTGCGCTGGTCGCAGTCGCTCACGCTGGCGGGGCTGGACGCCGGGGTCGTTGCCCGGCGCACGCTGATCACAGCCACGTGTGGATTGGGGCTGCTGCCATTGTCGGCGGCGCAGGCCTCGTTTACACAGGCGCAGCGGCTGGGATTCCTGGTCTACATGCAGGCGGAACTGGCGGACGTTCCAGCATAACAAGAAACTCAAACAACATAGTCAATCATCTCTTGTGATCAATGAAAGGGGATGCGTTCATGCACACAAACGACAAATCAGCCTTCAGCCAACGCACAGCTCGCCGTCTATGGAGTGTGGCGGCAGCGGCGGCGGCTCTGCTCCTGTTCGCTTCAATCCTGTTTGCCTTCCAGAACGCCGCAACTGCAGTTGCGCCCAACCGCGCCAGCGTCGTCATGCAATTCGACAACGCCGCGCGCTTGGTGCGCACGGTCGAATTCACCGAACCGATCTCCGGTCTCAAGGCGTTGGAACTGACCGGCGTCGAGATCATCACACGCAGCTACAACTTCGGCGACGCTGTGTGCAGCATCAACGGCGTCGGCTGCCCGGCTGAGAATTGCTTCTGTTCTTCCAACTACTGGAGCTACTGGTATTGGGACGGCGCTGACTGGCAAAGCTACCCGGTTGGCGCTGGCAATTCCGTTATCAGCCAGACCGGCGCCATTGAAGGTTGGCGCTGGGGACAATTTGGCGACACGCTGCTGCCCGTCACCCCCACCCTTCAGACGCAGCGCGCGCTGGCATGGTTGGCGCCGCGTCAGACCATCACCGGCGACTTCGGCGGCGTCGGCGCGACGATTGAGACGCTCCTGGCGCTGGGAGCAAACCAGGAGCGCAACGAACCCGCCAACCGCTATCTCGCCGTCAACAGCGCCGCCTACTCACGCAGCAGTGCGGGGGCGGCGGGCAAGCTGGCGACAGCACTGGCCGGCGCCGATGCGTGTCTGCCGTTCGGGGCGTTGACGCCAGCGGCGCACTTCAGCCCGACGCTGGGCGCCTACAGCACGCAGAGCGGCATCAACGCCTGGGCCATCATCGGCGCAGTGGCGATCAGCGAAGCCGTGCCCAGCAGCGCAGTCGATTATCTGGCGGCGCAAATCCAGCCCGTGGGTGGTTGGGAATGGGCGCCGGGGTGGGGCGTCGACACCAACGCCACGGCGCTGGCGATTCAAGCGCTCATCGCCGCCGGACGCTCGATCACGTCGAGTGAAGTCATCTCCGGTCTCGCTTATCTGGAAAGTGTGCAGAACGCCGATGGCGGCTTCCCCTACGCTGGCGGCGACAATGCGGTGAGCGACGTCAACTCGACGGCGTACGTGATCCAGGCGCTGATTGCCGCTGGCGAGGACCCGTATGCGGCGCGCTGGACGACAGCCGGCGGCGCGCCCTATGACTACCTGGCGACGATGCAGCTCCCCGACGGCAGCTTTGAGTGGCAGCCCGGTTCTGGCGCCAACCAACTCGCCACACAGCAGGCGATCCCGGCGCTGCTGGGTCGCCCACATCCTGTGCAACGGCAGCCGCTGGCTGCCTGTCCGGGCGTCTATCTGCCGCTGATCAGCCAGAACTGAACGATGAAGCACGAACGCAGCGAAAACTTCCTCAACTTCGGGTGGGAGGCGGCGTCTGCCGCCTCTCCCCGCCGCAGGTTGTCACTGCGCACACTCTGTTACATGATGGCGACGCTACTGTGCGTCTCCGGTCTGGCGGGGACAGGCGCCAGCGCCCAAAGCGTCAATCAGGCGGCGCTGGTGGTGGTGCATGGCGACGGGCGCGTCGTCACGCGTTGCGTCGATTTCAGTGAAGCCCAGATCACCGGCGCTGACCTGCTACAGCGCTCTGGACTTGATCTGAACATCGAGGCGTCGAGCATGGGCGCCACCATCTGCCGCATCGATGGCGAAGGCTGCACCTTCCCACAACAGAGCTGTTTCTGTCAGTGCGAAGGGGCGAGCTGCGTCTACTGGTCCTATTGGCGCTGGGAGAACGGAGGCTGGCGTTATTCGCAGATGGGCGCGTCCAACAGTACAGTGGCGCCGGGCAGTCTGGACGGCTGGGTCTGGGGCGCGGGCACCGTCGACAGTGCACAAGCTCCACCTGTGCTGACCTTTGCATCGATCTGCGCCGCGCCCACGGCGACAGCCACGTTCACGCCAACGCCAACCGCCACGTCTCAGCTCTTCGTAGAAAGCGCGGCGACGGCAACATCAACCAACACGCCCACCCTGATCCCAACACCACTCCCAACACTGACCGCAACGCCTGCCCTGCCTGCAGCGGCGCCTGCGCCACTCACGGCGCCGCCCACAGCAACGCCGTCACCCACGCCCCTGCCCACCGAAACGCCTGCGCCGCCAATCGCCGCCAATGTGATGGCATCGCCTGTGCCCGCGCCGGTGATTGAATTCTTCAACGCAGATCACCGAGAGATTCACGTCGGCGAAACCGTTGTGCTGACTTGGCGCACCCATTACGCCGATGTGGTGCAGATGCAGGCGTCTGGTCGCACCGTGTCGGTGGAAGCCGAAGGCGCCCTGCGTCTGGCGCCGCCGCAGAACACGACCTATCAACTGAACGCCAGTGGGCCGGGCGGCGTGGCGTCCACAGCGCTGACCGTGATTGTGCGCCCGGTCAGTCAAGGGGATGGCGACCTCACAGCGGCGGGCCAGGCGCCCATCGCGCCGACCATCACACTGGCACAGCCGCCAACAGAGCCGCTGATGACGCTTGCGCTGGCGCCAACCAGCCAGGCGCCGACTCCGACGTCGCCTGACAATCCGACGCCAGGTGCGGCGCCGCTCATAAGCTCAGCTCTGGCGCCGCCCGCCGACCAGACGCCAACGCTGGCGCCCGTTGCACTGGGACAACCGCAGCCGCAGGCGCCTGCGTCGCCGCTCCCTGCATCGGCAGTCCCCCAGGCAACAGAGGTTGCCATCTCGCCGCTGGTGATGGTGGTAGGATTGATTGCACTGGCCGGCTTGCCGTTGCTGGGGATCGCTGGCCTGCTGTTGCTGTGGGTTCTGCGCCGGGTGGAATGACCTTGCCAGAAGCCAAGTAGACCTGACATGATCGCACCTGGATGAAGGAATCTTTCCACCGATTGCCTTGCTCCCAATCGCACGAAGGATGGTATGATCAGTGTACAGTTTCTACGCTTCCATGGTGCAAAAGAAGGAGTAACAGTGTGCAGGCTTTGGTAGAACGGATCGAGCGGGAGGGGCGCAACCTCGGGCGGGGCATTCTCAAGGTGGACGGCTTCATCAATCATCAACTCGACCCTGCGTTGACACTGGAGATGGGGCGCAGCTTTGCCCAACGTTTTGCCGCGCTGGGTGTGAGCGGCGTCACCAAGATCATCACCGCCGAGGTGAGCGGCATTGCGCCGGCGCTGACAACGGGCATCGTGTTGGGCGTGCCGGTGATCTATGCACGCAAGACGCGCCCGATTACCATGCCCGATGGCTTTTACGCCGCTCAGGCGCCCAGCCATACCAAAGGCGGTATCGTCGATCTGATCGTCTCGCCCGAATATCTGGCGCCGACCGACCGCGTGCTGCTGATCGATGACTTCCTGGCAAGCGGCAAAACCATCGCTGCATTGGCGACGCTGGTGGCGCAATGCGGCGCCACGCTTTGTGGCATCGGCTGTCTGGTTGAGAAGACATTCGAAGGCGGGCGCGACCGGTTGGCGCATCTGAACGTGCCCATAGTTTCACTGGCCGTCATCGAGAGCATGGACGGGGATCGCATCGTCGTGCGCAACCCAGAGGAGGTCACCCAGCCAATATGAAGCAGACGCCAAATCCACGCCCTGTTCGCTGGCTATTCTTGATTTTCCTGGCGTGCGTAGCGGTCGCCGCGAGCGCCATCGTGATTCGCGCGCAAGAAGAGGTTTACCTGCCTTTGGTGGCGCGTCCGCAACCCACACCCACCAACGCCACCATACCACCGACAGCAACGCCCGTGCCCACAAGTACAGCAACGGACACGCCGACCGCCACGCATACGCCTACCACGCCGCCAACCAATACCGCCACAGCGACGCGCACACCCGGCGCGACAGGCGGCTCGGTGCGTTTCTTTGGCAACGGACGCGACGCCATTGACCGCGTCACGATCCGCATCGACGGCCCACCGCGCCCGGCGGATGTAGGCGCCACCGACTTCACGATTGAGTTCTGGCTCAAGGCGGAAGCAGGCGTCAACACCGGCGTCGTCACGTGCAACCAGAACGACGGTTGGATCACCGGCAACATCGTTTTCGATCGCGATATCTACTTTGCAGGCGATTACGGCGACTTCGGCATTGCGCTCAACAGTGGCAAGGTGGCTTTTGGACTCAGTGTAGGCAGCAGCGGCACGACACTCTGCGGCAACCGCACCGTCGCCGACAACCAGTGGCATCATGTGGCTGTGACGCGGCGCACGAACGGCAGCATGGCGATCTTCGTGGACGGCCAGCCCGACGGCAGCACGATCGGCGCCGCAGGCGACGCCAGCTATCGCGATGGGCGTAGCGTCAACGGCAACACGTGGGACCCCTACATCGTCCTCGGCGCCGAAAAACACGACGCCGGCAGCGCGTATCCTTCCTTCAACGGCTGGTTGGATGAGCTGCGCATCTCGAACACGGTGCGCTATACTGCGGCCTTCACGCCGCCCGCATCACCTTTCGCAACCGATGGCGCCACAATGGCGCTCTATCATTTTGATGAAGGGACAGGAACGAGCGTCGCCGACGTCTCCGGCGCCAGCGGTGGCCCCAGCAACGGCGCATTGCGCGTCGGCGGCGATCCAGTGGGGCCGGTATGGAGCGGGGAAAGCCCATTTTGATAACCGCTAGAGGGTGACGTTCCAGCTGTCGCATCTTCCTGGGAGCGCTGGGATTTCCGGGAAGATGCGCAGCCAGCAGAGAGAAAGCCAGCGATGGGAGGTCAAAGGTGACAGCCGCTCCGCTCTCAGGACAACTCGCCTCAGTACAACTCGTTGCGGCGATCCTCGAAAACAGGGATGCGCCGACGCACCTCATCGACAAGCGCCAGATCAACGGACACAGTGAGCAGCGCCTCAGTCTCGCCGGCTTCGACTAGCGTCTCACCCCAGGGGTCGATCACAGCAGATGCGCCAAAAAAGGCAGCGTTGCCGGTCGTCCCCACGCGATTGCATGCGGCGACAAAACACTGATTCTCAATGGCGCGAGCGCGTAGCAGCGTCTGCCAGTGCATCCGACGCGGATGCGGCCATTCGGCCGGCAACAGCATCAGTCGGGCGCCAGCCAACGCATAGCGGCGCAAGAGTTCCGGGAAACGCAGATCGTAGCAAATCGCCAACCCGGTCTTGCCCCATGGCAAGTCAAGTACGACCGTCTCCTCGCCCGGCGCCAGATATTTTTCCTCATCCATCAGCCGGAAGAGATGCACCTTGCGATAGGCGCCTACCAGTACGCCATCCGGCCCATACACAGCAAAACAGTTATAGAAGCGACCATTGCGCGCCTCCAGCAGTGAGCCGCCGACGAATATGCGATGTTCCGCCGCCAACGCCGCCACGCGACCAAACCAGCCGCCAGCGTTTGCGCTGCTCACCAACGGGCTGGCCAGGACAGGCGCGGCGTCGAGGGCGTAGGCCGTGCTCCACAATTCGGGCAACAGCACCAGATCGCTGCCGCGCCGCGCCGCCTCGGCGATCAACGTTGCGGCATGGGCAAAGTTCGTCTGCGGGTCGCCCAGCCGGCAATCTATCTGCGCCAGCGAAATCGTGAGTTTGGTGGTCATGGCAGTTGCTCCGTGATGCGTGATGGCTTTCGCGCATCACACTTGCTAATCCTCTATATCGGGTAGCACCTCGACGGCAGCGCCGGGTGCAGGTTGGCTGTAATCACCTAGTGGCGTGACGCGTGGCGTCGCCAAGATTGTTTTCGGGGGCGTCTTGGGCGCGCTGCTTCTGGAGCGCGCCGGGGCAGCATTGATCTGTAGCTTGTCGGGCGCAGGTCGGCGGCGCGCTTGCAGCGCCGTCGCCAACCCGGCGCCGATCAACAACAATGGCCACCAACGGAGCAGTGGCGTCGCCTGGCTGTCGCTGCTCCGCACGGCGGCGAGCGCAGCAAAAACGACCAGCACCCCGCCCGGCAGCACCGCCCACCACTGGCGACGGTGAAGCAGGAAGAGGAGAAAAAAGACGCCGCCCAGCCCGCCAAAGAGCAACAACGCCAGGCCTTCGATCGGAATGTCCCAGGCGCTGACGCCAAGCACGACGCCAAGCACGCACAGAAAGCCGCCGGGAATCAACGCCCACCAGCGCCCGGCGCGGTCGGTCAGGTAGATGTGCGCAAAGGCCAAGGCCAGCCCGACAAAGATCGTGGCGCCCAACCAGCGTTGGTCGACGGCCAGAGTGCTGAGGGCGAGTACGCCCGCCAGCGCCAGCAACGTCCAACCAGGGATCACGCGCCACCACTCTGTCGGTGTGCGCGCAAAGGCGCCAAAAAAGAGGATGGCGGCAAAGACGAACAACCCGGCCAGAATGTATTGCAGCAGCGGTGTGAAAGGCGCCAGGAAGCCAAACTCAAAGAGCAGCAGCATGACGCCGCTGCTCATGAGCACAATCGACCAGAGAATCGCGCGCAGACGTGGGTCGGCCATTGCTACGGGACAACAGGGAGTGTGGCGACATCGACATTCAACTCCGCCGTCGTCGCCAGAATCCAGCCAGTGGCGCCATCGGCCAGTTGCACCTGTAGCCAGGTGTTGTCGGCGGTGCGACCGGTGACAGGGAAGGTCGTGCCGCGTGCAGCCGTCTCGATCGGCTCGCTATCGTTGCCCGGCGTGGTGCGCACATTAGAGCCAAGCAGGCTGGCAATGGTGGCCGTCGGCGCGCCATCAGCGGGTGCGGCGGGCGTAGCGGGCGCAGCAAGGTCCCCTTCGTTGCCAACCACCGGCGCGTTGTCGATGTTGGAGGAAACGTTGACAGCGTCACGGAAGACCCAGGCAAGCTGTTTGTCGGGCAATTCCACCTGCACCCACAGATTGTCGGGGGAGCGGCCAAGCGCTGGCAACACGGCGCCATTGGGCAGCACGCTTAAAATATTGGCGGTCAACGTGGGCGCGGTGCGAGCATTCACCCCCACTGTATCAGAGATGGCGACCGCCTGACCGGTGGTGGGCAGCGTGTTGGTGTAGGGCGCCGCCGGCACAACGCCGCTTACTGCCAATGTAAAACCATCGCTGGTGGTTGGCGCCGGCGTTGGCGTGACGGCGGTCAGCCCGCCTGCCGTCAGCAGGTAATCGGCGGGTTGCACCGGCAGCGTCGTTGCGTCGCCAGCCGCCTGAATCAGGCCCGACAGAATCCAGCCGCGCCGACCATCCGGCAATGTAACCAGCAACCAATCGGCGGCGTCGGTGCGACCAGTGGCGACAAGCACGGTGCTCAACAGCGCCTCGCCAACAACTTGCGCCTCATTTGCCGGTTCAAGCCGCACCGTAGCGCCAGGATCGGCGATCACGGTGACATTGACCGGTGCGCCAGTGACCTGAGCAGGTGCGCTTGCTGGCGTGGCGACGTCCGGCGCGGCTGGCGTCACCGTCGGCAGACCGGCTGCACTCAAGATAGCGTTCCACTCTTCCAGCGTTTTCTGCTCACCCACTGCCTGGTCAATGAACTGCGCCGCCACCCACGCTGCCTGGTTGTCAGCGAGAATCACCTGCAGCCACTCGCCATCCTGTCGGACAACAGTGACGCGCTCCGCATTATTTAGTAGCCGGATGATCTCGGCGGTGGTGGATGGCTCACGTCGGGCGTTGACGCCGGCGCTGTCGTTGACGGTGCCAAAGCGCACTGAGATCAGCGCCGGCGTGGGTGAGGGTTCAGGCGTCGGCGAGGGGGTGGGCGATGGTTCGGGCGTTGGCGAGGGCATCTCCGTCGGTGGCGTGGTGGGCGCCGCTGCCACCGGTGCAACGGCTTCTGGCGTGGGTGTTGCGCCGCTGGCTCCCAATCCACCGGTCAATGCACTGATGTCAAAACGGCTCAGGCTGACATAGCCCACATAGCCCAGTGCGATCAAGAGCGCCACGATGACGATGGAAGGCAGAATCCAGTTGCGTCCACCTTTTGCAGGTGTGCGCTGATATTCAACAGGCTGCCAATCCTTCGACGCCCCTCCAGTCGGCTGAAGTCGCATGTGACCAAGCTCTTGCTCAGTATCCTGCAACTTCCATTGCTCCAATGGCTCGCCGCCTTCTTCGAGTTGCCAGTTCTTCAGTGGGTCTTTACTCATGATTGCTTTTTCCCTCAATGGGAGCATCCCACCCTGTACTGCGCCCGGCGCGGACGTAGAGCAAGGTCTGCAGGCCAAACAACGCAGCCAGGACGCTCCAGGCGATGATTTGCCACGTTGGTGATGGCCAGGCCGAAAATAAGCCCGCCAGCGCCATCCCGCCACTGAATAAGCACAGTGAAAAACTAAGCGGCGCCAACAACATCGGTGTGCTCAGCATGTATGACCAGGTCCAGCATCGCACGCCGCGCATCCAGTTCACATAGCTAAATGTCGCCAACGCGCCAGCCAATCCCATCACCCAAAGGGCATCACTTACCAGACTTTGCACTGAGATCATGGTCGGTGTAGCTACACGTCAACGCTTCAGAACAGGTGAGACGCCAATCTGCGTGACCTTGCGCACGGGAGCATATTCGGCATTAGATAAACCGTCAAGTTGACGCTGCTTATCTCTACGGATAGTATACACGCATTACGCTTTTCTGAAAACACCGGCGTTTGCATACGAACTTTCGCTAATGCCATCATCAACCAGTCATCATCAACCACTGTCAACGTTCAGAGGTCGAGGCATGGTTCCTCGTCACAACCAGTCAGTTATCGCATGATTATCGGGATCGATGCGTCGCGCGCTGCTCGCGCACTTCGCACGGGCACCGAGCGCTACTCGCTCGAAATCATTCGCCACCTGTTGGCGTTGCCGGCAGCTCCATGCCACCAATGGCGCCTCTATGTGGACACCCTGCCCGCACCCGGACTATTCACTGCGTTGCCCGAGGCGACGGACACCATCGATCTGCGTGTACTGCCCGGGCGTCGCCTGTGGACGCATCGCCAGCTTGCCGCAGAGGTGACGCGTCACCCACCCGATGTACTGTTTGTGCCTGCGCACGTGTTGCCCTTCGTGCTGCCGCGCCGCCGCCTCCCGCCCAGCGTTGTTACGGTTCACGATCTCGGGTATCATGCCTTCCCGGAAACACACACCTGGCAGCAGCGCCTCCTCATTGAGATGGGTACGCGCTGGAGCGTTTATGCCGCACAGCGCGTGATTGCAGTCAGCCAGACAACGGCGGACGATCTGCAGCGACATTACCGCACACCGGCCGCGCGTATCCGCGTGGTGTACGAAGCAACGACGGCGCCGATGCACATCGACGCTGAACAGGTGGACGCCGTGCGTACGCGTTATGGGTTGACGCGTCCCTACGCCCTCTTTATCGGCACGATCCAGCCGCGCAAGAATGTGGCGCGGCTGCTGCAGGCTTACACCTGGCTTTATCACAACACGCCGGTCGCGTTTGATCTGGTCTTTGCAGGTGCATCCGGCTGGCTGAGCGAAAGTCTCTACGAGCAGGCGGCTGCGCTGGGGTTGGCGCAGCACGTGCGTTTCCTCGGCTATGTGCCCGATGACGACCTGCCCCCCCTACTCAAGGGTGCACGCTTTTTCAGTTTTCCCTCGCTGTTTGAGGGATTTGGCCTCCCGGTCTTGGAGGCGCAAAGTTATGGAGTGCCTGTGTTGACATCGAACAACTCCTCTCTGCCCGAAGTCGCCGGCGACGCTGCACTGCTGGTCGACCCGACCGACGTGGACGCCATTGCCAATGCCATGTTGCGCCTCAGCCAGGACGAGGTGCTACGCCAACAGTTGATCGAGGCTGGCTATGCGAATGTACGGCGCTTTTCGTGGGAAAAGGCGGCGCAGGAGACGCTGGCAGTATTGGTCGAAGCGGCTGAGGCTGCTAAGAAAAGCAGTCCATGATAGAGTCCAGCAAATAGATTCGAGCAACGTAGCTACGTCATTGTGAACGATTTCAGGTTCAGCCAAACTCAAATTCTGAATATCTTGGGGGTCGAGATCGACCGGGTTGACTTTGCGCTGACCCTCGATCTGATCGATGCGTGGGTGATGCAACGCCGCGCTGCCCGCTGCGCAACGCCACCCTGCCGCCAGATTTGCACCGTCAACCCGGAATTTATCATCGATGCGCGGCGCGACCCGGATTTTGCCGCAGTGCTGGCGCGCGCTGACCTATGCGTGCCCGACGGCGCCGGTGTGTTGTGGGCCGCGCGCCGCGCCAGGCAGCCGCTGCGTGAGCGCGTCACCGGCTCGGACGGCATCTATCGCATCTGTGAACGCGCGGCGACGCGCGGCTGGCGCGTCTATCTGCTGGGCGCGGCGCCAGGCGTGGCGGAGCAGGCAGCGGCCGTGCTGGCGGGTCGCTATCCCGGCCTGATGGTGGCGGGTTGTTACGCCGGCAGCCCCGCCGACGACGAG